>Ga0208039_1000059_pt1 | contig 107261 bp, 102 predicted proteins | sample June2015DPH_20_1_2_FD_184722 | JGI IMG/M metagenome (GOLD analysis project Ga0208039, IMG submission 184722) | Peatland microbial communities from SPRUCE experiment site at the Marcell Experimental Forest, Minnesota, USA - June2015DPH_20_150... | ecosystem: Environmental > Terrestrial > Soil >... | reverse complement strand
TTAGGTCTTATTAAAAGTCTAAATACTAATGAAATGAATCAAACCCTATTCCAAGGTTTTGTTAGCATTGGATATATCAAAACCTAAATTTGGGTTTTTCGAAAGAGAGTTTGGGCAACAGCCCGTTGCATTAACGCATTTTAGGGTATCGTACAAAGGGACGTTGTTTTCTCTTTGACTGAGTTTCAGTTTGATTTACAGTCCATCTTCCTGGACATACTGATACTTTGAACGAAAAGGAGGGTCAGCAGGAATCTTTTTAATCTGATGATCCACATTGGCAGATGCATGCTCCAGCAATTTGAATACCATCTCCACTTCTTCCGGCGCACCAATGGCCGAGGCAATCTCCTCTGATGTAAAAGATTTCCCTTTTTCTTTCTTCAGAAAGGCAAGGGCTTTGGCCTGGAGCAGAATCACCAATCCTGCCGCTTTTTTGCCGGCCTCCACACCAGGTTGATGATAGGCATTGACATTGATTAACGATGCATAGAAGCCTACGGCTCGCTCGTAAAGGGCAATCAAGACGCCAATGGAACGAGGATCTATCTTTTCAATCGTAAGGGTGATGGATTCCCGACCCTTTTCGCCAAGCGCCCTTCGGGTTCCCTGGAGAAAAGCATTGAGATAATCGCCGCTGGTGACCTTCCCATCCATCATTAAAGAACGACCTTCACGGTCCTTGAGCACTTCAATAAAGGTGACGAAAAAGTTGTTCACTCCTTCGCGAAGTTGCTGGACATAAGCGTGTTGGTCAGTAGAACCCTTATTGCCGTAAACCGAAATCCCCTGATTGACCCTCTGACCATTGAGATCTCTTTCTTTGCCAAGGGATTCCATGATGAGCTGCTGGAGGTATTTCGGAAAGAGCTGGAGTCTATCCTTGTAAGGAAGGATGACCATATCTTTTTTACCACAACCTCCGGTGGCGTGATACCACGCGAGGGCTAAAAGAGCTGAAGGATTGGTTCGCGACTCCTTTTTTCGTGTTAACTCATCGCAGAGACGGGCACCTTCTAAGAGTGCGTCAATATCAATACCCTGGAGTGCAGCCGGGAGAAGCCCTACTGCAGAAGTCTCTGAGGTCCTTCCACCCACCCAGTCCCACATCGGAAATCTTGCGATCCATCCTTCCTTTTTTGCCAATCGGTCAACGTCGCTATTTGCCTCGGTAATCGCCACGGCGTGTTTTTCGAAACGAAGTCCCTTTGACTGATAGGCAGACTTTGCCTCAAGCATTCCATTTCGAGTTTCTATCGTGCCACCACTTTTTGAAATGACAATGGTCATGGTCTCTGATAAGGCACCTTTTATTTCTTTTAAAACTCGGTCGAATCCATCCGGATCAGTATTATCAAAAAAATAGGGTCTGATCGGGTCTTTGGATGTTTTGAGCGCATCGGATACAAACTGAGAGCCCAGGGCTGATCCGCCGATGCCAATGATCAGCATGCGGGAAAAGGGTTTGCCCTTTTGAGATTTTATCTTTCCAGCATGAACCTTTTTGGAAAAATCTTTGATGGCTTGGAGGTTCTTCTGAATGTCACGGGTTATCTCTCGCTTCGGAGCCAATTCCGGGGCACGGAGCCAGTAATGGCCAACCCTCCTTTTTTCATCAGGGTTTGCAATCGCCCCGGATTCAATGGCATCCATGTCCTGGTAGGCCTTTTGCATTGGAGGTTCCATCCGATCGAAATAGTCATCTGGAAACATCATACGGCTGATATCCACCACCAGCCCGATCTCAGGATTGAAATTCAGATACTCCTTATATCGTTCCCATTTTTCGATGCTCATCATCACTCACTCCTCAATAGGCTGCTGAAAAATGCCCCTGCCTACCGGCAGGCAGGGGTGCCCCCGCAAGCGGGATTTCGCAAAGCTCAACTTGCATCTAGACATTTTTGAGCAGCCCAGGAAATATCACTTTTTCACCAACCTTCTAATCCTTTAAGAGAGCCATGGCGCGAGAGGCCGCACCCAAAAGAGCTGTTCTTTCATTCATAATGACCCTCACAGGAATATGAGCCACAATATGGGAGAGTCTCCCCTTGTCTTTGAAGGCCTTCATGAAAGTTCCATCTTTTAGTTTCCAGATGATCTTGGAAGCGATTCCGCCTCCGATATAGGCTCCCCCAATTGCCATGACTTGGAGGGCGAGATTTCCAGCGGCCGCACCGTAGATGGAGGTGAAGAGATCCAAGGCCTTGCTACACAACTTATTCTTCTTGAGACGAGCCATCTCAGAAATCACCTCAGCCGGGTCTTCCCCTTTCATCTTTTCAGAGAGCCAGGATGGCTCATTGCCAAACCTTTTTGAATCCTTCAGGAATTGATAAATATGGAAAAGGCCTTCTCCTGAAAGGACTCGTTCATAACTGACATGATCAAAGTAGCTGGAAAGGTAATGGAACAGCTCCAACTCCAAATGGTTTCTAGGCCCGAATTCAGCATGCCCTCCCTCAGAAGGAGAAGGCACGTGTTGTTGCCCATCCCAGAAAAGAATCGCCTCTCCAAGGCCTGTTCCAGCAGAGATAAGAGCTTGACTTCCCTTTTTGATCTTCCCCACATTTAAAATTTCGAAGTCATTCCTCTTCAAAACAGAAATCCCATAAGCATTGGCAACGAGGTCATTGATCACCTCCACCTTTTTAAGAGGGAGTACCTTTTGAAGCGATTGAATGTTTATCCACCATGGAAGATTCGTGGCGATGACGACTTCTTCCGTGACGGGGCCGGCAACGCCAAAACAGGCGGAAGCGATCCCTCGTTGCCCTCTCAGGAAATCTACGAGGATATTCTCCAGTCCCTTATAATTTTTACTTAAAAAAGTTTTTTCGAATAAGAGGTGAAGGCGACCCCTATTCACTTCAAAAAGGCCAAGACGAGTCTTTGTGCCCCCCACATCCCCTGCCAAGACGATTTCAGATTTTATTGTTTTTCTTACTGTTTTTTTCATTGAGATACCTCTATCTTTGGATCTCTCCTTTTCATTTTTAAGTAAAAGATAAATATAGCTTATACACACCACACTGGCATGTCAAGATCGCTCTCCAAAAGCTCTGAAAACTACTTTACGCTCTCTTGATATGTTCGACGGCGCCAGACCCCGATTTTAAAATCGGGGTTGAAAGCACCGCTCAGTATCAACCCTGAGCATACCCCGAGCTTCAGACCGGGGAGTCGAATGGGTTGATTGCTTAGAGAATACTTCTCCTCCCCTGGCGGGAGGGGATATAGGGGAGGGGGAAATAAATCTTCTCGTTCACCCCTCTCCGAGCCAGAGGCTCTCTGAGCCGGCGGCCACCCCCACCCTGTGGAGTAACGGAACATACTCCACAGGGCAAGCCCTCCCCCATCAAGGGGTAGGGGAGGATGTTGCATTTTCATCATTCATGGGTGGCGAGACCGTCATGTAAAATTACAGAGATTTCTGTACTCTTTCACAAAATTCAGTCCGTTCAAAGAAAAAAATATTGAAAATCACCTATTCGGGGGATAGACTGAAAGATAGAATCAACCCTTCGACTTCTTGACATAAATGCTTGGGCTTGCTCAGGGTTGACCCTGAGCGGTCCTTCATGCACTGCATTAAAGGGTGGAGCGTTCGGCTGAGCTCACGCCGAAACCTTGGTGCCGTCGAATGGGTCAAATTTGCAAGAGGAGGTGCGGAGATGGAGATTAAGATGATTGGAGTGGTTGGAGCAGGGCAGATGGGCAGCGGGATTGCTGAGGTTGCCCTCACTTCTGGATTCAATGTCGTGATGAGGGATGTGACTATGGAGGCAGTCCAGAAGGGAAGACTGAGAATTGTTACAGATTTTGATAGGCGTATCCAAAAAGGGAAAATGACGGCCACTGAAAAAGAAGCGATCCTCCAGAGGCTCTCGACAACGATAAAGATGGAAGATTTTAAAAATTGTGATTTCATCATTGAAGCGGCCATTGAGAATATTCCTTTAAAATGGGATATTTTTAGGAAACTCGACGAAGTGACACGGAAAGAAACAATTCTTGCAAGTAATACTTCTTCGATCGCCATCACCCGGATCGCTTCCGTCACCCAGAGGCCGGATCGCGTGATCGGAATGCATTTTTTCAATCCAGCGCCCGTGATGAAATTGATTGAAATCGTCCGGGGACTGGTCACGTCCGATGAAACATTCCATATCACCCGAGACCTCAGCCTGAAAATGAGGAAAACACCTCTGGAGGCGAATGATTTTCCCGGTTTTATATCGAGCCGGCTGATCTTTAGTTATATGAATGAAGCTATCTACACCTTTTATGAGGGCTTGGGAAAGGCAGAAGATATTGATGCCATCATGAAGATGGGGGCCAATCATCCGATGGGCCCTTTAGAGCTTGCTGATTTAGTGGGACTGGATACTGTTCTGTCCGTCATGAGTGTTCTCCAGGAAGCATTTGGAGATAAATATCGGCCCTGCCCTCTTCTCACGAAGTATGTCGAAGCCGGGTATTTGGGAGTGAAGATGGGTAGAGGATTTTATTCATATGGAGAAAAGAAATGATCGCATTTGACTTAACGCCGGAACAGAGGACCCTTCAAGAAAGGGCAAGACGATTTTCTAAAGAGGTGATCCTGCCCGTGGCAGCCCAACATGATCGGGATGGAACCTTTCCTCTTGATGTGATGGAAAGGGCTCACCAGGAGGGGTTCTTCACCCCGCTGGTTCCCCAAAAATATGGGGGGCAAGGTTTAGGAGTATTGGATAACTGCATTATCTCAGAAGAACTGGCAGCAGGCTGCATGGGGATCTATGTCTCCATCTTTGTGAGCACGTTAGCGCTTTATCCCATCATTAAATTTGGGACGGAAGAGCAGAAGGAGCGATTTCTCAGGCCTTTCTGTTCGAAGTTTAGCATCGCCTCTTACTGTTTGAGTGAAGTGGCAGTGGGATCGGATCCTGCTTCCATGCGGACGACTGCCATTCTCGATGGAGACCACTATCTCCTCAATGGAGCCAAGATGTGGATTACCAATGGAGGATATGCCGATTTTTATCTTGTGTTTGCTACTACGGACCCTCAAAAAAAGTATAAAGGGATCATTAGCCTCATCGTCCCTTCCAACTTAGAAGGAGTTAGTCATGGGGAACCGATTGATAAGATGGGCCAGAGGGCCTCTAATACCACTCCTGTGATCTTCAAAAATGTCAAGGTTCCAAAGAAAAACTTGCTCGCGGGAGAAGGGGATGGTTTTAAAAAGGCGATGGCTGCCCTCGATATCACCCGACCGATGATTGCTGTAGGATCTGTGGGGATTGCACGAACGGCCCTGGAATTGGCCGTCCAATATGCCAAAAAAAGAATCCAATTTGGAGTTCCCATTGCTCAGCATCAGGCCGTGCAATTTATGTTAGCGGATATGGCCAAGGATATTGAGGCGGCCAGGCTCCTGGTCTGGAAAGCCGCTTGGCTGGCGGATCAGGGAATTCGGAATTCGAAAGAGGCGGCCATGGCAAGGGCCTTTGCTGCGGATATAGCGATGCGAGTGACGACGGATGCCGTTCAAATCTATGGGGGAATGGGATACACGAAATGGCATCCGGTGGAGAAATTGATGAGAGATGCAAAGGTCATCCAGATCTATGAGGGGACAACCCAGATCATGAGGCTCGTCATTGCCCGGCAATTGCTTCAGGAGACGGAGAGGACTCTTTATTAAAATGGTATTCAACATCAACCCGATATTCTCTTCCTTGAAGATCCTTCTCTAAGAAGAGAAATCTTGGGGTTATGTTTCATTGACCCTATTGGTGACGATAAAAAAATATAACAGAGTAAACAGACCTATTATTCGATGATAATCGCTTCCACAGGGCAGGATGTTGCTGCCCCTTTAACTTTTTCTTCAAGATCTTTAGGAACATTCTCCATCTTGGCTACCGCCACATCCCCTTGCATTTCAAAAACTTCAGGGCATTCGTCCACACATGTCTCGTCACCAACACAAGTTTCCTTATCAACACGGACCTTCATTTTTTTCTCCTTTCTAACTCATTCTCTAAAATATGGTATGTAAGTTTGCACTTTCAGTCAAAGTTGTCAACAAAAATTTTCATTCAAATAAAGCTCTGGATAGGAGAGGGCATCAAAAACAAAAAAGTCCCTCCAATAAATCGGAAGGGCCTAGAAATTTTAGGGTTGATCCCTTCTATTGAACCGTTACATTCACCTTATGCTCCCAGTCCTTCATGGGGGCGAAGATTCGAAGAAGGCCGCTTTCATACTTGGCCTCAGTCTTTTCAGGCATTACCTCATGGGCCAACATAAAGCAGCCCGAATAATCTGTATCTTCGCCCCGAGGGGCTGAGACGCAAAAACTATCTTTTCTCATCTCGAGTGAGATATCTTTTTTATCGACACCCGGCAGTTCCATATCAATTCTGAGGCGTCCTCCTTGATCGTCATGAGAAAAGCAGGCGCATGGCATTACTTTTATTCTGTCGTTCATAAAAACACCTCCTCTCTCTACAAAAAATATAATAATGATGCTTCAAAAATTCAAGATGAATGGGAACGGAATTTATGATATAAAAATAATTAGTTACCCTTTTAAGAGAAAGCCTCTGGTTTAGAGGTTGTGAGGAATCCATATGGGAATGACATTGGCTGAAAAGATATTGAGTGAGCATGTGGAGAAAGAGGTCCGACAGGGGGAAATTGCCGTGGTTAAAGTGGACCTCGCATACACCCAGGATGGAACAGGCCCTTTAGCCGTAAGAAAGATCCAGGAGATGGGCTTTAAGGAGGTTTATAATCCCAAGAAAACCATCTTCTTTTTCGACCATGCCGCCCCCAGCCCAAGGTTTGAATTGAGTAACGACCACACTTTTATGAGGGATTTTGCTAAGAGGACCGGAAGTCAGGTTTCAGATGTGGGTAACGGTATCTCTCATCAAGTTGTGGCGGAAAGGGAGGTGAAGCCAGGGGATGTGGTGATCGGAGCCGATTCCCATACCTGCACAGGAGGCGCTTTGGGGGCCTTTGCCACTGGGGTAGGTTCAACGGATGCTGCAGTGGCCATGGTACTTGGTAAAATTTGGTTAAGGGTGCCGGAGACGATTCGGGTCGTTGTGGAAGGGAAGCTTCCCATCGGTGTTTATGGGAAGGATATCATCCTCCATCTGATTGGAAAGATTAGTGCGGCCGGGGGGACATACAAAGCGTTGGAGTTTACAGGAGACACAATTGAAAGTCTCAAGATGGCGGGGAGGATGACGATTGCCAATATGGCTGTAGAGGCTGGGGCCAAGGTAGGGCTCTTTCCCTCCGATGAAATCACTCGGAGTTGGTTGAATCGAATGGAGAGGCCTCAAGATTTCAGGAAGCTATCTCCCGATCCAGATGCGGTTTATGAAAAGACGGTGATGATCAATGCCAAAGAACTCAAACCCACCATCGCCTGTCCCCATCAGGTAGACAATATCAAGACCATCGACGAAATCGGTGATGTCAACGTGGATCAGGTCTATCTCGGGACCTCTTGTAATGGGAGGCTGGAAGACTTTCAAATTGCAGCCAAGATATTAAAAGGGAAAAAGATTCATCCTAAAACCCGGATGATTGTCACACCTGGTTCTCGATTGGTTTATTTGGAAGCTTTGAGAGATGGAGCCCTGGAAACGCTTATCGAATCGGGTGCCATAGTAATGCCTCCTGGATGCGGGGCCTGTGTAGGACTTCATGAAGGCGTTTTAGGAGATGGAGAAGTTTGCCTGGCTACCCAGCCCAGAAATTTTAAAGGGAGGATGGGAAGCCCGAAATCATTCATCTATCTTGGGTCTCCGGCTATTGCCGCTGCCACAGCCATTGAAGGCAAGATTGCCGACCCGAGAAAATATTTATGAGGAGGAGTCCATGGAAGGGAAGGTGTGGAAGTTTGGCGATGCCATCAGCACAGACCATATCATTCCGGGACGCTATTTCTATCTGCGATCCAATTTACCTGAATTGTCGAAACATATACTGGAGTATGAGAGACCCGGGTTTTCTGATATGGTCTCCCCAGGTGATTTTATCGTAGCCGGTCAAAATTTTGGCCTGGGTTCCAGCCGGGAGCATGCAGCCATCGTGATCAAGATGAACGGTATTCAGGCGGTTCTCGCAGAAAGTTTTGCTCGGATTTTTTATCGAAACTGTTTTAATAATGGCCTGCCGGCCATCATCTGTGATACAAAGAAGTTCAGGGAGGAAGATGTCATAGAACTCTTCGTTGACGAAGGGAAGATTATTAACCATACAAGAAATGAAACCATCGCGTTCACTGCGCTTCCACCGGTGATGAAGAGGATTCTCAGCGATGGCGGACTGGTCGAGCATGTGAAGAGATACAAAGATTTAAAACTATTTTAATTGGTTTGCGGACGCGCGTCACGCCTGCCTGGCGGTAGGCAGGGACGCGGAAAACGTTTTTAAAGGAGGTTAGTAAATGGAATGGTTAAAGGCTTTTGCTATGTTGATCGGAAGAATTCTTCTCGTATTAATTTTTCTCAATTCAGGGATCGGAAAGATCGGGAATTTCGAAGGAACGGCAAAGTACATGGCCGGTCATGGCATGCCTTATGCCAATTACCTCCTTGTCGGCGCCATCTTTTTTGAATTGGTTGGAAGCCTCACGGTCATATTGGGGTGCTTCACCCGATTTGGAGCTCTTTTACTTCTCATCTTCTTAATCCCCACGACTCTCATCTTCCATACAAATTTTGTTGATCCGATGCAAAAGATTCACTTTATAAAGAATGTGAGCATGTTTGGGGGATGTTTCATCCTCCTCGCTGCGGGAGCGGGCCGATTCAGTTTGGATTACCTTTTAAGGGGGAAGAAAAAATAAAATGGGCGTGGGGCGTTTGGAAGTCTGGTGGAAGGCCTTCCGGTTTCATTTCACCTCAGCCAGTTTCATGCCAGGGATACTGGGTGGGATGATTGCCTGGACCACCGATGGAAGATTTCTCCCAGGATATTTCCTTTTGGTGATCCTGGGCCTTCTCCTCAATCATATGGCTCTGAATATGACGGATGACTATTATGACTTCCGCCATCTGGTGGATGTCTTTGCCACCGATGGGAAAAACCCCTATACCGGTGGAAGTGGACTCCTTTCCTCAGGTCTGATTCAACCTCAGAGGATGCGAGATGTTTTTGTCACCTTCTACATTATTGCTATTGGCATTGGTGTTTTTCTGGGTGCAATGAGAGGAACTTTTATCCTTCTTCTTTTGGCCATTGGTTTTTTCTGTGCCTATTTTTACACCGCGCCACCCATCCGATTTGGGTATCGAGGTCTGGGGGAAATGGCGCAGCTTCTCTGTTTTGGACCAGGCATCGGTATTGGAGCTTATTATGTCCAAGTTCAAAGAATTTCCTGGGAGGCTTTCTGGGGGACCCTTCCTTTTGGGATCATGCTCTTTTCAATGATCACTATTAATGAGATCCCTGATTATTTTGAAGACCGAAAAGGAGGGAAACTGAACTTAGTGGTTCGCTTCGGCAGGGAGGCAGGAGTCTGGCTATTTATCCTGAGCCTCTTTTCAGCTTATGGGGCGATTGTGACGGGAGTGATCTTGGGAAGAATTCCTGTTCTGGGATTGATCTCTTTGCTGACCCTTCCGATTGCTTACAAGACCATTTCCATTTTAAAAGCTTTTTATCAGGAACCAATCAAGATGGCCCCTGCCAATCTGGGAATGATCTGTACCCATAATTTTACAGCCATCTTACTCATTCTCGCATACTTTATCGAAGGGTTTAAATCAGATGCGCTGATTCCCTCCTTCCTACCGTTGATCGTCTTAATCGTTCTTTACATTCCCATCGCCAGGCTGATCGGAAAGGCAGTGTCCTCACGGAAGAGAGAGAAGGTTGAAGAAGCAATCATCCAAACATGAAAGGAGAAAATAGCATGACAAAAGAAGAATTTTATCTTTTAGAATTCACCGGATCAGAGTGACCCCACTGCCATAAAATGGATCCTCTCGTGGAGAGGTTAGAGGATGAAGAAGGTGTAAACATAGCGCGACTCGAAATATGGCACAACGAAGCCAATGCCAAACTGATGAAGGAGTACGATAAAGGTTATTGCGGTGGAGTCCCGTTTTTCTTCAATAAGAAGACGGGAAAGTGGATCTGTGGCTCAGCCGACTACGACCGATTGAAGAAGTGGGCACTTGAATAGAGAAAGTTTTAGGTCGCAAGTTTAAAGTGTCAAGTTAAAAAGCCTTGAACTTGAAACTAAAAACTTTAGAAGGAGATGCTATGAGCTTGATGGAGGATTACCATCCACTCAAGGGGAAGATGTTTCAGATTCTTAAACCTGATGGAACGCTTTTGCCAGATGCAAAGCCCCCACTCAGTGACCAGGAGACATTTAATCTTTATCAAAAAATGCTTTTCATCCGAATGGCGGATCAGAGGGCGTTGATGCTTCAAAGGCAAGGTCGGATGGGAACTTATGCACCCCTTTGGGGTCAGGAGGCTTGCCAGGTCGGGAGTGCCTTTGTGCTTCAAAAAGGGGATTGGGTCTTTCCTGCTTTTAGAGAACTGGGAGCGGCTTTGATGATGGGGATTTCGCTGAAAGCCGTCTTTCTTTACTGGATGGGAAATGAAGAGGGAAGCCGGGCTCCGGAAGGAATCAATGTCCTGCCTGTCTCAGTCCCTGTGGGCACTCATCCCCTTCATGCTGTAGGAGTGGGCTGGGCAGGGAAGCTCAAGGGCGATAAGATCGTCACCATTGCCTACTTCGGAGACGGTGCAACCTCCAAAGGCGATTTCCATGAAGCGATGAACTTCGCGGGTGTCTTCAAAACCCCGACCATCTTCTTCTGTCAAAACAATCAATTCGCCATTTCAGTTCCGAGAAAAATGCAGACTGCCTCAGGGACGATTGCTCAGAAGGCGATTGCCTATGGATTCGATGGGATTCAAGTAGATGGTAATGATCTCTTTGCCGTCTTTGAGGCGACGAAGGAGGCAGTGGAAAAAGCCCGCTCCGGAGGAGGGCCTGCATTCATTGAAGGAGTGACCTATCGTTTTGGACCTCACACCACTGCAGACGATCCAACCAAATACCGAAAGGATCAGGAAATAGAGCCATGGAAGCCACTCGACCCAATGGTCAGGTTGAGACTTTATCTCAAGGAGAAAGGCCTCTGGAGCGAAGAGGTTGAACAGCGATTAACCGAAGAGGCACAGGAGGAGATCGATCAGGTGGTGAAGGACGCAGAAGCTGTTCCTGTACCGGGAGTGGAAGAAATTTTTAAATATGTCTATGCGGAGATGACACCACAGTTAAAAGAACAATTGGATTATTTAAAATCGACCTTAGGATGAAAACTCCATATACTTCCCTCCCCCTTGATGGGGGAGGGCTTGCCCTGTGGAGTATGTTCCGTTACTCCACAGGGTAGAGGTGGGGGTGAAGAGGAAGATTTAGTTCCCCCTCACCTTAATCCTCTCCCGCCAGGGGAGAGGAAAAAATAGGACAAGATAAGAGAGGATTAGCGATGGCTAAACTAAATATGGTAGAGGCAATCAATCTTGCTCTTCGAGAGGAGATGGAAAGAAATAACCGAGTGGTTGTCTTGGGTGAGGATGTAGGAAGAGAAGGGGGTGTCTTTCGTGTTACGGACGGACTCCAAGAGAAATTTGGCGCTGATCGAGTCATTGATACACCTTTAGCAGAGTCAGGGATTGTAGGGACAGCCCTGGGAATGGCTATTTATGGAATTCGTCCGGTTGCAGAAATTCAATTTGATGGTTTTCTCTATCCCTGCCTCGATCAGATCACCAATCACATCGGTCGGATGAGAAACCGATCAAGAGGAAGGTTCACCTGTCCTTTAGTCATCAGGGTTCCCTATGGAGGTGGCATCCACGCACCCGAACATCACTCCGAAAGCCCTGAGGCTATTTTAGCTCATACCCCGGGAATAAAAGTTGTCATCCCTTCGACTCCCTACGAAGCCAAAGGACTTTTGCTCTCTTCCATCCGTGACCCAGACCCTGTTCTTTTCTTAGAACCCAAACGCATCTATCGTGCGATCCGAGAAGAGGTTCCAGAAGGAGAATATACCATTCCTCTTGGAAAGGCGAGATTGGTTCAAGAGGGGAAGGATGTGACCGTCGTAGCTTGGGGGGCAATGGTTCGTGAGGTGCTGAATGCTGCGGAGCAGTTGAAGGGGGATAAAATTGAAGCAGAAATTATTGATCTCAGAACCATCTCACCCATGGATGTCGAGGCCATTGTCACCTCGATTCGAAAGACAGGAAGAGGAGTTATTGTTCACGAGGCGCCCAAGACCTGTGGCCTGGGCGCTGAGATTATTGCCCTTATCAACGAAAAGGCTCTTCTTTCCCTTCAAGCGCCCATTGAGAGGGTGACAGGGTTTGATATCCCTGTTCCCCTGATGAAATCTGAGCATTATTATCTTCCCAATCCTAAACGGATTGTGATGGCAGTGAAGAAGGTGATGAGCTTCTGAATGGAATACTGGAATAATGGAATGAGGGGGTTCAAAAATGAAAAAGCTGATCTTGTTTTTACTTTCATATAAATTTATCCTCCCATTATTCCAATATTTCACCATTCCAATATTCCAACAAGAGTTCTTCGACGGAGGACTTTATGGCTTACGAATTTAAATTTCCTGATATCGGAGAAGGTTTGACAGAAGGCGAGATTGTTCGCTGGTTGGTCAAAGAAGGAGATGAGGTAAAGGAGGGACAACCTCTCGTTGAGGTTGAGACCGATAAGGCTCTTGCAGAGATTCCTTCTCCAAAGACCGGAGTGATTCTAAAGATACTGGCTAAAGAGAAGGAGATTGTAAAAGTTGGTCAGGTGATTGTAGTGATCGGGGAGAAGGGAGAAGCATTGGCCGCTCCACCTCCAAAACCTAAGTCAGTGGGTGTCGTAGGTGAACTGGAAGAGGCACCCGAAGAAGTCCCTGCAGTCGCAGCAAAGGCTGAACCTGCTAAGACAGTTCTGGTCAGTGAACATGCTCTGGCAACACCCGCTGTTCGGGTTTTGGCAAAAGAGTTGGGCGTTGATATTAACAAAGTGCAGGGTACGGGGCCTGAAGGAAGGGTTTTAGAAAAGGATTTGAGACAGCTTGCAGAAGGCAAAGAGAAGCCTGTCGAAGAAATGAAGAAACCCGTGAAGGTTAAAAAATATGACCTATACGGTTATGTCGAGCGTATTCCTCTGCGAGGTGTTCGGCGTTCCATTGCCAAGGCAATGGTTAAATCGAAATATACTGCCCCTCATGTAACGGCTATGGATGAGGCTGATGTCACGGAATTGTGGAAGATCAGGGAGAAAGAGAAAAAGGCAGCCGAGAAGAAAGGGATCAAATTGACCATCCTGCCTTTTATTATCAAATCTGTGCTCGCCGGTCTCAGTGAACATCCCTATCTCAATGCCTCGCTGGATGATGAAAATGAAGAGATCATCCTGAAAAAGTATTTTAACATTGGGGTCGCCACCGATACTCCCGAAGGCCTGATGGTTCCTGTGGTGAAAAATGCGAAGGAGAAGTCTATCTTCCAGATAGCGGAAGAATTAACAAAGTTGGCGCAGGAGGCACGGGACCGGACCATCGACCTGGCTGACTTGAAAGGGGGAACCTTTACCATCTCCAACTACGGGGCATTAGGAGGAATATATGCCACTCCGATCATTAACTACCCCGAAGTGGCGATTCTGGGTGTCGGAAAAATTAAAGACACACCCGTAGTGAAAAATGGAAAAGTAGTGGTTCGAAAAATACTCAGCCTGGCCCTCTCTTTTGACCATCGGGTAGTGGATGGTGGAGAGGGAGCCCGATTTCTCAACACGGTTATCGCCCACCTCGAAGACCCCGACCTTATTCTGTTAGAGACCTGAAGTTTCATGGTCATGCATCCCCCCTGCACCCCACATGATGCAGGGGGAATAACCCCCCCCCTCAATATTCTCCACTACAAAAATTTATGATTAAGTACTTGACAAATGTTTTTTGTTCGTTTAATATCAGCAGTAACTGATAATTCTGATTATTTAATGTTATCAGAAAAAACTGTAATAGGAGGCAATGAAATGTCTAAAAAAAGTCAAAAGGCCTGCTGCTCACCTGTGGAAATGGGAATGAATTATTGCAAAGTCGAATCGGTCATCACCGTCGATGAACGAGGACAGATGGTGCTTCCCAAAGAATTGAGAGATAGGGCAAATATCCGTGCAGGGGATAAGCTGGCTATTATCAGTTGGGATAAAGGCGGTGAGGTTTGCTGCATCTATTTGATCAAGGCAGAACATCTCGCAGAGCGCGTAAAGGATTTTCTCGGACCGATGATGAAAGGCATGGCTGCCACTTAATATCATGACAAAGGGGACAGTCCCTTTCTGAAAAGGGACTGTCCCACTAATAATGGAGAGTTCTTATGGATGAGGCAAAAGAATACCTCTTAGAACAACTGGAAGATCTTTCTAAACCTACAAGCTGTTGACCACAAAGTGGAGCGGCTCAGTTGAGCCTTCCCAGTTTGAAACAACCCTTTGTCATTGGCTCAATCCAAACCTCGGTTGGCCCTGTGCCTCAGGTTTCGTCCTCTCTTGTTTGGGCAGACCGTTTAGGAACTTATAAAGCTCGTTGGGGGATAGGCCGCATGTATTACACCATCGAACCCGGTCTTTATGCCTTGGGAAAACCCGATGAACAGTCCCCGGTCTTAGTCACAGCCAATTACAAGATGAGCTTTGACAAGTTGCGCGAGATATTGCCAGGCCAGGACATCTGGATACTGGTTCTGGATACTAAAGGTATCAATGTCTGGTGTGCTTCGGGTAAGGGAACTTTTGGGACGATGGAGCTCGTTGGCCGAATCGAATCAAGCGGTTTAAACCAAATTGTCACGCATCGTGAATTGATTTTGCCCCAATTGTCTGGTCCAGGAGTTGCGGCTCACCATGTCAAAAAATTATCCGGTTTTAAAGTTATTTACGGCCCCATCAGGGCGACAGATCTACCGACTTTTTTGGAGGACGGGCTTAAAGCGACACCAGAGATGAGGCTTAAAACCTTTACAACATGGGAGCGTGTGGAACTCATTCCGATGGAGCTTATCGGGGCTTTAAAAGCAGGTCTTATCATGATCCCTATTTTTTTCCTCTTAACTTTTTTTGGGAATTCAGGAGGGGTTTGGACAAATGCCTTGAGTCATGGTCTTTTCTCGGTTCTATCACTCCTGATTGCCATTCTGGCCGGTGCTGTTTTAGCACCCTTATTCCTACCCTGGCTGCCAGGCCGGGCCTTTTCGGTCAAAGGCCTCAGTCTGGGGGTTCTTTTCGCTGTCATCCTATCGGCTTCTCACTGGGGTGATTGGATCACCAGGGCAGGCCGTTTCGAAATCATGGCCTGGCTCCTTCTCATACCTGCTGCTTCGGCTTATCTCGCGATGAATTTCACCGGAGCCTCGACTTATACTTCTCTATCCGGGGTTAGGAAAGAAATGCGCTGGGCGTTACCACTGGAGATCGGTGCTGGAATTGTAGGACTCGGTCTTTGGTTCGGATCAAACTTCATCGCATAAGGAGTTCAAATGATGAACCATTTGATTTATCTTAGAGATGTCGTCACATTAAAGATTGATCAGAAAAAATGTATGGGGTGTGGGATGTGTCTTTTGGTCTGTCCCCATGCTGTCTTGGGCCTGACAAATGGCAAAATTGAGATTGCTAATCAAGATGCTTGTATGGAGTGTGGCGCCTGTGCCCGAAATTGTCCTGCCGAAGCCCTGTACGTGCGCTCAGGGGTAGGCTGTGCAGTTGCGGTGATCAACGCCATGCTGGGTCGAAAAAGCTCTTCCTGCTGTTGTGTGGTAGATTCGGAAGAAAAATCAGGCGATCTTTCCGAAAGCTCTCCAGGTGCTAATCGTCCAGACTGTTGTTAGCAGAGGTAAAGTGCTAAAGAAAAATAGTTAGGATCAACCTTTCATAATTATTTTGTTGTCTTGATATACTATTAGAGTGGCTATAGTTTTTTTTCTTAGACCAGCTGGAATTCTTTATAAGGAACGATCTCCGCTGGATTGAATAACCCTGAAGTTAAGGCTGGTCAGTACATGATTCCCATCTCGTGCTTCAGCCTTCCAGTTTCCAGTGTGTTGTGGCCGGAAGGTGAAATAACTGTAAACTGACCACGCTGGAGGCTTGACATCGATTTCCATTCGATAGTGCTCCTTACCTTCCCATAGCCATATATGGGCAATCTTTCCCACTCTCGGGGTCTTGATTCTTGTGAAGAAGTAACCCTTTTGGTTATTAGATGTAAATTCTGAACATTTCCCGGTCAGAAACTGTTGAAAGCCCTCTCTTTCAATGCCTGTCCCGATGCTGGCCTCGAGAATTTTGAAATCAGGAGTCTGTTGCGCCGCAACATCCTTAACTTCCAACTTCTCTAACCCTGAAAGCTCCTTTTGTTGAACTGGAAAAATTCTTTGAACCCTCACCTTTTGCTGGATTGCCGGAGTGGGTAAGATAGGAGGTGATGAGATCGCTTTAGGTTTCTTTTCTATAGGATGGCGTGCGGGATAGGAGATTAAAAGTACCGTGAAGAGAATCACTGCGAAGATTAGAGAGAAAAGAAACCATAGTCTGACACTCTTTTTCACGGGGGGAACCTGCTGTTGCAACTCGATGGGCTCGGGAGGAATAAGACTTTTTAGATAATTTTCATATTGGAGAACAATATCTTTCGGATTGATGGCGAGATATCTGGCAAAAAGGCCCAAGTACCCTTTAACATAAAGGGCAGGGGGAAGAAGCTCATATCTATCTTCTTCGATGGCTTTGAGGTGGTGCTCCCTTATCTTGGTAAACTTAGAAATTTCCTCCAGCGAGATGTTTCGTGTCTCCCTTTCTTTTTTTAAAAATTTACCTGGAGACTCCATAATTGCTTATACCGGAAGAAAATCCATCTTGTTATTTGATGCCTTACACTATTATAAGTGTAAATATAGACCTGACAAGGACTAACCTGAATAAATTTAAGCAATTGTCGTACCAAAGAATAAGAATCATAATATATTGAAATTTAAGAATATTATGAAATGAATGGATCAATGAATTGCAATTTTGTGCCAAATTTTGGCTCCTTTGTGACTATTTATCAAAAGAGGAAAAGGAATGAGCACCCACAATAAAAGAGGGCAGGCCAAATGGCCTGCCCTCTTGGTAAACGCACTGTTTCCGTCACCACTCCTTTTCTTTGAGTATGTTATTTTTGTAGTTGTTTTCTGATTAATGCATTCCTGGACCAGGACCGTGTGCTTCTCCTTTTTTCATCAGCAAGACTAAAGGAAGAACCAGCATCATCATGGTTGAGAGAAGGTAAAATGCATCATTGAATGACAACATGGATGCCTGCCTTATCACCTCACCATAGATCACACCTAAGCTTCCCTGGTCAGAAAGGGAAGGGATAAACCATCTGCCCTGCAATATCTGAGAGATATTGGGAAGAGCAATCTGGAAGTTTCTATCGAAAGGGGTGAGATGTTCTACGAGGTGGACCTGATGAAACTGAGCCCTTCTGGCAAGCATGGTTGTAATAAAGGCAACGCCAAAGCTACCTCCAAGGTTTCTCAAAAGGTTGAATATCCCCGTTGCATTTCCCATCTCTTCCTTTCTTATGCTTGACATAGTCATCGTTGTAAGGGGGATAAAGAGAAAACCCATACCCACACCCAGTACGACTCTTGGCCAAAAGACGGTATTGAAATCAACATTAAGATTAAACTGTCCCATCATATGGACTGAATAACCAGCCACAGCAATGCCAAAGGCAAGGATCACCTTTGGATTGATCTTTGTTATAAGTTTCCCTGCTATGGGCATGGCGATCATTGTGGCAATGCCACCGGGGCCGAGCGCCAGGCCTGCCAGGAAGGACGTATATCCCATTAACGTCTGGAGGAAAATGGGCAACAGTACAATGCTCCCAAAGAGGTTGAAGAAAACGAAAAACATGATGATATTTCCTGTGCTGAATGAAAGGTTTTTAAAAGTCCGCAGATTAACGATAGGATTCTCTGCAAAAAACTCTACCAGGATAAACATGATCAAAGAGGAGATAGAGATATAGCTCATCCAGGTGATGAAGCCGGATGAAAACCAGTCTTCCCTCTCTCCTTTGTCAAGGACGATCTGAAGACATCCCAGGCCAATCACTAAAAATAAAAGCCCCCAGTAATCAATCTTCATTTTTATTCGCTGCATGTAAGGGGGGTCGATGATAAAAAACAGGGTCATCAGGATTGAGATGATTCCTATGGGGACGTTGATGTAGAATATCCAGTTCCAGGACCAGTTGTCTGTAACCCATCCTCCAAGTAGCGGGCCAATAATGGGTCCGAACATGATGCCGACGCCGAAGATCGCCATGGCCATCCCATGCTGATGGGGGGGAAATGTTTCCAGAAGAATGGCCTGAGAGATGGGCTGAAGGGCGCCGCCCCCCAAACCTTGGAGGACTCTGAAAAATACAAGGCTCTGGAGATTCCATGAAGAGCCGCACATAAAGGAACTGAATGTAAAAAGGGAGATAGAGAAGATGAGATAATGTTTTCTTCCAAAGAGCCTGCTCAGCCATCCGGTGATAGGGATGATAATGGCGTTGGATACAAGATAAGAGGTAATCGTCCAGGTGGATTCATCAATCCCTGCGGAGAGGCTTCCGCGGATATGATCGAGAGAGACGTTGACGACCGATGTGTCCACGATCTCGATGAGGGTAGGAAGCATGACTGTGATGGCAACAATCCACCTGTTCATACCCACTTACGTCTCATTTGGAATTAACCAAAACCGTGGGAACCACAGACATCCCGATCCTTAAGTTATGGGAAGGATCTGTGCCTTGATCAAGAATAATTTTGATGGGTATTCGCTGGACTATCTTGACATAGTTTCCTGTTGCATTCTCGGGTGGTAAGAGGGAGAAAACAGCACCTGTACCTGACATGAGGCTCTCCACTCTTCCGTAGAATTTCTTTCCCGGAAAGGTGTCCACCTTTATTTCTACCTTCTGTCCAGGTTTTACCCTCTCCAGTTGAGTCTCTTTATAGTTAGCAGTGATCCAGATATCTTTCTGAGAAAGAGGAACAACGGCCATGAGGGGCTGGCCGGCTTGAATCTGATTCCCAATCTCCACCGTTCGCTTTGTGATGTAACCGTCCGTCGGTGAATAAATCTTTGTATAACTCAGATTCAGTTCTGCCCCTTTCAAGACAGCCTCTCTCTGCCGAACCTGGGCCTCCTGCGTAGGTAGACCTGATTCTGTCTGTTTGATCAGTGACTTCTGCGTTTCAAGAGATGCCTCAACTTGTTTGACCTGATCCTGTGTGGCCTTCACCTGAGCAACAGCCACCTCATACCTGGTTTTTGCGCTGTCATATTGTTGTTTTGGAATCACCTCTTTTTTAAAAAGGGATTCAGCCCTTTGATAGTCTACTTTTGCCAAGTCGAGATTGGCCTTCTGGAGTTCGAGGTTAGCCCGGGCCGCTTCTAGTGAAGCCATGATCTCAGTCAGTTGCTTTTTAACGGTTTCCACTCTGTTCCGGATTTCAGATAGTCTTTCCTTCTCGGTCTCAAGCCCAGCCTGGGTATCCTTAACTCGGACATCATAATCCGCCGGATCGATCTCAAGAATAGAATCGTTTTTCTTTACGGACTGATTGTCGTTGACATAAAGAACTTTAACGGTTCCCGGGATCTTCGAAGCAATGACGTGGATTCTCCCATCGACAAAAGCATCATCGGTTGAGATGTGGGTTGCTTTATATTCTCTATAAAAAAAGAGCACCACCGCTCCAATAACAATCAGGAGGGGAAATATTATAAAAGCAACGATCTTTTTTCTCCAGTTGTTTGGTTTGCCTTCGTTCTCTTCCACGGATACCTATTCCCCCCATCCAATAAAACTTTTCTACTATGTTAGTGCGTCGTTGGTTATTTGTAAAGCTTTTGATGATGATTTTCAGGCCTTTTTTTTGACACATAGATATTCATTGCTTTTTAAGCCGATTTTTATTAATTAGATTTTAAGGAGGTGCTCCATGGATCGAAGAAGAGAAGGGATCGGTGACCTGTATCATCAAGAGACGAAATATCGAAGAGAGGCAATGCCGCAAGGTGGGCTCGATTGGGCACATCAACCTTCTCCCTATAAAGAATTTGCTTATGCATTAAAACATTTTCCCATTCGTCCTCTTGAACAAAAGGGTGGAAAATCCCTTTGGGAGACGATCGCTCAAAGGCGATCCATCAGGGAATTTTCTAACCAGTCTATTACCTTCCCTGAACTTTCCCAATTGATCTGGGCTACCCAAGGGATCACTTTGAGGGCATTGGGATTTGAATTCAGGGCTTCGCCCTCTGCCGGTGCCCTTTACCCGATTGAGACTTATCTTGTGGTGAACCGAGTTGAAGAAATTCCACCAGGACTCTATCATTACAATGTGAAAGGGGCCCAACTCATTCTTTTGAAGGAAGGTCATTTGGGTCCTGAGCTTTGTCAAGCTGGATTGGGTCAGGAGATGCTCGAAGAGGCTTCGTGCGTTTTTGTCTGGACGGCCATTGTTGAACGATCGAAGTGGAAATATCGGGAGAGAGCTTATCGTTACATCTACATGGATGTGGGACATATCGGTCAGACTTTATATTTAGCTGCTACAGCATTGAACCTTGGTTGCTGCACGGTGGGTGCCTTCTTTGATGAAGAGGTAGACCGTGTAATTGGTGTGGATGGAAGGAACGAAATTTCTGTCTATCTTGGAGCAGTGGGGCGGCCGAGATAGAAAAGTTCGCCTTTTCACCCCACCCTCTCCCCTTGGGGGAGAGGGTGGGGTGAAGGAAATTTTAGTTTTAATTTTTCACTACGAACTCCGGACTATAATTTTAGTGTGGATTTAATACAATAGGGTCATAAAAAATACAGTCCATAATTTATTGAAATAAAAAGAAAATGTTATCTTTGAATTCATGCTAAAAAAATAATACCCCCTCTATAAGGATTACTTCTTAAAAGGCCCCCCAAACCTTCTGGTTTGAATGGCCTTCATTTTTGGTTTAAAAGCTGATCTTCATTGATTTTTGTCTGAAAATTCATTATTTATTAGAGATATAAAACTTTTAGAGAAAATGGAGGGTTCAGATGGAGAAGGTGGAGTTGAAAAAAGGTATTTATTGGGTTGGAGCGATTGATTGGAATATAAGAGACTTCCACGGCTATTCCACTCCTTATGGGACAACTTATAATGCCTATTTGATATTGGATGAGAAAAATGTTCTTGTGGATACGGTAAAGGCTCCGTTCTATCTCGAGATGTTAGGACGCATATCAGAGATCATCGATCCGTCAAAAATTGATGTGGTTGTTTCGAACCACGTGGAGATGGACCACTCCGGTTCGCTCACTCAGATTGTCGAACGGATTGGAAACCCTATTGTGATCACCTCTGAGAGGGGCCAGAAGGGTCTGACAAAACATTATAAGAAATCGCTGAAATTTAAGATCGTGAAGAGTGGAGAAACATTTTCCATCGGTCATCGGACCCTCACCTTTGTGGAGGCTCCAATGCTTCACTGGCCGGATAGCATGTTCACCTATATCAAAGAAGATCAGCTTCTTTTGCCGAATGATGCTTTTGGCCAGCATATTGCCTCTTCTCAAAGATTTGAAGATGAGGTAGGGGATGTGATAATGAAACACGCTGCAAAATATTATGCCAATATCCTCTGGCCTCTGGCGCCACTCATTTTGAAAAAAGTCGACGAAGTGGTAAAGATGGGAATCCCCATCGGTATGATTGCACCCAGCCATGGTCTTATCTGGAGAAAGGATCCCAGCCGAATCATTCAGGCCTATGTGGATTGGAGTCAGGGGAAGGTCGGGAATAAAATACTCGTCATCTATGATACGATGTGGGGAAGTACGGAGAGCATTGCCAAGGCTATCCTCAAAGGCTTGATTGAGGAGGGAGCCGAGGCAAGGCTTCTTCATCTTCGATCCAATCATCGGAGCGACATCATCGATGAGATGTTGGAAGCAAAGGGTATCCTTTTGGGATCCCCCACTTTGAATAACGGGATGTTTCCCACGATGGGAGATTTTCTAACCTATATGAAGGGACTGAAACCGAAAGGGAAAATCTTCGGCCTCTTTGGATCGCATGGATGGGGTGGAGGAGCGATCAAGGAGATGAGAAAGGCTCTCGAGCAGGAGAAATTCGAGATTTGGGAAAAGGAACTTCCTGTTCAATTTGTTCCAGATCCCGAAGAATTGAAAAGTGCGATTCAATTGGGAAAAGAATTTGCCCGGAAGGTTTTAGGTGGTTAAGGATGGGCGAAGAAATAGGTTCTTATGGCAAGGTTGTGATTGACCATTTGAGGCATCCGAGGAATATGGGCGAGATGGAGAACCCCGATGGAGTCGGAGAAGCTCAGAATCCTGCCTGTGGTGATACCATGCGGCTCTTTATCAAAGTGGATACGGATCGGATCATCGATGCGACGTTTCTGACCTTTGGGTGTGGGGCTGCCATCGCTTCTTCGAGCATCACTACAGAGATGATCAAAGGAAAAACGATTGAAGAGGTTCTTATGATTTCAGATCAGGTGATCGCCGAAGCCCTCGGTGGACTTCCACCGACCAAGGTCCATTGCTCCATCCTGGCAGAGAAAGCCATCCATGCGGCTGTTTTAGATTATCGGAAGAGGAGAGAGGGGTGATCAGATGATCGAAAAGGAATCTGCCCTCCGTTTATTAAAAAACGTGGTTCAAGAGTCCCCTGCGGATCAGACAGAAGCAATCCTCTTGACAGAAGATTCTTCCCTCACCCGTTTTGCCGACTCTGCCATTCACCAACATGTGGCCGAGAGAAACCAGACGCTCATCCTCCGAGTGGTTTTGGGGAGAAAGATTGCGGTGGTCACCACCAATATTTTTCTGCCGTCTTCAGTAAAAAGATCTCTTCGGAAAGCAATTTCTCTTGCCAGGGTTCAACAACCAAACGATGAATTTATTTCTTTGCCAGGGCCGAAACCCATTCCCGAGATCGAGACCTTTTCTGAAAATATTAGCCGCCTCACCCCAATTCGGAAGGCGAAGATGATCAAAGGCATCTTAACCTCTGTAAGGGGAAGAGAACTCAAAGTCTCTGGCGCCTTTTCGAATGGAGAGGTGGAATTAGCAGTGGTCAATTCACTCGGAGTGGAAGCTTATCAGAAATTTTCTGATCTGTTTCTCCATCTGATTGTAGAAAATGAGAAGAGTTCGGGTTATGCGAGTTTCGTCGCAAGGGACCCTGATCAATTAGATGTTGATTCTTTAACCCAAGAGGCGATCAGAAAGACATCCGGGGAAGAACCGATTCAGATTGAACCAGGAGAGTATGAGGTTATTTTAGAACCTTATGCAGTGAGTGAACTCTTGTCCTTTCTGGGCTATTTGGGTTTTCATGCCCTGGCTGTACAAGAAGGACGAAGTTTTTTCTCTAATCGGTTTGGGGAAAAAATGGTGAATGAAAAGGTGACAATTTACGATGACGGTCTTGACCCAGAAGGATTGAAAGTTCCTTTCGACTTCGAAGGCATTCCGAAGAAATGGGTCACCTTTTTTGACAGAGGGGTGGCAAAAGAGGTCACTTATGACTCCTTCACAGCCGGACGAGAAGGGAAGAACTCCACCGGGCATGCCTTGATCGCACCCAATACGGCAGGTCCCATTCCCATCAACCTTTTTATGAAGGAAGGGGAATCCTCCCTGGAGGAGATGGTCAAGTCTGTTCGAAAAGGAATTTATGTGACCCGATTCCATTATACCAATGTAGTGGAACCGATGAAAGCCGTCATCACTGGGATGACCCGGGATGGGACTTTTTTGATTGAAGGAGGGGAGATCAAAAGGCCGATCAAGAATCTTAGGTTTACAGAATCTATTCTAAGGGCTCTTTCTCAAGTGACCGCCATATCCAAGAATCGAAGAATTTGCTCTGAAGGAACGGTCTACTCAAGGCGTTTTATCACAGGTACCGTCGTTCCTGCTGTCAAAATAGATGGATTCAATTTCTCAGGAGTCTCGTCGCTGTAGAAAGCTTGTTTCCACATAAAGAGTGTAGGGGAGCCCCTCTGTGGGCTCCCGAAGCAGGCGGCCGCAGAGAGCCGCCCCTACGAGTTTCATTTTGATATGGAGATAGCGATGAAGGATCTTATCCAAAATATTCTCGATCTCGCAAAATTGAAAGGTGTGGAGTACGCCGATATTCGAAACGTTCACCGCCAGGATGAAGAGATCGAGGTGAAGAATGGGAAAGTGGAGGCTTTGATCCATGATGAGGATTTCGGCTTCGGGATCAGAGTCCTTTTCCAAGGTGCCTGGGGATTTGCCTGCAGCTCAAAAGTGACTAAGAGGGAGATGGAGACAGTTTTTGGCAAGGCATTAAAAATTGCCAAAGCCAGTTCAAAGGTCAGAGGGAAAGAGATCGTTTTCCAATCCATTTCTCCTGTAGTAGATAGATATAAAACCACAATTGCTATTGATCCATTTGATGTGGCTCCTGAAACAAAACTTAATCTTCTCCTTAAAGCCGATGAGATCATACGTAGAAATAAGAAGGTGAGGATTTCAGAAGCCTTTTTGGGTTCTTATAAAACAGAGAAGACATTTGCTTCCACTGAAGGTTCTTATATCGAGCAGGAGATTGTGGAGTGCGGGACAGGCATTTCAGCCACAGCCATTGAGGGAAGCGAGGTCCAGGTCCGATCCTATCCCAACTCTTTTCGGGGGAATTTTGCCACTCAGGGTTATGAGTGGATTGAAAAATTAGCCCTTCAGGATCAGGCAGAGAGGGTGGCTGAGGAAGCTTGGCAACTCCTTACGGCAAAACCCTGTCCTTCAAAAACCGCTACACTGATATTGGATAGTTCACAGTTGGCCCTTCAGATTCATGAATCCATTGGCCATCCCATTGAACTCGATCGAATTCTCGGGACCGAGGCCAGTTATGCCGGCACCAGTTTCTTGAAACCGGAGATGGTGGGTCATTTTAAATATGGTTCAGAATTGGTGAATATCGTTGCCGATGCTACCTATCCCGGTGGATTGGGAACTTTCGGTTATGATGATGAAGGGATGAAAGCTCAAAGAGTCCCCATTATCTCTCACGGGATCTTGGTCAACCTTTTAACATCGAGGGAGACGGCCCACCATCTGGGGAAAGAAAGCAATGGGACGATGAGAGCAGATGGCTGGAATCGAATTCCCCTGATCCGGATGACCAACATCAATCTGGAACCCGGGGAGTGGACATTAGAACAAATGATCGCTGATACGGAGGAAGGGCTTTTCTTAACGACCAACCGAAGTTGGTCGATCGATGACAAGAGGATCAATTTCCAATTTGGAACTGAGATTGGCTGGGAGATTAAAGGTGGCAAACTTGGTGAGATGGTCAAGAATCCCACTTATACAGGGATTACTCCAAAGTTTTGGAATTCTTGTGATGCCATTGGAAATCAAGATCACTGGAAAATGTGGGGAACGCCAAATTGTGGAAAGGGAGAGCCTGGGCAAGTGGCTCATGTGGGGCATGGGACCGCGCCAGCAAGGTTCAGAAATGTTCAAGTGGGAGTGATGAAAGGCTGAAAGGACAAGGTTAAGACTAAGGTTAAGGTTGATAAAAAAATCTTAACCTGAACCTTAACCTAAGCCTGTGAGCGAAGCGAACTCATAATTATTTTTCTTTTTTGGTGACATCTTTGGCATATCCTTCTCGAAAGCCTTCCATAACCTTCTCAGAAACCTTTTTAGTAGCCTGGAAGATCTTTTTTAAACCTTCCTTAAACAACTCTTTTGCTTCTTGGAGTTCGTCTTCTTTTTCTTCTTTCATGGCCCCTATAACCGCAGAGCGCAAAGTGCATAGAGCATAGCGTTATTATTTTATTGCTTTCAGCTTTGAGCATTCAGCTTATTTGGTTGGTGCAGGCATTGCTTTCATCTTCTCGATCTGGGCTCTTATTCGCTGGGCTCTTTCACTATTAGGATCTACTTTTAAATATTCTTCCCATGCCTTGATAGCGTCCTTAATATCCTGTTTGTCATGAAGGAGGACAAGGCCAATATTATATCGACTGTTGACATGCTTTGGATCGTTTTGGGCTGCCTTTCTGAACTCTTCGAGGGCTTTATCAAATTGCCCTAATTTTCTATACATGATCCCCATATCTGTCCTGACATCCGGGTTATCAGGTTTGACGGCAAGATAATGGCTGTAAGCATCAATAGCCTCTTTGGGTTGGTCCGTATCGAAATAAAGGTTTCCTAATTCCACCCAGGCCGGAAGGTTTTTAGGGTCTTTTTTGACGATCTCCTTCAAAGTTTGGATCTTAGAAGCAACTTCAATAGAATCACGACCGGGAGAGGCCGGTACTGGGGCACCTGGTGGAGCCATTTGGGGTTTCTGGACCATGGCCGTCTTTTCGGTACCTTTGGTCCCTTTAAGAATCGCAACGGTAGCGCCGGCAATGAATCCAACAAGAAATGCAATGACAACGATCAGGATAACAGTCTCTTTTTTCATCTAAGATTCTCCTTTTATCTTTAAAATTTTATCTTAAACAGACGGATTAATCAAATGGAAGATGATTTCCAACCCCTCATGTAAGGATTTAGGTTTTCTGTGGACGTCGACAGGAAAATTTTGAGGAGATGGTTAAAAGGTGGAGGAGTTTAAAATCTCTTTGATTTTATCAATGATGTAGGGTTTCTCGACATAAGCCCAGGCCCCTTTCGTTTTAGCTATCCCTCCGGTATCCTCACTTCCTCTGGCAGTAATGATGATGACCCGAGGTGGAGACTGAGTCTGCCTGGTCATTTCCAATACTTTCCATCCATCCAATTCTGGCATGATCAGGTCTGTGATGATGAAGTCAAAGTGCTGTGCTTGGGCGGCCTCGACGGCCTTCCTTCCATCCTCAACCGAAATGACATCGTAACCCTCCTGAGATAGGGCCTGAGTGAGGGACCACCGGATCAAAAATTCATCATCAGCGATTAAGATCTTATAAGATTGAATGCCTGCGCTCCTTCGAATGGCCATTATTTCAATTCATTATCTGATCGAGACTCTTTGGGTGATGAGATAGCTTCTTTTATCAGCAAATCCTCTTGTTTAATTCCATAAGCCTCAACCATTAAATCTAAAAATGCCCTTGCGTTAGTGAGCCCACCCAGATGGGTGTGAACAATCTCATGAGAGCCATCTTTCTCCATTTTGAGGGCGATAAAAAATGGAGTTCTGACTTCTCCTAAGGCCTGGTGAATTTTAAAATTTTCATCCGGGAAGATCGGAAAGGGGATATTATAGTTCTGCTTAAAGAACTCTATTTCTAAAAGATTATTCCCTGCCCCAATACCGATCAATTTTATTTTATTTTTGAGATCCGGATTATTTTCAATTCGATGATATATTTCCGCCATGGCTGATGCGGTACTTTGGCAGATAGGGCAATAAAGGTTAAAAATCTTAATCAGCACACCTTTAGCCTTGATTTGGGAAATTTTAAAAAAACCCTCCCCTGAAAGTCCTAAATAGATTTTTTCATATGAATTTTTAGGGATTGGAAGGCTGATGATAGGAAGTTTTCCACCTATGACCGGAGATGAACTCGTGGCAAATATAGAACTGCTAAGAGCCAAAGACAGAAGGACTATAACAACTAAACGCGTTACGATTTTATCCAATGTTGATGTTCTCCTCCCTGGGCATAACGAAAAGACAGTGGGCATCCCCGATCATTTTTTCAAACATTCTTCTCGCCCACTTTAACCCATTTTGTCTACTCGGATCCCTTCTCCTTTCAACCAATATAGCTATTTTCTCCGTCTGTCTGTTTCTATAATCCCTGTAAAACACCTCATACATCAACATCGTGGGTTACCTTCTTTATTCCTTTTTCTTAAAGTTCTCTAACCTGGCAACGAAGTTGACAAATTTTCCAGGAATCACGGTTAAGCGCCTCGATTTGAGCCACCCAGTTAAGATTTGACACCATCTTACAAGCAAAATGTATACCTTAAACAGCAGCCAATATATATTTAAAATCTAAACAGTAACCCATTAATTTCTAAAGGTAATCAAACTTTTCCTTCATTTTTGAGGATTTGGAGAAAAATCAAAATCCTTAAATTATGGAATTTCCCACAGATAAGTGAGTAAATTTACGCAATCCCGATTGCTTATTCCGTGCAATACTGGGGGAACGCTCCTAAGCCATATGGCCAAAAAAGCTTAGAGTCTTGACGAAGTGTCATGGTCGGGTCAAAATAAGCTTGAGAGATAAGACGGAGGCTAGAGATGAAGAAAGGAATATGCATTTTAGCCTTTACGATGTTGCTAACTTTGCCAGTAGTCGCCTCTGCGAGATCATTTCAGGTTTACCCTGGAGCCAAGGTGGACGGTGTTTACGAGGTAAAACAGCCAGAGCCAGGGAGTAATATCTCAAAGGCTTCAAAAGAAATCGTTTTTACGACCAGTGATCCCTTTGAGAGTGTCGTTGCTTTTTATAGCGGCATTGCGAGAGAATATAGGATTCCAGGTAGAGCAGGAAGAGCTATAAAACTCTTTTCTGGACAGGAGATCAAGGAAGCTTATTTTATCTTCGACAACGCAGCCGACATCATGACTTCGAAGCACTGGATTAAAATTCAGCGGCCTTATCTGGGTAAGGGGCAAGCGAGGGAGACCTTTGGGAAGTACAGTACTACCCGAGAAGTGACTGCAATAATTGAAGAAGACAAAAGGAGTTATCCCTAAAAATATTAATTCGTAGTTCCGAAAATTCATTTCCCTACACATCATAAACTTTCTTTGACTTCTTTATCGCCTTGAAAAATCTTCAACAGATCAAGGGTTAATCTTTTATATTGCTTTTCTTAGAGATTGAACTAAAATGGGGGTGCATATCGGGGGAAATAAGATTGTCAGATTTTTGGGAAGGGAAAAAACCATGCTGGATTATCTTAGATTGTTCCAAATATGTTTATGTTGATTGCCCTGCCTACCTCTATCGGGACAGGCCCTGTTGGGAGATTGCTTATACGAAATGTGAGATCCTGCTTGGCATCAAAAAGGATTGTAAAACTTGTAAGGTTTTTAAACTTTATTCTGCTTCTAAAACTGATCTTCGTCCAATTATTTCCTCGAAAGACTCTTCATAGGACAAAAAAGCAAAATATCCCTCTACTTTATTAAATTTCGACACCTTAGAGCATTTTCTCGAAACATAACTTCGGGGGATGCTATTATTGATTTTTGGAGAACAAAAAGGTATAAATTGTTAGTATCCCTTCTAAATATTATATTTGGGTATTTTTGAATAATCATTAAGTTTTTGGGATAGTCGATGTGGTCCATCCTAAGAAAAACCTCTTTATTCTTTAAGGTCGTCTTGGTCACCAGTCTCATCTTGATCTTTGCCATTTCCTTTAATGTCTATTGGAATACAGCGCTTCACGAAGGCAGTATCGAAAGACTGACCCAGGAGAAAGCAAAAATTGTTTCGGAATTTATCGAAAAAAATGTCATCCGGGCGATGGAAAAAGGAAGACATTTTGAAATCCATCGGGTCCTGCAGAACTTCGCAACTTACAAAGGAATCTGGAAGATCCATGTCTTCCGACCGGATGGGACCATCATGGCAACCACCTATGAAGGAGAGTTAAATAAGAAAGTTGAAAATGTAGACTTCTATTTGAAAAATAGATATTTTGAAAAAGAGGAGGTTTTGCAGAATAATGCCGGGAAAATAGTCCATGAGGCCGTTTATTATTACGTCAATCCGATCCAAAACAGACCGGAATGTTTTCAATGCCATGATAAAAAGAACCAGGTGATCGGGGTACTGGTTGTGGCCGAATCCATGAGAGAGATGCACGACATGATTTACAAAGTCCAGATCCACTCGATTATCCTTGCCATCATTACCATTGCATTCTTATCCTTTGTACTGGGTTTCCTCTTTTTGAGATTCATCAATGTCCCGATCAAGAAGTTGACCGAGACGATGAAAAAAGCGGAAGAGGGCGATTTAAGTGTTAGAGTGAATGTTAAGAGCAGAGATGAAATGGGACGTCTGGCTGAGAATCTCAACATCATGATCGAGAAGCTCAATTTGGCGAAGCAAGAGGCGGAGCAATATCATCAGGAACTGATTCAGAGGGCTGATCGAATGGCCTCTATTGGCGAGCTGGCTTCTGGAATCGCTCATGAGATTAGGAATCCTTTGGCAGGCATTCAAGGAGCTATTCAAATCATGGCGGAGGGATTCCCCAAAGAGGATCCTCGAACACAAGTAACCGATGAGATTCAAAAACAGATTTACAAGCTGGAACGACTTGTAAAGGATCTACTTAACTTTGCTAAGCCTGTTCCCAAAAATTATTTGCCGATAGATATCAATCAACTGGTCGATAAAGTTCTATCTTTCTTTATGACACAACGCGGAAGGTCGGAGGATTTTAAAATTGAAAAGAGATTTGTTTCATCCCTTCCTAAGACGATGATCGATCCAAGTTCTATGGAGCAGGCCTTTTTAAATATCATCCTCAATGCCCAGAAGGCAATGCCCAAAGGTGGAACGTTCACCGTCTCGACGGTTGCACTTCCTCAGAGGAAAGACGATGGGAAAGAGGTTCAAGAAGTCCAGATCGTCTTTGAGGATACAGGTGTTGGGATCACAGGAGAAAACTTACCTAAGATTTTCAATCCCTTCTTCTCAACCCGTTCGGATGGGACCGGTTTGGGCTTATCCATCACCAAAAATATCGTGGAACAACAAGGCGGAAAGATAGAGGTGGAAAGCCAGGTCAATGTGGGAACGAAATTTATCATTACCCTCCCGGCCATCAATTAATAAAAATCGTTTCCGTGTCCGGGCACGCGACACGCAACACGGTCACGGATTTTGGTGTAAACAATGTCTGAAGCCAGAATCTTAGTGGTTGATGATGAATATTTGATCCGGTGGACCCTCCAACAAAATTTGGAGAAGGAGGGTTACGAAGTTCTCCTTGCGGAAACGGGTGAGGAGGCACTGGAAAAAGTGAAGGAGGGAGCACCGGATTTAGCTCTTCTCGATATCAAACTGCCCGGGATGGATGGCTATGAAGTCCTTGAGAAAGCACTTAAGATAGATGAGGGTATTATTCCTATCATGATCACCGCGTTTGACGAGGTTGAGAAGGTGGTTAAAGCAATGAGATTAGGAGCCTTTGACTATATCACCAAACCTTTTGACTTTAGTAAGGTTCACTTATCCATCCAGAAGGCATTGGAAGCCTCGCAACTCAAGAGGGAGGTCAGACATCTCAGAAGGGAAAAGAGAAATTGGTATGGTTTTGATAACATTATCGCAGTGAGTCAGGAGATGGGAAGAGTTCTTCAGATTTCTGAAAAGATTGCCCAAAGTGAAACGGCAACAGTGCTGATTCAAGGGGAAAGTGGTACAGGAAAAGAAGTGATCGCTCACCTCACCCATGAGCGGAGTAAAAGGCAGAATATGCCCTTTATTACAGTCAATTGTGCCAACTTCCCGGAACAGATGCTGGAGAATGAACTTTGCGGTCACGAGAAGGGAGCCTTCACTGATGCCAAAGAAGTGAAAAAGGGACTTCTTGAAATAGCAGATAGAGGGACGTTGTTTTTGGATGAGATCGGGGACATGAACCTGAACCTACAAGGAAAAATCTTGAGATTGGTAGAGCAAAAGACTTTTCGTAGAATGGGTGGGTTAAAAGATATTCAAGTGGATGTAAGAATTGTAACGGCAACCAACAAGGATCTGCTTAAATTAAAGGAGGAAGGCAAATTCCGGGAAGACCTTTTTTACAGGATTAATGTCGCCTCAATTAGAATTCCTCCCCTTCGTGAGAGGCCGAGTGATATTCTTCCCCTGACGAAATACTTCATGCAAAAATATAACGAGGAATTCCATAAGAATGTCAAAAAAATTTCAAAAGGAGTAGAGGACTTCCTCAGGAATTATAATTGGCCAGGTAATGTACGAGAATTGAAAAATGTGATTGAAAGGGCAATGATCCTTATTGAAGAAGATACTCTCCTCATGGAGCATCTGCCCATAGAGATTCTTGGCCAAGCATCGAAACGGGGGGGAGTGATCGAAGGCATTCGAATTCCACCAGAAGGAATTTCGATGGAAAAAGTAGAAGAAGCCCTGGTGAGGCAGGCACTTAAGATAACCAACGGCAATCAAACCAAAGCCGCCAAACTTTTAGACATCAGTCGGGACGCCCTCCGGTACCGAATGCAGAAGTTCGCTATTCTTGAATCGTAATCCCAAGAACCTCATAGCGCATAGGGCATAGAGCATAGAGTTCAAACTTTAAAACTTTAGAATCTAAAATCTCAAAAGCTATATCTCGCAATCCCCTCGTTCGCTAAGATTCATATCTCGTTTTTTCTCTAAAACTCCACATTCTTAATTGAATTCTAATTCCTTCCACGCTCTTAGCTTTAAGAATTTCGCTATGCCCCATGGGCTCTGCACTTTGCGGTTTTAACAATATCATTGTGGGAGAATCCACAGAGGTGCGGGATATTACGCTAATAAGCACCTACTTTCACATGGACTACAAATCAATAGCTTCGTACCCCTTTTTTTGCCTCATCTAATATATTGAATTTAAAAGCTTTTCTCTTCTATTTTTAAAAGGTTTTTGCGGCAACGATTCGAAGAGTTTTGGCATGGGGCTTGCTCTATAGAAATAGCAAAGAGTTATGAATATGAGATACCCGGCAAAACAGTTATTGATCCTAATCGCAATTGCTTTTTTGGTTCTTTCTTCCGGAATTGTAGAGGGACAACCCGTAAAGGCATCATATCTTTACAACCTCTCAAGCTTTACGGGTGCAATACCTTACAGCTGGGTAGAACTTGCTCTTGATAAGGAAACGAACGAGGTGTATGTGTGCGACGGGTCGGACCGGTCTGTGAGGATATTTAATGAAAATGGAATGGAAATTTACAATTTCGGCGAGGACAGCGACCTTGGAAATATTAATATAGCTCACCTCGCCGTTGATAAGGATGGAAACATTCTTCTGCTCTCTTACAAACATGATGTAAAAGGAAAAAGTTATTCGATTATCCGCTGCAATTACAGGGGAGAGGTTATATCGAGATTCGAACCACAAAATCTTCCTTCCGATTTCTCCAGGATCTCGCCAAGCAGCATCATTTATAGAGAAGGTCGCCTCTATCTGATCGACAAAGGTCAGATGAGGGTTGCAGTGACCGATATGAGCGGTGCTTATCTGGATGGCTACGACCTGGCTGCTCTTCTCCATTTTGATGAAAAGAAAAGGGCCGATACGGGCATCGTAGGCTTCAATGTGGATAAGGAAGGAAATATCTTTTTTACTATTCCTACGATTTTTCAAGCTTTCAAACTCTCCCCTGATCGCAAAATAGTATCTTTTGGCCAAAGGGGAAGCGCTCCGGGGAAATTTAATATCGTTGGAGGCATTGCATCTGATGATAAAGGATATTTGTATCTGACTGACACATTAAGAAGCGTGGTCATGGTCTTTGATAAGGATTTCAAGTTCCTAAAAGAATTTGGCTACCGCGGATATGGGCCCGGTAATTTGATCGCACCCATGGAATTAACCGTAGATAATATGGGAAGGATTTACGTGAGCCAGAGTGCAAGGAGAGGAGTCAGCGTTTTCCAGGTGAAGTACGACTGATTCCTTTTTATAAAAAGGGCTAGGCGCTCTGCGCTCTGCGCTCTGCGCTATGCCCTATGCGTTTTGCGTAGTTGGATTAATAGGGGGGTTGTTATGCGGGGGAAAATAGAAAATGGTGGAGGAGGTGGTTGAAGGGCAATCAAGAATAGTTATAAGTAAGCAGTAAAAGGTAACGTAAAGAAAGTAAAAACAAAAAATCAAAAAACTAATTAGGAGGATGAAATGAAAGCAGTGAAGTTAAGTTTGGTTATCATGGCTGCAGCCCTGGTAACTATTGGTTTAAGCGGAATGGCATATGCCTTCCATGAAGGCGGCGTTGCAACATGCGATGGATGCCATACCATGCACAACTCCGTTGGAGGTGTAAAGGCTGCACAGAAAGGGTTAAGTGGGAAGGCTGCTCAATACACGGGTAATCAGTCCCTTCTCATAGGAACTGACCAGAGTTCCACCTGTCTGTTCTGCCACGCAAGCAAGGCGGCCAGTGCTAGCAGCTACCACGTGTTTACCAGCGACGCCAAACAAGGGACACAGGTTCCTGCTAACTATACTCCGGGTGGAGACTTCGCTTGGCTGACATTTACTTACACCGCTACGAGTGATATGCATACGGCAGCAGTTCTCGGCGAGAGACACGGCCATAACGTTGTCGCCACAGATTTTTCGGGGTTGGCATTACCAGATAGTACGCTACACACCGCCCCTGGCGGTACTTACTCAGCAAACAACCTTAGCTGCATCAGTTGTCACGATCCGCATCCATCCGCCAGAATAAACGCCAGTGGTACGCTCGTATACCGGGGCGGAGCAGGATCGACTCCCGGTCCTATTATAGGGTCCGGTTCTACTGGCGCTATACCAACCGGAACAGATACCGTGGGTGTATACCGACTGCTGGGTGGTAAAAGCTATTTGCCGAAGTCTTATGCTGGTGGTCCTGCCTTTAATTACGATCCGCCTTTTGCTGTGGCGCCCAGCTCGTACAACAGGCAAGAGACCTCCACTGATACCAGGGTTGCTTATGGTCAGGGCATGTCAGAATGGTGTACGAATTGCCATACAGCAATTCACAACGATAGCTTAAGTTCAAATTTGATTCACCCGGCAAGTAACGCCGCCGTGTTGAAGGGTAGTATAGTGGATGCATACACTAACTACAACATGTATGTAAAGTCGGGCGACCTGAGCGGTACGTCAGCTAACTCATACACCTCAATGGTGCCTTATGAGGAGCATACTTCGGACCGGGTAGCTCTCGCTAAGCACGCAGTGAGCGATGGCTCAGTGATAGGGGGACCAAATGGAGGATCTGAAAACGTGATGTGCCTCTCCTGCCACAGGGCGCATGCAACCGGATTTGACCACATGACCAGATGGGACAACGACTTTGAATTTATTACCGAAAGTAGTGCCTATCCTGTCTCAGCTACTGCAACTAGCATATATAATAAAACCGAGTATCCGGCGGCAATGTATGGTAGGCCTCCGAGCATGTACGCGACATTTCAGAGGTCTCTCTGCAACAAGTGCCACGTAAAAGACTAATGCGTGCTGAAATGTCGAGATATCCTGTCTCGACGTAGAATGCCAAGAGGGCTGGCAAAAATGTCAGCCCTCTTTTTTTGTAGTTGAATTTGGAAGAGTTATAAGATTTAATAGTCTTAGGGTTCGGTTTCTCGCAAAATCTGGCTGGTTCCACCAAAGGGAGTTTATCAACAGATGGAGGTGCTGTAAAATGACCTTTAAGAAAACGCTATGCGCTATACTCTATGCCCTCTGCGTTCTTTTCGTAATCGTGGGTTGCCAAGCAGCAATCTCAACAGTGAGGCCACCCCTTGAAGAAGAAGGAGAAATCTACCTTTATATCCAACCTCTCCCTCAAGAGGCAGACAGGCTCAGATTCACCCTTGAGAAAGTTTTTGCCGTAAGCAGCGATGGTCGGGAATTCGCGCTTGATGTTTCCCTGCACCAGTTGAAAGGCCCTGATATGAAAAGGCAGCGACTTCTTGCTTCAGGCAGGCTGCCTCAAGGCTCATATAGTGGACTTTCATTTCTGGTTCAAAGTGCTGTCTTAAAAGTGGAAGAGGGAGAAGCTACCCTTCGATCTCCTGAAGAGCCGGTAAAAATTGACTTTTCATTTAATGTGGCAAGAAAGAAGGCGTACCTTATTTCAGCGAGGTTTAAATATCCTGAATCAATAAAAGGTGGCTTCAGCTTCAGTCCTGTATTCTCCATGTCTATTCCTGGCAAGCCTCTTTCAAATCTTGCAGGATACGTTACTAACCCCGGTTCCAGCAATATCACAGTTTTTGACAAACAGGCGGGGCTCGCCGTGGCCATCATCGCAACCGGGAGAAAACCCATGGGAATGGCCCTCGACCAAAAATTGAGGAGAGGCTATGTGGCACTCTCAGGAGATGACGCAATTGCTATTGTGGACGTGGTTGCAGAAGACGTTATCGACAGGATTCGCCTGAATACCGGAGATCATCCTCAGGAGCTTGCCCTTACCCCTGATAACAGACTTCTTCTTACCGTGAATCCAGGGTCGAATACCGTGAGTTTCATCGATACCAGTTCTCTAATAGAGGTGAACAGACTCAAGGTTGGAAACGGGCCGAATTCGGTCTTGATAGATTCTACAGGGAGGAGAGCTTATGTCTTCAATACCATGGCCAGCACTGTCTCTGTTATCGATATTCCGAACAAAATGCTTTTGGCTACCATAGGGACAGATCCAAGTCCTTTGAGAGGTCAGTTTAACAGAAACGGTGATAAAATTTATGTCATTCATGAGTGGTCTTCTTACGTGAGTGCTATAGATCCTCTTTCTCTCTCGGTGGCAAGAAGGTTTCAAGTAAGGATGGGGATGGAGTCTATAAAGGTCGAAACGAACACGGATCTCGTCTATCTCGGGAGAAAAAACGATACGGTGGTGGAGGCGTATAACCCTTTTTCATTCGTCCCTGTGGATTTTATCAATACGGGTGGAGGCATAAGCTATATGACCATCGATGGCCAAGAGAATAACCTTGTCATGATAAATCCTGGAATGAAAACTTTAATGGGTTCCAATCTTATCAGTAAAAAGATGGTTTTCATCGTCGATGTGGGGGAGAGCCCGTACTGGGTGACGATGATGGGAGAACGGTAACACGCATAGCGCAGAGCGCTTAGCGCATAGCGTGAGAAAAATTTGAATAACTCAAAGCGGTTAAATTTGGTTAGGCGTTCAATCCGAAGCATCCTATTCCACTTTTTCTACCAAGTCACATAGCTATAAGGGCTTTCTGGATGAAATACGATCTACGCTCTGCGCTATGCGCCATGCTTATCTTGCTGGTCTTGGTGTTGTTACCGGGCATGGCGAGTGCACAGGGACTCCTTCAAGGCGTAAGCGGCCTCTTAGAGTTAAACTATAATTTTTTATCTACGAAGACAACAGATGCGACGGGGGTGACTACCAAAACAGTAACGAATAATTTCAATCCTCGAGTGACCCTTACGGTAAACACAAACATCTTTCCTAATTTGAGATTGGATGCTGGCGTCGTTGTTGAAAAGAATATTTCCTGGGACAAAACTGATGGAATGAGAACGAAATCGGATACGACCGACCTGCGTCCCTATATCAACCTTACGCTCAACACCCCCCTCTATACGGCTGGAATCGGTTATGACAGAAGGCAGGAAACAGTGAAAACTTCAGGTTCCCCCGGTGTTACTACTGTGAATGAGGACTACAATGTCATTTTAGGCTGGAGGCCCGAGGGACTTCCGGTCATCGATGTGCGGCTTACCCGAACTAATCTCTTTGATGAAAAACATAGTATTCAGGATACCACCACTGACTATGGTTTATTGAGCGCCAGATATACGTATAAGAACCTCGATGTCAGATATCAAGGTACGTATACCGATACAAAAGACAAATTGAACGGAGTGGACACGAAAGATTACCTGAACACCGGAAGAATTACTTACTCGGATATGTTTTTTAACAACCGGGTTTCTTTTAACGGGAGTTACAACATCACTTATGAAGAAACCAATACCACTGCAACAGGCAAAGGAGGAACGGTAAGCTCCCAAATTTCTCCTTTTGCAGGGCTTTCTATTATTAATATTACGGCTAGTCCCATAACACTTGATTCCAATCCAGCTCTCATTGACGGGAATACCACTACAAGCGCCGGCATCAATATTGGACTTCCTCCTCTTGGTGGAGATACGACGAGCCTAAGGCAGGTAGGCCTCGATTTTTTGGTTTCAACACAGGTAAACAGCCTCTTCCTGTGGGTTGATAGGGACCTTTCTGCAGCAACGAACATTTTAACCTTCTTTTTTTCAAATATCCAAGTATGGACAAGTTCAGATAACCTGAATTGGACGCAAGTTTTAGGCGTTACTGTTTCTCCCGGACAATTCCAAAACCGTTTTGAAATCAACTTCATAAATCCAGTAACGACAAGATATATAAAGGTGGTGACCCTCCCCCTTCAAAATTTTGTCAGCGGGGCAATAAGTTTTCCAAACATTTTCATCACAGAGTTGCAGGCATTTATAAAGAAGCCTGCGGAACAGGTGAAAGGCAGAACCACGAAACTTACCCATATTCTTAACATCGATTCAAGAACAAGGATTTTGGATATCCCCACGCTTTTTTATGAGTTCTCTTATTTCCTCGACAAAACAGACCTTGGTCAGACCACGTACACTGTTTCGAACGGGTTGTCAGTGAATCACAGGTTTAATCCCATCTTTTCAGGGAGCGCGAGAGTAGCAAGAGAAGATGGCACTGAAGAGGGGAAGAAAAGGTGGGCCTACGTATACAATGCCTCAATCGTTGCCACTCCGTTGACAACCCTTCGGCACAATCTCATCTATAGTGGACGCATAGAAGAGATTGGTGGGAAATCAACAAAGAATAATTCAATCTTTCTGCAAAACAATGCAACATTGTACAAAGGGATCGATATTAATCTCGGTGGGGGGTACAATTTTTCGACCTTAGAGACAGGTCAAAAGCAGAACAACACCGTCATCAATTTCGGCGCAAATATCGTTCCCCACAGAACCACGACAATAACTCTGATTTACTCTGATACAACGACAAACCAATCTGGTGGCGGTCTGCCGTCTACTTCTACTTCTGCAAGGAGGGGAGACTTGAGTGTAGCCTACCGTCCTTTTGAAACGTTATATATCTTTACCTCATGGGAAATATTAGCGCAAAAAGGTCAGAAGATTCAGACGACCCAGAATTACGGGCTCAACTGGTCACCTTTTCCGGAAGGGACGCTTCAATTTAATTTTTCCTATAATGAGAGCATATTGTCCGAAAATAACCAGAAGAACAGACTGATAACCCCAAGCGTGAGATGGAATATAACGAGCCGTTCCTTCTTAGACCTGTCTTATCAGTATATCCATACTTCGTCTAAATTGGAAAAATCGGATTCGAACGGTTTCAGTGCTAATTTGAAGATATTTTTATGAGCGATATTGACAAGATAGGAAAAGTATTAGATATTGAAATTCAATGACGATTTTCACACAATCTAATTTTTTTTTGGGAAAAGGGGGGGAGTCCTGTCGGTTATGAAGAAACCTTTCAGTCTATTAAAAATTCTGTTGTTTTTGGTTCCCGTCTTTGTATCAGCTTGTGCCACAACTAATATATACCGTGATCCAAACATGGATTTCGGGGCGATACAGACCATTGCCGCCATGCCTTTCCTAAACTTTACAAGGGATAATATTGCTGGCGAACGGGTGAGAGATGTCTTTATCAACAAGCTATTATCCACAGGTGCTGTATATGTACTCCCCATTGGCGAGGTTGCAAGAGGGATTGCCAGGGCAGAGATCCAGAATCCTGCTGCTCCTTCTCAAGAAGAGGTCGTAAAATTGTCGGGACTTATCAAAGCCCAGGCCGTTGTAACGGGGGTGGTTAAAGAGTATGGTGAGGTGAGGTCAGGTACCAGTTCTGCAAATATTATATCCGTCAGTCTCCAGATGATGGAGGGGACGACCGGGAAGGTGGTATGGACTGCGTCCACGACGAAAGGCGGGATCAGCATCTGGGATCGCCTCTTGGGTGGGGGTGGCAGGCCCATGAATGACATTACTGACAAGGCTGTGAATGATCTCGTTAACAAGCTTTTTAAATAAAATGACAATTGTTTTCTTTGCGGGGCTTCTTTTCCTTATCGGATGCGCAACCGGGAAAGAGGCGACGAAAGAAAATCTTCCCGGAATGGGAGAACGATTCCTCATTGCCGTCCTGCCAATGGAGAACCTTAGTGGAACTGCGTCGCCCCTTAAAGAGATAAGAGGAGCTCTTATGGATGGTTTAAAGGCAAGGGGAATCGATGTGCTTCAGGAGGATGCTCTCGAGAAATTTATGGCGAAGCATCGCATTCGTTACACCGGAGGTATCGATAAGATAACGGCAAAAGAATTCAAGGATGAGATCGACTGTCAAGCCGTGCTCATCACTTCTCTCGAACTCTATAATGAAACGAATCCGCCCAAAATTGCATTGACCTTGAGGCTCGTTTCCAGCGGAGATAATCCTACCATACTGTGGATCGACGATGTGGGATTGGCCGGCGATGATTCACCGGGTATTCTTGGTTTAGGTTTAATCGAAGACCCTAAGACGCTTCAAAAAAAGGCTCTGAACCGTTTGCTAGACTCTCTAAGAGAAAGTCTTTCCGGCCAGAAGGAGAACAAAGGGCTGTCTGTGAAAAGGAAATTTCGACCAAAGATATCTTTCCGTTCACCCGTGATAGAAGGGAAGAGGAAATACACTGTGGCGGTTGTCCCCTTTTTCAACAGGAGCGAGAGGAAATATGGAGCGGAGATCGTATCCCTCCATTTTGTCAAGCATTTGAAAGAATTCGAACAGTTCGATGTGATTGAACCAGGTATTGTGAGACAGCAGCTTCTCAATTTGAGAATTATCATGGATCAAGGGGTTTCTCTGGCTGACGCTGGTGCCATTTTTGCAATGTTGAATGTCGATCTTGTCGTGACTGGACAGGTGCTCGATTATCAGGATTACCAAGGCAGTTTTGGAAAACCGAAAGTTGATTTTACCGCAGAGGTGATCGAAAGGAAGAGCAGAGAGGTTGTCTGGAGTTCCACCAGTTATAATACGGGGGACGATGGCGTCTTCTTTTTTGACTGGGGGAGGGTCAATACCGCCCATGCCATGGCTTCCCAGATGGTTCAGTCAATAGGGAAAATGATGGCCAAGTGATAGAAAGCATAGGGCATAGAGCAGAGCGCCTGGTGTATAGAAAAAGGAGTGAGATGAAATATCTTTCTTTGATACCAAAAATAGTCTTAGTTATTTTCTTGCTTATCGAAGCAACTGTATTTGCATCGGAGCAGAAATTGCCATTAATGAAAGGCAAAAAAATAGTTGCCATGGTTAATGATGAACCAATTACTCTGCAGGAGTTCAACCAGGAGGTCTCTTCTTTAAAGGGGAGCAAGTCTGCCGAGGGGAAAAAAGGTACGGAGTCTGAACTGTTGAGGCGCTTGATCAATACAAAACTCATTATCCAAGAGGCCAGAAAGATCGGCCTTGATGAGTTGCCCGAAGTGAAAAATATGGTAGATGTATTCTCTCGCATCACACTCAGGGAGTTATTGGCGGAAAGGCAGTTGAAAGATGTGAAGGCTGACCAAAAAGAGATTGAAAAGATTTATAAGGAGTTAGCAAAAGAATGGAAGATTAAATCCGTCATATTCGAAAAGGAAGATTCCGCGAAGAAGATGGAGGAGGAGATCAAGGAAGGCAAGAGTTTCGATGAAGTGGCCCGAAAGGTCGTTTCGGATGGAGCCGCAAAGGGAGGCGAAGAAAGTAACTATTTGAGCCGAAAAGACTTGTTGCCGCAGGTTGCTGAAACAGTTTCTAAGATGGAGGCGGGCTCCGTGAGCCCTATCATCCCCGTGGGATCCGGTTTTGCCGTATTAAAAGTTGAAGACATTCGGTATTCTGAAAGCGAAGAGGCCAGGGAAATGGCAAAACGCGAAGCTCTGGTTTTGAAAAAGAAAGGAGTTTTAGAGAATTATAATGATGCTCTGATCAAGAAGTATGTGAAATTGAATAAGAAGGTTTTTGACGACATCGACTTTGAGGCCAAGGAACCAGGGTTCCAAAAACTTCTTGAGGATAAACGGGTCATCGCAGAGATACAAGGAGAAAAGCCTATCACGGTCGGAGAATTGACCGATAATCTCAGGCAGCAGCTTTATCATGGGGTCGAAAGGGCAATAGAAAGCAAAAATTTGAATGAAAGAAAAATTCCTGCCTTAAACGAGATGCTGCACAAAAGGGTATTCAGGAAAGAAGCCCTTAGGCTTAGAATCGACAAAACGGAAACCTATAAGAACAGGGTTAAAGAATATGAGAATTCTGTGATCTTCGGGGCATTTATTCAAAAAGTGGTCGTCCCAGATATCGAGCTTAAGGAGGAGGAGCTTAAAACGTATTACAATGATCACATTAAAGAATATACCATGCCGGAAATGATGAAGATCAACAGCCTCGTCTTTGCAAAAAGAGAGTTTGCCGAAACGGCGCTCGAGAAACTCAGGAAAGGTACGGACTTTCAGTGGCTGACGGAAAATGCAGAAGGCCAAATCGATAAGAGTAATAGTAAAGACATCTTGAACTTTGAAGGGAAATTTCTCACTACGAAAGATTTACCTGAAGGAGTTCGTAAATCTATTTCAGGGGTAAGACCTGGTGATTTTAGGTTATATGAAAGTGTTGAAGGTTATTTCTATGCGCTGGCCATACAGGATGTGATTCCTGCGAAACCTCAGCCCTTTGAGGAGGCAAAGAAGAAAATTGCCGGAATAGTCTTTGATGATAAGCTTAAAAAAGCCGTGGAGGAGTGGGCAGAGAAACTGAGAGCTGTTTCGGATGTGAAGGTTTACCTGACCTATTAATGGCAAAGCTAATTACTCTATCCCCTATGCGCTCTGCACTATGCCTGGTTTAAAAGGGTGAATATATGTCTTTCTTAAAAGAGCACAAAGCCATTCTGTTCGTCATCTTTCTCATCATGATTGGAGCCATCCTCTATGCCTGTGCCCAAGCACCGGCGACGAGGACGTTAGGAGGTGCTCCAACTTCGGGAAAGAAATTTGCCCGTAGGGAATGCCTCGACTGCCACAAGAAGTTTGTTGAGAAGTATCTGGGAATGAAAGATGTTCACGTAGTAGTGAAGGAGAGAAAATGCGAAGATTGCCATCTCCGGCACGGCTTAGTGCCCAAGCTGCTTCTTAAGAAAGAGGGAAATGAAATCTGCTATCCATGCCATAGCAAAGAAAAGATTGGGATGAATAAAGCCAATGTGCATACGGCGTTAAAAAGAGGAAAATGCATTCAGTGCCATAATCCTCATGCTTCTCAATCCAGTCACTTGTTGAAAGCAGAGGGTAATGAAGCTTGCTATCAATGTCACAAAAAGGAGGGTTATGAAAAGAAGGTAGCCCATAAAGTGGGGACAAAAGGTTGTACAACGTGCCATTTCTCCCACAGTTCTGACCAAAAAGACCTTTTGGTGAAGGCAGAGACTCCTCTCTGTCTTGGCTGTCATGACATCAGCAAGCCATCCTTTAGAAAAGCTCACGCCAATTATCCCGTGAATCAAGCCATCTGTTCCGTCTGCCATAATCCACATTCTTCATTGCAAGCAAAACTCCTGAAAACGAGTGCTCATGACCCTGTTGTCTTGGCTCAATGTGATGCATGCCATAAGCCAGCTTCGGATCCAAAACCTTTTGGCACTACTGAAACAGGGAGTAAGCTCTGCTACAATTGTCACGATGCTTCAAAGTTGAAAGTTGGCGGCACTGTGGAACATAGCCCCTTTAAAGAAGGGGAGTGTTTAACATGCCACAACCCACACACTTCCGAGTATCTGAAGCTTGAACTGAAAAAGATGAATGATCTCTGTTTCGATTGTCATAAAGAGCAGAGCGAGAAAGTGGGATTTAAGCATACTCCCGTGACCAGTGCGAAGGGATGCCTTTCCTGCCATCCACCCCATGCAGCCAAGAACAAGAATCTTTTGAACATGAAGAATGAAGAGCTCTGCTTTTCCTGCCATACGAAAACGAAAGAGGTAAAACCTAAAGTGCCTCATCCTCCTTTTTCTGAGGGAGAATGCAACTCATGCCATAATCCCCATGGCTCGAATATGAAAAACATCATCAAGGAAAGGATGGACCGGGTTTGTTATGCATGCCATACGGATGCAGAAGCGAAGTTTTTGAAAACTTACACACATCGTCCAGTGATGGACGCTAAGTGTGATGCCTGCCATAGTTCCCACGGGTCCAATGAGAAGAATATACTGAGATTTGTGGGTGCAAAAATGTGTGCCTCGTGTCATGGTGATCTCATGAAAGCGGAGACGAACGGCACGAACCATAACCCTTTTGCAGAAGGGGAATGCCTCACCTGTCATAATGCTCATGCAAGCAATGTGAAAGGGATGATTGTCGATAAACAGGGGCCCCTCTGTTTATCCTGCCATCCGGATTTGAGCAAAGAGATTGGCACAGCCAAAAGCAAACACTTACCAGTTGTCGATGGGGAATGCACAAAGTGCCACAGTCCTCACAAGACAAAATTAGACAAGCTCCTTTTAGCAAAGAGCCCTGATCTCTGTCTCACTTGCCATAAAGACCTGAAGGTAAGGATGGAAAAAGAGAAAGCCCATCAACCAGCCTCAAGAGACTGCGAGAGGTGCCACAAGCCTCATTTTTCAGCAGAGCCGATCCTACTGAATCAGCGGATTCAACCGCTCTGCGGGGAATGCCACGATTATAAGAAGGCCACGTTTGACAAAGCCCACATCGGTATTGAAGCTTCGGTCATGAATTGCAGGAATTGCCATGATCCCCATGCTTCAAAAGATCCGAAGTTCTTCAAAGATGTCGTTCATCCTCCGTTTGCGGGAAGATCCTGTGAGGACTGCCACATTGTAACTAAATAAAAACGCAGAGGGCATAGAGCATAGCGCAAAGAGTAAAGTGAAAGGACTATCTATGAAATTAAGGTTGAAGTGGCTCTTCTTACCAATTTTGTTCATGTCTCTTTTGATATTTTCACTTTCCTACGCTCAGAACAAATTCAAACTGAAACCTGATGCAAAGGGAAAGTTGTGTCTGAGTTGTCATGACAATTTTAAAGAAAAGCTCAAAAACCAATTTATCCATACCCCTGTGAAATCAGGGGAATGTTCAGAATGCCATAACCCTCATACCTCTTCCCATGGAAAGTTGCTGGATGCGGACCCAAACAAAATCTGCAACAAGTGTCATGAAGGAATTGTACCTAAGAATCCTAAAAGCAGTCATAAAGTAGTGACGGAAGGTAATTGCGTAAAGTGCCATGATCCCCACGCCTCAAATAACAAATTTGTTCTTCTAAAGGCTGGAAATGATCTCTGTTTCGACTGTCACAAGAATATAGGGGAGACCGTTGCAAAAGCAAAATTCAAGCATAATCCTGTAGAGAAAGGCTGTATTAACTGCCATGATCCACATGCTTCCACCAAAGCGAAATATCTTCTGAAAAATGATCTGGTTGTTCTCTGCGTGACCTGCCATAAGACAGACCAGCCAAACTTTGTCAAGCAACACATGAATTATCCTGTGGCAAAGGCGGACTGTTCCTCCTGCCACAATGCTCATGGCTCTGATAAAGCGGGTATATTGTTTGATAATGTGCATCAGCCGGTTGCCAATAAAATGTGTGGTCAGTGCCATGAAGCCTCCACTTCTGCCGACGCACTGAAAACCAAGAGGGCGGGGTTTGAGCTATGCCGGGGATGCCACAGCAGTATGATGAACGATACATTTAGCAAAAATAGGATACACTGGCCTTTAGTAGACAAAGTGGGTTGCTTGAACTGTCATGAACCTCATGCCTCCCCACGGAAGAACCTCCTCATGGGAGAAATGAAAAGCCTTTGTGGAAAGTGCCATCAAGACACGATGGGGTTGCAAACGAGACTTGCGGAGAAAGAAAGGCAGGAAAAAGCTGCTGCAAAAGACAATGTAATGAAGGGTGCACTCACACACAATCCTATCCAGGAAGGAAATTGTGAAGCCTGTCATACCTCCCATGCTTCGGACAGCGTCTTCCTTTTGAAGCAACCCTCAATGATAGAACTCTGTGGAACCTGCCATGACTGGTTAAAACATACAAGCCATCCGATGGGCGAGAAGGTAGCAGACTCAAGAAATAAGAATCTTAGGATGGACTGTCTGAGTTGTCATAGGTCTCATGGAACAGGATACCGATATCTGATTCCGTTCCCAACGGTTACGGATCTTTGCGTTCAGTGTCATAAACAATACAAGAGGTAAAGGAACATGCAAAAGTCGTTCAAAAAAGTGGAAAGTTGGAATATTGGAAGATTGGAATATTGGGCCCAACATTCCATTATTCCACTATTCCGTTATTCCAGCCTAATTATTTTATTAATCAGCATTTTCTTTCTCCCATTGAAGTCTTTCAGTGCTGAGACGGTGAAGTTTAAGTATCTTCAATCTATCTATTTTGATGACAGAGGTGGAGGGATCAAACAACCGGAAGGGGTTGCTTGCAATGACAAATCTGTCCTGGTCATTGGAGACACTGGAAACGATCGCCTTCTCCGATATACCTTGGAAGGGAAGAACTTAAAAGGCGGGAGCGAGATCAAGATTCCTCAGCTATCCAATCCCATCAGGGTTCAACTCAACTCCAAGGGAGAGATCTTCGCCCTTGACGGGAAAAGACGTCGTGTTGTAAGACTAACGCCCGAAGGAGCCTTAAAGGGCTATGTGGACGCTGAAGGGGTGCCCGCCCCATCGGCCTTTATTCCCAGGAGCGTTAAGATAGACGCTAATAATAACATCTACCTCCTCGATATATTCTCGGCCCGTGTCCTCATCCTCAACCCGGAAGGGAAATACCAGAAACAGATCCCTTTCCCTCAAGAGTATGGTTTCTTCTCAGACCTGGCGGTTGATCCGAAAGGCAGTGTCTTGTTGGTCGACTGCGTCAAAGCCATGGTTTTTTCAGCAGCAAAAGACTCCAATAGCTTCGCCCCACTCACAAGGAGCCTGAGAGAATATTTAGATTTTCCTACGAATATCAGCACAGATAGCCGCGGGATCATTTATCTCGTGGACGAAAACGGAGGTGGCATCGTTATTCTTGGACAGGATGGGTCTTATCTGGGACGGCAGCTCAGCGCGGGATGGAACGAAGGACTCCTTAATTTTCCATCACAAATGTCCATCAACGAAAAGGGAGAGGTTTTTATAGCAGATCGGGGCAATAGCCGAATTCAAATATTTTCGCTTATGAAATAGAAGCAATCATATATTGAATGAGACTCCGTTGTCACTTTATCTCTCCTGAATGTTTTATTCTCTTTTTTGATTTTTAGCCATTTCCATGGTAAAAATTAACTGTAGGTTTATTTACATCAAACAGGAGGAACCGCCATGAAGTGTTATGTGTGTGCAAAGCAGGGAGTGGATAAGGATGCCGTGGCGATTTGCATCGTCTGCGGGATGGGACTCTGCCTGGGGCATGCGTTTAAGGAAGAGTTATTGGTGAGGGATATTATTGATTGGGGATTCGGAGAGGAACGAATCACCTATCCCCATACTCTCCCCCGGTTCATCTGCGCCGAATGTAAACTGGCCATTGAACAAAGAAAGAAGGTGGAAAGAAGATAAAAAGTTAAGAATTCGTAGTAAAGAGTTTAGAACCAAAAGATAGGTCCCATTTAAAAAAAAGTTGTTTTTTCCCAAGAGATTATCAATAATAATCCTATGAAGAAAAAAATTTTGGTCGTTGAAGATGAAGAGAGCCTGAGACTCCTATATGAGGAGGAGTTGAAGTCGGAGGGGTATGAGGTTCTTACCGCCGGGAATGGAAGAGAAGCCATTCAACGGATGGAGACAGGGAAGCCTGATCTGATCATTCTCGACATTGTCATGCCCGTGATGGATGGGATGGAGGCTTTGGGCCGAATTGTCAGCAAGGAGAGGAAGATCCCCATCATCCTTAATACCTCTTACTCAGGGTATCGGCAGGATTTTATGAGTTGGGCAGCCGATGCCTATGTGACGAAGTCCGCCGATCTCACTGAATTAAAAAAGAAGATCCGAGAACTTTTAGAAAAGGGTAAAGCCCAGTGAAGAAAGTTCTGGCCATGATCTTAGCAGGGGGCCGAGGGGAAAGGCTCTATCCCCTGACTCGGGATCGAGCCAAACCTGCTGTGCCTTTCGGTGCCATTTATCGGATCATTGACTTCACCCTCTCCAACTGCCTCAATTCTGGCATCCGCCGCATCTATGCCCTCACCCAATATAAATCGAACTCCCTCCACCGTCACATCCAATTGGGTTGGAACATCCTTTCATCCCCTTTGGGAGAGTTCATCGAGGCTGTTCCGGCCCAGCAGAGAATTGATGAGCATTGGTATCAAGGGACCGCAAATGCGATTTTTCAAAACATTTATACCTTACAAGTGGAAAGGCCTGACTTGGTCTTAATCCTCTCTGGCGACCACATCTATACAATGGACTATCGGAAGATGATTGCCTTCCACTTGGAGAGAGGGGCGGATCTGACGGTCGCTGCAATTCGGATGGATCGAAAGCTTTCCAGAGAATTTGGCGTAATCGAGGTGGACAGAGATTGGCGAATGATTGGTTTTCAAGAGAAACCCGAAGACCCCAAGACCATTCCTGGAGACCCTGGAGGAATTCTGGCCTCCATGGGAATCTATGTCTTCAATACTGAGGTGTTGGTGAGACGATTGATTGAGGATGCTCGATCTGACTCGAGCCACGATTTTGGCAAAGATATCATTCCAATGATGATTGGAAAAGATCAAATTTTCGCATTCGATTTCAAACAAGGAGATTGCGGAGGCACGGGATATTGGAGGGATGTGGGAACGATCGATGCCTACTATGAGGCGAACATGGACTTGATCTCTGTCACCCCTCAACTCAATCTCTACGATCCCCAATGGCCCATCCTGACCTATCAACCCACCTCACCACCTGCGAAAACTGTCTGGATCGAAGCGGGGAGAGTGGGGACAGCTCTCAATTCGATCATTTCAAATGGTAGCATTATCAGCGGTGGAAACGTCAAGCGATCGATCCTCTCCCCCAATGTAACGGTTCATAGCTTTGCGGAGATCGAGGATTCTATCCTCCTGGAAGGGGTGGATGTTGGAAGGAATGCGAAGATCCGGAAGACGATCATCGACAAAGAGGTTCAGATCCCTCCAGGGATGGAGATTGGTTACAATCTGGATGAGGATGCGAAGCGATTCACGGTGACCGCCTCAGGGATTGTCGTGGTTCCGAGAGGAATAAGACTTTAATACCATTGGATCCCTCTCATTTTTAAACTGCAGACATCTAAAACAACGATCGCTCAGTTGTTCCATGCAATATCCCCACTCCACTTCGATATTAACTCCATTCAAATAGGGTTTCATTTACAGATTTTTTATGAATTGTTTGACAAAATTTATCTGGAAATATATGATGTCTAACCAGACACATAGCTGGAAAGGAGGCGAGGTATTTTCCCATATAGGGTAGGCAAGAAGATCATTTTTTTCTTATACTCTAAAACCACAAGAAGGGAGGAGCGACGATGGAAAAAAAGTTGTTTGTGATCTTACTGGTAGGCGTATTTACAGTGGCGGGACTGTCTTCCTGGGGTTTTGCTGCCCCTGCTAAAGAGGCTCCTAAAACCATTAAAGTTGGCTCTTCGTGTTCCCTGACAGGTCCGTTTGGTTCGGGAGGAGCCATGTGCAAAGCCGGATATGAGATCGCCATAGAACATATTAATGCAAAGGGTGGTGTCTTTGTTAAAGAATTCAATAAAAAAATTCCTTTAGAACTTATTCTCTTGGATGATGAATCGAATTTTACTCTGACTGTGAGCAGAATGGAGGCCCTCTATACGACCCACGATGTGGTGGCCTACTTGGGAGGGTTTTCAAGCCCTATGCACGCGGCTCAGGCTCCCATTGCAGAAAAAAATAAAGTTCCGCTTTTTATGGTGGCCAGTTATCTTTACAGCATCCACCAGAAGGGATATAAATACAACTTTTCTCCCTTCCCCAAATCACCCGACTGTGCTAAGGCAGTCTTTGATATCTTGGATTCCATCCCCGCCGCACAGAGACCTAAAAAGGTAGCCATCTTCATGGAAAAGGCACCTGTTGGAATGGAATTGGGTGATATGTGGAAGGAGCAAGCTGTCAAACGTGGTTATGGAGAACCCCTTTATAGAGACCAACCTCGAGAGATGAAGGACTTTTCACCCCTTATCATGGAAGCCAAGGCAGCCGGGGCAGAGATACTGTTAACCGGTCCCACTACTCCTGAGGGGATTACCATGACAAAACAGTTGAAGGAACTCGATTACAATCCCAAATTCTATTTTGCCTACCGAGCACCTGATCCCATGGCGTGGGGAAATGCATTGGGAAAAGACGGCGATTATGTTGTTTTAGGTCCGGGCTGGTGTTATGGGCTTAAATTACCAGGAGTCAAAGAACTGAATGAAAGCCATATGAAGAAGTTCAATCGGCCAGCCGATGTGATAACAGGTCCGGCCTATGCCTGTGTCCAGGCGTTGGCCAATGCGATTGAAAGGGCAGGCACTTTAGACCGAGAAAAGATTCGCGACGCCATTGCTGCTGTGAATATGATGACCGTTATAGGTCCTCTTAAGTTTCGACCCGATGGAACAGGAGTAGTTGTCTTCTTCGGCGTCCAGTGGCAAAAGGGGAAGCAAGAAGTCGTATTCCCGAAAGAGTATGTTACCGCCCCATTAGTTTATCCCATGCCTAAATGGTCGGAAAGGTAATACTCATTAGAAACTGATAAGTGGATCATCTTTCATTGAAGCTCCCCTCTTTAGGCGGGGAGCTTCAATGTTAATAAAAAATATTTTTCTCACTCATCCTTAATCTAAGGAAAAGCAGTCCAAGATGTCCCTTTTACAGGTAGAGAAAATAGTTAAATCCTTCGGGGGATTGATGGCCCTCTGTGAAGTGAATTTTGAGATTCATCAGGGGGAGATATTTGGTGTCATCGGCCCCAACGGGTCGGGCAAAACCACTCTCTTTAATGTCATCACCGGTTTCCTGAAAGCCAATAAAGGGAAAGTGACTTTTATGGAGAAGGATATCACAGGCCTTCCTCCCCATCAAGTTTGTAGACAAGGAATCGCCCGTATCTTTCAACTGGTCAAGCCCTTTCACCAATTAACTACCCTTCAAAATGTTATGGTGGGCCGTGCCTACGGAAAAGATCCTGCGTCCAATATCAGAAAAGCGAAAGAAGAAGTGGTTGAAATTCTCAACTTTGTTGGCTTGGGGAATAAGAGTGAGGTCCTTGCCTCTCAACTTACGATGGCTGAGCGTAAGAGATTGGAATTGGCGAGGGCTTTAGCCGCACATCCCCAATTGCTCTTGTTGGATGAACTGATGGCTGGTTTGAATTCGGCTGAAACAGAGATTGCGATGGAATTAGTAAGAAAGATAAAGGGCTCAGGAATCACGGTAATTATGGTTGAACATATCATGAAGGCGGTTTTAGGAATCTCTGACCGAGTCATGGTACTCAATGTGGGAATGAAGATCGCTGAAGGTCCTCCAAAAGAAGTGGTAAAGAATCAGCAAGTCATCGAGGCATACTTAGGAAAGTAATCCTATGTTGGAAATAGAAAAGGTAAATGTCTCCTATGGAGACCTTCAGGCACTCTGGGATATCTCCTTTAAGGTCGGAGAGAAAGAGATTGTGGCGCTCATAGGCCCCAATGGCGCTGGAAAGACGACGACCCTCAAGACCATCACTGGGCTGTTAAGGTCTTTTGCCGGAGAGATTAGGTTTGAAGGCCTGGCGATGGGAAAGGTGCCCATCCATAAAAGGGTGGAAATGGGAATCAGCCTGGTTCCGGAGGGAAGGGGACTCTTTCCCGGAATGAGCACCTTAGAGAATTTAGAATTGGGAGCCTTTACAGCCAAAGGCCGTAGTTGTAGGGAAGAAACTATTGAACAGGTTTATAAGCTATTTCCTATCTTAAAGAATAGAAAGAAACAGGCAGCCGGAACTCTAAGTGGAGGGGAGCAACAGATGCTGGCCATTGGAAGAGGAATGATGTCCAAACCGAGACTTCTCCTCTTTGACGAACCCTCTTGGGGGCTCTCCCCTCTTTTGTCGAAGGTGATTTATGAGGTGATCGGGCAGATTAACCATTCTGGGGTGACCATTCTTCTGATCGAACAAAACGTTCGAATGGCCTTGGAATTGGCCAATCGTGCTTATGTCGTCGAGAACGGACGAATTGTAAAGCAGGGTGATAGCCGGAACATGCTTAACGATCAACATATCCGAGAGGCTTATCTTGGTACGGAATCGGTCTAAGGGATCATAAACCATGAATTGGCAAGTGCTCGCCCAGAGTTTAATTTTCGGCATCTTTGTCGGGGGCCTTTATGGGCTGGCAGCTGTAGGGCTTTCCCTCGTCTTCGGGGTGATGAAGATGTTGAATGTCGCCCATGGGGAGTTGCTGATGCTGGGAGGATATGTGACCTTCTGGTTCTTCTCCCTCTATCATATTGATCCTTTTCTCTCCTTACTTCCGTCAGCGTTTGTTCTCTTCCTGATAGGAATGGGTCTTTACAAAGGGCTCTTTTCTCCACTGGCCAAACTTCATGAAGAGGTGAAGATAAAAAATTCTTTGCTCATTGGTTTCGGCCTCTCCCTGGTCTTCCAAAATCTTGCCATCCGGCTCTGGACTGCTGATGAGAGGAGTGTGAGTGTCATCTATTCAGGATGGGGGTTCAGTTTATTAGGACTTCGTTTTCCCTTTATCCGTTTTTCGGGATTGGTCCTGGCCACCATTGTCATTCTTGCCCTTCAACAGTTTCTCACCAAGACCTATTTCGGTAAGGCCATCCGGGCGACCACGGAGAATTGGGAGTCTGCTGCTTTGATGGGGATCAATATCGAGAAGACCTCTATGATCTCTTTTGCCTTAGGGGCCACGTTGGCGGCGATGGCTGGTACTATCGTGAGCGTCGGTTATGCCATTCATCCAGCCATGGGTCTGGAATGGACGCTGAAGGCCCTCATCGTTGTGGTGTTAGCCGGATTGGGGAACATTGGAGGGGCTTTTGTGGCCGGGGTGCTATTAGGAGCAGTTGAGTCGGTCAGTACATTGTTTGTCGGTCCCTACATGGAAGTCGTCGGCCTGGTAATCTTTCTCTTAGTGTTAGAGTTCAGACCTCAGGGATTGTTTGGTAAAAGCATTGGTTAAGGAGGATCCATTGCCCAGCCATCGGAAGACCCTTTTCTTAAGTTTAGGGATTGCCATCTTTCTCGCCCTCGTCCCATTGCTGACAAAAAGAAATGATCTTATCAATTTAATGATCCTTATCTTCTTATATATTTGCTTAGCCCAGAGTTGGAATATCCTGGCTGGCTATGCAGGACAGGTGAGTTTGGGACACGCTGCCTTCTTTGGGTTAGGAGCAATCACCACACGGGTTTTATGGGTGAAGGGGACTCCGTTCTTTTTGGCCTTTCTAACCGGAGGGGTCGTGGCTGTGGTGTTTGCTCTGATCATCGGTCATCCTGCTCTCCGCTTAAAAGGAATTTATTTCGCCATCGGCACTCTTGGTCTGGGGCAAATATTAAAGATCACGATTGGCAATGTCCTTCCCACAGTAGCGGATCTACCCGGGGATTACATCACCACATACAACCTGATCCCCCGTTATTATCTCTTTTTGATCTTGGCTGCCATCACTGTCGCCGTTGTCTATTGGATCAGTCATTCTAAGTTGGGATTAGGCATGGTGGCTGTACGGGAGGATGAAGAAGCCGCCAAGGCTTCGGGGGTGAATACCTTCAGGCAGAAAATCATTGCCTTGTTCATCAGCTCCTTCTTCGCTGGGTTAGCAGGAGGGGCGTTCGCCTTTTACCATGTCAGTTATTATCATGACCTCCCCTTTAGTCCGATCTGGACCTTTGATTCCCTTCTCATCACCTTTGTGGGAGGAGTCGGCACCATTGTGGGTCCAATTATTGGGGCCTTCTTTTATGCAATCTTTAAAGAGTTGTTTGTACGAACCTTCCCACAGCTCCATGTCTTCATCTTCGGAGTCCTCTTCATTTTGGTGGTTTTGCTTCTGCCCGGAGGATTGGTAGAGATGGCGGCGAGGGTACGGAGGTTTGTGACTTCCAAGAAGACTGTGACACGTACTTATTAAAAGGGGTTCAAATTTTGGGAAGGATTTTCTTGAGATCGATCCTTTAAAAGATCGACACCCACTTTTAGACTAGATCTTTCACATCACTGATGTTAATCTCCAGCATCTTCACCGATGCAAGGATTCGTACTGTGTTCCGGTCGATGGCTGGTATCCCGGCCGAGAGTTCTTTTAGTTCTTGAGCCGCTTTCTTGATCACTTTGATTCGTGTATCGATTTTCCTTATTTCTCTTCGGTTCATAATTCCCCCATGTCCTATCCATGTTTCCGCAGATCTTTAAATCGTTTGGCCTTCACCTCGTAACGAGGCAAGGAATTGAATGGATGAACTTCGATGTTGTAACCCAGGTTCGTTTTTAATCGTAGTTGATCCTTCAGTTGGGTGAGGATGGCCTCACGATTTTTTTCCTCTCCTGGTAAAATTTCGATCTTGAGTGTGATGTCGTCAAGATCTCCTTTCTTCGTGACCACCGCCTCAAATTCATTACTCAGCCATTTAATAGAGCGAACCACTTCTTCAATGGCTGAAGGAGCGAGCAAAACACCTTTGATTTTTGTAATGTCATCTGCCCTTCCAACGACCCCTCCCTGAATGATGCGGAATGTTCTTCCACAGGGACAGGGTTCTTTCGACCATTCTGCCACATCCTTGGAGTCGAATCGAATGCAGGGCTGGGCGATCCGGTCAAGGGCGGTAATGACAATCTTCCCCTTTCGCCCCGGTTCTTCAATCATCTCTCCTGTTTCAATATCCTCTAACTGAGTGAGAAAGAGGGCTTCGTTGACATGAAGGCCGCCGGGTTGGGCCGTGCATTCAAAGCCCCAAGCCCCGATCTCTGTAGCCCCCACATGATCATAGACCTTCGCCCCCCAGGCCTCTTCCATTCTCTGCTTGGTAGATGGAATGCTTGCACCTGGCTCGCCTGCGCAGGTGATCTTTCTGATGGTGAGATCTCGAGCTGGATCAATGCCCAGCTTCTTCTTAGCGGTATCGGCCATTCCTAATACATAAGTCGGGGTGGCCATCATGGCGGTGGCCCGAAGTTCCTGGATTTTAAGAATACGAGCCTCTGTATCGAGGACTCCGCCTGGGACGACTTCACAACCGATCTTTTCAGCCGCATAATGACCTGCCCAGAAGGCGACAAAAATATTATATCCGAAGGGAAGGAATACTCGGTCCGTTTTTCGATAACCTTGTGCATAGAGGAGGTAAGCCCAGGATTCAGACCACCATTCCCAGTCCTGCCAGGTATCAGGTTGATAGACTGGAGTTCCGGTTGTTCCACTGGTCTGCCGAAATTCCGTGACCTCTTCCAAAGGAACACAGAGAGCATCTCCATAAGGGAAGGGATCCTTTCTCTGGATATCTCTCATCATTGACTTTTCCACCTTAGGCACTTTGGCTATATCTTCATAGGATTTGATATCACCCGGTTCAAGCCCTGCCTCCTGATAAAGCTTTCGATGAAACTTTGATCTCTCGTAAGCCCACTCCAGAATTTTTTTAAATTTTCTGGCCTGAAGTTCTCTCAATCTTTCCAATGGGAGAGTCTCCACAATCGGATTCCAGTAGAAATCAGGCCTTTTTTTTAGGGTCTTCATTTTGTCTTCTCCCCTGCCTGCCAGCAGACAGGATTTTTTTTTGAATCTGGTCTGATATTTTTTGTGTGAGATTTTGGATAATCTTAATCTCTTTGGAAGTGATCCCATCCCAGTGGACACCTGCGGTGACCACCACATTTCTTCTCAATCGAGCTGCCAACCTTTCTGAAATCTTTTTTACCAAGGTATCCTCTTTATGGCCGACGAAAGTAAAATTGGAAGAGGTGGCGCTCCACTTTTTTTGATTCTTCAAGCTGGATCTCGGGATGGCCATTCCCACAGCACCGATGTGAGGTCGGATTCCTCCCCAGATGGAAACCAGGATGTCTTGGCCCAACTCTTGGACAAGGCCGTGAATTTTGAATCTACCTTTTGAAATTTCAACCAAAAATCTTTTCATTGGATTGGTTCCGATTTTAGAAAGTCAAAGAGGTTTTGTCAACTGCAATCATCTCTTTTCTTCTTCTGTTTATTTCTTCTCTAGCCAACTTCTGAGAGGTGAGGAGGAGGAACCATTCTTCGACCTTCCCTTCTAAAAAATTGATATGAATTCCCGTTGGAACCTGGAACCGACCCAAATCAATGGTCATACCCTTTCGAGAATAACGGGTCAGTTTATCCGCATCCTTAACAATTCGATCATTCCAAGAGATGGGTCTTTTTCTTGAATCGTGTCCTTGGATGATTTGATAGATCTCTTTTACGTTTGCAGGAGGATAATGTAATTTCTCCAAAATGGCTTTAGCTATTTTTGCTCCTTCTACTTCATGAACTCTTGCCAATTTAGGATTAGATGGGTTTGGACCAAAAGCAGTCAGGTGTAAGTTTTCAGGGACGGTCTTCCAGCCCACATCGTGAAGAATGATTGCAGGGATAGCAATTTCTTCTTCCCCTTTTTCGTGATTTAGAAGCTTTAAGGCATACCGGAGGGCAATCTTTGTGTGAATGAGGTTTTTTCGAGTACGGAGGAAGGGTTTCGCCCGCTCAAAAATTTTCTGATAAATCCGTTTCATCCCTACAACTTTAGATTTTCAACTCTGAACTCTAAAATCCCTTCATCATTTTTTCCAGAAGATAAGGAAGTTCGATACGGCCAGTTGGAGCGAGGATGCGGCTGCTATAGTCAGTCACATACTTGGATGTCAATATCTTTGTGATTCGTTTGTATTCCTCACTTTCAAGGGCCTTGGCAATATCGACAATACTTGTCGCGGTTCCTTCTGCAACGATATAAGGACCAGAGCCTACCACTACCTGCCATCCGCCCGTCATCTTGATACCCAGTTTTTCTATGGTCGGGAGATGATCCTTTGTGATAAACTCCGAGTATTCTTTCTCTTTCCCAGGGATGATATTAAAATATTGGTTAAATTTCCATACCCTTAATTGAATCGTATATTTATCTGTTTTCACCCTCCCTGTGGGCTTAAGAATTCTGCTACAATAATTGAAGACATAACACTGGACCTGAGCCGTTACCTTCTCATACTCTTCTGTTTCCATGGCCTTTTGGAGTTTTTGTAACGAATCCACTGTCCCCACCGAGATGACCCCGGGACCTTCCCCCACTACCACATAAAATCCTCCTACCGGATTGATACCGATCTTTTTCATGGTAGGAATGTAATGATTGATGGCAAATTTTGTGTATTCTTCTTCTTTCCCGGGGATAATGTCCCAGTGTTGATTAAATAAAAAGATCATCTTTCCCTCCCAGTGGGTTAAAATATACGAAGGATGATGGGATCAGAGCTGGCGGTCACCTCATAGGATTTAAGCAACGGTTCCTCGGCATACATGTCCTTGAATTTCGCAACCAGTTTTTCGTAGTCTCCGCTCTTCTCATAGGCCTCGACATCTGCCTTGGTATCCCATGCGGTGATAGAAATCCCTTCGTCTTTATTGTCTAAAGACTCAAGGAGATGGACGAAGCGAATTCCCTTATGGCCTTTGTGAGCTAAAACAACCTCCTTATTGTAAGTCTCGCGTAACTCCTGCATCTTGCCTATTTTTAATTTGAAAAAGGTCATTCGGACATACATAGGTTCCTCCAATTCCCTTTCATGACCGGAGAGGAAGAAGAGCCCGCTTATCTTCTGAAAAGGGAGGACATCATATCGATAATGATATCCGTATTGCTCTGTTTTGGTTTCCCCGCACTTGTCACGGGCCGGGTCTGGACAAGAAAAACATTCTCAGGGAAGGGGAGATCAACATCGATGGCCCACTCCAAATCCTGAGCCGATTGATAATGGGCTTCTGCGATTTTACCGAGCCGGACCAGTTCCATCAATGCTTCATCATCGATGCATGGCTCATTCTGCCTTTCGAGGGTAGGTTCGATACAGATGACCTTATCTTCTACCAACTCATAGCAGAGGGTTTTCGGAGAGATCATCTTCTCTAAAATCTCGAGCGATTTTTTATCCACCAGGAAGTGGTCTGGAGAGACCTCTCCTTTGACCACGCTCTCGCCCAATCCCCAATTGCCTTCAATGACTATCTTCTCTGGATCTCCGACCACCGGATCAATCGTGAACATCACTCCCGCACATTTGGCATTGACCATCTTCTGAACTCCAACACTAATGGTCACTTTATCATGAGGCCACCCGATCTGATTTCGATAAGCGATGGCACGATTTGTAAACAGGCTTGCCCAGCATTTCAATATGTGTTGGATCACTTCCTCTTTACCTCTAACCCAGAGGTAAGATTCATGCTGTCCGGCGAAGCTGGCCGTCTTCAGATCTTCGGAAGTGGCACTGGATCGGACGGCAACGGGGAGATCCGCCACTCCACAGAGGTCGCCTAATTTTTTATAAGCTTCTTTGATCTCTTTAACAATATTTTTAGGAATGGGGGTAGATTCGATAAGATCTCGAATCTGAAGACCTGCTTCCTCCAAGGCTTTGATATCCTCAAAGGGAATTTGAGAGAGGGTTCTCACAATTTCGTTTCGAACCCTCCCTCTCTCTATAAAAGTGTCAAAGGCATACGTGGTGACGGCAAATCCAGGTGGGACTCGGAGGCCGAGTTTAAACATCTCACCTAAATTTGCATTTTTACCCCCTACTTGAGGAAAGTTCTTCCCTGAACAGTCTTTGAACCAGATGATATTTTGCGTCGTTTTTCTTGGAGGCATCTTATTTGTCCAGGATGTAAACGGCTCCCAAGTTTCCGTCTACCCGGATCCTTTGACCTGACTTGATCACCTGGGTGCCGGTAAACACATTCATCACAACAGGGATTCCATACTCCCTTCCAACAATAGCGGCATGGGAGAGGCTCGCCCCTCTATCCACCACGACCCCGCTGATCATACTAAACACGGGCGTCCAGGCTGGAGAAGTGCTCATTGCTACAAGAATATCTCCTTTCTGGATGGTCGGTAGGTCTTCATCTCTGAGGACTACTCGAGCAACCCCTTCCGCCATGCCTGAAGATCCGCAGGTTCCCAAGAGGTCTGCCTTGAGTTCAGGCTTTGGTACGGGCATGCTTCCCACCACTACTTTGAGGGCGATTGGATCAAGAGATTGGACTAATCCTCCGATCGCCTGCTCCAAAGTAAACCCTTCTTTAAAGATAGCAGGGGGATTACCTCTTTGATTCCATTCTTCCCATTCTTTCCGTCGACGTTGGACGATGGGTTTGAGATTGAGTTTATCAGGATTAATCCCAGCCTTTCTCACCTCATCAGGCATGAGGAAGAAAATATCCTCGGGTTGGTTAATCGCTCCACATTTAGCGAATCGATTTCCCAATCCCATACAGGATCTTCTCATCAACGCGTGGGTGTAGAGATCGAGATAATGATTGTGCTCCTCACTGAAACGGCTGCAATTCTGAGCCACTTTCATCAGCATGGAGAACCAACCCTTCTGCTCGGGAGCGATCTTAGCCAAGACCTCTTTTTCTGCATCTTTCCTTTCCTTTTCAATCTTCTTACGGTCTTTATCTAAGTCGAAATCCCCACCTTTCTTAAGATACATCTTTACCGTTTCAAAACCTGGGGTAGGATCCTCTTGCCAGGTGGGGACATTAATCTCAGCCATTCGTTCCATCCTCCAGCCGGCTTCTTTATCAAGGAATTCATCAAACTCTTTCAAATATTTCTTTCCTTTATCACTCTCCCCCAATTTGGCCTTCATCTGTTTTGAAGGAGTCCCCATGAAGAGGCTCTCAAGACCCATATCCTTTGCTTTCTTGGAGAACTCCCAGAGCCTACGGTCTACTCGAAAACTTTCGTTGTCAAAGCCGGCCACTAACTTGTGGAAAGTGGGATGGGTATCATCGATGTTCAACAACTGCATGCAGAGTTGCTCAAATAGGACATAGGGCGTATAAGTCCCATACATCATGTGCATATGGATTTCCCACATTCTTCGACAAGTATCGATGACCTCCTCGAAGTTTTCAAGAAGTTTGATATTCGAAGCAGTGTTGACGTCGAGGACTTTCAAATTATCATATCTTTTCAGGATCTCCTTAACGTAACCACCCCAAAGACCATCATAATTCTCCACAAAGGGCCTAATGGCTTCTCTAAACTTCTTCTCCCTTTCCGCCTTTTCTTTATCGGAATCGACCATGAGGAGGGTTAGATAGCCACCTCCATCTTTAAAGCGCCAGTCCCATCCTTTCACAGTGGGAAGGGAGAGGGTCTCAGCGCCATACTGCATTCCGTGTCGGCAGAAATTGATCCAGAACCACCCGAACATGGGTGTCCACGGGGGGACAGAGTGGGTGGCGTCGAGAAACCAAGCCGGCGATTGCTCTAAATCATACTTCTCATCAAACTCAAATCCTGGTACCACATCATAAATTTTCATTTTTCACCTCCTGAATGCTTATTGGACTCCTCTTGAAAGATTCTCAATTCCCCACCATCCTCTGGTGTATTGATAATGAAGGTTATCCTTCCATACACACCCCCTCCTTTCACCAGGTCATATTCATGACCCTCTTCATTTAAGAAAATAAATTGTTATAAAATGGCTTACGACCTGTCGAATAGACAGAACTATACCGACAGGAAATGAAGAAATCAAGTAGTTTTTTAAGTTTCAATTTTCACAATGAAGTTTCCGATATTCACCCTATACTGAAAGCTATTGGATTGCATTTTAACTTCGACAAATCATTGCAGCGATAATCTTGTTAGAGATCAAACCTCTATTGGCTTCGTTGCAAAAATCCCCCCCTCCTTAAAGAGGCTACAGAGATTGCCTGATCTTCTCGGGAGTGATCGGTAAATCCCGGATACGGACACCACAGGCATTGTAGATAGCATTTGCAATAGCCGGTGCAGTTGGGACATCTGCATATTCTGCGGTGCCGGAAGCACCAAAGGGTCCTTTCTTCCTGGGGATATTGAGGGTGATCACTTCCATGTCAGGCATGTCTTTCGCTCTAGGTATCTTAAATTTGGCAAAGCTATCGGTCTTATTGTAAATAAACTCTTCCATGAGGGCATATCCAAGACCCATACAGATGCCTCCGTGGAGTTGGCCCTCTACATTGAGGCGATTGATCACAGTTCCGAGATCATGGACAGAGATTATCTTGAGGACATTCACCCTACCCGTTTTTACTTCCACAGCCACTTCAGCCATTTGGATTCCGAAAGAATAGGTCTCCCAAGGAACTCCCTGGCCAGTCTTCGGATCAGGCCTCGAAGTCACAGGTTTGTTGATTGCTTTATAAAGAGTAGGCAAGCCCTTTGCCTTCATCTCGCTATACGTCTTAACACCGTTTTCATCCATGGCCTTTTTCAATTCTTCCACGGCCATCTGGACGGCTCTCCCTGAGACATAGGTCTGCCGGCTTCCAGCGGAAAAGTTTCCGTCCGGTGTGATCTCAGTATCTGTTGTACAGACTTTGACTCTCTCCAGGGGAAATCCTATTGTGTCTGTAGCAATTTGCCAGAACATCGTGTCCGTACCTTGTCCCATGTCCGCTGCTCCGATCCAAACCTGTAAGGTGTCATCAGGTAAAAGTTCTGCCCATGCCTCAGATTGATCTGGGGCGCTTCGGCCCGGACCGAACCAAACCCCTCCTAAACCCACTCCCCTTTTGATCTCATCCGTTGTGCTCTTTTTAGCCTCTTTTAATGCTTTCTCATAAAGAGGCTTTAGGGTCTCCATACACTCCCGAAAACCAATAGCGTGGTCTAATACCTGGCCGCAGATTGTCGTATCCCCTTTCACAAAACCGTTTTTCACCCTTATGGCTAAGGGATCTATTTTCAGTTCCGATGCCAGTTCATCAAGGATCGACTCAATGGCAAAGGCGACTTGGGGTACGCCAAAACCTCTCATCGCACCTTTGAAAGCTGTATTCGTATAAACAGCTTTCCCGTAGACATGGGCATTGGTGAATCGGTAAGGTCCCTGGGAATGGATAAGGCCTCGTTGAGTCACACTATTGCTAAAAGACTTATATGCCCCGCCATCTGCTGTGAGATCAAAATCTAATGCCATCAACGTTCCGTCTTTTTTGGCCCCCACTTTCACCTTCATGAAGAAGGGGTGACGTTTTGGGGTAGCCGCAAAGGTTTCACTCCTCGTATAGGCAAGCTTCACCGGCCTTTTAAGCTTCAAGGCAGCCAGTCCAAGGATTCCACCTACGGAAACATCCAGTTTTCCGCCAAATGCCCCGCCCATGGGAGTTTGGATCACCCGGACCTTTTCCACATTGAGACCGAGGGCTTCTGCGATGGTCTTGCGGTGAGCGTGAATGTTCTGACTTGGGGATAGGATGACCAGTTGGCCATTTTCGTGGATAAAAGCAACGCCGGAGTCGTTTTCTAAGTAGGCATGTTCAACGGTTTGTGTTGTGTAGGTTCGCTCAATGGCTACCTCCGACTCTGAAAAACCCCTTTCAACGTCGCCATGGATGATGGGTTGTTCAAAAAAGAGGTTTGAACGATCGTCATGGACCCTTATCGCCCCCTCTTTCAATGCCTCCTCTGGGGTAAGTATTGGTTCTAAGGGTTCATAGGTCACCTCGATCTTCTCTATGGCATGAGAAGCAATTTCCTCAGAGGTTGCCACAACTGCTGCGACAGGATCACCGATGAAACGGACCTTACCCACGCCTAAGATGGGTTGATCATCTCCAGCCATCTTCAGGATGTTGGTCCCTTTCACATCCTCAGCTGTGAGCACGGCTAACACACCGGGTATGGTTTCTGCTTCGGTCTTGTCGATGTGTAAGATTTTGGCATGGTGATGAGGACTTCTCAGAACTTTGATATGGGCACATCCGTCCACAGTGAGGTCACCCGCATAGAGGATGGTTCCTGTTGCCTTCTCGAGGGCGTCCTTTCGTGTCACGGGTTGGCCAATGGTGTCCTTTCCTTCTAATTTTAATTCAATTGATTTCGTTTCCCCTCGCATATAAGAGGCAGCGAGTTCTACAGCCTCAAAGATCTTCTGGTAGCCCGTACAACGACAAAGATGAGGCTGAATAGCCTTTTTGATCTCTTCCCTTTTGGGCTTAGGATTTCCATCCAAAAGGGACTTCGTCCGGACGATCATCCCCGGTGTGCAAAAGCCACACTGAATGGCTCCCGTCTTTGCAAAGGCCAATTGAAGTGGATGAGGATTCCTGAGAGTGCCAATGCCTTCGATGGTCGTTACCTCTTTGCCCTGGACTTTGGCCACAGGATATCTACAGGCGAGAACCACTTCACCATCCACTAGCACAGCACAGGTGCCGCAATGACCGGCAGAGCATGCTTCCTTAGTACCTGTCAACCTTAGATCTTCTCGAATCACTTTCAGCAAACTTTTTTGAGGATCAACGATGACTCTTCGAGGGGCTCCATTCAAGATGAAATTTATCTCCTGCATGTTTTAAGGCCTCCGATCGAAAAATTTTCCGACTCAAAGGAATCTTGTCCGGGAAAGATCCCCCACGAAAAGGTTCCCTGAGATATTTAGAAATTCTATGTGAAGAATAGAATAGAAAAAACTTTTCAACAGCGAAAGCTGCATCCATGAAAGTGACGATCGAAAAAGTCTGAACGCCTGAGTGTTCGTATTGGATTCAAGGCCACCATGCCGAAGGCATGATGGGGGATAAAAGGATTAATGCATGGCCCTCCCGCCATCGACCAAAATGGTCTGACCAGTGATGAAATCGCTTTCATTTGATGCGAGGAAGATGACCGCTCCCAGAAGATCATTGGGCTGCTCCAGTCGCTTCAAGGGGGTTTTAGAGACATCGTATTTGGTGACATCGGTGAGATGGCGGCTTGCTTCTGTATCCGTAAATCCCGGGGCTACGGCATTAATGTTAATGTTATGAGGGCCTAATTCAATGGCAAGGGCTCGCGTCAATCCGATCACCCCTCCCTTTGAAGACACGTAGTGAATAAAGCCATGAGACCCCGTGAAAAATACTTCGGAAGAGAGGTTGACAATCTTCCCTTTTCCTTGTTGTTTCATATAAGGGAATACCGCCCTTGAGCAGAGCCAGGGACCTTTGACGTTCACAGCCATCACCTGGTCCCATTCATTGGGATCTACTTCCGTGAAGGATTTTCGAACCAATCCATCGTAGATGGCTGCGCAATTAACTAAGATGTCGATCCTGCCAAAGACCCTAAATGTTTCCTCAGCGATCTTGATGGCATCCTTTTCGATGGAGACATCTGCCTGGAAAGCTTTCGCCACTCCTCCAGAGGCTTCAATCTCCTTTACCGTCTTCTCCAAATTGGCAAGATCCTTTCGGGTAACTGCCATGATCTTGGCCCCCTCTTTTGCCATACCAATGGAGAATTCCCTTCCCAAGCCCTTGGCGGCCCCTGTCACGATTGCCACTTTATCTTTGAGTCTCATGATTCCTCCTCGCTTTAATAAGTTCTTCCTTTCTTCTCCCAGATCTTGTCCAGCTTGAAGTCTTCTACAATGACCTTGAAGCAATTATAACTGGAGCCTCGAGCAATACCACCACCAGAATGCATGTTGGAGGAGCAGATGTACATATTTTTAAGGAAAGGAATACGATAACTCGAAAGGTCTGGGATAGGTCTGAATCGGTCGTTTTGGGAAGCAATCATGGCTCCTTCTACCCACCCGCCCTCGATCATATCGGGATGTCTCATGTTTGTATCATAAGGCGTGGTGATAAAGGCCTCGATCACATTGTCACGAGTCATGTTGGGAGCGTAGATCTGCCATTGCTTCAACATCAAATCTTCCACCTCTTTTTTCATTTTGAGCCACTGTTTCTCGTTATAGAGGTGTAATGGAGGCGCAAATTCTTCTAATAGAATGGTGTGTTTCCCTTCCGGTGCCCGGGTCTTGTCCCAGATACTGTCCGGGGCTGCAAGGATGTACCATTTTTCAGGAAACCCTTTTGTGAAGATGTCTGCCTGATATTTCCAGGAGAGGTATTCAGGGTCCTTCTCTCCCATATAGAGCCGCGGCTGAAGACCTATATCTGAATTGAAGGAAGCTGCTTTATATTTTGGAAGCTCATGCATTGCCATATTTCCCCAGTAAATCTGGGCACGGTCATAACGGATGTTTCTTATACGCCTGGCCACTTTTGGGGTGACATAATTTTCTCCCAAAAGCCTGAATATCGTCTGGGGAACTCCTAAATCACTAATCACCACCTGTTTTGCTTCGACTTCTATTCCATTCGAGAGTTTGACCCCTTTGGCCCTTCCATTCTCAATGATTACTTTATCTATTTCTGTCTCCACACAGAACTCCCCTCCCATGGCACTGAAGGCTCTCTGGAGGGCGTGTGTGATAGTATGAGTTCCACCATAGACAATAGAAGCCGATTCAAAGGAGAGGGTGAGCCCGATCACATGGACAAAGACATAGAGACCAATGACATCCCCAGGGAAGCAGCCAGTGGAGGTTTCAATAGCTCTCATGAAAAGACACTGGAGTTCAGGACTTTCAAAAAGGTCCATAGCGATCTGGGAACCTGTCATGAATTGATAAACCGGATCGATTCCGTCTACGGGATCATCGCAGAGCTTTTCGAGGGCATTCTTAACTCCCCAGGGTGTGGGAGGACTATAACGGTATTCTCGAAAGGCAGCCCTCCACTTTCTCTGATATTTTCCCAGGAGATCGAGATAGGTCTCTGCGTCCGTTTTTGAGAAGCGGGCGATCTCGTTGTAGGTCTTCTTGACATTTTCCTCGGAGTACTCTTCTTTCCCCGTTAAAGGGTCGACACGGAACGCAGAATACCCGACAAAACAGGTCCCATCTGGATAAACCATACCTTCGTTCTGGTCTGGGAAAATATATTTCAAGCCATATTCCCTCAGATTGAAATCGGTATAGGCAGGATGGGTCCAGAATCGGGTGAAGTGGGCACATGTATTCTGGATAAATCCGGGCAAGGGAAGCTCTTCCCCACAGGCACCTCCTCCTAATTCATGTTGACGTTCGAAGATCACTGTTTTAAGGCCTGCATGTTGTAAATAACAGGCAATGATCGTCCCGTGGTGTCCCCCACCAACGATAATCGCATCATAACTTGTATCTGGCATGGGTTTCCTCCTTTTCTATTTCTTCTTCATCATCAGTGAAATGGCGTAATAGAGGATAGAGGGTTTTAAGAGGAGCTTGATGAAGTTCCTCAGGTCCGCTCCTTCCAGGGTGGCAGTGATGACCCAGTGGATGGGTTCTGAAGACTCGATTTTTAATTTCAGGGCCTCCCCTCCGTCTGGATCTTTAAAGAGTTGAGTAAAGGACGCAATCATGGTGGTCTGGCCCAAACCTGTCGAATTGACTTTCATGGTGAACCTCCTGAAAAGAGATTTCTGAAAAAAGTCCAGAAATCTCTATGAGGTTTCTGATAAAGAGTTTTTCAGAAACCTCATAAAAGACCTTTTGCCTTTGCCTGGGTTACGATCTCCGGTTCCTTCCACCACTTTTGGATCCCGAGATCTTCTGCAATCCGGTTGGCTGCATTATATCCCGGGCCGTAAGTGACCAATCCTCCAGGGAAGCAACAGGCTCCGCAGAGATAGAGGTTTTTAATAGGTGTCGCGTACTGAGAACATAATTCGTTCGGTCTTAGAAATCCCATTTGAAGAGGAAAATAACCTCCTTGCTTGATCGATCCTTCAACCATATCAGAGAACTTATTTTCGATATCGAGTGGGGAGGCGATATAGGTCCAGAGGATATTTTCTTCAGTCATATTAGGAGCATATTTTTTGAGTATGTTAATGTTTTGCTTCGCGTGTTCCTGACGGATTTTATACCATTTCTCAGGGCCTCCGTCCTTAAGGCGGTAAGGGGCATGTTCTGAGATCAGCCCGGTATGCCTTCCCGGAGGTGCCTCGGAGGGATCAAAGAATGTTGGAAAACAACAATTAAACCCGGAAGATTTAAGCTCTCCATTTTTCAAAGCCTTGAAATGCTCAATCAGATTCTCCTCTGTCTCAAAACCGACCACATAGATAAAAGCCTTTGGGAGGTCAGGATTTGAAGAGGCAGCTGTGAACTGGGGTGGATTGAAAAGGGCCAGATGGGTATCGAAGAGGGACCATTTCTCCCACTTCCAGTCCTTTGTCCGTATGACAAGATCTTTTGGTAAATCCTTCTCTCCAATATATTTGAGGAAGGTCTGGTGGTGGTCAATGCTTGAGGCAACAAACTTAGTGGCCTCGTAGACCGTTCCATCATCTAATTCAACCCCTTTTGCAACACCTTTATCCACAATGATTCTTTTAATGATTTGACTTCCAAGTATCATTCCTCCATTTCTATAAAGGAATTTGGACATCAGGTTTGCCATATGGTGAGAGCCTCCCACACAGAGACGGTAGTTGGAAGCTCGATTGATCATGAGTGGAACCAGGTAACCCAGCCCCTCCAGATCATAATCCAATCCCCACAGACAGGTGGCATAGAGCATTAGTGTCCTGATTTGATTATTTTCAAAAATGCTATGGACGATATCGATTGGTTTCTTTTCAGAAAGGGCGCTGATTTCCTGGCCAAGAGGACTGGAATGGAGTTTCACGACCTGTTCGAAAGCTGGCTTGGCCATCACATAGGTCGCGGGTGCGAGAAAGGCATCAGTATAGCGTTTGAAGCGTTCATAGGTCTCTCGATAAGCATCAGCGTCTTTTTTAGAAAATTGTGCAAATGAAGCGCATGTTTTCTCCACATCAGAGTAAATGCAGAGACTCCTTCCGTCTAAGAAGGGCATGGCCATGACGACCTCAGGATGGATATATTTTAGATCATACGTTTGATCCAATTGGAGATCGGGAAAGACCGGTGCATAATCCACCATGGGATGGTAGATCGCATGGGTATTGTGAATAAATCCAGGGATCGTAATCATCTCCGAGCAAAGGCCTCCTCCCATTTCGTATCTCTTTTCTAGGATCAGGATCTTTAGCCCTGCTTTGGCAAGGTAGCAACCTAAAGTGAGTCCATTCGGCCCACCACCAATAATAATGCCATCATATTGGGGCATAACTCTCTCTCCTTTCCTATTGATGATTTTCCATAGTTAAAAAGGTAGGGTGTATTAGAAACTATATTTTTCAGTATTGACATGTCAATACAATTATTCTTATAATACCATAAAAAAAACTTATAATAATTCAGAAATCATATATATTTCAAAAGGTTTTGAAGCATTAATATTGTGAATTCAAAGTACAAGAGAAGTATATTAGATAGAAGATGAATGGTAAAAATTATTACTCTAAATATGGGTAGGGGCGACTTAAGTCGCCTAAAGGGCCCTGCTTAACGGGATTCTACCCTCTGCAGTTGTTGAAAATTTCTTTCTTAAATTTAAGATTTCATTCTTGGGAAAGCAGGAATCCAGTTTTTCCAACCTATTGTGGACTCCCGCTTCCGAGAGAGTGACAGTGAAATGGTATTTTACAGCACATCGCTAATATTACAACATAGATGAAACAATATTTTTTTAGGAGGATTTTTTGAATCTCAGACAACTGGAGGCATTTTATTTAGTTATAAAGAAAAAAAGTTTTACTCGCGCAGCAGAAGAGTTGAATGTGACCCAACCTGCTGTCACCATCCAGGTCAAATCCTTGGAAAAGTCGTTGAATTTGAAACTCATTCAACAAGTAGGGAAAAGAATGCAGTTGACCGAAGCGGGAGAGCTCCTCTACCAGTATGCTGAGAAGATTTTTGATCTCGTGTCTGATGCCAATGAGAAAATGAGGGACTTCAAGAAATTGATGAGAGGAACGCTTCAAATTGGAACAACGAAAAATTATGCTCGTTACATCATGCCTTCCTTGCTCTCCGAGTTTCAAAGGAGATTCCCGCGCATCAAAGTGATTTTGGATGAAGGGAACTCTGAGGATATGGCGAAGAGTGTCCTTGAGAAGAAGAATGAACTTGCCCTTATCTCCCAACTGAACCTTGACCGAAAAATCAAATCCATCTTTTTCTCAACGGTAGAGTTTGTTCTGGTTGCTTCGCCAGAACATAGGTTTTCACAACGAAAGAGTATCTCCCTGAGAGAATTGAATGGTGAACCGGTAATTTTGAGGGAGAAGGGGTCTGGTTCCAGAACGGCCATTCTGAGAAAATTTCAGGAATATGGGATCTGGCCATCGGTGATTATTGAAGCAAGCAGTCTGGACTTTATTGTGGGCTATGTGAAGCAGAACAAAGGGGTGTCTTTCATGTTTGAACCCGATATCAAGGAGGAACTGGAGGAGGGGACCTTAAAAGTCATACCCATTGAAGAGGGTAACATTATTTTCTTTACCGATATCATTTACCATGGTGAAAAATCTCTCTCCCCTCCGAGCCAAGCCTTTCTGAAAATGGTGAAGGAGTTAAAAAAAGAATCGGTCCTGCCAAGTGCCATGGCCACTTCATAAAGATTTCTTTGTCTTGTAGATTTCTGAATAAGTCCAGAAATCTCTGATTACATAGATTATGAAATGATTACACAGATTAGAAATGTATTGGAAATAAAGGAAATCTGCTTAATCATTTTTTAAAATCGGTGTAATCAAGAGAGCCTATCGTAGTTTTTCAGGGCTCTCTTTTGTAAAGCTTCATAAATTGATTCACGGCCTCCTCTGCAAATTCACGGGTATTGAGGTGGAGGTCGAGCTCAATGACTTTTATTTTGGGGTCGATGTGGATCTTTAATTCATGAATGAAAGCCTGATCTGCCTCTGGATCATAGAGAGGCATTCCTTCCTTGTCGAGAGAAGACCATCCCTTTAACGGAATGAGAATGGTGACAGGTCCTTTTGATCGATTTAATTTTCTGGCCACTTCTTTTGCAATCTCCCTCAGTTCTTGAGCATTGGTGCGGGCTTGAACCCGGAATGCGTCAGGAATGAAGAGTTTTCGATTTTTAATATCCTTTGAAACCCAAAGAGGATCTCCGCGATCCCCTCTCTCCAATGGGCCACAACTGAGCATATCAAATCCGCAAGGGGTAATTAACTGGGGGTTTCCTTTTTCCCCAGCACTTTCCAAACGATTCGGACCTGCAGCCCGGTTTCCTCCCAGGAGTTCTTCTCCTACTCCCGCAGGAACAATATCCATTACCCCTTGGAAGAATCCCTCTCCAATTAAATCCTCCATCGCCCTGTCCCCGCTCCCCTGGGCGTGAAAGGGGATCACTTCAAATCCCTTTTCTTCTAAAAGACGCCTGACATGGGAACAGCATTCTTCTGAGAATTTGAATTCCGTCAAGGCAATCAAATCTTTTTTTCTCGCCACACTGGGAAGGAAGGAAAGCCCTTCACCCATTTCCACCATTCCACAGATTGCCCCGGCAGCCCTCTTCAATACATCTTTGACCAGTGGATTAAATCCCGCAATGTCCACCACCGAATGGATCATGGCGATATCTTTGGTACCAAAATATCCTCCGGCATAAGCAGGCATGGCAGCTGTGCTGGAGAGCATGACTTTGGGGATCCCAAAGGGAAGGGACTTCATAATCGTTGTGGCGATCGCGGTATTGGAGGCACCTCCGAAAGAAAGAATCCCGTCGAGTTCTTTTTTATCTAAAAGAGTTTTGACTTTTTTGATGGCCCCTTGAATCATAATCGAGGAGGCTTTCTCTGTATCCTTCATCTTCTTGATCTCTTCAATATCCCATCCTGCTGCTTTCGCCACCTCTCTCGCAGAGATATCAGGAGAAAGGGAGGCCTCACCCCCAGTGTTCGTGTCCAAAAGAATGACCCGATGCCTTCTTGCTTGGATAAGACCTTTTAAAAAAGCTGCTTCGGAACCTTTCGTATCTAAGGTTGATACAAGTACGATTGTTTTTTGTATCAATTCAATTCCCTCCATTGGGTTCTATTTTGGGTTATGGTATGATAATTTATAAATGCGATCAAGACAAAAAGATGTCAGGTCAAGATAAGAGGAATGAAAAAAATCTTTCTTGACAAAAGAGTCTGGAGGGATTCCAGAGATAATTGGGTCAGTTTTGAGAGCGATCCGAAACTGCGGGTCACGAAAGGAAATATATACAGCCGGTGTGTCCCCTGTATTACCAACCTCTATCAGCAACTGCAGGCCTGGAAAGAAGAGATTGAATTGAAGGAGGCTTATCACTGCTGGAAGGTAGTGGCGGTTTTGAAGGATCGAGAAGAGTGTTTGGAAGTTTTAAGAGAGTATGAAGAAAATTTCCTTGGAGATCACTATGTGAAAGGGAAATTCGGTTCAAGCCAAACCTCAAAATCTACCAAAGTTCTCATGTTTCACACCGAGGATGAAGAAGAAAGGGACCATGTTTTTAGAGAACTTCAAACCTGCCTCCAGAAAGTGAATCCCAATTCAGAAATATTTTATCAAAGGGCCTGCGCCAGTCTCTATTATGACCTTTTGGGCGATTGGAGGGATTGGAGGAAAGTGACTCGGATAAAAAATCCCGATGTCCGGCCAACGTTGTTGGAGAGGATCAAAAAGCTACTCTATTGGGAAAAAGGAGGCTAAAAGACTTCGCCTTTTAAAATGTAAAAGGTAAAAGTGAATTGGTAGATCCTACCAGGTTAACTTTTGATTGGCGCCCTCACCTTCAAGTCTTCATTCCAAAATAACATTGAAAGTTAACGATTACTGGTGGAAATGTGCACAAAAAAGCAGAGCCATTTCTGACCTTGCTTTTGGTCATTGATAGCTGAATATGGATTTATTTTTTTTTTGATGAGTTTACCTACGAAGCGAGGGGAAAGCCAGTCTCCTTTTCATTCATACTTCTCAAAGCAGACTATTTGGTCCAAGCTCTTTCTGAACTGTTGTGAGGGTGGTTGATTTGGGTATCCCAACGGAGTCATAGCCAGAACCCGAACGTGTTCTGGAATCTTCAGAATTTTCTTAACCTTATCCTCCTTGAAAGCGCCGATCCAACACGTTCCCAAGCCCAGTTCATAAGCCTGTAGGATCATAAACGCACAGGCGATGGATATATCCACCGTATAAGCGGGTTGACCGCAGGTCATGATTGACTTCGATTCCGTAGCACAAGCGACAATGACGACCGGTGCTTCTCCGATAAAAGACTGTCCGAAGGCAGCGTTGGCCAGGTTTTTCCTTGTTTCCTTGTTCTTAACAACGATAAATTTTCATTCCTGGTGGTTGCTCGAAGAAGGCGAAAGCCTTGCTGCTTCCAATATCTTTTTTAGTTTCTCCTCTCCGATATCAGTATTTTTGTATGCTCTCACACTGCTTCTTTGGCTAATGGCAGTAAAAACATCCATTATTCCCACTCTCCTTTATGGTATTGGTTGGAGACTGTTGGGATTCGACTTATGAAGCCAACAACACCTAATAATAAGGCTGAATCGGTCAACCGGTATACCAGCCAATTCAGGGCAATTTGTTGCATCCAGGTGCCAATCAGAGAAATACTTTGTCCGCCAAAGAAGAGACGATAATTTTTATGGGATAGTACACGAAAGATCAACTTCAAGCTATTTGCACCATCAGGACGGGATTTATTAAATTTCATTTTGTAGTTCCTTATTTTCCAAATCCTTTTGGTGGTGTATATCCACAAGGAAACCGCTCTAATCTGCTCTACTGACAAATCGTGTCGTCCCGACAAAAATGACGATCCACCCGATCAGGAGGACCAGCATATTTAGCGCCAGCCACAATATAGCGGACTGCCTTGATGAAAACTGACCTCGAGCACTTCGCCTGAAGAAAAGCATATCCACCACATTGGCAGCTGGATGTGAGCAGATGTAAAGACCGAGCAGCACACCGATGATACCATCTACGTTATTCATATCGGTTAGCGTCCGCTGGTAAAAGAGCAAACTACTATAAGCGATCCCGAGCAGGGCTAGTGCCCACAACATCTTGATATTGCATTCGCGCCGATACTGATCCATCCTTGCTCGTTGGCAGCCTAATCTCTCAATAGACTGCTGATACTTATGGTACTGGCCACCAAGGTCCTATGACTGAAGGTAGGGCGGATACGTCCCAGCCACCGCCAAGAGCTTTTATGAGAAGTACGCCGGCAGTCATCTGGCGACCGAGGATGCCAAGTTCATTTGTTTCGATGTTCAGCGCTGCAGCCTGGGCCACTATGACAGTGAGGTAATTAACCGTCCCCGCTTTATATTGGTTGATGGCTACCGTCAACGCTTGCCGGGCTGCGCTCACCGCCTCTTCCTGCACCTTGGCCTCTTCCTCCAGGATGCGTAGCGCGGCCAGGTTGTCTTCTACCTCCTGAAATCCGGTGAGCACGGTCTCACGATAGGATGCTACATTTGCGTCGTAGGCTGCGCGCGCCGCCGCGGTCTGAGCCCGCCTCAAACCCCCGTCGAACACGGTCTCCGAGACCCCTGGTCCAACCGACCAGAAGCGGCTCGGCCACGTCAACCACTTGGATAAATTTGAGGATTCAAAGCCGCCTGATGCGCTCAGCGTGACGGTTGGATAATAGGCGGCCACCGCCACTCCGATTTGGGCATTCGCCGCTGCAATCCGCCGCTCGGCGCCAGCGATATCAGGCCTGCGTTCGAGGAGTTCTGATGGGATGCCGACGGGTATGGTAGGCGGAACCAGGCCAAGAGGAGCAACAGGAATGGAAAAGAGAGATGCCTGTCTTCCTACGAGCAACGCGATTGCATGCTCCAATTGCGCACGCAGTACGCCGATGTCGATCGCCTGAGCCTGAGTGGTCTTAAGTTGGGTTTCGGCCAGGAGCACATCTCCTTTGGAGGCCACGCCTGCCGCATACCGGTTCTTTGTCAGTTCGAGGGATTTTTGGAAGGCGATGACTGTCGTATCCAGGAGCTGCTTCTGTGCATCGAGTGTGCGCAGCTGAAAATAGTTCTGTGCAAGTTCGGCTTGAACCAGCAAGCGGGTGGATTCAAGGTCTGCTGCACTCGCCTGGGCGCTTGCCTTGCTGGCTTCCACGGTGCGGCGAACCCGTCCCCAGAGGTCCGGTTCCCAGGACGCGTCAGCAAGCAGCAGGTAATCAGATGTAGCGCCCGTGGTGGCGCCCGTTCCTCCGCCAACATTAGCCGATCTACGGGAGCGTGTAAATGACGCCCCCACCGTGACCGTCGGAAAGTAGGCTGCTCGAGCCGCCTGAACCAGCGCTCGGGCCTGCCGAAACTGCGCCTCCGCCACCATCACGCTCTGGTTCGAGATATTGGCCTGCTCTTCGAACGCATTCAACTGAGGATCATTGAAGATCTCCCACCATGCTCCCCGGACGAGATGGTCCTTGGGCTGTGCCACCTTCCAGCCCTCCATCTCCTTGTAAACTCCCGGTACCTCGGCTGTGGGCCTGACGTAATTCGGGCCGACCGTACAAGCGGTCAGGAGAGTAAGCGCCCCTGCGAGTGCCACAAGCATGGATCGGCAAGTCCACCCACGAAAACTTACTTTTAGGCGGATCATCGAACCCTCTTTTCCAATTCGGTGGCCATCCCGGATTTGTTCGATAGATATGTTCCACGAATGAAGCATCGCAGTCACCTCAATACTCTCGGATCATAGGTGTCGTTTTGTGCGCTCCCCTCTTGCCTTTAAGCCAAAGCCTGAAACGATCAAGGTAGAGATAAATGACCGGCGTGGTAAAGAGGGTGAGCATCTGGCTGAAAATGAGGCCACCAACGATGGAGATGCCGAGCGGCCGGCGAAGCTCAGAACCCACCCCTCTGCCCAACGCCAGAGGAAGCGCCCCGAGCAGCGCCGCCATCGTTGTCATCATAATTGGCCGGAATCGCAGGAGACTGGCCTGATAGATCGCGTCGACAGGGCTTTTGCCCTCCTTGCGCTCTGCTTCCAGTGCAAAATCGACCATCATGATGCCGTTCTTCTTCACGATGCCGATTAAAAGAATGATGCCGATCACGGCGATGACGCTAAGCTCCGTGCGAAAGGCCAAGAGGGCGAGCACGGCTCCTACACCTGCCGAGGGCAGTGTGGACAGGATGGTGATCGGGTGGATGTAGCTCTCATAGAGTACCCCGAGGACGATGTAGACCGTCACGAGCGCTGCCAGGATTAAAAGCGGTTCGTCAGCCAGCGAGGCCTGGAAGGCCTGGGCCGTACCTGAGAAGCTTGACCGGATACTGGAAGGGAGCCCCATCTGCTGCGTGGCCGTCTTGATTGTGTTTACACCATCCCCGAGCGCGACTCCTGGCAGTAAATTGAACGAGATCGTCACCGACGGAAACTGACTCTGGTGGTTCACTGCGAGTGAAGTCGATGTTCGTTCGAAACGAGCGAATGCGCTGAGCGGAACCATGGCCCCGGTAGGAGAGTTCACATAAATATTCCGCAGCGTTTCGGGGCGTTGCCAGAAGCTCGGCTCGACCTCCATCACCACGTGGTATTGGTTTAAGAGCGTGTAAGTGATCGACACCTGCCGCTGGCCGAAGGCGTCGTACAGGGTGTCATCGATGAGCTGCGGCGTGATGCCCAGCCGGGAGGCAGTGCTGCGGTCGATCACCACCGAGGCTTGGAGCCCCTTGTTCTGTTGATCGCTGCTTACATCAACCAGTTGAGGCAAGCTGCGCATCCGCTGAAGCACACGCGGAGCCCATGCGTTAAGCTCTGTCAGGTTGTCTCCCTGGAGTGTGTATTGATATAATGCAGCGCCTATCCTTCCTCCGATCCGCAAATCCTGCACTGGCTGAAAATATGTCGGCGCACCCGGCACTTGGGCGAGCTTCCTTCGCAGCCGCGCGATCACCTGCCCTGCGGTGGCTTTCCGGTGCTCAAACGGTTTTAGCGTAATGAACATCCGTCCGGTATTCGTCGTGGTGCCGCCTCCTCCTCCGCCAGTAAAGGCAGCTACGTAATCAACTTCAGGATCACTCCTGATAATGTCCACCACTTGCGTAAACTTATCCTTCATGGCCTGAAACGATATATCCTGCTCCGCCTGAATGGTAGCGCTGAGGCGTCCGGTGTCTTGCTCCGGGAAGAAGCCTTTCGGAATGACAATAAAGAGACCGACATTGACTAAGACCGTGACCAGAGTCAGAATGAGCATAAACCGGGGGTGGCGCAGTGCCCAGCGGAGAGTCACATCGTAGCGCTGACGCATCCCGTTGAAAATCCGCTCACTCGCTCTATACAGAAATCCGTGTCCATCGGTTTTCTCAGGCTTAAGAAGCGTGGCGCACATCATAGGGGTTGTCGTGAGCGATAAAACCAGCGAGATAGCCACTGCCACAGAGAGTGTTACAGCAAACTCGCGAAACAGACGGCCTACCATCCCCCCCATTAAGAGGATGGGGATGAAGACTGCAACCAGGGAGGCGCTCATCGAGAGGACGGTGAAGGCGATCTCCCGTGACCCCATCAACGCTGCCTCTCGGGGCAGTACCCCCTTTTCCATGTACCGGGTGATGTTCTCAAGAACGACAATGGCATCGTCAACGACAAACCCCGTTGCAATGGTGAGGGCCATCAGGGATAGGTTATCCAGGCTGTAGCCAAAGAGGTACAACACGCCAAATGTGCCGACCAGAGAGACCCCGACCGCCACGGCGGGGATAACGGTGGAGCGGACATTTCTCAGAAAGCTGAATACCACCAAAATCACGAGGCAGGCCGAGATGACGAGCGTCAGCTCAACGTCATGCAGGGAACCGCGAATCGGGGGCGTCCGGTCCTGAACGATCGTAAGCTTGACCCCCCCGGGCATGGCTGCCTCCAACTGCGGGAGCAAGCTGCGGACGCGGTCGACCGTATCAATGATATTTGCATCGGGCTGACGAAAGACGACCACCATCACGGCCGGACTTCCGTTTACCAGCCCTGCGACACGCAGATCCTCCACCGAATCCTCCACGTTGGCAACGTCTGGCAGCCGCACCGGAGCCCCGGCCCTGTAGGCCACGATGAGGGGCCGGTACTGCTCAGCGGTGTGGAGCTGGTCGTTGGTCTGAATCTCCCAGGTTCTCATCTCGTCCGCCAACTGCCCCTTCGGCCGGTTTATGTTGGTGCTGGTCAGAACACCGCGCATGTTCTCGAGGCTGATCCCGTATTTGTTCAACGCCGTGGGGTTCAGGTCCACGCGGACCGCGGGAAGGGAGCTGCCGCCCACAAACACCTGGCCGACACCCTCCACCTGGGATAGCTTCTGTTGAAGGATGGTCGAAGCTGCATCGTACATCTGCCCCGTACCTACCAAGTCGGATGTAAGGGCTATGATGAGAATGGGTGCCTCCGCCGGGTTGACTTTCCGGTAGTTTGGGTTGCTCGGAAGAGTCGACGGCAAGTAACCTCTCGCCGCATTGATCGCAGCTTGGACATCGCGTGCAGCCCCGTCGATGTTGCGGTCCAGATCAAACTGCAGAACGATGCTTGTCGAGCCGCGGGAACTGGTCGACGTCATTTCAGTCACGCCTGCGATCAGTCCAAACTGGCGTTCAAGCGGCGCCGCGACCGATGTGGCCATGGTCTCGGGGTCCGCTCCGGGCAGACTCGCCGATACCTGGATCGTCGGAAAGTCCACCCGAGGCAGAGGTGACACCGGTAGCAAGCGAAAGGAAATCGCCCCGGCGAGCGCCAGGCCAACCGTGAGGAGCGTCGTCGCAACAGGCCTGTTGATGAAGGTTGCCGAGATATTCATGACGAGCTCGTGGGGTGCCCGGCACCGTTCGTATTTCCAGAACGACCGCCCCGAATACGTCGCGCCAGCCGATCGAACGCAAGATAGATAACCGGCGTGGTGTAGAGCGTGAGCATCTGGCTGATAATGAGCCCACCAACGATGGCGATGCCGAGAGGGCGGCGAAGCTCGGAACCCACCCCTCCGCCAAGCGCCAGAGGAAGCGCCCCGAGCAGTGCCGCCATCGTCGTCATCATGATCGGTCGGAATCGCAGGAGACTGGCCTGGTAGATCGCGTCAGTAGGGCTTTTGCCCTCCTTGCGCTCAGCGTCCAGTGCGAAATCGACGATCATGATGCCGTTCTTCTTCACGATGCCGATCAAAAGAATGATGCCGATCACGGCAATAACGGAGAGCTCCGTGCGAAAGACCAGGAGGGCGAGCACCGCTCCCACACCCGCCGAGGGAAGCGTGGACAAAATGGTGATCGGATGGATGTAACTCTCATAGAGTACCCCGAGCACAAGGTAGACCGTCACGAGGGCTGCCAGGATCAAAAGCGGTTCGTTGGTCAGCGAGGCCTGGAAGGCCTGGGCCGTACCCTGGAAGCTGCCCTGGATACTTGCGGGCAGTCCCATCTGCTGCGTGGCCGACTCGACCGCCTTGACTGCCTCTCCGAGTGATACCCCGGGGGCCAGGTTGAAGGAGACCGTCACCGCCGGAAACTGACCCTGGCGGCTGATGAGAAGCGGTCCCATCGTTTCTGAAGTCTGGGCAATCGCGGCCAGCGGCACCTGTCCACCGGCTGCACCCCGAAGATAGATCGTCTGTAACCTATCGGGGCCTTGCTGAAAGTCAGGCTTGACAGCCAGGACAACACGGTACTGGTTCAACTGTGTGAACATCGTGGAAACCTGCCGCTGGCCGAAGGCATCATAGAGTGTGTCGTCAATGAGCTGAGGTGTGATGCCCAGCCGGGAGGCAGTGCTCCGGTCAATTGCCACAGACACCCGCAGTCCTTCGTTCTGCTGGTCGCTACTCACATCACGAAGCTCGGGCTGTGTTCGCAACTTCTCAACCAATCTGGGAGCAAAGCTGTTCAGCTCATCGATGTCGGGATCCTCCAGCGCATAGTGGTATTGGTTCCGGCTAACGCGAGTGTCAACGGTGAGGTCCTGCACCGGCTGCATAAAGAGCGTGATCCCTTCGACCTTTACGAGTTCCCGCTGAAGTCGCTGGATGATCTCAGTGGCGCTCACTTTACGCTCCTCCAGGGGTTTCAGGTTGATCAGGATGCGCCCGCTGTTGAGGGTGGAGTTGGTTCCATCCACCCCGATGAAAGAAGATAGACTTTCAACTGCTGGATCTTTCAGGATCACCCGGGCGAGCGCCTGCTGCTGCTTCGCCATCCCCAGAAATGAGATCGATTGAGGCGCTTCTGAAATACCGAGAATGACGCCGGTATCCTGGATGGGAAAAAATCCTTTTGGCACGATGATGTATAACAACACCGTGAGGACCAGGGTAGCCACTGCCACGAGGAGCGTTGGCCTCTGATGCCTCAGCACCCATTGCAGCGTTTTCCCGTAGGATTGGATGACCCTGTCGAAGACCCGCTGGGACGCACGAAAGAACCTTCCCTGCCGCTCCTCAGGCGTGTGTTTAAGGATCCTCGCACACATCATCGGCGTCAGTGTCAGCGATACGACTGCTGAGATGAGGATGGTCACACCGAGAGTGACAGCGAACTCCCGGAACAGCCGCCCCACTACCTCACGCATAAAGAGAAGAGGAATGAGCACGGCGATAAGGGAAACAGTCAGGGATAGGATGGTAAAACCTATCTGTTTGGAGCCTTTAAGCGCCGCCTCAAGGGGTGAATCTCCCTGCTCAACGTATCTGGCGATGTTCTCGATCATGACGATGGCATCATCCACGACGAAGCCTGTTGAGATGGTAAGGGCCATCAGGGAAAGGTTGTTGAGGCTGAATCCCAACAGGTACATCACGCCGAAAGTGCCCACCAGGGACAAAGGGACGGCCACGCTGGGGATGACCGTTGCTGCCATGCTGCGAAGAAACAGAAACATGACCAACACGACCAAGCCAACGGCCAGCATCAGCTCGAATTCCACGTCTCTGACCGAGGCGCGGATGGTCGTGGTGCGGTCGGTCAGCACAGACACCTTAATGGAGGGAGGCAATGAGCTTTGGAGCTGCGGCAAGAGCCTCTTGATCCTATCTACGACCGCGATGACGTTTGCGCCTGGTTGTCGCTGGATGTTCAGAATCACCGCAGGAGTACCGTTCATCCAGGCCGCCTGTTTCACGTTCTCGACATCGTCGATCGCCTCGGCGACATCGGACAGTCGCACCGGCGCGCCGTTACGATAGGCAACGACCAGCGGCCGATACTCAGCGCTCGAAAAGAGCTGATCGTTGGCACCAATGTTGTAGGACTGTCGCGGACCGTCGAAGCTACCTTTGGCTTGATTGACATTGGCGGTTGAGATAGCTATTCTCAGATCTTCGAGGGTCAGGCCATAGGAAGCCAGAGCGGTCGGATTGGCGTGAATCCGCACCGCAGGCCTCTGACCGCCGCTGATGCTAACAAGTCCGACACCCGGAAGCTGCGAGATCTTTTGCGCAAACCGGGTATCCGCCAGATCTTCCACCTGGAAAAGTGGTAACGTGTCTGAAGTCAATGCCAGGGTCAGGATCGGCGTGTCAGCCGGGTTTACTTTGCTGTAAACGGGTGGAGTTGGAAGATCGGGTGGCAGAAACGTGAAGGCCGCATTGATGGCGGCCTGCACCTCCTGCTCAGCGACGTCCAGGCTGAGGTCCAGAGTGAATTGCAGCGTGATGATCGAGCTCCCGCTGGAGCTATTTGAAGTCATCTGTGTCAGACCGGGCATCTGGCCGAACTGGCGCTCCAGCGGAGCCGTCACGGATGAAGCCATGACTTCGGGACTCGCGCCCGGGAAAAAAGTGCGTACCTGGATGGTCGGGTAATCCACCGTCGGCAAGGCAGATACCGCTAACTCTCTGTATGCCACAAAGCCGGCGAGAATGATAGCAGCCATCAGCAGGGTGGTTGCGACCGGACGCAAGATGAAGGTACGAGAAATATTCATCAGTAGCCCCTTTGCGTGGTGCCACCATTTTGCGCAGTGCCGCCGCTTTGAGCTCTTAACTCCACCCTGGTACCTTCCCTCAGCCTGTCTGCGCCATCCACGACAACGAGCTCACCAGGTGAGAGCCCCGTCTTGATGGACGCTTCGCCTCCCTGGATTTCAGCAACAGTGATCGGTCGAACCGAAACTGTTCGGTCAGCCTTCACCACGTATACGAAGGTGCCCTGGGGACCCCGTTGAAGAGCCGGTGCTGGTACGACGGTAGCCTCACGCCTGACGTCCACGAGCAGGCGAGCGTTGACAAACTGGTTGGGAAATAGCTCATTCTTCTCGTTTGAAAAGATCGCCTTGAGGCGCACCGTCCCGGTGGCTGGATCGATTTGATTGTCAACGGTCAGAAGGGATCCTACGGCGAGTCTTTGCTTCATCTCGCGATCATACGCCTCGACGGGCAGACGCTCGCCTGTCTTGAGTCTGGCGAGGACCTGCGGCAGGCTATCCTCGGGAATAGGAAAGATGACCGTAATGGGCTGAACCTGCGTGATCACCACGAGCCCGTTGACATCGCTCGCATGAACGATGTTACCTGGGTCCACGAGACGCAAGCCGACGCGGCCGCTGATCGGGGCGGTGATCTGGCAGTAAACAAGATTTAACTTTGCGCTGTCGATCTGCCCCTGATCAGTTTTGATCGCACCTTCAAGCTGGCGAACCAGAGCCTCCTGGGTGTCCAGCTGCTGCTTTGAGATTGAATCCTGCTCCCATAGGACCTGGAACCTCTGCAGGTCGAGCTGAGCATTCTTGAGCTGCGCCACGTCGCGGGCCAACTGCCCCTCGGCCTGCATCAACTGCACCTCGAAAGGGCGCGGATCAATTTTGGCCAGCAGTTCTCCGAGGCTCACGATTTGGCCTTCCCGGAATAAGGCCTCCATCAGTTGTCCGTCAACACGAGTCCTCACGATGATGGTATTGAGTGGAGTGGCTGAGCCCAGTCCGGTGATATACACATTAAAGCCGGCCTTTTTAGCTTCCACTGCCACAACCGGGATGCCGGGGGTGGAAGGGACCTGCCCTTGCTTGGCGGCGCGCGATTGGGCCTTGATGAAGAAGACATATGCGCCGACGCCTAACAGACAGACCACCAGCAACACAATCCACCAGTGCCTGAGCCACCACCCACCACGAGTCCCCTTCGACATATCGTTCTTCTTGGCTTCTGGCGTAAACGTCATAGCTATGGCCTCACAAAGAATGATTCTAATGCTATCCGTCGCTCATGCGCGCCCAATCGCGTGCTTTATCACCGTCACAAGCATGAGCAATTCCCGCCTATTATGCACCGGTTCAATTCTCGGAGAGCATTATAACTTGTTGATTTTATCGTAATCAAGCGTAATGCCTTAGATTAATAAATCTAACTAAAAAGTCTATGGGGCGCAGTCAGTATTTTTCATTTATATAGATAAAATTTAACAAGGTTCTCCTCGCCTTGTCAATCAATTCCTAACTCCTCCATGATCATGTCAAAAACCACAGAGTAAAGAGTCATCCAGCGCTTCGGATGGATTATAACTGTTTGAACCAGGTTGACATAGAGCTTAATTTAACCATTTCAATTTGAAATCTTGTATTGTGGAGATAGATTTAAAAATCACGGTTTCAGAGTACTAGTTAAGTGATTTGACAATGTCAATTGGATCAATTACCAACTTTTACATTCTATAAAATCTCCACTTCTAAATTGTCTCCTGCCTTTAAGAAAAGGGCCTCTTTAATATTCTCAGAGGCGATCAACTCCATCTTATTTTCAGGATAGCCATCGACCAATGGAAAGACGATCGCTCCTTTTAATCGTCCACCAATGAGGACAGGGTAACATTGGGCACTGCAAAAAGAAGGATCTTCAGGTGTAATCTCTTTTCCTCTCATGGCCCTGAGTTCTTTGAAAGTTTGGAGGGATTCGGGATCAACGATCTCTAAATTCAGCGTTCCGGGATAGGGATCAATGGAGAGCTTTTCGATGAACTGTCTTTTCACCCAGAGGATCTGGGTAAAATGGCCTGCTTCCCTGAGTCCCTCAACGATTCTTCCTCGAATTTTAATCCTTGAATCCTTTCTTTCTTAAAGCCCTCTTCACCTTAGAACTTCCCCAACGGTTGAAGAGATGGTGGTTGATCCCAAAAAGGTCGAGGACCTTTCCAATGGTGTGATTGATGAGATCGTCAATAGTCTTTGGATGAAAGTAGAAGGCAGGGATAGGAGGGAGTAAGATAGCGCCCATTCGACTTGCTTGGAGCATCAATTCGATATGGCCCAGATGGAACGGGGTTTCGCGGACGACCAGAACAAGTTTTCTCCGTTCCTTGAGCGTGACATCTGCGGTCCGGATCAGTAGATTTTCATTAAATGAGTTGGCAATTCCAGAAAGGCTTTTAATGGAACAGGGAATGATCACCATTCCTTCCGAAAGAAAGGAGCCACTGGAAATATCGGCTCCTAAATTTTTTATATCATAAGAAACCTTTGCAAGAGATTTAACATCCCCCACCTTCAAGGAAGTCTCCATCAAAATCGTCGTCTGTGCAGCCTCGGTAATAACTAAATGGGTTTCCACATCAGATTTTGAAAGAACCTCTAGAAGCCTGATGCCATAAATGGCCCCGGTTGCACCTGAAATCCCCACAATTAATTTCTTCATTTCATCTCCTAAATAAATTTTCCCCTCCCTTGGCGGGAGGGGATGACGGGGAGGGGGGAAATTAACTCCACTTTTTCACCCCCACCCTCGCCCTCCCCCATCAAGGGGGAGGGGAAAGGTTATTTTCTATCACCTATGCTTAGTGAGCCTACCGTAAGAAATTTGATTGAGATTCTTGAGAATGGAGGCGAGTCGAGATTTCACTTCCCTGGGAACATCGACCTTTTCAAACCCCTCTTTTTTAGGTCGGGTAGCATCCATACCAATCTTTGTCGTCAAAAATCCTTCCTTAGAGGATGGATCAATGGGCTGCCCCCTGAGGTCCGGAACCACGATTAAATCTCTGTCCCCTTGAAATCGGGTGGCCAGAGCCCATTCGACTTCCTGATCATCCTCTGGATCGACATCCTCATCCACAATGATTGCTTTTTTGATATTTGGGAAGGAGAGAGCTAAGCTCAATGCCCTTCGCACTTCCCCTTTCTGATCTGTCTCAATGTTCATGACGACATGAGAACCGAATGTCCCTGGGATTAAGTGGATTCCCTTCAGGGAAGGGATCTCCTTTTTCATCTTGGGGACAAAGTTAATTCCATGGATGAGGCAGAGTAGATTGTCTACCTCCATTCCCCAGGGGACAATGGCGTGGAAATAGGCACCTTTTCGATAAGTGATGGCAGTGACATGGATCATAGGGCTTTTTGAGAAGGTCATATAGTATCCACTCGATTCTCCAAGGGTACCATCTTTCTCTTTCCCTTTTGGATCGATAAAACCTTCAATGACAATTTCTGCATTGGCAGGGATATCGATATCGAACGTCTCGGCTTTCACCATTGGAATAGGTTTGCCCTTCAAACCTCCTGCCACGGAAAGTTTATCCATTCCACGAGGTATTTTTGAAATTGAAGCAATCAAGATAGCAGGATCCACACCGATCACTGTGGCGACCTCCATCTTTCTATTTTCTTTCTTATATTGCGCATAAATTTCAGAGAGGGGTGGGTTGATAAGGGAGATGCCCAACTCACTCTTTCCCCTTACCTCCATCCGGTGCAGTCCCCGTCCAATCGTGCCATCCTTCGTATCCCTGGCTGACGTAATTCCTGAAGTGATGTAAGGACCCGAATCATTAGCATAGTGAGTTAAGATGGGGAGGAGTTTTAGAAGGTCAACCTTTTCTTTTTTGGTGACGATTATTTTTGGAGTTCGATCTTTCACCAGAACAGGAGGAATTCTCTTATCTAACCTCGTAAGAGCATTTTCAAAAAAATTTTCCCGATTTACTCCCAAAGCCATGGAGAGGCGCTTCTTCGTTCCTAAAAGATTTCCTACGACAGGGAATTCATAACCCCTGACTTTTTCAAAGAGGATAGCAGGGGCTTCTTTCTTTCCTAACTCAGAGAGGATGGTTGAGATTTCAAATTTTGGGGCAAGAGGAGTTGAAAGGGTAAGGAGTTCTCCATGATCTTTTAAATATTCGATGAAATCTTTTAATCCTGAAAAGGCTCTCAAGGTTATCCCAACCCCTTTGGTAATTAGTTAGAAAATAACTTTCCCCTCCCCTGGTGGGAGGGGATATAGGGGAGGGGGAACTAAATCATGCTATTCACCCCCACCCCAACCCTCCCCCATCAAGGGGGAGGGTTGGTTAAGTGGACGAATCGGTCATGTAAATTTGTTCAACTCTTTTAAGATTTTGATGGACCAGGGTTTTTCCTGAAGCTGGCCCCTCCCCAGTCTGACCCAGAGTCGATCAGGATATTTTGATTCGGATTTCGAAATCATTGCGCTGACGTAAGCACTACGATATTTGTATCTTCTGTCTGGCGGTGTAAGTTCTCGAACGATGAGTTCCACTTCCTGGTCTTCAGGAATCGATCCAGGATCTGTTAATATGAATGTATCGTATTCTTTTCTTTCCAATTTCTTACCTCCTTAATCCTTGAATCCATAGTTTTTCCAGTTTTTAAGTACCTTTTCCTGGATCTCTTTCGGATAGACTTTGTTAAAGGAGACCTTAATAGGCAAATCAGCCTTTGGCCAATGGAGAGGAAAGGTGCAATCAAACAAGACCTGTGCCCCCCGGCTCCACTTTCGATCATCGGGATCGGCAAAGGGATAAAGAGGTGTCCCTACAGAATGTTCATATTTTCGAATCCCTCGATTGGGATGGCATTTCGTTGCCAGGGCATGGATGACATCATCTTTGTTATAGATATCCGTTTCTTCATCGACCACGATGACCATATGGAACCATGGACTCAATTTGCTTCCGAAGACCAGATTAGCGATCTGGGTAGCAATATTGCTATAAGCGGGCCTTACTCCTACAACGACCATGTGATGGGTCGATTCAGGAAGCATATAAACCCCTGTGATAGGAATGCCCTGGCTCTCTAAAAGTTTTCGCATCTCCAAACCTAATGAAAAAGATCGAAGAAGTTGACCTTCATCGGTTGGGACTCCCATATTGGAGATGGTTATGATGGGATTATTTCTATAAGTGATCGCTTTTATTCGATAGACCGTCCTGGGTTCCCTGGGGGAAGTTCGATAACCTGTATATTCTCCAAAGGGAGCTTCTTCAATCCAGACATTGGGGATTACTTCTCCTTCGATGACGATTTCTGCATGGGCCGGGACTTCTAAGTCACAGGTCTCACATTTTACCAACTCCACAGGCTTTCCCATCAGCATGCCGGTAAATTGATCTTCCGGAATCGGAGAGGGTGCACAGGCTGCTACGCCCGACAGAGGATCGCAACCGATGACCGTTGCAAAAGGCATCGGTTTATTCTTTGGTACATACTTTCCATAAAACATCTTTCCCATATCGGAGAAAGGAAGTACAGGGCCGACCATGGTTTTTTCGTCAAAGACCATCTGGCGGTACATTCCCCAGTTGACCGCACCGGTGTCAGGGTCTCTCGCAACCACAAAATGCCAAGTGGCCAAATATCTCCCTCCATCCCCGTCATGGACCATGGGACCTGGAAGCTTAAATAAATCGGCATCCTTACCCGCAAGAATGTGTTCCTTGCAAGGGGCATTTTTTCGATCGACGAGTGTTGGCTGTATAGGGTTTCCTGTCGTTCTGCGCACATATTCGTCAGAGATTTCCGGAACCGATGCCTTGGGGTTCATTCCCATAGCAATGGCAAGCCTCGAATAAGTGGCAAGAGGAGCCCCCAGGGCCTCAAAACCAGGGTAGTCCTTAATTTTTTTAAAATAGGGCGCTGGCAATTTCTTTTCACAGACTCTTCTCACAATCGCGCCCATCTCAAGGTCCCAGTCCACTTCCTGTTGGACGGTCACCAGTTCACCATGCGATTCTAATCCTTTGATAAATTCCCTGTTGTCTTTATAAAATGGATAATTTTCCAAATCTTTCCTCCTTTTTCAGTTTAAAGTCCTTTTCTCATCAATGTATCAATGACTGTTTCCCATTTACCCTGGGCTCTTAAGATCAACTCAGCGATTTCCCGAACGACACCTTTTCCACCACCTGCCTTGGTGACGTAATGGGCTACCTCTTTGGCTTCTATTGAAGCGTCCGAAGGAGCGACCGAGAACCCGACCCTTTTCATGATGCCCAAATCGATCATCTCGTCACCCGCATAGCAGATATCCTCGTCCTTAAGTCCGGATTCTTTTTCAAACTCATCAAGCTTTCCCATCTTGGCTGAAGTCCCCCAGAGTCTGTCGAGTGGCACATTGTAAACTTTAGCTACCTGTTCATCCGTCCTGGTAATTTTACTTGTCAGAAAAGATACGTTGATACCACCCTCCATCAGGGCCATGCAACCCAAGCGATCATGGAGAGAAAAACATTCAGACTTTTTTCCATTATCCAGATAATAAAGGACACTATCGGTTAGTACACCATGGATATCAAGGATGACAAATTTAACCTTCTTCGCTTTTTCAATGACTATCTCTTTATTCATCGTTTACCCCCTGTCCCTTATTACTTAAATCCTTAACCTCAACCTAAACCTTAACCTCGAATTTATTTGTATCCCATCTTGGTTACTTTCTCTACCCACTCTTCCCATTTCCCCATCGCCCTTAAGATGAATTCACAGACCTCTCGGATGGGGCCTCTTCCACCCGGTGCGGTGGTGATATAATCAGCTATCTCTTTTACCTCATCGATGGCATCGGCCGTAGCTACTGAAAAACCCGCTCGTTTCATCACTCCGATATCCGTGACTTCGCACCCGATATAGCCCACATTCTCATCGCTGATTCCTAATTCCTTCTTTAACTCTTCGATCTTCGCCACTTTGTCTTTGATCTTATAGTAGAATTTATCCAGCTTCAGTTCACGAGCACGAAAGAGACCCTCCTCGTCAATCGAGGTGGTATCCAAAAAGGCAATTTGAATACCATTTGCCGTTAGCGAAAGATCACCAAAACCATCGATATGCCAAAAGGTATATTTCCGTCTTCCTTCAATATCGCAGAGAAACGTATTTGGCGTTAAAACGCCATGGACATCATGGGCAAAAAGTTTGACGTTTTTCGCCTTCTCTTTTGCCTTCTCTAGATTCTTTTCGAATGCCATAGGTTGTCCTCCATTACATCTGAAGATTTAAATTTCAAATGTCAAAGCTCAAATGTCAAAGATTCTTAAACTTTATAATTTGGCATTCATTTGACATTTGGATTTTGAAATTTGAACTTCATGACTTACAATTAGTCTTCAAAACCATATTCTTTCCAACGGGATTTCACCTTGGCCAGGACGCTCTCCGAAAGCTTGATCTCCGTGGGTTTGATTTTCCATTCGAAAGGTATTGTCGCATCCAGGATGATCCGTGAGGTGATGAACTTGTTGTCATCCGGTCCGAGGGATGGATCGAGGGGCGTCGACCTGCCTCTGTTGATAATCTGCGTCCCCCGTGCCGGATTGTAGCGGGTGCCGAGGGCCCACCACACCCTCGGAAGATCGTCTGCATCGATATCGTCATCAACGATGATCACACCCTTGATCCCGTACGTTCCTGTATTGCTTGCGATGACCGCTGCCCCCACCTGGTCCGCATGACCCGGATACATCTGCTCTACGGAGACGACCACAATGAAGCGTCCGGACGCTTCCGGCAGCGTGTAGACCGACTTGATGCCCGGGATCTCCATCTTGACCAAATCAGTCCACAAGCTCGCGTTGCGCGTAAAGGCATAGAGTATATGCTGGTCCCCCACGGGCCTGCCCACACTCGTCTCCCAGAGGATCGGGTTGTTTCTGTAGTAAATGCGCTTCACTTCGAGGGCCGGTTTGGGAATCGGCTTAATCAGTTCTTCGGTGTAGTAGCCCGTATACTCGCCGAAGGGTCCCTCGTTTCTCAGATGCTGGGGATCGATCTCCCCTTCCAGTACGATCTCGGCGGCCGCAGGAATAGGAAGCCCGGTGAGCTGGCCCCTCACGATTTCAATGGGCTCGCCGCGCAATGAGCTTACGACATCGTACCCGCTCTTGGCTTTGACCGTGGCGGCACTTGCAAAGATATGCAGGGGATCGCCGCCTATAATTGCGCATGCGGGCATCTTCTTGCCTGCCTTCCCATACTTCTTCATGATCCTGTCGCCCTTCTTTCCCTTGAGGATCTGGACGCCGACGGTTTTCTCATCGAGGACGCCCATGCGATACGTACCAAGGTTTATGTCACCCGTCTCGGGGTCCTGCACCACCATGAATACCGCAGTGCCGAAGTAACGGCCGCCGTCCAGTTCGTAAAACTTGGGTGAAGGAAAGGCGAAGGTATCGACCTTGTCGCCGTCGAGGATATTCTCGAAGATGGCGCCGTCCTTCCGTTCCTTTGCCCGGATGACCTCCTTAACGGCGACATTCACCCATTCCTTCGTAAGCTGGACCATGGAGAGATCCGTGCTCTTTCCAAGGATAATTGCCAGCCTCTGGGTAGTGCCGAATGCACCTGTCAAGACCGGGCTCTTATACCCCTTTACGTTCTCAAACAGTAGTGCCGGGCCGCTTTTCTCTTCAACGAGCTTCGCGATGTGAGAGATCTCAAGCTCCCAGTCCACCTCCGCCTTTATTCTTTTTAATTCTCCTTCCCCTTCACACTTTTTTATAAAATCTCTGAGATCCATAATTCTTCCTCCTTTGCCTAGAAAATAAAAGTTTAATTCAACGGCAAGGGTAAGGATGCCGGTTTCGTCGTTCGGTCATGTTGTTGGTCTTAAGAACTTCACATAATCCTTTGACCATAGACAAAACGGGCTTCCCAACCGTAACCTTAACCCAAGAAATTCACCTATCTTCATCGTTCGAGGGTGACGTATCCGTCATGAAGGATTAGTTAGATACCCAGAATTATCTTTATAAATAATTCTCTTGTCAATTCATTTATTATTATGTTTAAATAACCAAAGGTTATAAGAAGATGAACAAAAAAAGCCTCCTGTATGCTTCATTAAATTCTTTGCTTGTATTCCATGAGGTAGCAAAACATAGAAGCTTTTCCAAGGCCGCGGAGGAGTTATTCATCTCCCAACCCGCAGTGACTAAACATATTAAGGAGTTAGAACGAAAGGTTGGGATGGGACTCATTCAGAGAAGAAGGGGGGGATTTGCCCTAACCGAGGCCGGGAAAATTCTCTTTAAATATACCCATAAAATTTCTTCCCATCTGATGGATATCGAGAATCTTTTAGAAGATCTAAAAAAGGACCATCAGGGCATTTTAAAGATAGGGACCACGGAATCCTATTCTAAAGGGTTGATGCCAAAACTCCTTTCCGGATTTCAGACCTCTTTCCCTTTCATGAAGATCGCCCTGGATGTTGGAAATTCAGAGGAGATTGAGAAGAGCCTCCTCGTCTATAAAAATGACCTGGTGTTAATCGCGGTGACAAAGAAATCCCCCAGGTTTGAATCCATTCCATTTTTGAAGGAAGAACTTGTCCTCATCGTTTCGCCCAACCATCCTCTGGCAAAGAAGCGTGCGGTCTCCCTGAAGGGACTTGGAAGATATCCTCTGATCATTCGCGCAAAAGGTTCAACGACCAGAAGAATCATCTTGCAGGCCTTTAAAGAGGTGGAAATTCACCCCTCCCTATTGATTGAGGCAGGTAGTTCTGAATTTATAAAACAGTGGGTTTCGGAGGGGAAGGGGGTCTCCATCATTGTTAAAAGGACCGTGGAGGATGAAGAGAGAAGGAAGATCATTAAAACCATTCCCCTGTTAGAAAAGCTCTATCTTCAGGTGGCCTTTCTCTATTTAAAAGAAGAAAAATCTAACCCTGCCATCAAAACTTTCGTCAATTTTATTGAAAATCAGGGGAGAAAATTGATCAAATCTGAACAATAGGACTCCTTTCATTAGAATCTTCTTATGTGAATTTTTTCATATTGACAATTTATCTAATTACCTATAAAAGATATTTGATTAGGTAAAGTTTTCTTAAGCCATCCATCATCAAAGAAAGCTTCCAGATTTATCCAAGTTACTGCTTAAGGTGGGAGAGATCCTAATTCATACTGTTATCTCATTGAGATAATAAAAAAAGAAAGGAGGGTAATTATGGAACAGAAGAAAGGTTTTCCAATGCCGTTGGAAATGGAGTATCCAAAAGAGTTGGAGGGGTGGGAGGAGATGTACCCACCCATGTATATGTTTAGCAAAGATAGGAAAGATTGGGAAGAGAAGCACTTCTGGTTTCATGACAAAATCCATGCCCCAGAAGCCATGTATCCGCTCGATCTGATATTTCATGAGGCTTGGCAAATTTCCCTTTCTCAATACACCACAAGAGTATTTTGCATTCCGCCAGCCCAGGGGATTGCTCAAAGGATGGTCGGTTGCTATATGTACATTACTCCAGTGGCGCCACCTCCACCAGAGATCATCGGAGAGAAGGCAGGTCTCTTCCAGAAACGTGTTTTTTATGTGTTCGACCATTATGATGAACTCTGGGGGGTGTGGCTGAAGAAGTTCAAGGCCCTGGGTGAGGAAATGAATAGTATTAAGGTCCCGGAAGAATTCCCTAAGTTCGAATCGGATGATACAGTATTTCCCGAACCAAGAGGGTATTATACTTCATTTGAGGTAATGGATGCCTGGGATAGGCTCGTCAATTTAATGATTAAAGGGTGGCAGTATCATTTCCAATACCTAAACCTGGCTTATCTCGCCTATTTACTTTTTGCAGACATTTGTCGGAAGCTCTTCCCCGGACTCAGTGAAAGCACCATTGGAAAACTTGTAGCGGGCGCCTATGTCCAGATGTTTAAACCAGAAGAGGAACTATGTAGACTTGCGCGTCTTGCCGCAGCGGTGCCAGCCGTTGCAAAGATACTGAAGAGTGATATTCCTGCGGATAAGAAGATCGAGTCATTGAGAAAGACTGCCGAAGGAAATGACTGGTTGGTGGAATATGAAAAATCGAAAGACCCATGGTTCTACGTCTCCTGTGGGAGCGGATGGTTCCATTATGAAGGGAGTTGGACGACGAAGCTGGAAATTCCTTTTGGATATCTGAAGGGAGATATTGAAAGAATTGAAAAAGGAGAGAAGATCGAGAGAGATGTTCCGAGTATTGACAAAGCGAGGGCGGAACTGGCTGAAGAATATAGAAAGCTCATCAAAACCGATGAGGACAGGAAATCATTTGATGATACCTATAGAGCTGTCCGAACCATCTATAAATATGCAGAGGATCATCTCTTCTGGGTGGAACACTGGTTCCATACGATATGGTTCGATAAGGTCAGAGAGTTTGGGCGTCTCTTAGTAAAGTCTGGGATGTTGAAAGGAGTCGATGATATCTATCTCTTCAACCGATTTGAAGTGCCTTTAATCATCGAAGATATGGCGACAACATGGGCACTGGGTGTAGGCGTACCTTCAAGGTTCCAATACTGGCAGGCCAAAGCAGAAAAGAGAAAGAAGATATTAGAAGCGGCAAAGAAGTGGAATCCTATCCCTGCCCTTGGAACTCCTCCTGAAGAGATTGCAGAACCCTTTACAGTGATGCTCTGGGGAATTACAACGGAGAAAGTCCAAGATTGGCTAAAAGGGATGGCCGTTGTTCCCGGAGAGGTGACCGAACTGAAAGGATTTGCTTCATCAGCAGGGGTGGTCGAAGGAAAGGTAAGGGTTGTCAAACATCTTGAAGAAATTACCAAGATCGAACAGGGTGAAATCCTTGTTTGCCCAACGACAAACCCGGCCTGGGCTCCAATCTTTACCAAAATAAAAGCGTCCATTACAGACATCGGTGGCCTGACCAGTCATGCTGCGATTGTATGCAGGGAATATGGAGTCCCATCGGTCACCGGCACAGGAATCGCAACGAATGTCCTCAAGACAGGCGACACGGTAAAGGTGGACGGTAATACGGGAATAGTAAAAATATTGAAGCGGGCATAAGAAGCTTTAGGTTTGAGGTTGGAGGTTTGAGGCAACTGCTGTCAGGCAGAAAAAAATTCGCCTTAAACCTTCAACTTTAATCAATATTCAAAAGGGGTATTATCGTGCCTTATACATTGTGGTTTGATAAGGCTGGGAAGGAGGCCCTCGGTTTAGTCGGAGGTAAGAATGCCAGCCTTGGTGAGTTGATCAAAGCCGATATCCCGGTTCCACACGGCTTTTCTGTCACGACAGAGGTTTATAGTGAATTTCTCAGCGGAGGTGGGTTGAAGGAAAAGATTGAAGAGATTTTATCCCGAACTGACCTTCAGGATGTCGCCTCCTTGGAAAACGCCAGTAAAGTAATCCGGCAGCTCATGGCTGAGGCCTCGTTGCCAAAGAGGATAGAGGAGGATATAAGCTCTAGCTATCAAACCCTGGCTCAAGTATGCGATGTCCGAGATATTCCTGTGGCAGTACGTTCCAGCGCCACAGCCGAAGATTTACCTGGAGCAAGTTTCGCAGGACAGCAGGATACCTTCCTCTGGGTAAGAGGTTGTGATGAAGTCCTGGAAAAAATTAAATTATGTATGTCGAGTCTTTTCACGTCTCGAGCGATCTCTTACAGAATGAAAATGGGATTCCCTCATGATAAGATCTTGATCAGCGTGGGCGTACAGAAGATGGTTGATGCCAGAGCCGCTGGAGTTATGTTTACCGTGAATCCCCTCAATGGGGATCCTTCGAAGGTGGTCATCGAAGGGAATTGGGGATTGGGGGAGACCGTCGTTTCAGGGATTTGTAATCCGGATAAATTTGTTGTGGACAAGGTGATCATGGTGATAGAAAGAATGGTCTCTTTGAAAGAATGTGAATGTATCTATGATCCCGTGAGAGGGGGAGTTATCCATACGGATATTCCTCCCGAACGAAGGGAGACCCCATGCGTTGAAGATCAAGAAATCCTTGAATTAGCAAGGTATGCAAAGAGAATAGAAGAGTATTACGGTTGTCCTCAGGACATCGAATGGGCCATTGATAAACATAACCCTTTTCCTTTTAATATATACATGGTACAAAGCCGACCGGAAACCGTGTGGAGCCAGAAGAAAAAAGAGCCGGTCCTTGGGAAAAAGAGTGTTTACGAACTCCTTATGGAAAAGGCTTTGAGCCGAGTAAAAGTTAGTTCTTAAGTAATTTGGCTAAAAGATTCTAACTCGCCCTAGATCGCTTCGAAAAAGGATTATAAAAATCCATTAACAATTTTTAAAATGACGGGGAGACGAAGTCTTCTCGTCACAGTAAGGAGGTAAACTTTTATGGGAAATGAAAAACCACCGGAAAAGATAGGCATTGGTCCCCTCGGAAGAGGGGGAGGATTAATTCAATTTATCTTTTTTGCTGTTGTAGGGATTGTCATATTCGTTTACTGCATCTCTCCAGCATCTATTGTTCTGAAAATCATCCCCGCAACACTCATTATGCTCATTGTCCTCGGTCATTTAGTCCTTTTGGGTGACAATTGGCCATGGGCACCTCCGGCCGGCAATTGGACGCCCGCCAAATCCCGTTTCATTGCAGGAATCGGGATGACCATCCTCTGGGCCATTTTCACTTTTGTCATATTGCTCTTTATGAAATTCATCTATCCTGGATGGCCCATAGGCCCACTTTATCTCTGGTTTGGTGTCATTGGGTTCTGGGCGACCCTTCTTTATGGAGTGAACTGGGGAGGATGGCCCTTTAAGGGTAAAGTCCATCCTTGGGGGATGATGGCCATCAGTTTTATTATTGTTATGGTCGTTTCCATCCTCATATGGAATTTCTTAACCAATCTTGATGGAACACCCCTTGCTGATACTCCAATCAATCATAAGGGCCCGCTTAATGTGAACTGGCTGACCGGATACCTCGTCTGGGCCATTGCTTGGTTCTTCGTCTTCAGCCCTGTCTTTACTACCCAAGGTTCACCTTTTAGTAAATGGGGACACCCTGGAGCAGCCATTGGTCAAACTATTCTTGCACACATTTTAGGTTACATTTTCTGGAGTGGAAGTTTGGCCCTGGGTATTAGCCCATCCTTCTCTTTTGCTGCAGTGGGATCGTCTCTTATCTTCTGGTCATTGGTTCACTCCTGGCATTTCCAGTTCTGGGGAGTTACGAAATACACCTTTGCTAAAAGAGCCATTTCGGCATTTATTGTTCAGTGCATCCTCATCATTATTTGGATCATCATCTTAACGCTGATTCTTGGCTCTAAAGCCAGCGCTATAGCGGCTGCGAAACTTCCTGCTGATGTAAATATTCTCATCATTTACCTTAACCTCTGTGTCGTCGCTCCTGCCCTCATCGCCCATAATGCCTTCTGGTTGAGATGGCCATTAACACTTCCAAACCCACCTGGAACACCACCCCCTGATCAAGCTGCATAAAAAATATAAGCCCTGGGAGGATTCTCCCAGGGCTTACCTTCTATTAGGCGGGATCAATTGAGTTAAGTTCTATGTGATCGTATCATATTGTCTAAAACTTCCACTGCCCTTAAAGCAAAAGCAGGGTCACTGATATGGACATCCATTTCTTCAATAGGGATGTTAGGGTTGATAATGTTTCTCAATTCTTCTACAAAAATCTGATCCGTCTTTGGATCATAAAGCTCCATTCCAACTTTGTCAGCTTCAGACCAGCCCTTTTTAGGAATAAGCACATAGGTTGGTCCTTTTGCTTTGTTCAATTTTTCTCCGATGATTTGGGCAAATTTTTTCATCTCTTCAGACCCCATACGTACACAAAAACGGATATCGTGAGAATGTATTTTTCTTCCTTTTAGTCGATCCGGCATGGGGTAAAAAGGACTGAAAACGGCATTATCAAGCCCACCTGGCGCAACAACAAGAGGGATCCCGCACTGGCCTGCCGTTTCCAACCGCATGGGGCCGATCCCTTTGCAATACCCCCCAAACATTTCATCAGCTATCTCGTGAGTTGTAAAATCAAGTACACCAACCACTAGCCCTTGGGCAATGAATTCCTCCATGGCCATTCCACCGCATCCATTGGCATGGAAAGCAATCATTTCATATCCTCTTTCTTGGAGGAGAGGTTCCGCTTGGATTGCACAAACTGAATTGATGCCGTAGGCTGTTACAGCCACCATCGGTTTTTCTTTTTTTATTACATTTCCTTTTTCTATCATTCCGCCTATAGCATAAGCGGCTTGTCCAAGTATCAGACGCATAAATTCATTGAAACCTAATATATCGGCTACCGAATGAAACATAACAATATCTTTCGTTCCTATATATTCTTTGATATCCCTGGAGGCTACTGTAGAAAGTACCACCTTTGGCAATCCAAAAGGAAGGGAACGCATAATATGGGTAGCAATCGCTGTACCTGTTCCACCCCCCATCCCAAATACCCCGTGGAGTTTTCCTTCTTCAAACAGACGTCTTGCTAATATAGCTCCGCCTTTCTGGACTGCTGCAAAAGCGACAGAGCGGTCTTTCTCCTTGATTAAATCAAGATGACATCCGGCAGCCTCTACTACCTCGCCCCTTGTGATATCAGGATTGGTTAAGGGTTCCCCCAAGGTACCGACATCCATCAATATAGGATGGATACCAAGCGTTTGTACGCAATCCTTTACATAGGCTGCTTCCCTTCCTTTGGTATCTAATGTGGCAATGATGAGCAGATATTTTTTCATAGTTTATTTTCCCCCCCAATAGTTTACAGGCGAAGAATCTTAACTCAATTTAGCAAGACTTGCACACTTTTTCAAATTTTTCTGTTGAAATTTTTTCAGATGGAAGATATTCTTTTTTATAAAAGGAGGGATAGATATGTCACAGATCATTGTCGCACAGAATGTCCATGGAATTGTTTTGGCAGGCGAGAATCGGGCAATCCAATTAGATGAAAAGGGAAATGAAATTTCGCTCCAGATGAATCGTCTTGTCCCGCTTACCTCTCATTGTGCCCTTTTGATTTCCGGAGCAGCAGAAGGGAGGGATATGGGGAGTGCCTTAAAGAATTTTCTCCTGGGAGAGAAGCTAAACGATGTGCAGGATATTTATGGAACCACCCTTGCTTATCTCTCGACGGAATACGAACGATTTATGAGAAAAAAGTGTGAACTGCTACCTGTTGATCCAATCCATCAGGTTTCTTTTGTCTTGGCTGGAAGGACAGAACGGGACCAGACAATGCCCTTTCGGCTTTATTTCCTTTGGAACAAAAAGAAACTCCCCCAACTTGACGGGGATGAAATTTCTCATGCCTTCTCCCTGCCGAGGAGGATGGGCCTAGAATTCCAGTTGAATAAGATGTGTAAAGAGAATGCTCCGTTGAAAGAAATATTAAAAAAGATGACAGAGGGAATGGAGCAATTAAAAAGCAAGGGAGAGGTGAGTGGTCCCTTCTCTTTTGGAATGATCACCCGGGAAGGATATCAATCTCTTAATCCCTGAAGAAAACTCCTCACATTTCTACCAAGAACGGAGTGGTTATAGCCCCCTTCGAGGACGCCAAATCGTCTTCCTTGGCATCTTTCGAGGGAGGCTTCTCTGGCCCATTTCCCGATAGTAAAATAGTCCTCGGTTTTAAGCAGTCCTCCCCAGTCCTCTTCGTGGCGGTCAAATCCTGCGGAGATAGCAATGATGTTATAGGGTCTTTCTGTTTGAAGACATCGTTTGACCTCTTCTAAGAATCCCTCTCGGCGAACCCCTTCAGGATGGAAGTAACTCACTGATTTGGAACCGCTGAAAGTATTGGATGTGCCGTCCCCATAATGAAGATCAAAATCGAGAATGAGGGCGCTTTTAATCTTCTCCTCACTGATGAGTTTTTTAATGGCAATGGCAATATTATTGAAGTAGCAGAACCCCCAACAGGAATGGGGACTGGCATGATGTCCTGGAGGTCGGATCAAACCGAAAGCGGGTTGGCCTTCAAAAGCCATTTCCGCTGCCAAAATGGCTCCTCCCGCAGAGAGAATTCCAACTTCATAGACCTGAGGTTCTCCTTTGACGAATTGAATATGGTTCTTTCCATGGACCCTCTCCAGATCTCTTTCTGAAGCTGGTCCCGGTTCAATGAATTCAAACTCTCCTTCTAGTGCTTTTACTATCGGTTCCATTCTTCCTGGAGCCGCTGCAGGATCGGAAGTATAGACTTCATAGAATCTTGGATGGAAGATCACCTTCATAGGATTTCCTTTCCTTAAAAATAGCTGAATAGATGATTTATTTTACCAAACCATTTCGGAGCTGTATACCTTATTGGGTTTATTCCAAAATTCCCAGAGATTGTCAAAATATTACAATGGTTTAATCGGTGTTGAATAGGGATTATTTGGTCAAGCCTTCCGGATATCGAAGAAAGTAATGGGTGAATGCTGTGATCACCATGGCGTGGTCAATCTCCCCTTTTGAAATAAGTCCGGGAATTTTCTTCAAAGGGATAAGGACCGTCTCAATATCTTCGGTCTGATCGGGTGTAGGGGCTACAACCTTTTTGATTTTTTGAGCCAAATAAGTATGACAGCGGTTATTAAAAAGTGCTGGGTTGGGATTGACCACTCCGATTTTTATCCACTTTTTTGCCTGGTAACCTGTTTCCTCTAATAATTCCCGAGCTGCTGCCTTTTTAGGAGTATCTCCAGGGTCTACGAGACCTCCTGGGATTTCGAGGGTCACTTCTCTGGAACCATGGCGGTATTGCCTGATCATGACCACCTGATCGTTATCGGTGAGAGGGATGATATTAATCCAGTCCCTTGTTTCGATGACGTAGAAGTCATGTTCAATCCCCGTTCGGGGAGAGACAGTTGTATCCGTCCTTACGGAGAAGACACGAAAGGATTGAGCAGGTTGTGATCGAATAAGTTTCCACGGTTTGATCATTGGATTCTCCTTATCTGTTAAGGGAACTCTGAAGGATTTCATTCTATTTAGGGCAATAAGGTTTGTCAAATAGGATTGATTTTTCGTGACCTCATGGGATATAAAACGTTTATACAATGGAATCACGAACTTCCCACAAACTCCTTATTTATCACTCCGATTCTAAAATCTATGAGGAGATTATTTCGAAAAGATTACCTCAGCTAAAAATCCACTCGGCCGCTCACCCAAAGGAAGCTCTCGGTTTTGTCGAAGAGGCTGAAATCATTCTCGCATGGCAAATCCCTGATGAGGTACTGAAGCGGGCCAAGCGGTTGAAATGGTTTTCATCAATTGGAGCAGGGAATGAAGATCTTGTCAAAAACCTCTGTCTCCCTGAGAATGTAACCCTCAGCAAAGCAACCGTTTATGGCGAGATGATGGCTGAATATATCTTTGCCTATCTTCTCTATTTTAACCGAAATGTCACCAAACATTTGAAGGATCAAAGAAAGAAGATTTGGGATCGGGTGAGGCCAGGACGATTGAGGGGGAAGATATTGGGGATTTTGGGTTTGGGCTCCGTTGGAAAGGAAATTGCAAAAAGAGGAAAACAGTTCGGGATGAATGTTCTTGGTTTAAAAAGAGTTCCTGAACCGGTGGAGAATGTGGATCAGGTGTTTGGACCAGATGATTTCAGAAAGATGATTCCTCTCGTGGATTACCTCATCAATGTTCTCCCCCTTACTCCAGAAACCCATCATCTTCTTGGAGAGAAGGAACTCAACTTGATGAAGGAAGGCTCTATCCTTTATAGTATCGGTCGGGGGAGAACGATTGATGAGAAGGCCCTTGAAAAGGTCCTTCAAACTAAAAGGATCCAGGCAGTGCTTGATGTCTTTGAAAGGGAACCCCTTCCAGCCAGGAGCAAACTCTGGGGCTTGAAGAATGTAATCATCACTCCTCATGTCTCGGGTATCAACATCCCTGAGGAGATCAGTGAAGAATTCGTTAGAAATTACGGGCGCTGGGTGAAAGGAAAACCTTTAATCAGTCTGGTTGATCGAGAAAAAGGATACTAAAAAGATTAGGTGGTTAAGCGAGTCACGAGACACGGACACGAGTCACGTTTTTTAAGAAGAGGAGGACATCATGGGACACATCGCGGGAAAAGAAGAGATTCTGAAGCAATTGCGGGGGAGGCTTCACAAAAATCCAATTGGGCTTCCAGAACACAGTTCGATCTATGAGATCTTGTCGATTCTGTTTACGGAGAAAGAGGCCGAAGTTGGAGCCAGATTCCCTTTGGGAGTAGTAACCATCGAGGAACTCCAGAAGGCAGTGGGAAAAGATAAAGATGAGTTGGAGGGAATCCTAGAAGGGATGATGAAGAAGGGATTGGTCGTTACCACCACGAAAGATGGACAGATAAGGTACCTTCTTTCTGCCGCTTTTGTCGGTTTCTTTGAGTTCACCTTCATGCGAACCAACGAATCCCTTCCCATGAAGCGGTTGGCCGAACTGATGCATACTTACAAAAATACTCCTGAATTTATCCAGGAATTCTTTTCACCCGGGACAAGCCGGGGCCGGACCTACGTCTATAGTGGCAATCTTCCCAAAGTGAAAAGCGAGATTCTTCGATTTGATGAGGCTGCCGAACAAATCAAAATGGCTGGACGGGGAAGTTTGACCAAATGCTATTGCAGGCATGAGGCGTGGCATCTGGGAAAAAATTGTTCTGCACCAATTGATGATATTTGCATGAGTCTAGGTGCTGCCTCCGATTTTGTGGCAGAACAGGGATTTGGGAGAAGGGCTTCTGTTGAAGAATTGTTGGATACGCTGAAGAAAGCAGAAGATTTGGGACTGGTTCACATCGGGGACAACGTCCTGGACCAAACAACTTTTATCTGCAACTGTTGTGGGTGCTGTTGCGGTTTTCTCGAAGGAATTACCCGCCACCATCTGAAGCATGCTGTAACAACCACAAATTACCTTGCCAGACTGGATCAAGAGGAATGTAATGGATGCGAAGTATGTGTAGATCATTGCCAGATTAAAGTCATCAAGATGGAGGGGGATTATCCTGTGGTGGATAAAGAGTTCTGCCTGGGATGCGGCGTCTGCGCCCACTTCTGTCCCAGCGGTGCGATAAAGATGGAGGAGAGGGAGAAGAAGGTCATTCCCCCCAAGACTTACAAAGAGTTGATGGTTCGGTTGATGAAAGAGAAGGGACGGATGTAATTGAACTAAGTTCAACATTCAGGCATCCTTCAAAAACTTTACAGATGGTATAAAGAAAAGTAAATAAAATGGCCCTTCTTTTTTACGTATCAAAGCTTGACTCCTTACTGTACTTCTCAAGAGTAGATTTCTGAACCAGCCTGAGGATTACAACTGCTAATCAGCAATTTGCTAAGGTAAAGAAGTGGGCCATTGGGGAACCTACTGATGGACCAGTAGATCGAGGAATACGATTGCCGACCTAAGGTGGTACGAAACTGGATACGGTGGACACAGCCAAGGGAATACTTAAGGTAACTCGCCATTCCTTGACTCTACCAGCAATAGCCTTTCTACTTTATCTGCAAATTAGGTTGTTTAAAAAATCAAAATTTGAATCTAGGCCTGAAGAGATCATCCAACCGGAAATTCTTGTCGAATTGGTGATCGAAATTGTCGAAACCCATTATTAATTGAAATCTAAAGAGAAAACTTTTATTGCTTCAGGAAGATCGACAAACCATTCCGCTTTAAAACTAAGCCTTAAGGCTCCATTTTTTACAAGGATTGAATTTATCCAACTGTCAAAAGCCTTAATAAGCCTATGAATATTTTAAATAAATCGGCCTGAGGATGCTGAAGAATATCTTTTGAATTCTCTTGAAAATGGATTGGCACAGGAGTTGCTTTCACATATTCTATTAAATAAAACACATGAGGGGGGTAAGGCTTATGAAAAAGGCAATGATTGCATTAGGGTTGGTAGTTGTGATGTTTTTGGGTGTCTCATATGTCTATGCACAAGATCCGGGTGCTGGTCCAAGCCATGGGTGGATGCACGGTCAGGAACACCGGGGCCAATGGAATAGACTTAACCTCACCCCGGAGCAAAAGGCAAAGTTCCAGGAATTGCATCGAAAGTTTGTAGTAGAAAACGCTCAACTCATAGGGGGACTTGTGGCCAAAAGGCTGGAACTCCGGTCACTGTGGACTGATCCAAAAGCTGATTCCCAGGCCATTCTGGCTAAGGAAAGAGAGTTGAGAGGCCTTCAAAACCGGATGAGGGACAAGATTATCCAATATAGATTGGAAGCTCGCAATTCCCTCACGCCCGAACAGATTGAGAAGCTTGGAATGATGGGAGGAATGGGCCTTGGTTTTGGTCGTGGTCCTATGATGGGCTATGGCCAAGGAATGGGCCACTCCGGAATGTAGCAGCGATTAGGATACATATCAATTGGAGTAAGAAAAAAAGGGGGGAGGGAAAACTCCCCCTTTTTCTATATATAGACGATGGGCGAAGTCTCCGGAACCAAAGGCCGTGAGTTCAACTTCCGCATCGCCCACCACAATTTTTCATTCTGAGCAAGGGTGTACGGATCAATGAAGAGATGGATCGTACCTTTATTATCCTTACTCTTGATTGCTGTGTTGCTCTTGATCTCCAGCCCTTTCAACATCTTCAAACCATCGATGACCAAAAAGGAGAGCGGAGAAAAGCCCGGGATTCTTCTGACCCAGGACGAGGAAAAAAAGGAGCAGACAGATCCTCATCTCATTTTGGTCTTAAAGAGATTGCGTGAAAAACTCGATGAATGGCTAAAATCGCTCAACGACCGGATCGAGAGTGAAGATATCAGCCGTTTAGAGGTTCGGTTCTTGGAGGTTTTGAGAAGTATCTTGGAATGGGTGAGAGAGAAGGTCGATGCAAAGATCGAATCTTCTGAAAAGGAAAAACCCAAGGAGACTCATCAGAGAGCGTTTCCATTCTTCGAAGTAGGATGAGAGAAGAAAAGGTATTCATTCCGTCCAATGGGATCCAATTGGGGAGGCCTCTTGAGCAATCAATCCTTTGTGACATGGAAGAATAATATGCTTGACTTGGCAGTTCACCTACTCACGATTGGGATTGTCTTTTGGGTGTGGACACTTAGTAAATAAACTGATTTGGGTGCCAACAAACGTAAGTTATTCGTGTTACTGGGAATTGAAACTATGATGTCAGCAGGCTCGATATGTCTGGGTAGAGTCCCAAAACCGGAAAGGGAGCAGGATTTGGGTTGGAACGGCAGAGCTATAACTAACAGGTAATGGTACGACAATTTCCCACAAATTCCTTTTCAAAAGGATGCAGGAGGACTCATGATGGATATGATCGAGAAAAAGATTTATGCGGATGGGGAACCATATTACTTCAACACAGAGACAACGGAAAAATATGGGGAAATCGCGGGTGGACTGGCTTGGCCAGAAGCTAAAGAGGGTTTTCTGGTTATTGCGGCAGTGGACTCGTTGGAGAATACTGAGTTGGAGAGTCGCCACATTAGGGTCATTGCACAAACGAGTGAATCCAATATCGAGGTCTTTTTAAAACGTGCTTTGGAATTACAGAGACAATTTTCTCCATTTATGGAAACCATAAGATTTTATGGCGATACAACATCTCTGGCAATGATGGAACTTCTTGATCAGTTCAACAGGGATCGTAGACATCGGGTCCTCGATCCTTTCTACTTAACAGAAGCCCCGCAGTTGAAAGGCCCCCAAAAACTTGAGTTCTATGCCCAATTGATAAGAAGATACACCCAACCCGGGAGAAAAGTCCTGCACTTTTGTGATACTGCCCTTCCAAGTTATCTTGTGAGTCTTTCCACTGACGAGATAAGCAAAGCTGTTTTAGACCATCCACCCGTGGCAGCCCTCGGCTATGCTTTGGCTGTTTTGAGCACTTGGAGGCCCCGAAAAAGAGAGACCGAGGTCAAGGCCAAATGTGAGCGTATCCTAACCGGCAAGACAGTAAGAGAAACCACGTGGCAATTCAAAGGAACATCTGAATTGCCGAAATAGTTACCTAAAGAACAACTCTCTGATGGAAAATTGGACCAGTCGGAATAGTTTCAAAAGGAGGAAATACAAAAAATGGAGGGGTAGTGCGCGGATAATTCAAAAGTGAGAACCCTTAGAACCTATTTGACGGATATACAGATTAAGAATTTGGAAAAGGTATCTAAGAAAACAGGACTTACGGTATCAGAGCACATCAGAAGGATTATTGGTGAATATTTAGAAAAATTCAAAGACAAAGAAAAGGGATGAGGTGAGATGGAAAGAAAGAGGATCGTTTGTCTATTTCTTTTTGCTGTTCTCATTCTCGTTTTTTCTTCATGCCATCCTCGTCATGTTACAGATATTAGACCTAACATGACGAAAGATGAATCTCTTATTCATCAATGTTGGAATCTACAGATAAGACTATTAAGCCTAAGTTCGAATATTTTCTTGCGAAGGGAAGTCAATCTTGGATCTTGACCTCTCTTGAAATCCTAACCTACTAACCAGGAGGTATAAATATGAAAGGATACCTGTTTTCAATTCTCATAGCTTCGATCATAACGGCAATTGGGATAACTCCGGCCATAGGCAATTCTGATTGCGCCGAGCCGATGCCCGAACTTTTTCAGCGAGTCTCACCGTCCGTCATTTCTATCTCGGCATTGGCACTGGATCCTTTTAAAATCAGCGGTCGGATCAGTACAGCGACAGGTTCAGGATTCATCATCGATGATAAGGGTCTTGTCCTCACAAACTCCCATGTGGTTTTTGATCGCCAGGCGATCATCGTAACCCTTGATGATGGCCGCAAAGCTGAGGCCAAGCTCCTGGGGGCGGACCCGATCTTCGACCTCGCCGTCCTTCGCATTCCAGTTCCCCTTGAAGGACACCCCGTGGCAGTCTTGGGGGATTCAGATTCGGTTCGGATCGGTGAGGATGTTATTGCCATTGGCAATCCTTTTGGCCTCGAGCAGACTCTCACCCGCGGGGTCGTTTCAGGGCTCAACCGTATCCTTCCGGGTTTTCCTTTTCTGACACTTCCACTCATTCAGACTGACGCATCCATCAATCCAGGGAACTCGGGCGGACCGCTTATGAACCGGTGTGGCGAGGTAATCGGTATCAACACATCGATTTTAGCCGAGGCGCAAAATATCGGGTTCGCCATTCCCATCAATGTTGCCAAAAGCGTCATCCCAGAGTTAATAAAACATGGTCGGGTGATTCGTCCATGGTTGGGTGTCAGCGGGAAGCTGGTCAAGAAAGAACTCATGGAAATTATTAACCTACCCTTGGTGGAGGGGTTTCTAATTGAGACGGTTGATCCAGGGAGCCCGGCCCAGCAAGCGGGAATACACGGAGGCGAGCTATCCGTTACGATTGGAGGAACGGAATTCTTGCTAGGGGGTGACATCATTACCGAGATCGATGGACAATCGCTCGATGACCCAGAGAGCTTCCTCGAAGTGATCGCCTCGTTGAAGGTCGGCGATAAAGTTGGCCTTACCCTGTTTCATAAAAAGGAGACACGCCATGTCGAGTTGACCCTTCCGGAACGTCCTATCTTACCAGGCGATATTCGCACCAGCTCCTCAAGCACCCTGCAACCGACGAGAGGCCGATTTCCAAGCTTCCCCTCTTCAGTAGGGATTCTCCTGCGAACAAAGAATACCGAGATCGACCCCTTGACTTGCCCAAAGGGCAGGGGAGAATAGAAATCATCGGGTTTATTAAGGAGGAGGAAGTTATCGAAAAGATCCTCGAGCATCTTGTATTCTTGGATGTGAAGGCCCGACTTGGTTTCAAAGGGAAGGCACCCCTTTTCAGGATTCAAATAGATGATTCAAATTCTTAGATTTCCTCCTCTGATTGTGTCTATGCTGACCCTGATTAGCCGATGGATTCCTATGTCAGCCCACGAGTCCATCGAGTTATCTATTCAACATTTCAACCTGGTCTTCCCCCGATTTAGTGGACACACCGAAGAATTAGAGGTATAGAGGAAAAGGGATGGGGAGGTGTGTCATGAGAACTTCCTATCCCAAAGAAGAGCTCTCTGCTCTTATACCTAAGCAGACATTTTTAAGTGGCACAAACCGGATGTTATTAGGTGGCATCTACACTTTTCCATTTCTCATTGACACCACAAGGCATTTTTTCTTATACTTTTTTCCAAAATCAATGGGTATTCATCAGGGATTTGTTTGAGAAGAGAGGCTGGAAGCAGGATGAATTTGGTTAGGATGAATCGACCTTTGTAGAGATATAACAGTAAAAACAGGCACAACATGAAATGGAAAATCGCAGATCTGCATACATGCCTTAATCTCATCAGCGCCATTATCCTGCTGGTTGGTTTGGGTAGTGCCATCTTGATTTATCGGACAGCTCAGAATAATTCGAGCGGCGTTTTGGGTTACGAAGAAGAAGGTGGATCTGTTTATCCGATTATGCCTGAAGATTCCAGGAAATATTTACGGGATTTAGAACTCTATGGCGGAAAGGCAAATGTGCTTATGGATGAGTTCAGGCGTGGGTTTGTCGGGTTATGGCATGGAAAATCACTCGCATTCACAGTAGCCTGCATTAGCATTTTTATATCTTTTGGGGTTTTTTATGTTGCCACTCACTTGCCATCCAGCCTAAAATCTGATGTCCCCAGTGAAAACAATCGGGATGGAACCGACTAAAAATATAACGGCTCGTCCCGTCTTTATCAACAATATCCTCTGATCATTGCTGTCCAAAATAATCCAAAATCTCCCCCCTCCCTTCCTTCCGATCCTCCACCCAAACTCACAGCCATAATTGATTGGGGACACCGATTGGGAACGCACTTTTGGATTTTGTAGATGAGGATTCTTCTACTCAACTTCTTCCTGAAATCCACGAGTGGCCAATTGGGCAAAGCATGCTCGATTGCAATTAGTAATCGATAGGTGGTCATTATCCTCTGACTTAAAGTTTTGATATGTCTTTCAAATCGAAACCTTTTGGCAGGTGTGGATAGTGGCAAGATATCCGCGGTTTAGAGTTTAAAATTCTTCATTGCCGGTGTGTTTGCTTCTTCCTTAAGTTATTATTTTCAAATCTCATTTCCCGATACAATCTTTAAATAAGATAAAATTATGTGGAAAAAAGCTTCCTATTTATTTTCTGTTAGCTAAAATTTAAAAGTGCACTGTTTAAACTTTAAAAGTGCACACCTTTCAAGTCAGAGTTTTTGATTCTTTGGACATCGATCAATTTGTCTTCACACCAGAATCTGATCTCAGAGATGTCTT
>Ga0208039_1000057_pt1 | contig 108499 bp, 100 predicted proteins | sample June2015DPH_20_1_2_FD_184722 | JGI IMG/M metagenome (GOLD analysis project Ga0208039, IMG submission 184722) | Peatland microbial communities from SPRUCE experiment site at the Marcell Experimental Forest, Minnesota, USA - June2015DPH_20_150... | ecosystem: Environmental > Terrestrial > Soil >... | reverse complement strand
GCGGAACTCAAGATAATGTTTGATGGCTTCGGGTTTTCGGTTCTGCATGTGAGGCAAGTCCAGCATCGCAGTCTCAGTATCGAAGTCCGCAAATGCGCTGTCCAAGGAGTCGAGCACCCTCGTGAGATAGCGCCTGTCCTCCGGTATGGCCGCGATCCGCCTCTTGGCTTCCTTCGTGCTTCTTCCGGAACAAGCGGCAGCGAAGTACTCCAGATACGAGGCGTCCAGAGAGGCGGTGAACGCATCCGCCAGTCCGGGTGTCAATTCGACATCTTTAACATCCTTCACGCGCACGCTCGCAACTTCGAGCTTCGGTGTTCCACAACAGTTTTTGTACTTCTTCCCCGATCCACACCCGCAGGGGTCATTACGTCCTGTCTGACTGCTCATCATTCCCTCCGGCTCGGAATTGTATCCCTCTCACAACGCTAGAAGAACAAAACTCCGCGACAGTCACTAGCGTCCGTGGAGGAGATTATGGCAGATCGGCGGGAGCATTTCAGGAGACGCCCAGTGCCCTCAAGGTGTGCGCTGAGCATTGCGATCTGCTCCAAGCCCACGCGCACCTCGTCACAGTTGGTCGGCAGTTCGGAGCTTTCACAATAGAAGTGCCCAATGCCACAGAACACGAAAGCCCCGTTTCCGGGGCTCTGTGTAGCAGCGACGTACCTCTCTTGGGTTGCAATTTTCGATCATGTGAAGTGTAGCCGCTTCTCTTTGATTAGGCGGGTACTTTGTCGAGTTCCCGCGTCTCGACCATGGTCACCACGCGAATGTCGTTTTCCATCGCGAGGACATGGTCAGCTTCGGCAACGTCCGACACCCATTGAGTCTTGGCGATGACCTTTTCGGTCTTCGCTTTCGCTTCATCGGCGTTTGACGCCAGAAGGATCACGGTCCCAGACGGGGCACCGTATCCATCCGTCTTGTTGTTGTAGCTTACGACGAACAGCTTGCTCATAAATCACCTCTACTGCCTTTGATGTGCGCCGCAAGAGGAGCAGTCCCCGATTTTTTTTGAAGATCGTTAGAGACGGTCGAAAAAAGATAACGGAGGCAGAGAAGAGGCTCGATAAGGTCAGAACGAGCTAGTAGAGCGACGATTGAACTCAAATAAGAAGGAAGTGACAGAATTTGTCATGCGCAGTCCCCTACCAGAGTGACCACACATCTGTGCGATGCACGGAACGAATATTTCGTGCATCGTTTCGCATCTAATGCACAGGAGCAGGACAATGGCAACGACTGGAATTCAAGAGCAACTGGCATTCGAAGTTAGGCTTATCGACCGTGAGATTGAAGGCTGTGAAGGTGTGATCAAGGACATGAAGCGATACATTCGTGAATACAAGAGGAAGCGCAAAGCGTTGCTTGCTTCAGGCAAGCCGGAAGGACCGAGGAATTCGCCGCTTACTCGGATTAAGAATGCGGTCGCGTCAGTGAAACTTGTGTTCCAGAAAAAGGGAATGAACGACACGGGCTACAACCTCGCCCTGAAGGAAGTTCGCAGATACTACCACGACCCGGAAACCGCGAAGCGCATCGTGGACTACATTATGCCTATTTCCGACCATCGTGCCGAAGTCGGTCTTGATCTTCTGCGCTTTGGACTTAGGCTTCTTATTCGCAGTCATAGCCATCGTCGTCCCCCTCGCAGTAGTCAGGTTCGATGTAGTCTTCGTTGCACTCGTGACCGTCGTTGTCGCCAACGATGGGATCGTCGTCCGTATACCAGCGGCGTCCACGGGGAGCGATCTCGCAATACTCGTCGTGGTATCTGGCGTCGTCCTCGTCACGGATCACCTGATGGCAGGCGGCGCACTTCTTGGGACGGTTGCGGTTGGACTCTTGGATTTCCTTCCGCTTCGCGTCCTGCTTCTGGTGCCAAGCGTTATCGTGGTCAATGAACTTGGGCACGAAGCCGGAACAGACGTGGTTCTCCTCTGGATGCAGGAAACCTTCGCATACGCGGCACTTGGGGATGCGATCCCCCGGCTTCCAGTTCAGGAACGCCGTGTCTGCATAGCAGATGCGGTTAGGCACCGGACGGTGTGGTCTTGGTTCTGGTTTTGGTGTTGCCTTTGGTTTGCTGGCAGCAACCTTGGTCTCATAAACCAGCTTGCCTTTAGGCATTGCTGGATACAGTTCTTCTGTGTTGTTGAAGTCAGACATACATCACCTGCGCTTCTAGTCCCCGCGCCAGCGGCGCGGAACTATGCTATGCTGGCTGATGAACAACCTGAACACCAACCTAAAAACTCAACCTGAAAGGTGTGTTCAACCTGTATATCTACCTGTGACGGTTTCTCAACCGTGCAGCTACGGTTGACGGATCGGTAGGTATCACGGTTGACGGATCGGTAGGTCACGGTTGACGGATCGGTAGCTAACGGTTGAGCGAACGGTAGGTCACGGTTGAGTAACCGTTGGATCACGGTTGAGCGAACGGTAGCCTCACTGGTCATCGTCCATCTCCATAACGCCGCGTTCTGTGGCACTTTTTCCCGGCTGGTTGATGGTGCTGAACATCCCGGCGTTCTTCTTTCCCTTGCGGGAAACCTTGTAGCGCTTGGGACGTTCCGCGCCGCGCTTGTGTTCCTTGCGCTGCAACTCGTCCAGCTTGGACTCAATGATGCGATACAGGTTGTGGGGAGTGTTGTTGCTGTCCGTCCAGCGCTTGATCTCCAGCAGACCGTCGTCTTCAAATCGCTGGATGATCTTCTGGACGCCATCTTCAGTCGCGCCTACGCGCTGCGAGATGCGCCACTCGGCGAAGTCGCACCAGCCTAGAATCTCTGGCATCTGTAGCGGACATTCTTCCGGCACGTAGGCTTCTTCGTTGACTCTTGCGCCTAGCGCGATGACGAGAAGCGTCAGACGAGCGGTTGGATTCCAGTCCGCGTATTCCATCTCTTGAACCTTGATGGACACGGACTTCTGGTTTTTCTTGGCGAACTCTTTGCGGAGTCGCATCTTCTTCTGGTATGGAGTTTCCTGCTTTGCTGTAGCTACTGCTTCTTGACTCATCGTTGCACTCTTTTGGTTGCACCGTAAGTGCCGAGGTCGGTCGGCGGGTCGGTAGCTTTGCGGGGCGGGCGGTGCAACGCGACCCGCCCCAGCTATGAATTCATCTCCCGATGAACCCGACCTATCTTAGAGAGCGGTAGACGCCTTTCTGTAGGCTGTCGATCCTTTCCCGGTCTTGCGGCGAACGCGGAACATCTCCTGCGCCGTCCACATGTCATAGTGGGTGATGCCGTGCTTCACACGAAGGTCTGGCAGTGAGACCGTGGGGTTGTCTACGATGATCCGGGCGATGCCCTCGTAATAGGAGAACCTCGCGCTGTCGATGGCTTTGTTCAGCGAGTCCCTGTTCATTGCTTGGTCCCTTGTTTCCCCAGCATCCTTCTGATGTTCTGCGGCATTAGCGCAATGGTCTTGTGAAGTTCCTCAACACGCTTCTCCAGCGCGTTGTGCTATTCGACTAACTGCTTGGTGTAGGTGATCAGCTTGTTGAGCCGGGCTTCCAATTGTTCCGTGGTCATTGTTTCGGCTCCGGCAGCGGTAGGAATGGCAGGTCTTCAGGATCAAACGCCGATTCATTGGTCTGTGGTTTGCATTTGCAGTAAAGGAACCAGTTCGCTTGCGTTACGCTGTCGCACTGGTCCAACGTCTTCCCAAGGACGATCTTGCCGCACTTGGGGCAGTCGGGATAGTTGGGGTCTCGTTCTGTTTCCAGATTCAGTTTGTGGTCTTGCAGTTTGGCGGCGAACTCAGCAGCCGTGCCTTGGTGGATAAATTCCCATGCCGCTGAAGGAAGCCAAGAAGTATGTCGCTGCGGTCCACAGGCATCACAAACCGCCGTGCGGTCACAAGTTCAGCATAGGCTGTGAACTGGATGGCAAGCTGATGGGCGTCGCTATGTGCAGCCGCCCGGCTAATCCTCAAATCGCGGCGCTGGGCACGGTATTGGAAGTTAGCAGAGTAGCCACGGATGGCACCAAGAACGCTTGTTCAATGCTCTACAGCGCATGCGCTAGGGCTGCACAAGCGATGGGTTACGACAAGATACAGACCTACATTCTGGTCACAGAGCCCGGCACGACGCTTAAGGCGTCAGGCTGGATTCTGGACAAGGCACTAAGCGGCGACAAGCGCGGAACCCGGTTCGGTAAGAACAGGAAGGACAACCTTCAGCGCCAAGAGGCAGGGCACGAGGCTATAAGGAAGCAACGCTTGGCGAGGGACCTCACAAAGACGAAGTAGAATAACCCCGATTTCTCCGGCGGCGGTATTAGACGGCATGCGAATGTCGTCTAACGTAGGATGCCCGACCCAATCGGGAGATGGTGGTTCGACTCCAGCCCGTTCGCTCCAATATCAGCCGATTGACAAGAAGGTCGCAATCGCGCTCATTATCAAGCATCATTACCTCCATCGACGCTGTCCGATTAGCTGGGCATTCGGCATCATACGAGACGGGGAAATCGTGGGCGTGCTGACCATAGGCAAGCCCAACTCATGGTCTGTATGCTGTGGCGCTGTGGGCGAAACCAAGGCTAAGCTCAATCATGGGCGCAACCAAGATGTTTATGAGTTGAATCGCTTGTGGTTGGATGACAGCTTGCCAAGGAACTCGGAGTCGCACTTCATCGGCTGGGTGCTGCGTAGGCTTCGCAAGGAACGACCGAATCTCATTCTGGTCAGCTATGCCGACAGCGGACAAGGACACATCGGCACGGTCTATCAGGCGAGCGGCTGGACCTATACGGGATTCAGCAAACCGTGGAAGGACATTACGCTCGCTGGCTTCTCGAACTACAAATCGCCAGCAAAGCGAGCCATACAGGGCGAGAAGATCAATGGCAGATACGCGTGGGGGTCAAACCCAGATGCGGTTCGAGTCCCGCGCAGCAGGAAGCATCGGTATGTCTGGTGCGCAAACAAAACCGATTACAGCCTGATCGCATGGACTCGACAGCCGTATCCGTCAGTTTAACCTCAGTTACGCCCAAGCCGCTTCGACCGCAGCCGTCAGCCTGTCCACGCAGAACCGCAAAGTCCCGCAGAAAGCGAAAAATGCAGTAACAAACAAGAAGATTGACCGAGGCGGGAGTCGCGGCAATGAACAGAGAAGGAACAGTCCGGCGGTATGGAAGAACAGTTTTTCACGGTGGCGGAAGCTGCCAAAATTCTCAAGATCAGCACAGACACAATTACGAGGATGTTTGCGGACGAGCCGGGAGTGGTGGATTTGGGATCACCGGAACGGTTGCACAAACGCAGGTATCGCGTCCTGAGAATTCCCCATGCGGTTTTCAACCGAGTGCTTCACGACAAACGCGTGCAGTGACAGGTTCCTCTGAGATGCGGATGGCGTCTTATTGCAAGAACCGGATGACTCGCTATTTCCAGATCGCCTCGACCTTTTCCTGAAGGACAGCGCGATTCGGCTTGAGGTATCGAAGCGTGGACGCCAAGTCCGTGTGTCCCATCCAATCCTGAACCGTGCGCAAGTCCACGCCTGACCACAGCGACCGCGTGCAAAACGTGGCACGGAACCGATGCAACCATACTTCGGATTCGTCAATCCCGGCACGCTTTGCGACCGCCTTCGCCATGTCCAAGAAGTTCAACTTCGGCTGTCCATTCTTGGTGGGGAACAGCAAGCCGCCTTTGCCGCGCTTCACAAGTGTCGCCTTCAGCTTCGACATCAGCGCTTTGGGAACGGGGATGGTGCGTTCCTTGTAAGCCTTCGGCGTCCATCCGTATTCAGGATTGTGCTTGACGCTGACCGTGCAATTGCTGAAGTCCAAGCATTTGTCCGTGGCGTAGATGACTTCCTGTTCGCGCATCCCCGTCATCTGGAAGAACTCGAACAACAGCCGTTCAGACTCACCGCAAGCGCTGAAGAATTTGTCCAGCGTCTCCTGTTCATAGATTTCAGGTTCTTCTTCGACGTACTGAGGCCAGTCATGCGGCTTGATCTTCGGCTTTACGTCGTAATGCTTCAGGAACGACATCACATTTGAAAACTTGTTCCAACAGCTACGTGCCGCCTGTTCTTTCTCTTCCCGCAACCATGCGGCGAAGCGGATCAGGTCGCCGCGTGTGATTTCCTTGATCGGTTTATTGCCGATGCACTCGTAGAAATAGCGTAGTGCGGTGTCGTAGGCTTGGTGCGTTTTCTTCTTGCGTCCGGCTTTGACCTCGGACAGGTAGGCATCCATCGCCGCATCCAACATCAGGCTGGCTGGCTTCTTTTTCTCGACCTTCGGTCGCCATCCTTCCAGCAGCGCGGCTTCCTTCCTGAGTTGCGCTACGCGTGCATCGTTCCAGTTTTCGGCGTCCAGCGTCTCCCATGTGCCGCCATAGCGAAGCACGTAGATGGTTCCGGCTGGTTCAGTTGATTTGGCTTTGCGGTATTTGCGAGTGGAATGTTCCCTGACGTAAAGCGAGACCTTCATCGGTATGCCCTTGCGGCTTAATACCGAGAATGCGTAGAGGACGGCGGTTATTGATCCGGCTCAAAACGTAGCCGAATCTGTAGCCGATAGGCCTTACGCCTTTAAGTCCTTTGGATTGAATACTGGCGGAGAGAGTGGGATTCGAACCCACGTTACCCTTTCGAGTAAACACGCTTTCCAAGCGTGCGCCTTCAGCCACTCGGCCATCTCTCCGGCGAAACCTTGGAACGGTATGTTTCCGGAAGGCTGTCGCTTTGCCGACCGGGCAATGGTTGCGCCGTCTCGGCTTCATTTCATTCTATGGGGGTGGCCGCAACAGCGCAAATCGGAAGGTAGCAGAGGACTAGGAGGGCACGCGGCGCAGTCGTTGTGGTCAGGAAATCTTTTCTGGTGCGACAGGAGTGAGCGTCATTGAGTCAGAACAGCTGGCATGCACACTCGAAGTTGCTGTACCGGCAGAAGCGCCGGCTGCGGCACCCACAGCCGCGGCAGTGCCTGCAGTTTCCGCGTCGGGGGCGGCAACAGGAACCGGTGGCGGCTTGACGCCATCTACAATGTGATGGCTCAGGCAATAGAGCGCTAATTCGAGGCGATCGGCAACTCCAAGTTTGTCATACACCTTGCGGAGGTAGTTCTTGACGACCTGTTCGGTGGTGCCTACGCGAACCGCGATCTCTTTGTTCTTCATGCCCTGAGTAACGCAGGAGACGATCAGCGTTTCTTTAGGCGTGAGTTGGACCTTCGGGCGCGCTCCAGAAGGGCGCAGATTATGACCGCGGAATGCTTCCATCACCCAATGCACGGCTTGGTTCTCAAGCCAGGGTTCGCCGGCGGCAACTTTGCGTAGACAGTCGACCAGGACTTCCGGTTCAACCTCGCGCGACAGAATACCGTGCGCTCCGCGCCGGAAAAGATCGAGTGTGAGCTGTTCGTCCGATACTGGCGTGACCACAATAATCTTTAGTTGAGGCGCCTGGCGCAGGAGTTCCGTCACCGCTTCCACTGGATTAGGGACCAACGCTGACTCAAAGATAAGTACATCCGCAGAGAACTTCGTCACCGCGGACTGTGTCTGGGGCAGCGTTTCAGCCTGACCCACAACCCGGATATCGTCTTCGAGAGCGAATATCTTGCGCAGGCCGGCGCGGAAGATCGCCTGGGTGTCGGCAAGGATAACGCGGATCAAATTGGTCGAGCCGCTATCCTCGTGAACACCGTGATCTCCGCCGACGCTGACCGTGCTGGCCATTATTTTCTCTGTGCCCTATGCTCGCTCGAAATGGTACTCGTCAATCACAACACCAACGCCTCGACGGCCTTTATCCTCAAAGCTGCGAACTACGCGGCCGTGGCAGTCAATCTGAACATCACAACGAGAACCCACAACATTGCCGGGAAGCAGGATCGTGAAATCGACGATCGAACCAACGGGGACGTCGCGATCCATGGCGAAGAGGACACCGTTGGCAGAGATGTTTTGAGTTTCCGCCAGACAGTCGCCGCTCTGCGATTTCAGTTCCACGGGTAGATGCAGCGGAAAACGCGGAGCACTTTGCATTTCTACATAGTGCTTGCTCACAGTCTGCTGCTGCGAGTCCGGCGTCAATTGCTGCTCTGTTCCTTCGCTTTGCACCGTTTCTGACGGACCTTCCTTCCGAAGCGCGCTGGACGCATCCGGATTTCTCGGAAACTCTTTTTTGACGAACGTAAGGGCAGCGTACACCCGGGAATCAGGCTCGCAAAGTTACGGAAGTCATGGAACGGTGGGGCGTTAACTGCTTGAGGATGAGTGGATTACAACGAATCTAAGATGACTCTAGTCGCCCATTCGGTGGGCTGCGGAAGCGGTCCGATTATTGCTCAGAACTTAGTCACTTCCGTGAAGTTAAAATCGCGGATCTTCATGGCAGGTACGACCATGTCAAGCGACTCCTCGCCACAGGACCGAACGGGCACACTCATGGCATTTACGCTTGAGAGCATGTGGATAAGGCTTTGGTTGAAACGGAAATTGCGCACACCCCGCTGGACTCGCCCATTTTCTATCAGAAACGTACCGTCGCGGGTCATGCCGGTGACAATCTTTTCGAAAGGATCGACTTCCCTGATGTACCACAGGCGGGTAACCAGCACGCCGCGCTCGGTGGAGGCAATCATCTGCGCGAGCGTTTGAGGATCTTGCGGCGTCGCGAAGACAATGTTGAGCGGCATCTCGCCCATTTCGTTGGGCAGCGCGAAGCCGTGGCCGGTGGGCGCGATGGGCCCAGCCTTGTCTTTCTGTTCCGAGCGTTTCATGCGCTCCGCGGTAGCGCGCGCGTAGACGACGCGCTGGACTATTCCGTTTTCAACCAGTGGCACTCTCCGCCGCTGCATGCCTTCGCCATCGAAGGGAGACCCCGTTTGTAACGGATGTGTGACGTCATCCCAAATGGTAATGTTTTTGCCGAAAAGTTTACTGCCGATGCGGCCGGTGAGGAATGAACGCTGGTCGAGGATCGCCATGCCCGAGTAATCCCAGAACATGAAGCCAACGATGTCGAGCACGGCCGCAGGTTCCAGAATTACGGTGCACTTCCCTGCTGGAATCTCCGCCGGACGCGCGGAATCGATCGCTTTCTTCGCTGCAATCTCGGCAAGACCGAGCGGATCAAGGTTGGCCACGTCCGGCGAGTTGGCCTTTTGCCATCCGGAGGAATCGTTGGCCAGCATGGTTATGGAAACTTCCGCCAGAGTCTGCATATGCCAGTTGCTCAGCCCTCGCGAATTGAAAATACCCTCCACGGATTCTGAACTGGAAAAGATGCCGGCTGTTGTGAGTTTGTGCTTTTTGGCAGCATCGACTATTTTCTTTACGCCGTCGGCGCGAAGCTGGGGCGTGAGCGAGGCGGTCTCTGCGAAGTGGCGGGAAGGAAACTGCATGGCGAAGACTTTGTCGTCCGCGCTGCCAGCAGCTTCCCTGGAATCCGGCATGGGCAGCAAATCAGGGTCCGGGTGCTGCACTTTTGCCAGATTCTCCGATGATGCAACTACGCGCCGCAAGCTCTCATCGTCAAACTTGTTGGTAAAAGCGCGAGCCGTGCGTCCGCCAAAGACGGTGCGCACCGAAACGATATGGTTTTCTTCTTCTACATTTTGATGAATTGTATTGTTCGCGAAGCGCGTGAGCGCAAATCTTCCTCCGGAGATAAGCACTTCAATTTCATCAGCCGTGGAAAAATTTCGGATGCGGTTGAAAATGTCGCCGGCTTGGTCTCGGGTTAGCATTGATTGGTTAGCATCGGTTGATCAGGTTCAGCCGGTTCGGGTTTCCCTCCGTGTCTCCGTGGTGACCTAGCTTCCTTTGTAAGCACTTCCCACCTTGATCTTCCGAAATAGCGACGGTGCGGCGCCGTGGCCGGTTCCCATCACTTGCTGCGGCTGGCCTTTGCCGCAATTCGGTGTCCCCCAGAGCGTCCACTCATCGCGGGAACAGATGGTATCGAGCGCATTCCAGAACTCGGTCGTGATGCCGGAGTACGACGGGTTCTTCACCATGCGCATGCGCTTGCCATGCTTGATCTCCCAGCCGATCTCGCAGCCGAATTGAAAGTTGTAGCGCTTGTCGTCGATCGACCAGGAGCGGTTGGTCTGCATCAGGATGCCGTGATCGGTGGAGGCAATGAGTTCTTCCAAGCTCAGCGGCTTCTCGCCGGGCAGCAGACTGATGTTGGTCATGCGAATCATAGGCAAACGGTTCCAACCTTCGGCGCGCAGCGTTCCGCCAGAGCGGCTCTCGCCGATAGTGTGCGCGGTCTCGCGTGAGCTGAGATAGCCGGTAAACAATCCATCGGTGATGATCGGCGTACACTGCGCGGGAACGCCCTCGTCGTCGAAACCAAACGTTCCGAGCCCCGGTCCATGCTCCTGGCGCGCGTCGGCAACAACATTTACCATTTCGCTGCCATAGCGCAGGGTGCGTAGTTTGTCGAGCGTAAGGAACGACGTGCCGGCGAAGTTCGCTTCCATGCCCAGCACGCGATCGAGCTCGATAGGGTGCCCAATTGATTCGTGGATTTGCAATCCGAGCTGTGAACTGTCAAGAATGATGTCGAATGTGCCTTCTGGGCATTGCTCCGCATGATGCAAGGCGACCGCCTCCTCCGCGATGCGGCGGGCGTTCTGTCTGAGTTTCAATTCTTCGATCAGCTCATAACCTTTGTTCTGCCACTGGCCGCCATAAGAATTCGGATAAGACCGTTTCTGAATCTCGTTGCCGGCGAATGCATATGCAGTGTAGCCCGCACCCGCGGAATACTTGGTTTGATGGATGTCGGATCCCTCCGACGATATAAACCACTGCTCTTCGCGATTGAAGTTCAGGTTGGTTTCGGCCAGGGTGATGCCGGCAACCGCGCGCAGTTCGGAGTCGATGTTCAGCAACAGCGCAATGTTTTGCTCGACCGAGATCGCGAACGGATCAATCACATGCGGCGTGACCCACTCGGCGGTCACGGGCTTTTCGGGAGCGAGGCGGACATCCTGCTGCTTCACTTGCGCCGAGGCACGGGCAATTTCGACCGCGCGGGCCGCGGTGGCTTCAACCCCGGCGCGCGACAGGTTTTCAGAGGCGGCGAATCCCCACGCGCCGTCGGCCAGCACACGCACGCTCATCCCAGTAGATTCAGCGTCGGATGCGCTGCCGACCTTGCCGTTCTTCGTGGTGAGCGCGCGGCTTCGCTGGCTCACAATGCGGGCATCGGCATAGCTCGCGCCGCGCATCGTGGCGACATTCAAAGCCCAGTTGGCGATTTCCTTCATGCGGAGCTTCAAATTTACCACGGAGACACTCTTCGACTGCTCCCAGGGCCGGCTCCGACGGGAGAAAGGTAAAATAGAATGTCTACGGGGTAGCGTGTGCCACATCCAGCGCGTTCCTCACCGCCAGCAACTCCTTCAAAACCTCGCGCAACTTGGTGGACTCCAGCGCATTCTCTCCGTCAGACTTCGCAACTTTAGGATTGTCGTGCACTTCCAGGAAGATACCATCTACTCCGGCGGCGACCGCCGCACGCGCCAGAACCGGGATGAACTCTGGTTGTCCCCCGCTGACCGTGGGGCCACGGTCGTCGGCTTGCGCCGAAGGGAGTTGGACGGAATGCGTGGCGTCGAAAACGACTGGCGCGAACTTGCGCATGATGGAGAGCGAGCGCATATCCACGACGAGATTGTTATAGCCGAAACTGCTGCCGCGCTCCGTGAGAAATACTTGCGTGTTGCCGGCTTCACGGCATTTCTCCACCGCATGCCGCATGTCCCAGGGCGAAACGAATTGTCCTTTCTTGATGTTGACCGCGCGGCCGCTCAGCGCAGCCGCCACCACGAGGTCGGTCTGGCGGCACAGAAACGCTGGAATTTGCAAAACATCGACTGCTTCCGCGACACGGGCGACATCCGCTACTTCGTGAACGTCAGTGAGCACCGGAACCTGGATTTCATCTTTGATCTTTTTCAGGATGCGAAGGCCTTCCTTGATGCCCGGCCCGCGAAAACTGCGGATCGACGTGCGGTTGGCTTTGTCGTAACTGGCTTTGAAGATAAGCGGGAAACCGAGTGCCCGGGTCACGCCCTTGATGATCTCTGCCATACGAATGGCGTGCTCTTCGCTCTCAATCACACAGGGGCCGGCGATGAGGAAGAGATTCCCCGAGCCAATGCGGACGTCGCCGACCTGGAAGGAAGAAATCAAAAGCAAAGCCTTTCACCGCCGAGCACGCAGAGAGCGCCGAGACAAACAATATCAGCTAAAGACCGATCCGAAAATCAGGCCTAGTCTTGGCGTGTTCGGCGATCTCGGCGGTGAAACGTCTTTCCTATCGGCGCGATACTTTCTCCGGACGGTGAAACATCTCGACCGCAGCCACGTCTTTCTCTGCCCGCCGCTTCGAGCCGTGCTCATACGCCGCCGCAATGAACGTGCTGAACAATGGGTGCGGCTCCAGTGGCTTCGACTTAAACTCGGGATGAAACTGGCATCCGATGAAATAGGGATGATCCGGCAATTCCACCATCTCGACATAAGTACCGTCCGGAGTTGAGCCAGAGATTCGCAACCCTGCCGCCACCATCGGCTCTTCGTATTCGCGATTGAATTCGTAACGATGGCGGTGACGCTCGCTGACTTCTAGCTTGCCGTAGATCTTGTGAGCCAGCGTGTTGGGCTCGATCTTGCAAGTCCATGCGCCCAAACGCATGGTGCCGCCAAGTTCTTCCACGCCGCGCAACTCGCGAAGTTTGTAGATCACGCGATGCGGCGTCGCCTGATCGAACTCGCTCGAATTTGCCTCCGCTAATCCAACCACGTTGCGGGCAAACTCTACACACGCGGTTTGCATTCCGAGGCAAATCCCGAAATAAGGAACTTTATTCTCGCGGGCGTAACGAATCGCGATTAACATCCCCTCGATGCCGCGCTTGCCAAAACCTCCGGGAACCAAAATTCCGTCGTAATCCTCGAGCTGCGCGTCGTTGCTGTTGCTCTGGTTGCCCGTTTCCAGTCCCTCGGCCTCAATCCAGTTCAACTGAAGTTTAAGGTTGTGCGCCAGCGCCCCGTGTACTAGCGCCTCTTTCAGTGACTTGTAAGAATCTTCATACTCGACATACTTGCCGACAATCCCGATTGTGACCGTGTCCTTCGGGTTGTAGACACGATGCACAATGTCCTCCCATTTCGAGAGGTCGCGATCCTGCGCTTCCATGCGCAAATATTTCAGGACAAGGGTGTCCACGCCTTCGTTGGCGAACACGAGCGGGACTTCATACACCGAAGCCACGTCCTTGGCCGTAATCACTGCTTCTTCCTGCACGTTGCAGAAGAGCGCAATCTTCGATTTAAGCTCCTTCGCCAGGAAACGGTCGGTACGGCAGAGCAGGATGTCAGGCTGAATTCCGATGCTGAGAAGTTCCTTCACGGAATGCTGCGTGGGCTTGGTCTTCAATTCCTGTGCGGCGGCGATGAACGGTACCAGTGTCACATGCACGAACAGCGTGTCATCACGGCCCAGTTCCTGGCGCATCTGGCGGATCGCTTCCATGAAAGGCAGCGACTCGATGTCGCCCACCGTGCCGCCAATTTCCACAATCGCTACGTCCACATCCTGCGCCACCTTCTTCATCGCAGCCTTGATTTCGTTGGTGACGTGAGGGATCACCTGCACCGTCTTGCCCAGATAATCGCCGCGGCGCTCTTTGGCAATGATTTGTTCGTAGAGCCGACCCGTGGTCCAGTTATTGTCGCGAGAAAGTTTAGCGTGGGTAAAACGTTCGTAGTGACCGAGGTCGAGATCAGTTTCCGCTCCGTCGTCAGTCACGAAGACTTCGCCATGCTGAAACGGCGACATCGTGCCCGGATCGACGTTGAGGTAAGGATCAAACTTCATCAGGTTGACTTTGAGCCCCCGGCTTTCCAGCAGGCAACCGATCGAAGCCGCAGCCAATCCCTTGCCCAGGGAAGACACAACTCCGCCCGTTACAAAGATGTACTTCGCTGGCATCTCTTCCTCGCTCTAAATTGTGTTTGAAAAATGGTGCAGGTGGGGTGCACGATCAATTATGGCAGAAGATGCCTGCGAAAGGAAATAGAAGAATCAGCTCGCGTTGACTATCCCGGCAATGTGGGCGAAAATGATTCAGCACTTCCCTTGATCCCGACTGTTCGGGCTTCCCGATCGTGGGCCTGTGGCGCAGCTGGGAGCGCGCTTCCATGGCATGGAAGAGGTCGTCGGTTCGATCCCGACCAGGTCCACCAATTCTCTCAACGGACAGAGAATGACCGGCATACGGTCGTGGATGGCTGCCGTCACCGCGTTCGGGGTCGTGGTCAGAATCGAACGCGTCTCCAGCATTGCCCCGCTCGGGTCTTTCCATCTCTCCCATATCTCGGCGAACGCGAACAACTCGACTCCATTCACTTCGAAACAGTACGGCTGTTTCGTCTTCCCAGCTCGCTGCGACTCGTAGAACCCGTCTGCGGGAATAATGCACCTGCGAAATCTCAACGCATCCCGAAATGCAGGCTTCGTAGCCGCCGTCTCCAATCTCGTGTTGATCATCCTGGCAGCGCTGGAGGAGTCCTTCGCCCACGACGGAATGAGGCCCCAACGAACCAGCGACAGATCGCGGCGGGGTTCATTCGGATTGTGGCGAATGACTGGGACGGGCTGGGCGGGAGCGATGTTGTAGCGCGGCACCCAATCTTCGTCGCCCGGAATTAGCCCCCTGGGCCAGCCGGCGACGGCAGGACTTGCTGCAGTTGCTGGATGGGCTGAACCCGACGATTGCCGAGCTGACGCAAGCGATCGAGCAGGAAGTAGAGAAGTGTGCGGAGGCACAGCGCTTGCCTCCGTGTTGTTGGTTAGTCTTATTCTTGAGTGTTTGTGCCTCAGTCTAGCAGGCTGCGAAGACGGCTCCGTCAACGCCTCGGCATGCGTGCGCGTACCGTAGTAGAGACCGGTGAAGGAGGAATGCTAGGCTGGTAATATGAACCGGCGGCTAGCTCTTCCCTTTGCCCGTATCACACGCCTTTTACTGGTGTGGATATTTTTCAGCTCAGTGCCTCCCGCCTCCGCCGCGAACTGGACGGTGCGCGCGCAGCCCGCACGGCTGGTGAATGGCGGTCCGGTATTGTTTCAGGTTAAGCCCCCGGCCCCGCTAGAGTCGCTAAATGGAATCTGGCTTGGACATGATGTTTCCTTCAGCTACGATGCAGCCAGTAAAACATGGTTCGCTCTGGCCGGCGTCAGCCTGGAGACCGCCCCCGGAAGCTATAGCCTTGAGCTGACCGGCGAAACGCAGAGCGGAAAATTTCCCAGCACACGGATTTCGTTCACCAGGAAATTGACCGTCACTCGCGCCAAGTATCCCAAGATTGAAGTTAAGCTCAGTGTCGAAGGCAAGTTCACAGAGCCCAGCCCGGGCCAGCAGAGAGAAATTCAGGAAGCACAGGAAGTCAAGAAGGACTACCTAAACCGGGTCACGCCGGAGCGCGAGTGGTCAGGGCCATTCACCGCGCCGGCGGACGCTGCGATTTCTGACGTATTCGGCTCCCGGCGGATTTTCAACGGAAAGACGTCGAGTCCCCACCTGGGTTTGGATTTCCGCGTCCCCAGCGGCACTCCCGTGGCAGCCATGAATGCCGGCACGGTGCTGCTAGCTAGACCTCTTTATTTCGAGGGTAATTTCGTCGTATTGGATCACGGCCAGGGCCTGCTAACCATGTACATGCATCTTTCGGAGTTCAAAGTGAAGGAGGGTGATCAGGTAAAACGCGGCCAGGAAATCGGGCTGAGCGGAGGCACAGGCCGCGCCACAGGCCCGCATCTCCACGTTGGAGTGCGATGGCAGGGCACTTCCCTGGATCCCGCAGGCCTGATGCGTTTGCCCCTGCCCTAGCCGGCTCTTTGGCTGCGAAGAAAGCTAAGCGTTCCCGCCCGAAAGTCCACTCAGTCCTCGCGGAGAAATTTCTCGCAATCCATCCTTCAGAGTGTCTTTTAACTCCAGGTTGCGAATCAGCCGATGCAGGTAATTGGGATGCACGCCTAAGAGGCGGGCTGCCTCGGCATAACTGCCTTGCGTCTGCTCCACCGCGTCGCGAATGAGCTGTTTCTTCAGCTCCTTAAGCGCGGCGTGATATTTTGCCTCCGTCATTTCTGGCGCAGGAGTGCGCTCCAGAAGCGATTCGGGCAGATCCTCGGGCAGAATCATGTCGGAGGATCCCAACACCAGCGCCCGTTCGATGGCATTTTCCAGCTCCCGCACATTGCCCGGCCAATCATAGTTGGCCATGCAAGACAAAGCTTCGCGGGAGATTGGGCGCGGCTTCACTTTGCAGTGTTTGGCATGTTTCTGTACGAAGTGGCGCGCCAGCATCGGGATATCCTCCCGACGCTCCCGCAAGGCGGGCATGGTGACCTTCAACACGGCCAGGCGGTAATAAAGGTCCTTGCGAAACGTGCCGTCTCGCACCGCTTGGTCAAGGTTGCAGTTGCTGGCGGCGATGAGCCGGATATCCACCTTGATGGGATGGCTTCCGCCGACGCGTTCGAACTCACGCTCCTGTAATACACGCAGCAATTTGACTTGCAACACGGGAGCGAGTTCTCCGATTTCGTCGAGGAACACTACGCCTGAGTCGGCTACTTCAAGTCTGCCTTTCTTCAAGCCCGCCGCCCCGGTGAACGCTCCGCGCTCGTGACCGAACAGATCGCTTTCCAGAAGCGTCTCCGGAATCGCCGCGCAATTGATGGCCACAAATGGCTTGTTGGCACGCGGACTATTGCGGTGCAACGCCCGCGCCGCCAGCTCCTTGCCGGTTCCGCTCTCGCCCTCAATCAATACCGTTGAATCGGTGGGCGCCACGCGCTTGAGAAATTGATAAATCTCTTTCATGCGGGCGCTTTCGCCCACCAGGCTCCGCTCCTGACTGATTTCGACCGTCAGGCGCTCATTCTCTTGTTCTAGCCACTGCAAGCGCCGAGCATTCTCCAGCGCGAACGCCGAGATGCCAGCGATCGCAGTCACCAGTTGCAAATGCTCTTCGTGAAGCCGGTTGTCCAGACTGTTACTGTCAAGATAGATGCATCCAATTACCCGCTGGAACACGGTTAGAGGCACACATAACAGCGAGCGCACCTGCGACGCAGCCAGGCTCTCGACCTCCCGCAAATCGCCGCAGCTGGGAACATCCGTACCGAGAATCGCAATCCCCTGCTCCAGCACCTGGCGGGCGACCGTGCGGCTCACCTTCACCAACGGGGCCTGTCCCGCCTGGCGCATGCGAGCGAACATGGAATTGAATTGCTGACTCTCTCTGTCTGCCAACAAGATCGCGCCTCGGCCGGCGGGCACCACCTCAAAAATCAAATCCAGCAACTGTCCTTGCAGGTCATCGAGATCGCGAATGGAATGCACGATCCGGCTAATCTTCAGCAACGCATTCAGGTTGCGGGCTATCTGGGAAGTAGCTGGCAACTCGCGCAACAGTCGGTCTGGTTGTAGGTAAAGGACGTCCTTAGGATGGATGATCGTGGTTTCGGCGATCTGCTGAGACTCCTCGAACTCGACGCGCCCCGACCCCGGGACTAGATTTTCATCTTCCAGCAGGAACAAGAAGGAAGAATCTCCGGTGGCGATCTCGTCACCGTGTTTCAGCCACTGCTCCTGTACCATACCGCCATTGACCTGGGTTCCGTTGCGGCTACCCAAATCCCGTACCTGGAACTTTCCTTCTTGCCCTCGCACCACACAGTGTCTGCGCGAAACCGAAGGATCCGTGACCGCAACCGCGTTTGAGGCTTCCCGCCCGATGGTGATTTCTCCCTCGGATAAAGGAATCGTCGAGTCCTTCAATGGGCCGGAAAGCACTACGAGTCTCGGACGCAAGGCCTCTCACCCCGTGCCCTTCTTATCACACTTCGATTAGAAATTTACTTCCGCACTGAAACTATTCCATTATCCGAACAGATAGGGTCGCTATCCGATGAGATAGCAACCCGGTCACTGGGAAACATCGGCATCACCGTTTTATAGCTGCTTACAGTGGAGCTAAACGCTTGCTTTACGGCAAGTTACGGCTGCCGCCACGGGTTGAAAAAGGGTCGGCAACGACTGGCACACGGCGTGCACCACGTGGAGCGCGCCACTACTCGGCAAAAAGCGATGGGGGAAGCGCTTTTGAGATCAGTTCTGCTGAGTTGCGCAATCAGGGATCCGAAGGGCCCCCTCATCGGGTCCCTGATTTTTGAAGCCGGTACCACCCGTAAAGAGCGCCAAAGAGCTAGCTGGCCACAGTCTCGTTGCCAGCGGAATCCGCGAGCGTAGGCGGGGGGATTGCCGCGCCATCGCGATAAGTTGCGCTGTTGCCCGAAATAGCAGGCACACGATCCCCCGGAACCAGAATTCCCACCAGGTTTAGCGGATCGGCCGCCGAGAGCGTAATCGTCCCCTGCGCGGAGTCCCGCTTCCGCATCGCGCGCACAGACTCCACCGCGACCGGCAAGGCAAACTGCTCGCCCAGAAATCCATCCACAAAACGGCCACCGCGAATCTCGCCCCGGGCCTCAAGGCGACGGAAGGCCATCAACAGCTCGCGCCACGGTGGCAGGTTCGCCTCGCGCGCCAGCACGTCCCGAATCACTATGCCGTAGCGCCGTAATAGCATCCAGCAGGCTGCTTCGACGGCTCGTGATCGCTCGACCACTTCGTCCGCATGCAGGATTGCCCACCGTCCAGCGTTGTGCCTCGGACGCGCCATCCGCCCACTGCCCTGTCCGGCCCGCCGCTTGGGATCGATGAGCGACCGCAGATTGTCGAAGCCATCGGCGGTCACCAACCCGGCGGCTACCAGTTCCCAAAGCCCTGTCTCGATCTCCGCTTTCAGTTTCTCCGTGCCACGAACGATATCGGCAAAGAACGAAGCACCGCGCTGGCGTAAGAAATCGAGAACCAGTTGCGCACTGTGGCTCAGGCCGCTGTTCCCAGCCTGGTCCGCGCCTGGATGCCGTGGCGTCATCCAATCGGCATCTTCCCGAATGAAAAAGGTGATGGGCGCAACGCTGGTAGGAATCACCCGCCGCTGGCGAGGGGCTACGCCTGATTCCGTCTCCGTTCCGCGGCTCGCGTTTGCGTAGTCCAGCGTGGCTGGGTGGGGCGACAATCTTCCCCAGCCTACAGCCCCAGTAAGACACAACTGGTCGAGCCATTTCGGATCGTAATCCACAACGCGGCGAGCCAACACTTGTCGCTCCCAAGCATTCGCCGGAATCTCAAATCCTTGCAGTTGCCGCAGCACTTCGAGCGTCCCTCGTTCGCCCGAAACCTGCGTCCCCGGAGCCACGTGCTGCCACTGTAGCAGCCATTGCATGAATTGAGCCGCAGTCACCGGTTCGATCTGCTTGCGCAAGGTTGCAACCGTCAGCCGGTGAATGCGCGCCAGCAACCGTCGCTCGCACCATTCGATCTCGATCGCTTCTGTGGGGACAGCCGCCCCCGGCTGTCCAGTCGAGCGAAGCCCGACGGCAGTGCCACTGAAGTTTCCCCGCAGCACGGTCCCGCTCGCTTCCATCCGAAGGAGAGCGCCTGATATATCCGGCGCGGGAATCTTCAAAGGCTCGCCGAGCCCCGTCGCAGTGGTCGGTCCCAAATGCGACATCCAGCCTGCAACCAGCGTCAACAAGGCATCGTCGCGGGTGGGAACGGTCGCTTCGACCTCCGCCAAATTCGGCTCAAATCGCGCCTCGGGAAATAGTGCCCGAAAAGTCTTTGCCCGCTCCGCTGCGACCCAATAAACCCGGCCATCTAGCGTGGCGCTGGCCGCACGGCCTTCCCCGATCAATCGCTCAAAATAAAACTTCCACTGGCTGGTCCCGAAATTGAGGCCAGCTTCCGGCACCGCCACCAGCGTGTGCAACACATCATGCAATTCATCTGCATCGCGCACATCCGGCCAGGCCTCTTCGCGCACCTGCTCAATCGCCGTGGGATCAAGCCCCCCCACTTCCTCCAGCACCGATTCCGGCAGCATCCGCCGCATCTGCACGGCGCGTGCCCGCCGCTCTTCCAACGGAGCGTCGTCGAGAAACGCGTATGGATTCGCATTTAGAATCTCGTGCGAAAACTGCGATGGAACCGGCGTATCGACCGCGAGACAACGAATGCGTCCATCGGCAAGTCCAGTCAACAGAGCTTTCAGTCCATCAATATCCATCGCTTCGGCGAGCACATCTTTCATCACTTCGCCCACCAGCGGATGATCCGGAATCTGGCGCTCGCCTTGAATGTTCTCAAAGCACGCAGCCGCGTCGGGAAATACCGAAGCCAGCAGATCGTCGGAACGCATGCGCTGAATCTGCGGCGGAACCTTCTTTCCATTTTGAAAGCGCAATAGGGCGAGAGCCCGGTTCGCATCCCAACGCCAACGTGTGGCGAAAATCGGAGAATCTAACGCGGCCTGCTCCAGAATCGGCTGTACCGTGGCCGCTTGGAGAAAATTGAAAACGTCTCCTAGCGGGAAGCTGTGCTGCTCGGCAAGCGCGATGTTCAATCCGTTATCAGTGGCAGCAGCTTGCAACTCAAAATTGAACCCGACGCAAAAGCGCTTGCGCAGAGCCAGTCCCCAAGCCTTGTTGATGCGTCCTCCAAACGGCGCGTGGATCACCAACTGCATGCCGCCGCCTTCGTCAAAGAACCGCTCTGCAATCACGGTCGTCTGTGTCGGAACGGCGCCCAGAACTGCGCGGCCTTGCAACACATATTCAATCGCCTGCTCAGCGCCGGAGTCGTCGAGGCCGCACTCATCTCTTAACCAACGAACTGCTTGCACAACTTCCGGTTGCGTGGCCGAGAAGCCTACCGGCGAAGTATGTGGTAGCATCTCACTGATTTTTTGCCGAAGCGTTCCGATATGTTCCGAGAGTTCTTCCGTTCGCGCTGGAGCTTCGCCTCGCCAGAAAGGGACGCTGGGCGGCGCTCCGTGCGCATCCTGCACCAGCACCCGGCCGGCGTTGGTTTCGATGCGGCGAATCATCCACGATGTGTTCCCCAGCAGCATAATGTCGCCGCGGTTGCTTTCCACTGCAAAGTCTTCATCCACCGTGCCCACGACAAGACCATCCGGTTCCGCCACTACTGCATAAAGTGAATTGTCCGGGATCGCCCCACCACTGGTTATTGCCGCCAGCCGAGCTCCGCGCCGGGCGCGCAACTTGCCGTTCACTCGATCCCGATGCAAATACGCGCCATATCGCCCGCGTCGCGCCGCAATCCCTTCGGCCAGCATTTCCAGAATCGCGTCGAAGCTGGAACGCGTTAAGTTACGATACGGATAGGCGCGCCGTACCAGCGCGAACATATCCTCCTCGCCCCACTCTTCGGCGGAACACGCGGCCACGATCTGCTGCGCCAGCACGTCCAGCGGCGATTCCGGAATCATCAGCCGGTCCAGATCTCCCAGCCGAATCGCGCGCACCAAAGCCGCACACTCCAGCAAATCATCGCGAGTCGTCGCAAAAAGACGTCCCTTGGGAACCGCGCCCCGCCAGTGCCCGGATCGTCCCACGCGCTGCAAGGTCACCGCAATCGCGCGCGGCGAATTGATCTGCACGACCAGATCCACCGTGCCCACGTCAATTCCCAACTCAAGCGATGCGGTCGCCACCAGAACCCGGATTTGTCCTTCTTTCAGTTTCTTCTCCGCCGCCAGGCGCAGCTTGCGCGAGAGACTGCCGTGGTGCGCCGCCACATTTTCTTCCCCAATGCGCTCGCCCAGATGATGCGCTACGCGCTCCGCCATGCGACGTGTATTCACAAACACCAGCGTCGATCGGTGCCGCTCCGCCAGCGCCACCAGACGGTTGTAGACCTCGTCCCACATTTCGTTCGAAGCCACCGGCCCCAGCGGCATGGGCGGAACTTCCACCGCCATGTCGAGTTTGCGCCGGTGCCCAATATCGACAATTACGGGATCAGGACGACCACTACCAGTCAAAAAGTGTGCGACCTGGTCAATCGGCTTTTGCGTCGCGGAGAGTCCGATACGCACCGGCGATTTGTGAGTCAGCGCCTCCAGCCGTTCCAACGACAGTGTCAAATGTGCGCCACGCTTGTCGTCCGCTACCGCATGGATTTCGTCGACGATCACGGTCTCGACATCGCGTAGAATTGCCCGGCTCTTATCCGCAGTAAGCAAGATGTACAGCGATTCCGGCGTGGTAACCAAAATGTGCGGCGGCCGCTTCAGCATGGCGCGACGCTCGTGCGTCAGCGTGTCGCCCGTCCGGACCGCAGTGCGAATTTCCGGCATGAGCAAGCCGCGCTCGCCCGCCATGGCAAGGATTTCCCCAAGCGGCACTTCCAGATTTTTCTGAATATCGTTGCCCAGCGCCTTAAGCGGAGAGACGTAGAGAACTTCTGTCCGATCCGCTAGATCGCCCGCAAGCGCTTTCCGCACCAGTCGGTCGATACAGGCAAGAAACGCGGCCAGCGTCTTGCCCGACCCGGTGGGCGCGGAAATCAGCGTAGTCCGCCCGGCAAGAATGTGTGGCCAGCCCTGCTCTTGGGGCTCGGTAGGCGTCGCGAACCGTTGGACAAACCAGTCGGAAACCAGAGGATGTGCCCAGGCTAGCGACTCAGGAAGGAACGGCATCCGGTTATTGTAGCCGCAAGACGGAGCTTCGTAAAATGTTCGCTTGTTAATTTTCTACTCAAGTTCTGGGTCTACAGAAGCAAAACCATGCTCTCCGACGAGACGTCGGCCCTGGCAGACGGCGACTCCTTTGTGTTCAGCAACCTGCGGCGGCAAGGTACTTGAGCACTTGACTTCGGTTTCGACTAAACGCTAAGAGCTAATGGCTGCAACAAAAAACCCACCGGATGCTTGCTTGGGGCGTGCTCGGGTCAGCATCCGATGGGCTACCGTTTCTCCTTACTCACCCTGTTGTTTTCAGGAGTATGTGCAATGATTAAACTCCAGAAGTCCACGAAGTTACGTCTAATTTTGTAAAACTTTGTAACTTTCACCCCGGAGGCGATGATTTGTTGAGGGATCAATCAGGTAGATACTGTAGTCCCCGGCTAAAGTTCCTGTAGAGCCAGACTTCGGCGGATACTAATCGATCTGATCACCCATGCTAATTCGAAATCACTGGCGTGTTCGAAGCCATGAGTTCGGTGAAACGAGGATTCTTCCGCAGCTGCGTAAACTCTACGTCCTTGTACACATTTTTCAGATCCTTATAGCCGGCCTCCATGGCCTTGCGCAAGTATTCGAGCGATTGCTCCGACAAGCCCATCTTGGCGTACAACTTCGCCACGGTGTAGTCATACCGGGCACGATCTTCAGGGCTTGGAAGTTGCGCCTGCACGCCACCCCGCGACGTACGTTCGAAGACATCGGGATCCAGTTCCAGCGCGTGCTGGTAAGCAGCCACCGCGGATTCGAATGAACGTTTGGAGAAATAAGCTGCCCCGAGATTATTGAAGAACGACGCAGAACTGCTGTCCACCGCGATCGCCTTCTCATATTGTTTAACCGCCGCTCCATATCTCTTGCTCTCATAGAAAATTACGCCCAGATTGTTGTACGCGTCGGCGTATTGACGATCCGACCGGATAGCGAGCTCAAAAGATTTTCGCGCCTCCTTGAAGCGCTGCATCATGAGCTCCGTGATGCCGATCTTGTTGAACAGTCGCGCATCGCTTGGCTTCTTGTTCAGCGCAGCATGGTAATAGTCAAGCGCATCCAGATACAGCTTGTCTGCACGCAACCGGTCACCTTGGTGTTCGAGGTCCGTTGCGGTTGCGTCAGCTGCCGGTGGATCGATAGCACGCACGAGCGGCGGTGCAATCTGCACCTGCTCTGAATGTGAAACTTGTGCTAGTGCGGCAGAGGAAGAAAACAGGAGAACAACCAGGCAGGCCTTCCGGTAGGACATACACACCCCCAAAAGAAACCACTTCCCACGAGGCCATTCTGCCACAGTTTTCGATGGGCGGCGAAGAAATTTGTTGAACCCGACAGCGTCAGTGGGGCGGAGTTTGGCCGCTGTCGGCAGGTTTGGACGCCGGCGCGGAGGATTTGTCATCCTTAAAAATGCCCGCTATCTTGCCGAAAAAGCCCTTCTTTTTCTTGGGATCCTGGTCTTCCGGTCCGTTGGCAGCCTGCGCAGGAGGCGGCAAAGGCTTCTCAGCGCCTCCAAAGAACCGGGAGAACAATCCCGCTACTCCACTCTGCTGATCGCAGGTCTCGCGTGGCTCGGTGCCAGCCACAAAGGCTGCCACATAATCGTCCGGACACGTTGGTGTCGCCAGCCGGTTTGTGGCTTTGTCCAGTTGCACGTCCACCACCCCCGTAGGCTGCGCAAAATCTTTCATGTCGCTGTATTGTGGCAACAAGGAAGCCTTCTTCATGAATTCCGTCCAGATCGGTGCGGCGGTCTGCGCGCCACTCAACCGCAGATCGCTATAGTCGTCGTAACCTACCCAAACGATGCATAACAAATTGGACGTATATCCAGCGAACCAGCCATCGTGCGAACTGCCCGTCTTCCCAGCAGCCGGCAGCGTAAAACCGCGCAAGCGGACCGCCGTATACCCGAGCCCGTTGTTGATCACACCTTCCATCATGTTCGTCATGATGTAGGCGATGCGCGGATCGAGCACCTGGCGCTGGTCCGTCTTGAAGTTCGCAACCACGTCGCCCTTGGCGTTGCGTACCGAATTCACCAACACTGGGGAGAGTCGCTCACCGTTGTTCGCAAAAGATGTGTAGGCCCCGGCCATATCAAGAGGCGTGGCGTCGTAGGAACCCAGCGCCATGGCTGGAGTCGGCTTCACCGAAGCAATTCCTGCGGACTTCGCCAGGTCCGCAACTTTGTCATAGCCCACTTCCTCCGCCACTTTCACGGTGGCGTTGTTCAGCGACATGGCCAGCGCATAACGCAGCGTTACATCTCCGTGATATTCCTCTTTGTAATTGCGCGGCTCATAAATTTGATCGCCATAAGAGAAGCTAGAAGGGGCATCCGTCACGGTCGAGGCCGGCGTGATTACTGTCTGCGAGCCATCCAGCGCCGTGTTCATCGCGGCCGCGTAAACAAATGGCTTGAAAATGGAGCCCGTGGGCCGCTTGGAGAGCGCGTGATTCAACTGGCTGAAGCCGTAATCCCGTCCACCCACCAAAGCGAGCACCGCTCCCGTGTGCGGGTCAAGCACAACCAGTGCGACCTGCGCCTGCGGGCCCGGCGCCACAGTCGTCTCCACTTTCTTGCCCACCTTGACGCGCTTCGTGCGCATCTTAGTAACCTGCTCGTCTACCAGCTTGATGCCCATCTCGACTGCCTGCGCGGCCGCCTTCTGCAAATCGGGATCGAGCGTGGTGTAAATGCGGTAGGACTGATCGTTCAAATCATGTTCGCTGAACTTGTTGATCAGCGTGTCCCGTACCATGTCAACGAAATACGGCGCATCGCTGGCCTCCACGTTCGGCGGCGCCAGCTTCAGTGGTGCGGCCTTAGCCTTCTCTGCCTGTTCGCGGGTGATGGCGTGAGTATCGACCATCGAATCCAGCACTAGATTGCGCCGCTCCAGAGCGCGCTCCGGATGCCGGTACGGTGACAACCGGCTGGGTCCCTGAATAATTCCCGCGAGCAGCGCGGCCTCCGGCAAGGTGATGTCCTTCAAGTCCTTGTTGAAATAGGCCCGTGTCGCCTCGGCAAACCCGCTGATGGCGAACGACCCGCGCTGTCCCAGGTTCACCCAGTTCCCGTAGAACTCAAAAATCTGCTGCTTGCTGAACTTCTGTTCCAGTTCTTCGGCGATCAGCATCTCCGTCAATTTCCGGCGCACAGTTTTTTCCGGTGTCAGGAAGAAGCCGCGCGAAAGCTGCATCGTGATCGTCGAACCGCCCTGCTCGTGACGTTGCCGCGTCAGATCGATCCACACCGCCTCGAACATGCGCATAAAGTTCACGCCGCCATGCTCGAAAAAACGCCGGTCTTCGATCGCCATGACCGCGTCCACCATGACTTTGGGGATGTCGTTGTACTTCACGACCTGGCGTTTGGAGCGCTGTTCGGAATCGAACAACGCCGTCACCAACTGTGGTTCCAGTTCGTAGGCGGAAAGGTCGTTGCCTTTGCTGGTGATACGCTCGACTTGGCCATCTTGAATCGTGATGCGCGCTTCTTCCGGACTGTGATAAGACTCCGGCCCCGGCGTGATCTCGATTCCTCCACTTACCAGCCGAAAGCTGCCCAGCGGCGACTGGTCCCCCTTGTCGGAGTATCCAGCACGCCGCAGTGCAGCGGCAATTTCCTTGGCGTCTGCCTTGTCGCCATCGTGTACCGTCCGCGGGATCGCATAAATTTTGGCCGAATTGCTGAAGACCGGCGTTCGGAAGCGCTGTTCAATAATCCGGTCATACTTGATGTAAAAGTAGGAAAAGGACCCACCCAGACCGACCGCCGCTACCAGGAATACGATGAGGGCGGCTCGAAGCACCGGGTCGCGCGGCAAACCGCGGCGTGCTTTACGGCCTTTTTCTCCGCTTTTCGGGATCTTTACTTTAATAGCCACGATTGACTCGGCCGTACGCCGAAAAAACTCCCTTACTCGTCAGACGATGGACCGCAGGAAAAGGTTTGAAATACCGACTATTCCCTTTGCAGGTTCGTGCGTCTGCCGTCCTTCAGAAACACCGACTTCGACTATGTTGTATGTCCATTGTACCGCCCTGCGCACAAACATAAAGAAACCCGCAGTGCTTGCGGGTCTCTCTGCTGTCAATAGCCGGAGAGTGAAGTTGTTTGTCAAGCGAGGCAATGCGTGCCCGTTTAGTTTGGATCGGTCACAGTCCAGTAGCCGTCGATCGTAGTCACAGGCGAAATCGGCGCCGTCAGGACGCCGCCGGAACCAACTTCCAAAGGCGCCACCTGAGTCAATGCAGTGTCGTAAACGAACAGAAACGCTCCGCTTTGGTCAAACTGCGCCCAAACGCCGGTGGGCAGGCTGCTGAAGGGCGATCCGGAAACCTTGGTAAGCGCGCCGGTCGAGGTGTTTAACTGATAGCCTTCAATAGGATTGTAAGTTCCGGTGGAGCTGATACTGAAGGAGTAGACGAGATCGCCGCCAGTGCTCGGCTGAACTGCGATGGAGTATGGCGAGTACTGGGTGGTGAATGGCGATCCGGCCACCGGGGTGATCGCCCCTGCGGTCGCCCCCGTCTGCTGTATGTTGAACACATAGAGATAGTTGTTACCGATCACCGCGCTCGTCGTACCAATTAGATATTTGCCCGACGGATCACCCTCGACCTGCAGCATACCGTATGCATTCAGCATGCCGCCTATATTGCCGCTGAAGGGACTGCCCGAGACTGCGGTAAGGGAACCGCTGCTGCTGACGCTGTAAGCCGCTATTGCAGGAGTGACGCTGGTGTCCGTCGACGCGGATGTAACGTAGAGGTATTTTCCGAGCCCGTCGGTGGCCATGTTCTCCGGCAGGAATGGGAGGAGTAGCGAACCAGCCGCCGTTAGAGCGCCGCCAGTGCCAATCTGGTATACGTAAACCGCATCTCCACTTTGGTTCAGTATGAACAGCAGGGTGCCTGCCGGGTTCGTGATCATGCTTTGCTTGCCCCCCACCGTGCTGCCGATGGTATAGGGTGCGCTGAACGGGCTACCACTGATCGCCGTCAAACCTCCGGCTGAATTGATCGTCCAGCCATAGAGTTCCCCGATTCCAGCAAACAGGGTGTACAAGTATTGACCCTGCGCGACGACCATGCCGTCGCCCGAAGTGTTTGACGGAATTGTTGGGCCAGTGTAATTCGGGGTTGCCGCAAAGGTTCCCGCGCCCGTACTCAGGGTATAGCCATCGATCGTGCCGTCCGCGTCTACGGCGAAGGCAAACGCCGACGCCGCGCTGCTGGTGGTGCCGCCCTGTGAGATTCCCGACCCTGTCGACGTGCAGCTGGAACCTCCAAAGATGGCGCCGTTGCTGCAATTGTAATGATCGCAACCGGCCAGCCCCATCATGGCCAGCGCCGCAATCAACATCAGAACCGCTCGAACTCGCATCGTCATGAACCGCCTCCACCTCAGCTTCACTCGGCCGTTTTGCAATCTCGGAAACATTTCCCAATTTGAATTTCGGCTGAACTATCAGAACTTGGCACTGCCCAGGAGCTGCACTGCCCGTCAGCAGACGCTCACACTTCGCAGATCTTAAAAGCAAGGTAACGTGATGGCAAGGTTACGAATGTCACTGGCGCACTCCGCCGGTCAGCCCTGGCAATAACGCGAAAGCGGACGACTAAGAAACCCTTGTTACTTGGGAGCCTTGCTGTGGAATCGGAACTGGAGGATACCCTTCAGAGCGCGTGGCGATTCGAGGGGCTAGAACCCTTTATTTCCGCTGGTTGGGTTAAAGTGCATGTCGAAGGAATAGCCCGGCAGGCTGACCGTGACCGAGTACTCGGCCGCTACGTAGACCGCCGTTAGACCCGGCGTATTGAGGCGTTGCACCGTCACCTGCTTCGCCTCGACCGGCAAGTCATGTTCCTTAGCCTTGCGAACTACATCGGTGCGAACGTCTTCGTCCGTCTTCTGGAGATTGGCGCTGTCCATCATCGCGACTGTCTTAAGATCGTCCTGGAAACTATAATTGGCCAGCACGGGCGGAACCACCTGAAACAAGCCCACGACCACGGCCGCGATCGCAAGAAATCCCACACACACCTTGATGATTCCCATAGTCTGAAATTGCACCGCAGAACCAGGGCGCAAACTTCAGGCCTTGGCTCGCAGCACTCCTTGAAAATGTTCCACTACCGACGAGATCGTAACATCGCGTACCTCGCGAGTCGAGCGCAGAACCACTTCCACGGTACCTTCGGTAACCTTCTTCCCGACGTTGATTCTAAAAGGGATGCCGACCAAATCTGCGTCTTTGAACTTGACTCCCGGCCGCTCGTCCCGATCGTCGAGGATCACATCAAATCCCGCGGCATCCAGCCGGCCTACAATGTCGACTGCAGCCTTCAGTAAAGTCTGGTCCTTCACATTGATGGGAGTAACCACAATCTCAAACGGCGCAATCGATGGTGGCAACCAGAATCCATTTTCATCGTTACTCTGCTCCACTGCCGCGGTCAGAATCCGCTCAATGCCGATGCCGTAGCAACCCATGATCGGCGTAACTTCCTTGCCATTCTTGTCGAGCACCCTCGCGCCCATCGACTCCGAATACCGGCAACCCAGCTTGAAGATGTGCCCAATCTCTACCGCCGTGTCGATGCGCAGCGCCTTCCCGCAATTCGGACACGCTTCGCCCGCGGTCACCGAGCGCAAATCGGCGTAAGCCGTAGGATGAAAATCCTTCCCCGGCGTCAGATTCTTAGCGTGGTAGTTTTCTTTGTTCGCGCCCGCGATCAAATTGGTGCGGCCTTCCAGCGCTTCATCGACCAAGAGCAGTGGACGATCCGCATCTTTCTTCAAGTCCTTCGCCCATTCAATCCCCAACGGCCCTAAATATCCCGCCGGAGATTTGAACAATGCCCTGATCTCACCTTCCTCCATGGGTCGAGTCGCGATCGCCACCGTTCCGTTGAGCTTTGCTTCGTTCAACTGATGATCGCCTCGCATCAGCACCACAATTGCTCGCGATTTCGTATTGCCAGTCTTCTCATCTTTCTCATCTGTCATCAAAGCCAGCGCCTTGATCGTGTACTTCGGCAAGACGCCCAGAAACCGCGCCACATCTTCAATCGTTTTCTGCGCTGGAGTGTGCACCTCGAGCGGCTTACCGTCGCCTTCGGGCGCTAGATCGGGAACCACGTCCAGTTTCGATGTGGCTTTCTCCATGTTCGCCGCGTAGTCGCAGCCATCGCAGCTCACAATCTGATCTTCTCCCGCCGGAGTTCTCACCATGAACTCGTGCGATTCCTTCCCGCCCATCGCTCCCGAATCCGCCTCCACCACCATATATTTCAAACCGCAGCGGTCAAAGATGCGGCAATACGTGTCGTAATGCTTCTTGTAGGAAACATCCAGCCCGGCCGCATCGATGTCGAACGAGTACGCATCCTTCATCATGAACTGCCGGACGCGCAGCAACCCGGACCTCGGGCGTGGCTCGTCGCGAAACTTCGGAGCAATCTGGTACCAGATCTGCGGCAACTGCTTGTAGCTGCGCAGTTCCTTGCGCGCAATCTCGGTCATCACTTCTTCTTCGGTCATACCCAGCGCCAGATCCGCACCCTTGCGGTCCTTGAGCCGAAACAGGTTGTCGCCCATCAAAGCCCAGCGTCCGCTGGCCTCCCAAATCTCTCGCGGATGCAACGCGGGCAGAAAAAATTCCTGCCCGATCCGGTCCATCTCCTGGCGCACAATGGCCATGATCTTGTTGAACGAACGGTTGCCCAGAAACAGGTACGAGTAAATCCCCGCTGCCAGCTGCCGAATGTAGCCCGCCCGCACCAGAAACTTGTGGCTGGCCACTTCCGCGTCCGCCGGCGCCTCGCGCAGTGTAGGAATAAAGAGTTCTGACCATCGATGCATAGTGTTTTCTTGAAGTAGCGAGTTACGAATTGCGAATACCGTGCAACAAGCACTCGCTGATCTCTCAGGCGAATCGATTATTCTAAATGATTGTGTACAAGACTCAGGCAACAGCGGCGGAAACAGCAGCACTTCTTCAGTGAACTCGGCACACGATGCTCGCGACTCGGTACCCGCTATCCCGCCAACTGCCGCAGAATCTCTTTCCCCAGCTTCTGCGCTTCTCCGAAAAACTTCTGATACTCGACAAACAGCCGGTTCAGTTCCAACGACTTGTCGGCTGAAAGATGCTTGCGCAACATCATGTCGCGTACATGCACCGGATTCGGCAAGGTCGCGTCTTCCGTCAGTTCTTCCAGTGCGGTATTTGGATCGTAGTGATACATACCATCTCCTCATCGGGTGATCGGGTCATCGGGCGATTGATTCAACATGGCCCGATCTCGAGATCACACCATTTCCGTTCCCCACAGATCGTGCAGATGCACAATCCCTTCCAGCTTTCCGCCCCCATCTACCACCATCAGCGAAGTAATCTTCTTCTCTTCCATCAAAGCCAGCGCGGTCGCGGCAAATTCTCCAGCCCCAATCGTCCGCGGATTCTTCGTCATGGCTTTGCCCGCCGTCAGATCGAGCACGTCTTTTCCTCGTTTCTCAAGCAATCGCCGCAAATCTCCATCGCTGATGACTCCCACCAACGTGTCGCCTTCCACCACCGCCGTCACACCCAGCTTCTTCCGCGACATTTCATAGATCACGTCCGGCATTTTCGTCTGCGGCGTGACGCGAGGCAGGGCCTCACCCAAGTGCATCAGCGATTCCACCCGCGCCAGCCGCTTGCCCAGCTTGCCTCCGGGATGCAGGTTGGCAAAATCTTCCTCCTTGAACCCGCGTTTTTCGCTGAGAGTAACCGCCAGCGCATCGCCCAAGGCCAGCATCGTCGTAGTCGAGGCCGTAGGCGCCAGCCCCAGCGAGCACGCCTCCTGCGCAATTGAACAATCAAGAGCCACATCCGCCGCTGCCGCCAAAGTAGACGACTGCGTTGTTGATGCCCGTGTGGACGCGGGCGATCCACCCGCGTCCAGCGGTCTTGCAGACAAGCTGCAAATCTCATCTCCGGTCATCGCAATCAGTGGCACTTGCAGCCGCTTGATCGTCGCCAGCAACGCCAGAATTTCTTCTGTCTCACCGGAAGCCGAGAGCGCCAGCACCACATCCCCGCGCACCACCATCCCCAAATCTCCGTGTAACGCCTCCACCGGATGCAGATACAGAGCCGGGGTCCCGGTCGAACTCAGCGTCGCCGCGATCTTGCGCGCAATCAGCCCGCTCTTCCCCATCCCAGTCACCACAACGCGACCCGCGCAGGAGAACATCAAGTCCACCGCCCGCTGAAACGCTGCCGCCATCGGCCCGCCAATACGGTCCGCCAGAGCGCGCAAGGCCTCCGCCTCAATGCGTACCACGTTTTCACCAATGTTTTTCATGCGATGAAGGCCGGGACAAGGATGTTAGCATGCCCGTCGCCGCGTCAAGGTCCCTAGAAATGATCCTCGATGCCTTGCGGTCGAACCGGCTTCTGACCCAGCACGGCCAACCCTTTGGCTTGAATCGCGCGGTCCCAGGGTCCCGCCTGCCAGTTATCCCGCACCTTCTCCGGATGTTTCCACGGAGGCAGCGACAGCATCAGGTTCTGTCCCGTTGAGTGAACGTAAGGTTCGTACATCGACCGCAATCGATCCAGTTTCTGCCGAGCCTCGTCGCTGGTTCGCAATTTCAATCCGGCAGCCATCAGCGTCTCCCGCAAGGAATTGAAAGTCTCGCCCGGCAGCCGTTCTGGCGCCTGTGGATCGTAGCGCGCATTCACCACCTGCGCCAGATCCACGGCTGCATGGCGCGCCATCGCGAACGTCAGTCTCGCCTGCCCCGCATGTACTCCCTCAATTCCGGTGAGCACCAGAGACGTCACATCCAGCATCGTCGTCAAGGCTCCCAGCCATGATTGGTTGCTGTGTTGCGACCGAAAAAAACTGAGCACCGGATAAGAAATGTGACTCTCCAGCAGTTCCGCGGCCCAGCGCTCCCAGTCGCGCAGCACTCCATCCAGCACGATCTGCTCGATCGCCGGATTGTCGGAACTTCCCGCCAGCCGCACCAACAATTCGGTCGCAGTTGGAGGCGATCCGGCCCGCGCGTCCAACATCGAGATCTGAATCTCGCGCCGGGAAAATGACGCGTACACCACGGGGATGTATCCAATTACCAGCCCGAGAAACGCGAATCCCATACCCGCTTCCAGCACGGACAGCGCGCGGGCAGCCTCCGTTGTCGGCAGAATGTCTCCATAGCCTAGAGTGAAAAAGGTCTGTCCGCTTTGGTAGACGATCCGGCCAAACGTGATCGGCTCATTGCCCAACTGTTCGTGTCCGCCCAAGCCATATTGCACCAGCGCAAAACCAAAAATCAGGGTCGTAGCCCAGAATGCCAGCAGCAGGATCAGCGACAGCGGCCCAAAGTATCCCAGAAAACTCTGCTGCCGCGAAGGCGTCCTGATGTGCTTGGCAATCTTCTGCCACGGGATCCACGTGCGCCGGTAAAACCACGCCGTCAGCTTAAAATGCCGCGTCACGCGCCGCGGTAGCACCACGGTCTCAAAGGCATCCAGGAACACCACCCATAGGATCACCGCACCCAACACAATCGCGACGACGCTGCCGTGAGAACTCATGCCGGATTCCCAGTCTAACGAAGGTGCAATCTTGATGCGGAGGGAAGGGTAACAGATTCGGCGTCCGGCTTCCGGCGCCCGGCGATAGCCGAAGGCCGGGTTTTCTTACTGCGGCTTAGCCTGCGCCGGCGGAGTCTGTCCCGAGGTCGTCGTGGTCGCCGGTTTCTTGGTCACTGGCTTCTTCTTCACTGCTACCGGCTTCTTCACCGGCTCGTTATCGTCCACCACAACCTTCTTTGGAGGCGCAGCCGGAATCGCCGCCTGCGCCGTCTTCAGGTCTGCGCGCAAGCGCACAATCTCCTGCTCCTTCGATGTCGCCAGATTATTCATGCGCTCCGCCAACTGCTTCCGCGAGCCCTCAAAGCCGTTCAGATCGTTCGACAGCGACTGAAAATCGTCTTTCGGCCCGAATGCTCCGGCCGATTCCACCACTCCGCCCATCACGTCATAGAGCGCGTCCAGATTCCGGTAGAGCTTGAAGGTCGCGGGCATGTCTTCCGGCCCATTGCGTAACTGCGCGATCATCTCCGGCAACGCGCTCTGCAGATTCCGCTGAATAGATTCCACGTCGCCCAGCGTCTGTCTCTTCGAGGCGCTGTCGGTCTTCCAGCGCTCAATACGCAGTTTCGCCAGGTCGGCCTGCGCAGTCTTCGACGTCGCCTCCAACTCCGAAAGCAATCCGTTCAGTTGCGTCACCGACGCGTAAGACACCGGCCCGCCCTGCGACGACTGCAGAGCGCTTCCCTGCACCGAATATTGGGGGTTCGCCTGGGCCGTGACCGCTGGCGGCGCGACCGTGGTTTGACTGAAAGCTGTCGCACTCCACAGCAGTAAACACGGTCCGAAAGAACAAGAGAAGAGTTGAGCGTTCATGGATTATCGGGTGAGCGGCGCAATACGTGCATCAGGATATCGATAAGCCGAGCATACTACAAGCCGTACACTCGATTGAACTTCCTCACAGCGGCGGCCACACCTACAATCTTTGTTATGGAGCGCAAAATCTTCTGGATGGTCTTCCTGGTGCTCGGCCTGCTTGCGGATTTCCTGCTGCCCATTTGGTGGGGCTTGGCCTCGACCATTCCCATCGTCTTCATCGCATGGTGGGTCGCTTACCGCAGCGATTGGTTCTGAAACCAGGAATGCTTCAGGTGCCGGTCTGCGTCATTGTGAAGGTGCCGCTCGCGACCACGCAGCTACTGCCACTGCCAGGGGCCAGCGCCCAAGTGCCAACGATGATGCCTCCACTGAGCGTGTTGTAGTTGCTGGTATTCACCGTCCCGGTCACTGACGTGCTTGTAAGAGTGACAGTGTCGCCGTTCCCCGAGGGTATCGTGAACGAAAACGTGCCAGTCACTTGGTCCGCCGAATTAAAGGTCACGTTTAACGTTCCGGTCGGCGTAGGGCCGACAGTTCCAAAACAAGTGGTCTTGGGGTTCAGCAATTCAAAGGTCGAAATGCTGAGCGCCCCATTGCTAGACACCGTGAACTGCGTGTTAAAGCTAAACCCGGACGACGTCCCTACCCCTCCCGACATCGCCGACTGCCACACGCTCCCGGATGGGGTCTGCACGGCACTCGAACTGCCGCAACCGTTCACCATAACGGCGAGCAGCAGCAGGATTGCAATTTCCTTCATGAATTTTCCTTGACCTTTGGAGTCGTACGCAGAATTCTACTGCAAGACTACAGAGATGCGCCCTTGCCGGTCAATGGATGTAGGGCCATTATTGGCATTCGGCATCCCTATCGGCGACCTGCGATCACTATTTGATGTAGTAGCCGGAAACTTTCCACTTCCCATCTTTATCCAGCATCGGTGTAACCGTCTCAACTGCCGACTGTTTGTGCTCGAACCCGCTCTCGTACTGAATCACGACGTACTCGCCATCCGGAGCACCCGGCAGCGTCGTGGTATACGTGGCGCTCTTTAGCTTGCGCGACAGCATTTTACCCAACGGATCGCGGCTCCCCCGCAGTACACCCTGCCACTGTTCCTTGGTGACAGCGGCCTTGAAAACCGGCGCGGCTTCCTGCCAACTCTCGGCATACTTGCCGGAATCCACCAGCGCTAGCCAAGACTCCGCGGACTGTTGAGCCAGTTGCTCAGGCCTTTGCTGGGCTCGAACCGCCGGGCATATCGCCAGCAGAAGCATGAGGAAGGAAAAAGCTGCCCCTAACTTGAACTCCATCTGCCACATTCTGACATTCATTCTGGTTCTCATTTGATCAAATTATGCTCCCCGCTTCCCCTTCAACTCCGCCAGCAACTGCTCAATCCGATCTTCTTTCTCCAGCGCCGCCAGCCGGTCTTCCATGTTGTCTCCGGCAATTTCGGACTTCGCCTCGCTCAAGGCCTCCGAGTGCGCTACCTTCCGTTTCATGCGATCGAAAGCAGCCGCCTTCGAGCCATCTCCCATCGCCAGGCGCGCATCGCTAGCCTTGCCCACGGCTCGGGCGCGGCGATGCTGCGCGATCAACAGATCCGCCTTGGCCTGCGCCTCAGTCAGCTTCTGTTCCAGCTGCCGCAGCGCGGACTTCAGATTCTCCACCTGCGCCTTCTGGTCGGTCACTTGCTGCGCGAAACTCTCACTCAGCTCACGATAACTTTCCACTCGCTGCAGCGATGCACGGGCCAAGTCATCCTGTTTCTTATCCACAGACAGCTCGGCCTTGCGCATCCACTCCGCCACTTTTTCTTCGTTCTCTCTCCGCTTTTTCTCCAGCAGGTGCTCATCGGCAATAGCGATCGCCACCTGCGTCTTTACCTGCAGCAGCTGATTTTGCATGTCGAGAATCACCTGCTTGATCATCTTTTCCGGCTCCTCGGCCTTATCGATCAGGTCATTGAGGTTGGCTCGGACTAATGTGGAAACACGCTCTAGTAACGCCATGATGGACTCCTTTTTGAACTTCTAGCTCTGTAGCTGCTTCGCATTCACTTCATGTGCCCGGTGCAGAGCAGCGCACTCGGGGCATTGTTTTTCTGCGCGCCGGAAGGTTGCGCCGAGAGCCATTCCAATCGCGATCCCGACGCCCAACCAAATCGCAACGTGCCCGGCCAGAACTCCGGCAGCCGCGCCCAGCGCCGCTCCTAGCGCGATGCCCAATCCCGTATGTTTCGATTTGCCTGCCATTTCCTTGCTCCTGCTGCCAAAAAGAAAACAGACGAGTGACGATCCGAAACGCGTCCTTCTGCTTATCACTTCGTTGCGTCCACCACCGGAGGTTTCGGCGTGTGATCACCAAGTTGCCGTACCTTGCCTAACAGTTCCGAGAGCGGCATGCCCGAAAGCGTCTCGAACAACGCTGGCACCTGCGCCGCCATCTTCGCGATATCGCCGGTGATTTTGTTCATCCCGGATGCATCGCCGTTTCCGGTAGACACAATGGTGATCTTGTCCACGTTCGCCAGCGGACTGGCCAATGCCTTCACCACTTCCGGCATGCAGGTAAACAGCCGGTCGATCACTGCCGCCTGGTTGTATTCCTGATAAGCCTCGGCTTTCACGTTCATGGCCTTGGCTTCGGATTCGCCTTTCTTGAAAATGATTTCCGCCTCGGCCTCGCCCTGAGCGCGTATCGACGACGCGTGCCCTTCCGCTTCCGCGATCAGGCGCTGCTTTTCGGCCGCAGCCAGTGTCTCGATCCGCTGACGCTCGATCTCCGCTCCCTTCAGCACGGTCGCAATTAGTTCTTTCTCACGGCGGTTGATTTCCGCTTCCTGCACCTTCACCTGCTGCTCTTTCTCGATTTGCTGCACTTTCACCTGCTCGGCGATCACCTGCTGTTGCATGATGTTGGTCTGGATGTCGTACGCCTTGTCGGCCTGCGCCTGCTGGCGTTTCGTGACTTCGAGGAATTGTGCTTTTTTCACTTCGAGGTCACGCTGCGATTCCGCTTGCTTGGCCAAAGACAAAGTTTCCGCCAGCACGCGTTCCTGATCGGCCTGTGCCTTGGCCACAGCCGCTTCCCGCTGAGCCAGCGCGCGCTTGATCGCCGTATCGCGGTCAGCTTCCGCTGTGGCAACATCGGCGTCGCGCTTGATTCGCGCCACATCCGGCTTGCCCATGTTGGTGATGTATTCGTTCTTATCGCGAACTTCCTTGATGGTGAACGAGATCACCTCGAGCCCCATCTTGTTCATGTCCTCAGCACACGTAGACCGCATACGGTCGGAAACCATCTCCGGCTGCTTGACGATCTCCTCCACCGTGAGCTGTCCGATGATGCCCCGCAGATGCCCTTCCATCACCAGCCGGATCAGCCCTTCGCGCTCCTGATCGCTCTTGGTCAGGAACTGCTCGGCCGCCGTCAGCACAGACTCGCGATCGGACTTCACTTTGATCTGCGCAACAGCTTCGACAGTCACCGCTACACCCTGTTTGGTGTAGAGATCCTGCTGCGGCGCCACATCGAACGACATTAGTTCAAGGGATAGGTCCCGACACACTTGCACCATCGGAAGCACCAAGGTGCCGTGTCCCTGCACCACACGTGTCCCGCCCAGGCCATACACAATGAGTGCTTCGTGCGGCCCCGCTTTGCGATATAGCCTGGCCATTCCGCTCATCAGGAACAGAACAACCATCACTCCCAGCCCGGCGAAAATCCAAATCTCAACCATCCGCGACATCTCGAACATAACGCCTCCTCCTACGAATGCAGTTTCAAAAGAATCAATGAAGCAAACCGTTCGGCCGCGTCTCGATCATGAAAAACAATCAACTCGGCGAACGGAGTAGATTGCTGCCCGCCAAGGTTGCGATCCACGACCCAGCCGTTTACGTAGTAAACGAAACCAAGCACGCCATAAAAGACGGCGACAATTGCCCAGCTGGCCACAATCGAACTGGTGCGCCTCGATGCGTAGCCGGCAATCGTAAACATCGCGAGCAGGAAGGCCGTACCAGCTAAGGCAAGCATGCGAGCCCCTTCCCGCGAGGTCCACCCATTCGGTTGCCAATTCACGTCGAAATGCACCGCCATGCGCATCGGTAAACGATCCCATGCGGTCCAATATTTCAGCGCAGTCAGCGGCAACGCCAACCAGGCCAGCCCAGCCTCGGCTTGAAATATTTTTCGTTCGATAGAGTCTCCTCGCCGCAACATACCCCGAAACCCGAAAACACAAAACCGCAATTCGCTACTCCTCCCCGGACATCTCGCTCCATAACCGAACGTAAGCAATTCCTTTTTCGTAGCGCGTAACCACAACTTCTGTTCCCTTGCCGATGGCACTGCTATCCTCGCTACGCGCGCCGCATACGCGACGCGTCCCCATCTGCGTGTAAATCATCTCTCCCGTTCCTCCAGCGCGAATCGCACTGCAGATTCGGCCCAGCACTCCCACCATTTCGTAATCTGCGGGATCCATGTTCTCTTCGTCCGAGATCAGCAGTTTGCTCAGGAACAGGAACACAATGCCTCCGCCGACCAGCCCGCTGATGATTGACGCCAGCAATCCGAAGCCGACCCACACTCCGGAGTAACGCGTAAGCAGATATCCGGTCCCGCCGAACCAGGCCAGGAACGCCGTCAGTGTGACGAAGTTGAACGGTGAAACTCCGCTGCTCTGCTCTCCAGCCTGACTGGCTGCTGCATTCGTCCCAGCCGGGGCGTGACCCGAGGCAACCGGTGCATGTGGCGCCGGACCACCCGCCGGCGGAAGATGTGTCCCGCCCGCATGCCCGTGGAAATGCAGCAGATGCAAGCGGCCCGTGCGTGCGCCTCCGAATACAAACGAAAAGAAACTGAAGCAGAAGCCGACCGCGAAACAGATCAAATAAAAGTCCGCCCATGTCATGGAGTGATTCATCGGATTTGCCTGCCTTCTGCACCGGCCGTGCGGTCCCGACTTTCGTGATGAAGACTTTCGCGACGATTCTCCCGGCCCTGAGTTCCGCGGCGGTGATTCACACTCGCCATCAACTCCGGCCGCAGTGCTTCGAGCAGACGTTCAGCCAGCCCGGGCGTGTCCAGAATCGCGCCCAACAGCAGCAAACAGCGGCGCGTGTCTTTCTCGCGCGCGGCCTTAATCAGCACGTCGCTTACCTCCGGGTCGCTGACGAAACGCTCCGACCCTTGCAACAGCCAGACATCAAGCTGCCCTTCCGTCGTGCGCAAGTCCGAGGTCAGTTCCGTGTGATAACCCTCCGGGTCGTCCACCAGAAAACCGGGATGCACCTTAAAAAACTTCGCCAGCAGCGCCCGCGACGACTGCGTCATGTGCCGCCGGGTGCCGCTTTCGATCTGCGACAAATACGACTGGCTAATGCTCTTGCGCAGCTCCTGGCGAACCGCCCTCACAACCTCCTGCTGCGTCATGGGACGCGCCAAGCCGCGCAGCGAACCTTCCACCTCGCGCAAGTAACGGATTTTCTCGCCCAGTTTCATATCTCAAATCGACATATTTATATTGCAATATGCGATATATGTCAAGAAATGTATCAGGAGTGTTTTTAGGAGGTTACGGCTAGGTCTACAGGCCGGCTTCGATCCGGGAGCGGGGGTCGAGATAATCGCGCAGCGCGTCGCCGATAAAGTTGAACGACAGCACAGCCAGCATCACGGCGAGCGCCGGAAAAAGCACGAGGTGCGGAGCGTCGAATAGGTGGGCGCGGCCGTCGTTGAGCATCGTTCCCCAGCTAGCCGTGGGCGGAGGTACACCGAGTCCTAGAAAGCTCATAGTGGCTTCGGCCAGGATCGCTCCAGCCATGCCGATCGCCGCCTGCACGATCACCGGTTGAATGATGTTGGGCAGAATGTGGCGCACGATGATGCGCAGGTCGCTCGCGCCAAGCGCACGCGCAGCTTCAACGAATTCGCGTTCGCGCGCGGCGAGGACTTGTCCGCGGACCAGACGAGCGTAGCCTACCCATCCGCCGAGTGAGAGCGCGAGAACAAGATTGAAGATGCCAGGACCGCGAAACGCGACGAAGGCAATGGCAAGGAGGATTCCAGGGAACGAGAGGAACGCGTTCATCAGGACGACGTTAACGAAGCGGTCGATGCCTCCGCCGTAATAGCCAGCGATGGAACCGATGATGAGGCCTAGCGCGAGCGACGTTAGCACCACGCAACTTCCGACCAGCATAGAGATGCGTGAGCCGTAGATGATGCGCGAAAGAATGTCGCGGCCAAGTTCGTCGGTGCCGAACCAGTGCGCGTGCGATGTAGCGTCGAGTCGAGCAGGGAGATTGATAGCTGCGGGATCTTGCGGCGCGATCCAAGGCGCGAACAGCGCAAAGATCACAAAGACTACGACCAACACGACGCCCGTTGCCGCGAGTGGATTGTGGCGGGCGGCGCGGTGGAACGAGATGGCGGCAGTAGCAATTTTCTTATCTTATAAGGAGGACGCACCCAACGAGAAGTGAATCATCACTCATGCGGCTGCTCTTGGCTTAAGCAAAGTTGATTTGCTGGCTGCTGGCGGCTCTTTAGCGGAAGGAGGACGCAGAACGAGCGGCAGCGAGTTGAATTACCACACTTCTAGCTGGAACTTGCGATAACTATGGATCATCTCGAAATCGGTGCGGTTGGACGTAATCAGGCGGGCGCCGCGGGAGCGAGCGGTGAGAGCGATTAGGACATCGCAGTGAAGATCGCGAAGCTTCCCCGGCGTCAGGCCTCGGGCCGCTCGAATGTCTGCGAGGATCTGCCCGGACTCCAGCCAGTTCTTTTCCGTCGGGGTCAGGATGGGATGGTTCCGGCCCAGTACGCGCAACAAATCGCGCTCTGCAGTGCCGACTGCGCCACGCCACAATTCCGCCAGGACGACTGACGACATGCGGATCAAACCAGAGATGGATTCAATCCTGCTGCGATTCTGGCCGGTGCGGAGATCGTCGACCAGAACGGACGTATCGAAGATTACCAGGTCACTCATCAAGTCCCGAGAACTTCAATTTGCCGGAGTTCCTTTTCATCAGGGCCTTGAATCGCTTGAGAGCGACCATTTCGCGGAGGGCGATGTGAACGGCATCGGTTCGGGATTTCGCTCCGAGGACTTTCACGGCCTCATCGGCCAGGTCGGTATCCAGGCGGATTGTTGTCATGGTCACAGCCATCGTGCTCTGCCTTGTTTCTACGTATATACAGAATAAGATAATGGTATATACAGCTCAAGAGCTGATGTCCTGCCGCAGGCCCCTTCACAAGGAACGGGAAGGACGGGGTTCGCGGCTCAGGCGCTCTGCGGTTGGTACGGATGACCCTCGTACCACTCCTCGCTCAAATCTCTCCAGGCTGGATTGACTGAAACGACGAGCGCGATTTTCTTGATTCGCAACTAGCCCTTGATGCGCTTCTCGCGCTCAATTGCGTTGTGAACGTCCTGGAATCGCTCAAAATAAGCGAGGCGGTCGAGCTTATATTTCGCGATGAATCCAGAGCCGATGCCAGTCTTGTGTTCCCGCACGCGGCGCGCGAGATTGTTGGTGACGCCTGTGTACAAGGTCTTCGACCGGTTCGTCATGATGTAGACAAAGTACATGGGTCCTTCGCGCAAAGAACGCGCTCAGGATGACAAATCAGACGTGAGATGTCTGTGATGAATGGACTTTGCGGCGGCGGAAAACCGGGCGTGCTCCCACCACCAGGTCCCTCCACTACGCATTGCGATTGGAGGAACCAATCGCAATGCTACGTTCGGGATGACAGGGTTTAGTCGGGCGATTACAAAATGCCAAGGGAACACTGCGTTAATGGTTCCATTCTGGAATTGCGATAGATGCGTCTTACTGCCTAATCCTAGGGTTCGCCACCGAGTACAGGACGTCCGTCAGGAAATTCACGGCGACGTACGTCAAGCCTATCGCCAGAATGCAGCCCTGCACCAGATAGTAATCGCGATTCGAGATGGCTTGGATCGTGAGGCGGCCGATGCCGGGCCAGGAGAAGATTGTCTCGGTCACGATTGCGCCCGCGAGTAACGCACCGAACTGCAGGCCGAGGACGGTGATGATCGGGATCATGGCGTTGCGCAGAGCGTGGCGGTAGACGACGGTGCCCTCGGGCAGGCCTTTGGCGCGGGCGGTGCGGATGTAGTCCTGGCTTAGCTCTTCGAGCATGGAGGTGCGCACCATGCGGGTGAGGATGGCGGCGAGCGCTCCGCCCATGGTGATGGCGGGGAGCACGAGGTTGGCGAACGAGCCGGCGCCGGAGACGGGCAGCCATCCCAGCTTGATGGCGAAGAGAAGAATGAGGATGGGGCCGAGCGCGAAGTTGGGGAATGACAGGCCGAAGAGGCTGACCACGCTGAGCAGGCGATCGTCCCAACGGTTGCGGCGCTGGGCGGAGCGCACGCCTGCGGGAATCGACAGGACGATGGCGACGACGAGCGATGCGAGCGTGAGCTGCAGGGTGTAGGGATAGCGCTGGGTGAGTAGGTGCGTCACGCTTTGGTTGTAGCGGAACGATGGGCCGAGGTCGCCGCGCAGAACGCCTTTCCAGTAGTGGATGTATTGCTGACCGATCGGCGCGTCGAGGCCGTAGGCGTGGCGGGTGGCGGCGATGTCGGCGGGCGGCGCGCCTTCGCCGAGCATCTGCTGGATGGGATCTCCGGGGACAAGATGGATTAACAGGAAGACGAGGCTCACGACGAGCCAGATTACTGGCAGGGTGTAGAGGACGCGTTGGAAGAGTAAGCGCATGAAGTCAGTGGCGTGTGCAGAAACAGCAGGTCCCTCCACTCCGCCTCTCATTCCCATCGGGAATGAGAGACTCCAGTCGGGATGACAATTCCAAACCGAGCGTCGCTCGAATGGACAGCCGAGGGCGGCTGTCCCCACACAGTACAACATTCAAGTTCTTAATCTCCGGCCTGCTTCGCGGGCTCTGGTTTGCTTTCTACATTTTCTACCTTTTCGATTTTCACTTTGGCGATGCGGTGGCCTTCCATTTCTTCCACCGTGTAACGATGGCCTTCGTATTCGAAGGATTCGCCGAGGTAGGGGATGCGTTGCAGGCGCGCCAGGACGAATCCGGCAAGGGTTTCGAAGCCGGCGTCGCGGGGCAGGAGGAGGCCATGCTGGGTCTCGAGATCGCGAATGTTCACCGAGCCTTCGAGCAGCAGAACAGACTCGTCTGCCAACGCCGGCTCTGGCACGGAGACGTCGAATTCGTCCTCGATGTCGCCGACGAGTTGCTCGAGGATGTCCTCGACCGTGATCACACCGGCGGTGGAGCCGAACTCATCGACAACGACTGCGAGGTGGCGACGACGCTGTTTGAATTCATCCAGCAGTTCGGACAAGACTTTGGTTTCCGGAACGACGAGTACGTCGTGCATGATCTGGCCGATCTGAGTGCGGGCGATGCGCGAGGCCAGAGGCTGTCCGAGATTGACCAGCCTGAGGCGCACCCAGCGAACGAGTTCCTTGTAATAAAGGACGCCCACGATGTGCTCAGGTCCGCTCTGTGTGTCGTAGACGGGAATGCGCGAGTGCTGGCCTTCGACTACGCGGTTCAGGGCTTCGTCGAGTGTGAGATCCGAGGGGAGGGAAAAGATATCCGGACGGGCCACCATGACTTCGCGGACGGTGATGCTGTCGAGTTCGATGGCGTTGTGGATCATTTCCTCCTGCGACTCGGGAATCTGGCCGAACTGGCGGCTCGCGGTCACGATGAGCTTGAGTTCGTCAGGGGAGTGGATGGCGCCCGGGCGGCGGGTTTCGCGTGCGCCGAAAAGCCGCAAGACTAGTCCGCCGGAGCGGCGCATGAAAAAAAGCAATGGCCGGGTGAGGGTCAGGAACGCTTCCATGGGAGCGGCCACGGCGAGGGCAATCTGCTCGGCACGCTGCAGGGCGAGGGTCTTGGGCACGAGTTCGCCGAGGAGGACGTGCAAGTAGGTGATCAGGCTGAAAGCGATGACGATGGCGATGCCGTGAGCATAGACCGCCGCGTGGGGAACTTCATGAACGAACCTAGAAGCTTCGACGAGACGGGCGACCATGGGTTCGCCGATCCAGCCTAGCGTCAGGCTGACCATGGTGATGCCCAGTTGCACTCCGTTGACAACTTCGTCGAGGTGCTGATGGAGACGCTGGACGATGCGGGCACCGATGCGGCCGGACGAGATGAGCTGTTGAATTCTTGTGTCGCGAACACTGACCAAGGAGAATTCGGCAGCGGCGAAAAACGCATTTGCCGCCACCAGGAGAAAGATCAGAAGCACCCGGAGCAGCACAAAGGCGATCATGGATGGGTCATTCTAGCATTGCAAAACCGAGTCGAGGGCCTGGATTCTCTCCCGGGTCACCGGAAGGCAGCGCCGTGGCACCGATCCCGTAATTCGATCCCCAGATGCGCTACCCTTTTAAGTGGTGGAGGGTCTAAGTGGCAGGCGGGCGGGACGCAGTTTGGCGGCATGGGACTACTTGGTTAATCTCAAAATGTCTGGAACTAATGCCATGGCAGGCACGTAACAGTAATCAGAACGCGGGACGGCTCCATTTCCAGCTCGTATTCAGGAGGCGGTTGTGAACGGAAACGGAAATAATAAGAAGAAACGTCGCAAACTGTTTATTTATGGCGGCATTGGGCTGGGAATTGTGCTGCTGATTGCGATCGGCGTGTTCGCAGCCACGCGAGGCGGCACCAAGATTGATCCTACCAAGCTGGCAAAGGTAGAAAAAGGTGACCTGGCTAAGAGCGTGGTGGCGACGGGGAAGGTCACGCCCATCACGAAGGTTGAGGTGAAGTCGAAGGCCAGCGGCATCGTGAAGAAGTTGCTGGTGGATTACGGTGATCGAGTGAAAAAGGGCCAGTTGCTGGCGCAGCTCGACAAGGTGGAGATTGAGGCGCAGGTAGCACAGTCGCGCGCGGCTTTGGATGCGGCCGAGGCCAACCTGACGAGTTCGCAGGCCGACTTCGAGCGCGCCAAGGTGGATGCGGAAGGGCCGGACGTGCCGCTTCTGAAGCGCGCCTATGAGCGCGCGGAAGGCATGGCGAAGGATGGCGTTGTTTCGGCTTCCGCGCTCGACGATGCCGAGAAAAATTATGAAATGTCGCTGAATAAACAGAACGTCTCCAAGGCGCAGGTGACGGTGCTGAAGGCGAAGATTGCGCAGTCGCGGGCGCAGGTGGCGCAGGATCAGGCAAACCTGAAGCAGTTAGAGGAACAGCTCAGCTATACCGACATTATTTCGCCGATCGATGGCATCGTGCTCTCCCGCGATGTGGAAATGGGAGACGCGGTGAGTTCAATCTTGGTACTCGGCTCTTCGGCCACGCTGGTGATGACGCTGGGCGATACCAGCGAAGTCTACGTGAAAGGCAAAGTGGACGAGAGCGACATCGGCAAGGTGTATCTGGGGCAACCAGCGCGCATCAAAGTGGAATCGTTTAAGGACAAAACCTTTACCGGCAAGGTGACGAAGATTTCTCCAATGGGCGTGGAGAAAGACAATGTAACCACCTTTGAAGTACGGGTTTCGATTCAAAACCCGGGTGGCGAACTGAAGGCCGAGATGACCGCGAACGCGGAAATCATCCTAGAAGAACACAAGAACGTGCTGCAGATTCCCGAAGGCGCGATCCTTTACGACAAGGACAAGAAGGCTTCGGTGGAAATCCCCGATCCGAGGGGCAAGGAAGGCAAGGACAAGATTGCGGTTAACATCGGAATCTCGAATGGCGCAAAGACGGAAGTGCTCAGCGGGTTGAAAGAGGGAGATCAAGTCGTGCTGCAGTAGGGAGCGCTTTGGGCTTTCAACTAAACCGGCAGGGAGGGCCCATGCCGAATCGAGCGCTGAAGCTCTTTGTTTTTTCATTTTTGGTTCTCGGCTTTGGCTTCCCGGTTTTATTCGCCGAACCAGCGCCGGGCAACCGAGTGCAGCTAACGTTGGACGCGAGCGAAGCCGATCAGGTCCTTGCTATTTTGAAGCTCCGCGCTGGCGGCAAACCGGTTGACGACTCGCAATGGCAGAGGCTGTTCGCCACTGAACCATATCAGGGGCTGAAGAAGCGCGAAGCTGAAATTGGACAGCGCTTCCACGATCCGACGCTAGCGTTCACGGATGATGGTTTCAAGAAGTTCGTTCTCTCCGACGACCTTCGAGACCGCGTGGGGGAACTCTCGAGCACGCTTGACACCTGGAAGAAAGCCGATTTGCAAGCGAGTGCCGATCGAGCGCTGGCCTACTTGCCGGCCAGTGCTACCATTCGGGCAAAGGTCTACGCCATGATCAAGCCCAACAGTAACAGTTTTGTCTGGGGACCGGCATCTGACCGAGCTGTCTTCTTATATCTTGATCCAGGAACCAGCCGCGCGAAGTTTGAGAACACCGTCGCTCATGAGATGCATCACATCGGGCTGGGTAGCCTCGGTCCTGTGTACGATCAGAAAATCGCCGCTTTACCGGAACTTGCACGAGCGGCAGCTGACTGGATGGGATCGTTCGGCGAAGGCTTGGCCATGCTCGCCGCCGCGGGAGGGCCAGATGTCGATCCCCACGCCGCCAGCACGGCCAAGGAACATGCGCGTTGGGAGCACGACATGGCCAACTTCAACAGGGACCTCCGAGCGGTTAACGGCTTCCTCAGCGATACGCTCAGCGGAAAGTTTCCCAACCGGGACGCCATAGACGAAAAGGGATCCAGCTTTTTTGGCGCGCAGGGGCCCTGGTACACCGTCGGCTACAAAATGGCGGTGACGGTTGAAAAACGCTTCGGACGTACAGTCCTTATCGAGACAATGCTCGATCCACGTTGCCTGCTCGTGCTTTACAACCAGACCGCGTCCGAGCAGAACGCTGCTGGCAAAGAACAACTCGCGCTGTGGTCGGACTCTGTGCTTGCCGGCGTAGCCGCGCCGTCTTGCATAGGTGCGCCGAAGTCTTAGAGTTTGTGTAGAAAAATGCATTTTGCGCCCGTGGAGACAAATATGAACGGACATCGCATTTATTTCTCAGTTCTGGCGCGGCCGCAATTTCTGGCGACCGCGCTGGTCGTGCTGGTTGCTTCCAGCGTGGCTTTCGCTTCCACTCCGCAGGGGACTTTCGATAAGACATTCCAGGTGAGCGGACCCGTCGATCTGGAAGTGGAAACTCACTCTGGCGACATTATTGTGCGAAGCGGCCCGTCGGGATCGGTTTCCATTCACGGCAAGATCTTCGTCGGGGACCACTGGCTGTTCGGAAACCGGCACGCCGATGTAAGTGACATTGAGCAGCATCCTCCGCTGCGGCAGCAAGGGAATAGCATCCGTATCGACTATGTCAATGCTCATGAGATTTCGGTGGATTATGAAATCACAGTGCCTGAGGAAACGACCATCCGCACGCACAGCGGCTCGGGAGATCAGACTATCGAAAGGACCCGCGGCAACGTCGACTTGCAGAGTGGATCGGGAGACATGAAACTCTCGCGGATTACGGGGGAAATTCACTTGCAGACGGGTTCGGGCAACGTGCGGGCGCGCGAGATCGCAGGTGGGGTGCGAGGCGGCACGGGCAGTGGCGACATCGAGGTGGAAGAAACTGGAGCGGGAGATATCGATCTGCATACTGGTTCTGGAAACATTACGGCTCGCGCCATTCAGGGGGCATTCCACGCGGAAGCGGGGAGCGGCGATATTACGGGCGAGGGCGCGCAGACAGGTGCGTGGGAAATCCGCACTGGTTCGGGGAATGTGCACGTCCGGTTACCGTCAGACGCGGCGTTTGATGCCAACCTTTCCACCAGTTCCGGCACAGTGGATGTCGGTCCCGCGATCAAGATGACGGTGCAAGGTCGAGTGCAGGAGATGCGAAAGCAGATCATCGGCAAAGTGCGCGGCGGCGGACCGCTGCTGACAGTACGCACGGGATCGGGCGATATTCATATTGAGTAAAACAGAAATATAGGTATTTCACCACGTAATCGAGGAGGATGGCTATGGGCTTCTCGGTGTTTCCGTGACTCCGTGGTGGATTTAAGCCTTCCACTATTACCTCCGTGCCTTGACGCCGCGCCTGCCAGCAATTTACTTTCGATTCTCTGGGAAGATTCTGTCTTCCGTTCGCGAGGAAATCTTGGCGCACCGTCCGATTATCACTCTCACCACCGACTTCGGCACGAACGATCATTTTGTAGGCGTTATGAAGGGCGTCATTCTGGATATTACGCCGGAGGCGGAGATTGTCGATATCTGCCATTCCGTGCAGGCTTTCGATGTGCTCGATGGCGCCCTCACCATTTCGCAAGCGTATTCCTATTTCCCCACGCGAACGGTGCATGTTGTGGTGGTGGACCCTGGCGTAGGTACGGCGCGGCGGCCGATCTTGGCCTCGAGTGATAAATATCATTTCGTTGCGCCCGACAATGGTGTGCTTTCGCTGGTCTACGCACGCGAGGAGCGTATGCACGTGCGGCACATCACATCCGAGCATTATTTTCTGCAGCCGGTGAGCAACACATTTCATGCGCGAGATATTTTTGCTCCTGTAGCCGCATACTTGGCAAAAGAGGTCGATACGCTGAAGTTTGGCGATGAGGTTGAGGAGTACGTGCGCTTTTCGGCGCCGAAGCCGAAAGCCGTCGACCAAAACTGTTTGCGTGGCGTTGTGCTAAAGGTCGACCGGTTCGGAAATCTCGTCACCAACATCACGCCGCAAGATGCTCCCATGCTTTTCGGAGCGAGTGCTGAAGGATTCAAGATCACTGTTGGCAGCCGCGAGATCACCGAGATCCACAGTGCTTATGCCGAGGGCGCGCCGGGAGAGGTTTTCGGCGTTCTCGGCAGTATGGGTTTTCTTGAAATCGCGGCCAATCGGGGAGCCGCAGCTCAGCTAACCGGCGCCGGTAAAGGAAGCGATGTGAGCATTATCCTGGGTGAGGCTGCCGCTGCCGGTAAAGGCGCGTAGTAAGTTTCTTACAGATTTTTCGGCTTGGGGTGAGCGTAGCGCTCCATCTCTCCCGTCCACTTGAGGAAGCGCCAGAGACTGGTACGCTCCCGCCACAGAAATTCCCAAAACTCAAGAAAGCCGATTTGCGTCATCTTGACGCCGCAGTAGGTCTCGATGCGCCACAGCAGATAGGGACTTCGCCACGGAGCCAGGCGATGGCCTTTGGTAGCGTTCCACAGGAAGCGGACCGAATGGCGCATGGCTCCATGATAACCACAGACGGATGGCTTCGACTATGCGCAGAGCAGGTTCGCTTCGCCATGAGACGGGAGACTCGACCCATGTTAGAATTTTGTCTCCGCCAAGAACTTCCTACCATGTCTGACGCAAACACCCGCCAAAGGGCCGAAGACCACTACTACGCTGCGCTCGATTTGATGGGGGATGGGAAGTTGGAAGAAGCGGTCGCAGCTTATCGCGAATCGATTGCCGTCGATCCTGATTTTACTGAGGCCATGCACGGATTGGCGCGCGCGTTGCAGGATTTACAGCGCTACGATGAGGCGATCACAGTGGCGCAGAAGATTACGGAGTTGGACCCGGATGATGTGCTCGCCCACACCAGCTTGTCCGTGCTCTATCAGAAAAAAGCAATGATTCCGGAAGCCGAGGCTGAGGGAGCGAAGGCACGCGTTCTGGGTTGGAAGCAGCAGTTGAAGAAGAGCCAGGACTAAGACACTGTTGCCGGTCTTCCTCTCATCGCCTATTTCGGTATGTCGCCAGCAACAGTCCGGCGGCGGCTAACGAGGGCGCAATGATTGCCGGAGTTCCCTTTCTCCAGAAGTCCAGTCGTCCGCCTCCTTCCGCGTCAGATATCGAACGTAACCGTGATTCACCAGCACCGGATATACTTGCTTTGTCTTGGCGACAGGCACGCTCGGAGCCGAGATGTAGATGTCAGCCTCTTTGTTGAACAACTTGCCCCCAAAAAAGAAAAACGGTCCAATCGCGCAGGCAAGAAGAATCTTGCGCCACATTGGTAAGTCCGCCAAATAGAACTGATCTAGATTTTGCATTCCGCGTTCTTCTTCCAAGTCAGGCTGAAAGCTGATGGCTGAGAGCTGAAAGCGAATCGCTACAGCTCGTACTTCTTCATCAAGTGCCGGAATGAGCGGTAGGAGATGCTGAGCAGGTCGGCGGCCTTGGTTTGCACGCCATTCGAGCGATCGAGAGCGGTTTGCAGCAGGCTGCGCTCGATGCTTGCGACGTAGCCTTCCATGCCGACACCCTCGGGTAGCACTGCTCCCGGCGCTACGTCAGACGTTCCTCCAGCGACGCCCGCTGCTGCAGCGCGAGCTTTCGGGCGTTCTGCCGGCAGATCGACGTGCAACTCGTTCGTCATCTCGAGAGCGACGGCGCGCTCGATGGTGTTCTCGAGCTGGCGGACGTTACCAGGCCATTCGTAATCACAAAGAGCGTCAAGGGAATCTTTGTTGATGCGCAGGATGCTTCGGCTGGCCGCGGCCGCATATTTTTTCAGAAAGTGATTGGCGAGCAGCGGGATGTCCTCGCGGCGCTCGCGCAGGTCAGGCACGCGGATGGGAATCACACTGAGGCGGTAGTAGAGATCCTCGCGAAACAGGTTTTCGGCAACGGCCTTGTCAAGATCGCGGTTGGTGGCGGCGATGACCCGTACATCGATGGGAATCTCGCTGGTGCCGCCGACCGGGCGCACTGAGCGTTCCTGCAAGACGCGAAGCAATTTCACCTGCATGGCCAGAGTCATCTCGCTGATTTCATCCAGGAAGATGGTGCCGCCGCCGGCTACTTCGAACAACCCGCGTTTGTTCTGCGTGGCCCCGGTAAAAGCTCCCTTCAAATAGCCGAAGAGTTCGCTTTCCAACAAAGTTTCCGGAAATGCACCGCAGTTCACCGACACAAACGGTTCAGTGGCGCGAGGAGAACAGATATGTACCGCGCGCGCTACCAACTCTTTACCGGTGCCACTCTCGCCGTGAATCAAGACGGTGCTGGCCGTGGACGCGACGGTGCGCAGCGTCTGCTTTAGCTTTTCCATCGCCGGACTGGAGCCGATGATATTGTCCAGCGAATTGTGCGAGGCGGCGTCACGCCGCAGGGCAAAATTCTGTTTGCTGAGAGTCAGTTTTTCCAGCACACGGCTGATGGCAAGCTTGATTTCGTCGACCAAGCCGGGGCTCTTGCGAATGTAGTCGGACGCTCCTCCGGCTTTTACCGCTTCCACCGCGGCTTCGTAGTCGTCCACGGCAGTGATAAGGATCACCGGAGAGTCGGGGGAAACGCGATGGGCATGGCGGAGGACTTCGATGCCATCGATGTTCGGCATTTTGATATCCGTGATGATGACGTCATAAAGAGCGCCGTCAATTTTATTCTTGGCGGCTTGGCCGGATTGCACAGTTTCGACGCGGTGTCCGTCGCGACGCAGGGCAATGTCGAGCATTTCGCAGATAGAGCGCTCATCGTCGCACACGAGAATGTTAGCCACGGCGCCCCCCATCTGCCGCAGCAGCCGCCAGTTGGGTGGGTTCAGCCGTTTGCACTGGAGATGAAGTGGAGTTTTCCAGCGTCCGCGAACTGGGTGCCGGGCTTTCCGCATCGAACCGCCGCAGCCTCAACACGAAAGTGGTTCCCTGCCCAGGCTTAGACCGCGCCCAGACTTTGCCTTCATGCGCTTGCACGATCTGGTAGACAACGGCCAAGCCAAGGCCTGTTCCGCCTTCAAAGTTTGATTGAAACGGTTCGAAAATCTTTTCCGTCTGCTGCGGGGTCATTCCAGTTCCGGTGTCCGCAAAACTCACCTGCCAGTCGTCTCCCAGGCGTTCGATGCTGACTTGCAAAGTGCCGCCGTTGCGCATGGCGCGCACCGCGTTCTCGGCAAAGTTCCAGAACACCTGTTTGATTTTGTCGCCGTCGGCGAGGGACCAGGCCTCGCGGACCGAAAATCGGCTTTCAATGACGATGCCGGTATTTTCCGCCGCCATACGGTGCCGCATCAGAGTAAGAGTGTCCTCTAACAATGGCACGAGGTCGGCCTTTTCGAAGCGATACTGTTTGCCGCGGGAATACGCAAGAAAATCAGTGATGATCCCGTTGAGCCGCTGTGATTCGCGAGTGACGATGTCAAGCAACTGCCGGTGCTCGGCGCTCATCTCGGGAATACCGGAGAGCATGCTGACCGAACCCGCGATCGAAGTAAGCGGATTACGAATCTCGTGGGCAATGGCCGCAGCCAGCCGGCCCACAGCTGCAAGCCGGTCCTGCATGCGGACTTCGCGCTCCAGGCGCCGGATCTCGGTAAGGTCATCGAACGCGTAGACATATCCAAGCGTGCCACGCTCCGGCACGTTCAAGGTGGCTACTCTTACTCGCAATGTTTTGCGAAATGCATTCGCTGCGTCGAATCGAACTTCTGCGTGGGCCTGCTGCGACTCGGTATTGGGCAGCGCGTCCAGGAATAGTTTGTTGACCGGGGTTCCGAGCAACTGGCCGGGCGTACGCTCCAGAAGCTTCTGCGCGGCGCTGTTCACCAGGGTAATGTGGCCATCAAGACTGGTGGTGATCAATCCGCTGCTGATGGATTGAATAATGTTTTCATGGAGGATCTGAAGGTTCTCCAGAGCGCCGCTGGCGCGTTTCAACTGCACCCGCGCCTGACGCAACTTGGTGGCCAACAGTCCGGCCAGGTAGGCAACGGCCAAGTAGGCAAACAAGTTCACAAAAATGATTGCCTGCAGCGTTTTCAGTTCGGGGTGGGTCGTGCAGTAGGACTTCACCACGCCGTAGTAGTTGAGTTCGAGAACTGTTCCGTAAAGAATGAAGGCAAGTGCGGCAACGAGATGCGCCCAGACCCGCGGGAGCAGGATACTGGCTACGATAATGACGAGAGGATAGAGAAAGTTCAGCGAACTGTCCCAGCCTCCCGTTTCGTGCACTACGAGACTAACTAGGATCAGGTCGGTGAGCACCTGCAAAGAGGCCTGCAGCCGATGGTCCTGCCAGAGGGAGAGCAGTAGCGCGTAGAAAATCGACAGGGCAAACCACAGGAGGATGGTACTGACGAAAAGACGTAGGGGTAGTGGTGTGGGCGCAAGGTGCGCCACGGCCAACTGGATTGCGAGCAGGAAGGTCAGGATCAGGATCCGTGCTTTAACCAGCCAGGCTAGCCAGCTCCGCTCGTCGAACGTCGATTGCATTAAGGTCCCGATGATCTGGAAAAAATATCCAGGTGAAGGTTTTGCTCTGGCGAACCGGCCCTCCGCCCGCCCAAAGAGGCTTTTCGAAAAGCCAGGAGCCGTTCCAAGAGACAGAACTGGCTCCCAGCGCGTTTTCTTAACCTGCCAGCTTGGCGATCATGGCAAACAGTGGCATGTAGAGCGAGATCACGATGCCTCCAATGGTTATGCCGAGCACGCCGATGATGGCTGGCTCCAACATGGCCAGCATGTCCTTAGTAGCTGCGTCCACTTCTTCTTCGTAGAAGTCGGCGATCTTCTGCAGCATGTTGTCCATGGCACCGGTGGCTTCGCCGACACCGATCATCTGGGTCACCATGTTGGGAAAGACACCGCATTCTCGGAGAGGATCCACAATCGTCCTGCCTTCTTCGATAGCTTTCCGCACTTTCATCAACGCTTCTTCGAGAACTGCGTTGCCGGAAGTCTTGGCGGTGATAGCCAAGCCTTCCAGGATGGGCACGCCCGAGGTGATCAAGGTGCCCAGCGTGCGCGTGAAGCGGCCCACGGCGATCTTGCGCAATAGCGTACCGATGACAGGCATGTTCAGCAGAAACCTGTCGAAGTAATAACGACCGCGAGGGTGCTTGCGGATCTGCTTGATGCCGAAGACCAGACCAACTGTGCCCGCGATGAACACCCACCAGAAACTCTGCACGAATGCGCTCAATCCCATGACGATACGAGTGGGAAGAGGCAGGGCAACACCTAGGCCAGCGAACAGATTGGAGAAGATGGGCACAACCCACTTGAGCAGCGCGCCGACAATCAGAGTTGCGATGCCCACGACCGCGACGGGATAGATCAGCGCCGATTTCACGGCGGAGCGCAGGCGCACGGCCTTTTCTACGTAGGTAGCCAAGCGCTGCAAGATGACGTCCAGAATTCCGCCCGTTTCACCAGCTTCAATCATGTTGGTGGTGAGGTCATCAAACACAAGTGGATACTGGCGCATGGCGTTGGCCAAAGTCGCACCACCTTCCACCGTAGTGCGGACGCCATTCAGCGTCTTTTGGAAAGACTGGCTTTCTTGGTTGGCCGCCAGAATCTCCAGACACTGCACCAGCGGTAAGCCGGCGTCGATCATGACCGAGAACTGGCGGAAGAAAATTGCGATGTCCTTGGTCTTGACCTTGCCGGATCCGAATGTGGGCATCGAAAACTCTTTGCCCTTTTCCCGGATTGCTCCCGGAACGATCCGTTCGCGTCGCAGCTGCTGTCCCAGCGCCTGCTTATTGGGCGCATTTCGTTCTCCGGAAACCTTCTGTCCGGAGGCGTCCTTGCCGGAAAATGTGAAAACTGGCATGGTGTTAACCTCTCCTCAACTTGTGGTCGCTGATTGCTGAATTCTTTTGCGGCCCAACTGGCCGAACCCTACTCGTTGTCATTGCCGTCGACGCTTTTAGCCCTTCGACGGTGCCGCCCCTCGCGCCATTGTCGACCCGGCCGTTCCGCCCCGGTTTGTCAAGCTGGCGCCCCGGTTGATCATTTCCTGAAGCTCGTCCGGATTGCTCGACCGCTGCAGCGCCGTCTCCAGCGAGACCTGCTTCTGGAGATAGGCCGTGGCCAACGCTTGATTAAACGTTTGCATGCCGAACTTATCTTGACCGGACTGCATGGCCGAATAGACCTGGTGAATCTTGTCCTCGCGAATCAGATTGCGGACCGCGGGGTTGGGGATGAGGATTTCCATGATCATGGCGCGTCCCTTGCCGTTTACGGTTTGCAGCAGGCTTTGGCACATGATGCCTTCCAGCACCAGGGAAAGCTGAGCGCGAATCTGGGGCTGCTGGTGTGCGGGAAACACGTCGATGATGCGGTTGATGGTGGATGTGGCCGAATTGGTGTGCAAAGTGCCGAAGGTTAAGTGACCGGTTTCGGCAATGCGCAGGGCCGATTCGATGGTTTCGAGGTCACGCATTTCGCCGATCAACACGACGTCCGGGTCTTCACGAAGGGCAGCACGCAAGGCATCGGAGAAGCTCTTGGTGTCGGCGTGCAGTTCGCGCTGGTTGACCACGCAGTTCTTATTCATGTGGACGAACTCGATCGGATCCTCGATGGTAAGGATGTGATCGTGGCGTTCGCTGTTGATCTTGTCGATCATGGCGGCGAGCGTTGTCGACTTACCGGAGCCGGTCGGCCCTGTCACCAGCACCAGACCACGCGGCTTGTCGCAGAGCTTGCTCACGACCGCCGGCAAGCCCAGCTGGTTGAAGGACTTGATCTCAAACGGAATCAAACGAAATACGGCGGCCGTGGCACCGCGCTGATTGAAGACGTTGGCGCGGAACCGGGCCAGGCCTTTCAACCCGAAAGAAAAGTCGAGCTCGAGGCTTTCCTCAAAGCGGTGCTTCTGCGAGTCAGTCATGACGCTGTAGGCGAGTTGTTTGGTCTCTGCCGGCGTCATCTGCGGCAAATCGAGCGGCACCAGATGTCCGTGCACTCGGATCTGGGGAGGCGAATTGGTGGTGATGTGAAGATCACTGCCATTCATCTCCAGCATTCTTTTGAGCAGATCGCTTAACGACAAACCCATATTTGCTTCCTTCCTCTAGACTGTGAATCAATGAATTGTTTCGCGGGCAACTTCCTCGAGAGTGGTCATGCCCGCCGCAACTTTGATCAAACCACTTCGACGCAGGGTAATCATGCCCCGCTCGATAGCTTTCTTTTTCAGTTCAACCGCAGATGCTCCCACCAGGACCAGTTCCCTGATCTCGTCATCCACTTCCATAACTTCATACAAACCGCAGCGGCCTTTGTAGCCGGTGTTATTGCAAATGCCACAGCCCTTGCCTTTCTGGATTTTGATGGTCTTGGCCTCTTCCGGCGTAAATCCTTCTTCGATCAAGGTTTGGACCGGAACCTCGACAACCTCCGCGCAATCCTTGCAAATTCGCCGAACCAGTCGCTGGGCACAAATGAGGTGAACTGAAGTTGCGACCAGGAAGGGCTCGATTCCCATGTTCATCAGTCGCGTAATGGTTTCGGGCGCACCGTTAGTGTGCAAAGTGGAAAGCACGAGGTGGCCGGTGAGCGCGGCCTTGATGGCAATTTCCGCCGTTTCGAAGTCGCGGATTTCGCCGACCAGGATGATGTTCGGATCTTGCCGAAGGAAAGAACGTAGAGCGGCGGCAAAATTCAAGCCGATCTGCTCTTTCATCTGTACCTGGTTTACGCCACCCAGCTGAAACTCGACTGGATCTTCGGCCGTCATAATGTTGGTATCGGGCTGGTTGAGGCGAGAGATGGACGAATAAAGAGTGTTGGTTTTTCCTGAACCTGTCGGACCGGTCACCAACACCATGCCGTAAGGTTTGAGAATGGCCTTCTCGAACTTGACCAGAGACTCGGGCTCGAAACCCAGCTTGGTCATGTCGAGGCGCAGGTTTTCTTTGTCGAGCAAGCGCAGCACGATCTTCTCGCCCCACAGCGTGGGCAGAGTGCTGACGCGGAAGTCGAGTTGCTTCTTACGGCCGCCAATGTTCATCTTCAGCATGATGCGGCCGTCCTGCGGCAGGCGTTTTTCGCTGATATCCAGCTTCGCCATGATCTTCAGGCGGGAAGTGATTGCGTCCTTGAGCTTGATCGGCGGCGACATGATCGCTTGCAGCACGCCGTCAATACGGAACCGTACTCGGAAGTCTTTTTCGTAGGGCTCGATGTGAATGTCGCTGGCGCCGCGCTTGACCGCGTCGGTGAGGACCAGATTTACTAGCTTGACTACAGGAGCCTCATCGGCAGCCTTCTCCAGCTGGGACAGCTCCATCTGCTGTTCTTCCGCCTGCAGTTCGACGTCGCTTTCGTTCATCTCCTGCATCGACTGCATTACGGTTTCGAGGTCTTCTTCTTTTTCCTTCGGGCCGCCGTATGATTTTTCGATGCCTGCGAGAATCGAACTTTCGGAAGCAACCACTGGCTCGATGTTGAAGCCAGTCATGAACTTGATATCGTCCATCGCAAAGACGTTGGTCGGATCGACCATGGCGATGGTGAGCGACGCGCCCACGCGGCTCAACGGAAGAATTTGATATCGCTTCGCGGTTTCAAACGGAATCAGCTTGACGACAGCTGGATCGATTTCAAAATACGAGAGGTTGATGGCGGGAACGCCATATTGCCGGGAGAGAAAATTGGTGACGTCCTCATCCGTGAGGAAGCCGAGCTTCACCAAGGCAGAGCCCAGACGGCAGTTCTGCTCCTTCTGAGCTTTAGTCGCTTGTTCCAACTGCTCTGGGGTAATGATCTTCTCTTTGACGAGAAGGTCACCCAGCCGTTGAGACATACGTCGATCTCCTATCCACTGAGTGGAACGATGCCTGGCGATGTCGCCGGCATTTGCACCAAGCGCCGCTTTTGCTGTGGGATAAGAGCAGCGTCTTTGTGTTGACACAAATTGTCAACGCAAGTCGATTACCGTACCAGTTACCGTAGTACTTGGACTTGTCGCTAATCCCACCATGCCGTAAACGGAGTTCTGAAACCCGCGCCAGATGAACTTTTTTCTCGACAAGCGCGAAATTTGCGGCTGGAGTACATGCACTTCGGTAAGGACGAGAAGTCCCTTCGGTAGTTGACCTAGCCACACTGACGGTCCGGGGTACACTCAACGATGAGGAGACGTAACTTGCTCGACGACGCGAGGAAGAACCAAATTCGTGGCTACTACCGCGCTTTATTTCAAGCTTGGGGACCGCAGAACTGGTGGCCGGCACGGTCACGCTTCGAAGTGATCGTGGGCGCTTATCTGACGCAGAACACGGCGTGGACGAATGTGGAAAAGGCTCTGGCGAATCTTCGCTCTGTCAGACTGCTCAGCGTAAAAGGCGTCCGGCACGTGCCCTTGGGTGAACTGGAGCGCCTGATTCGGCCCTCAGGCTATTTTCGTCAGAAAGCCAAACGGTTGAAAACTTTCATCAACTTTCTAGATCAGCGGTATGGAGGCTCTTTGCAACGATTGTTTTCGCGGCCTACAGCAGCGGTTCGAGAAGAACTCCTTCAGTTGAATGGGGTTGGACCGGAAACTGCCGATTCCATCTTGCTTTATGCCGGTAATCATCCAGTATTCGTGGTGGACGCATACACGCGGCGCATTCTGGTGCGGCATGGGATTCTGCCTGGCAAAGGCGATTATGAGGATGTCCGGGAATTATTTGAGCGCGCTTTATCGCCTCTGGCAGAACCTGTTGCAGATTCGCCCGAATCTTCGACTCAAAATCTCGCGCCCGGCCTTCCAAGTGCCATGCACCCTCCGTCGGCAATGAGCGCGGCGAAGCGCACGGCTCTGACACAGGTTTACAACGAAATGCACGGCCTGCTTGTGGGCGTGGGAAAGAACTACTGCAGAAAATCACAGGCCCTGTGTGGCGGATGTCCTTTACAACCCTTCCTGCCTCGTCTTAAGTGAATCAGCAGCCCAAACGGAATCGGGCGACATCAATGAGAATTTACCGGATCGTGCTGTCGGTCTTAAATGGTCAGCGGCTTCACGCTCTTGCTTCAAGCCCAAACCCTGCGCCAGGTTGCGGATCAAGATGGATTGCTTGTAGGGACGGCCGTTCGCTCCACTCCACTTTCGGAGCCGACCTACGCCTCGACCCTGGCTCGGGAATTCAACATGGTGGAAGCGGAAGCCGCGATGAAATGGTGGGTGCTGCGGCCGGATGTATCTACTTACGACTTTCGCAAGGCGGACGACGTCGCTGTCTCGCTCATAGTCAGCCACTTTGCAAACTGGTTCGCTTTGCGCAAGTCCATCAAATGAAGGTTCGGGGCCATTGCCTGGTCTGGGACCACAACAACCCGGATTGGTTGGCGCAAGGTCACTTCACAACCCAGCAACTCTCGCGGCTTCTCCACGAACACATCACTCGCGTAATGAGACACTACGCAGGGCAGGTTTTTGCGTGGGATGTTATCAACGAAGCTCTGGATGAGAAGGGAAACGTACGCGAATCTCTCTGGTACGACCAGCCCGGCATAGGATTTTCCCAACAAAGAACGAAGTACATTGAGCAAGTGTTCCGTTGGGCGCATAAAGCGGACCCGAAGGCGCTGCTCTTCTACAACGAAGCGGAGGGTGAGGCACTGAACCGAAAGTCAGACGCGATCTACGCCATGATCAAAGATTTCCGCAACCGAGGAGTTCCCATCCACGGCGTTGGATTGCAGATGCACGTACCGATGCTCGATGCGAATATTCCAGCGATCGCTGCGAACATTACCCGGTTGACTGCGCTCGGTGTGCAAGTTCATTTCACCGAGCTTGACGTTTCTCTGCCAGTGGACTCCAGCGGTTGGGTTCGAACCGAGGATTTGACTCATCAGGCCGGGATCTATCGCGCATCGTCAGAACATGCCTGGACAGTCCTAGCTGCACGGCGATCCAGACCTGGGGATTCACTGACAAGTACTCATGGATTGGTTCTCATTCGCACGGCGCTCGCGGCCAGGCGCTGCCCTTCGATCGAGCCTATCAGCCCAAGGCCGCCTACCGCGCGGTGCGGGGGGAAATGTTGGCAGGGCGCGGACAGGTTCATTAGTCTGCTCAAGGCTATTACCGCCGGCTAGGCACTGAGGCCTTTCCAGCTTTCAACCAGCATCTATAATGAGTTTCAGGTCCCCATGCAGAAGGTGAGGGTGAATGAACCGCATCGGCTGGGCCGTTTACGCGTGGTGCAAAACGTTCCAACCCGACCTCTGAAAGACTCCAATCGCAAGCGGCTCATCGTCCTGCTTGCGATAGCTGTTTTTATTTTGTTCGCCATCTTGGTTTCGCAAACGGCATTTAACCAAACCATCCTGCGTCCCGATACTAACCAACAGGTCGTGGTTTTTTATGCCCTTTCGCTTCTGATTTCTCTTCTGTTCGTTGCGCTTACGTTCGTGCTGGTGCGCAATCTGCTCAAACTATTTGCTGAGCGGCGTCTGGGCGTATTGGGGTCGAAATTCCGCACGCGGATGGTGGTTGGAGCATTGCTGCTTTCATTCGTTCCAGTCATGGTGATGTACTGGTTCGCCTACGGCCTGATGAACCGTTCCATTGATAAGTGGTTCTCCACTCCGGTGGAAGAGGTTCGGGCGGATACGGACGCCATGGCTTCGCTGCTGGCCAGCTATGCGGCCCAGAACGCACGCTCGGAAGCCATTGCCATTGCCGCTGCGCCAGAGACGCAGAGAGCTTTCGAAGGCCATGGGTTCGCCGCTACCATCGAGGAATTACGCATCCACGAGCCTAACCTACAAAGCGGTTTTGCTCTCGCGATACAAAACGGAGTGGCGGAGGCGAGCCTAGGAGCTCCCGCGCCTTGGGCGGTTTTGAAGCAGAAACTGCCACTGGCACAGGCCGCCGCGGGACAACCCGCTCCATTCTTGTGGGAGCAAACCGAATACACGCTGGGCAGCGCACCGGTTGGAAAGGACGGATTGATTCTGGTGGCGATGCCACTGCCGGCGGAGTTCTCCAAGACGGTGAAGCAGATCGAAGCCAGCCAGCAGCGTTATCTGCAACTCAGCCGGGAGCGCAAACACGTGCGCCAGACCTACATGAGTCTGCTGCTATTGCTGACCATGATGGTGCTGTTCGTGACTACATGGCTGGCGCTTTTTCTCTCGAAGCTGGTGACTCGTCCGCTGGCGGCGCTGGCCGAGGCAACGCAGGAAATTTCTCGTGGACGCCTTGACTATCGCATCGACGTGAGCGCCGCCGATGAGATTGGAGACTTAGTCCGCTCTTTCAATCGCATGGCGGAGGAACTCGAAACCAGCCGGCGGCAGATTGAAGCGTCCAGCCGCGACGCGAGCGCTGCCAATGCCGAACTTGACCAGCGCCGCCGACAGATGGAAACCATCCTCGAAAGCATCCCGACCGGAGTTCTATCACTCGATGCCGGCCGCACCGTCACGCACGCGAACCAAGCCTTGCAGCGCATGTTTCATCCCGAGGGATATGCGGACGCAAAGCGTATGCTGCGCGGGGCTCGCCTGGCGGACGTGTTTCCGCCTGAAGTGTTGCAGGATTTGGAACCGCTGCTCCGCCGTGCCGACCGTATGGGAATGACAACCAGCCAAATGGAGATGCCGCTGCAACGCGCGTCTCTGAACGTAGCGGTAACCGTGGCAACGCTGCGCCGGCAGGATGAGCAGTCTGGGTACGTGATCGTGTTCGAAGATCTCTCCGATCTTCTGAAGGCTCAGAAACAGGCGGCATGGCGCGAGGTTGCGCGCCGGGTAGCACATGAGATCAAGAATCCACTCACGCCGATCGCGCTGTCCGCAGAGCGCATTCAGCGCCATCTGGAGCGGGCTACGACTCCCGACAAGGCGTCGTTGGAGATCGTCCGGTCCTGTGCTGAAACCATTGCGGGCGCGGTTGAAACAGTTCGCCGGTTGGTGGACGAGTTCTCCACTTTGGCTCGCTTTCCCGCATCCAACCCGCATCCGGCGGATATCAACGACGTGATTGAGAATGCCCTCTCCATGTTCAACGGAAGAATGGACGGCATCGATGTGTGCAAGTCGCTCGCTCCAAATCTGCCGAAGGTTATGGCGGATGCGGAAGCGATCAAGCGGGCTGTCGCCAACCTGGTGGACAATGCTGCCGAGGCTATGCAAGATTCATTGGTGCGCGAGATCCAGATTTCAACTTCGCTGGTGGCCAGCCGCGACGCTGTCGAGATCATCGTCGCCGATACCGGCCACGGTGTGACCCGCGAGTTGAAGGAAAAACTCTTTCTTCCTTATTTCTCCACCAGGAAACGAGGAACGGGACTTGGATTGGCAATCGTAAGTCGCGTCATCGAAGAGCATCATGGATCGATTCGCGTCGAGGAGAATCAGCCGGTGGGTGCGCGCTTCATCGTGGAGTTGCCAGTCGTTCCCGAACCCGCGTTGGCCACGCCGACAGCCCAGCATGCATAAAATTCTCGTGGTTGATGACGAATCCGGCATTCGCGAATCGCTGCAGGGAGTACTCGCAGACGAAGGCTACGAAACTGCTTCCGTGGAGAGTGGCGAAGAATGCCTGAAGCTGTTGCGCCGCGAGCGCGGCTACGAAGTCGTTCTGCTGGATATCTGGCTGCCCGGTATCGATGGCCTGGAAACGCTGGAAAGAGTCCGCGAACTGGAGAACGCGCCCGAAGTAATTATGATTTCCGGTCACGGTACGATCGAAACTGCTGTGCGCGCCACCAAACTCGGCGCTTATGACTTCCTGGAAAAACCTCTTTCCATCAACAAGACATTGATTCTGGTCAAAAATGCGATCGAATCGAAAAAGCTGCGCCATGAAAACGTCGACCTCAAGAAACAACTACACGCCAAGAGCTTGATCGCTGGCGACAGCATTCCGATGAAAGCGTTGCGCCAGCAGATCGGTTTGATGGCTCCCACCAACGGCCGCGTTTTGATTTACGGCGAGTCGGGAACAGGGAAGGAACTGGTCGCCCACGCGATCCATGCGCAGAGCCTGCGCAAGGACGAAACCTTTGTCGAGGTTAACTGTGCGGCAATTCCTGAAGACCTCATCGAGAGCGAACTTTTCGGCCATTACAAAGGGTCGTTTCCCGGAGCGACCGTCGACAAGGACGGGAAGTTTCAAAAAGCAAACGGAGGAACGCTGTTTCTCGATGAAGTGGGCGACATGAGCTTGAAAACACAATCGAAGGTACTGCGCACGCTCGATGAACAGCGGGTTGCACCGCTGGGCAGCGACGAAACCATCACCGTGGATGCGCGCATTATTGCCTCGACGAACAAAGATCTGGAAGAGGAAATCTCGATTGGAAATTTCCGCGAAGACTTGTTTTACCGGCTCAATGTGATCCCTTTCTTCGTGCCACCGCTGCGCGACCGGAAGGAAGATATTCCGCTGCTGGCGCGCCACTTTTTGAAAGACCTAGCCGCAACTTACGGAAGACGTCCTCGAGAAATCACGGACGATGCTATTGAGGGGCTGATGCGCTATTCATGGCCGGGAAATGTGCGTGAATTGCGCAATGTGATCGAACGGATCGTGATCATGAATCCCATGACCATCCGATTGGACCGCAAGCATCTGCCTCCACTGGTCTATCGCGACGGTCATCGGCGCGCAGCACGAAGCGAGTTTTCCACCTTGCACCAGGCGCGGGACGCCTACGAGCGGGACTTTATTCTGAAGAAGCTCGACGAGAACCACGGCAATGTAACTCGGGCGGCCGAGGTGCTGGGCCTGGAGCGGAGCCATTTGTACCGCAAGATGAAAACCTTGGGTATCGTGGTGAACGAGTAAGAGTGCCCCAGATCGGAGCTACCGCTTCACCATGCGGATTTCGGTGCCGTTCTTTCTGAACTCCACTTTGTCCATGAGCTGGTTGATGAGAAAAATCCCGCGCCCGTGATTGGAATAGACATTCTCCCCGACGGTGCAGGCGGGGATCGCCTCGGGGGCAAATCCAGTACCGGGGTCACGGACCACGATCAGAATGCCGCGTTCTTGGTCGCTGCTCACCAGGCACTCCACAACCTTAGTGGGATCTTCTCTTGCGCCATGAATCACCGCGTTGGCAAGCGCCTCTTGCAGAGCCAACTCGATCGCATCTTCCTTGCCTTCCACCCCGTTCATTTGGCGGAGCACTGCCATTATTTCCTGTACAACCGGATCCACCGCATTGCGGTCCGCGGACAGCGTTACCCGTAAAATCAAAGTTAATTGATCTGGATCGAAATCTTTTTCGGGAAGAGGTTGCTCGGGAGAATCCGGCGATGACATTGTTTTCGGCCCGTAAAAACTTGTTCGCTATTTCAAGTCCTGCTCTTGATTCGCTTTAGCTGCAGATTGACTCTATCTTCAAACTGTCAGTCCGACAATCTTCACCGCCACGGCTGCCGGAGCGCCCGGACGCCTCTCATGCTGATCCCGTTCACTGAGGCTATCGCGCATAGCTCTTCTTGGAAGTTTTCGGCAGTTCGACGCGTCCGTCGGTCAGGTGTTCCAACTGCCTTCTCCAGTCGAGTTCTTCCACGAAACCACGCGATTCGCGCCAGTTGGGTTGCACCTTGACGTAAAGCTCGAGAAAAACTTTGGCGCCCAGCATGCGCTCGATCTGCAGACGCGCGGACGTGCCGATCCGTTTCAGCATCTGGCCCTTCTTGCCGATCAGGATGCCCTTCTGTCCTTCACGCTCGCAATAGATCGTTGCGGAAATGCGCGTCAACTTGGCGCCTTCTTCGAAGTTCTCAACAATCACGGTGGTTGCGTAGGGAAGTTCTTCCTCGGTCTCGAGCAGTACCCGCTCACGCACAATCTCTCCGGCCATGAATCGCGCTGGCTGATCGGTGACCTGGTCTTCTGGGAACAAAGGAGGGCCAGCCGGCAAGGCCGCTGTTACTTGCTTCAGCAATATATCGAGGCCATCGCGATTCAACGCTGAAATTGGAATGATGTCATGAAACTGATGCAGTTTTTTGTACTCCTCGATCAACGGCAGCAGCCTGCCCTTGCATCCTCTCAACAGGTCAACTTTGTTAAGGATCAGGCAGACTTTTGTCGACGAATGCTTCAACATTTGTATGGCGAACTCGTCGCGCTGATCGAGTTTCCGCGTCGCATCCATGATCAGGAGGACAAGATCACAACCCTCCAGAGCTTCTCGCACTTCGACCATCATCTTGCGGCCCAATGAACTGTCGGGCTTGTGAACGCCGGGCGTGTCGATTAATACGATCTGCGCACCGGCTTGTCCCTTGCTCTTGGGCAAGTTGACGATGCCTTGAATTCGGTTGCGCGTGGTTTGTGGCTTGGGCGAGATGATGGCGAGTTTTTCGCCTACGAGCGCGTTGAGCAGCGTAGACTTGCCGGCGTTAGGGCGGCCGAGAATACAGACAAAACCAGAGCGGAAAGGCATAGAGGGCGGGACTTTGAAGGCCGAAGCCCGCCTTCCGACTATATCAGTTTCAACTGCCGAGGCTGAACCGTGGTAATTCTGACGCGTTCCACCTTGCGATCCGTTGACTCCAGCACCTCGAAGCGCAAACCGTCATCGTCCACAGTTTCACCCTTCTGCGGAATGTGCCCCGCCAACTCGCTGACCAGGCCCGCGACCGTAGCTGATTCCCTTCCTTCCGGTCTCGTGCCGAACAGTTCGGAGAGACGGTCCACGTCCATGCCTCCGGAAACGATGTATGACTCAGGATTTTCTCTGACGATTTCCGGCTTCTCATGCTCGTCACGAATTTCACCCACGATCTCTTCCACCAGATCTTCGATGGTAACCAACCCCGCTACACCACCATATTCATCGACCACAATCGCCATACGAATATTGTTTTTCTGCATTTCCCGGAGAAGATCGCTGCCGAGTTTGCTTTCGGGCACGAAATATACATCCCGCCGCATCAGCGTTTCGAGGGTTTTGGAAGCCTCGCTGTCCGGCACTTGCAGCACATCCTGGGCGTAGACGATGCCTTTGATGTTGTGAATGCTCTCGGAGTACACGGGAACCCTGGAATAGTGCTTGGTGCGCAGCATTTCGATGAATCGTTCGACCGTGGATTCCATCGGCACCGCGAACATTTCCGGCCGCGGTTTCATAGCTTCGCGCACGGTCTTGCCGCTGAACTCGACTGCCGACTGTATCAAGTCGCGGTCGCCTTCTTGAATAATGCCTTCTTCCTGTCCTGCTTCGATCAACGCGTCAACGGCCTCGGCCGCGCTCTCCGGTTCCTCGCGTGTATTTTCGCGAGTGAGTGATGCCACCGATTGCAAAAACCCCAGCACGATAGTCACCGGCAATACGAGATAGATCAGGATTCTCACCAGCCACGTCCAGCGGATAAGCCAGGCACCGTTTGTGCGCGAGAAGAAGACAAACGGTAGAAACTGGTTGAACACGATGATGATCACAACCAGGCTGATCGCCGCCTGCAAAATTTCGTATATGCTCCAGAGCTGATCGCTGAAGAGAGCGAAGCCCACCAGCAAAGAAATCGTCGCGGTGGTCAACTGTTTGAGCACCGACATGGAGAGCGATGCCCGCGCCCGGCTCACGTGCAGGATGGGTTCAACCTTCTGCTCGAACACATCGATGTTGTCCTGAAATTCGCGCGAGAGAAACTTGCCGATCTCCTGGTAGACGCGGTCCACGTAGGAGGCCAGCGCCAACAGCCCCAACAGCGGGACCAGTGCCAGTGCAACAGCCCAATTCATACGGTTGTGCGCCTTGCGCGGGACGGACGAATTCGAGGCGACTTACGACTTAAATGTTGGCTGGCACGCGCTTCCGTCCTCTCGACCAGCCCCATCTCCAACTTCAGAAGCTGTCGCAATCGTGTCTCTTCGTGAGCCATCTCGCCATTATCATCCTCGTGATCGAATCCGGCCAGATGAAGAATACCGTGCAGTACAAGAATTCTTGTCTCTTCTGCGACGGAGTGTCCCAGGCGAATGGCGTTTTCTCGTGCGATGTCAGCGGAAATCGCGAGCTCGCCAGCAACTTGTTTTACTCGACGCCGTCCCATTTGCGGCGATGGAAACGACAATACATCCGTGGCTTTGTCTTTTCCGCGGAATTGCCGGTTGAGAGAACGTAACTCTTGGCTGTTTGTCACTAACACATTCACGGTGTCGCGTAAGTGGACCGCTCGCCTCGCCCGCAGGACAAAACGTTCGAGGGTTGACGGGCTCAACCCCGTGATTTTTTTTCGAAGGATAACCAACTTGTCCTGCACGGATCCTATTCTCCCGCCGCTTCACGGGGTCTGCTATTCAGATCCTTCGCCTCCGAATTCTTAGGCTCGGTGCTTCTCAATCCTCCGCCCGTGGCTTCGGCGCTTCTTCCGCCAGACAATAACAACATCTGCTGCTCTGCGATGTGAGTTTTGTGCTCGTCATAGGCCCGAATAATGCGCTGCACCAAGTGATGACGCACAACATCCGCTTCGTCGAAGTGAACGAACATCAGCCCTTCCACTCTCTGCAATATGTCAATCGCTTCCAGCAGTCCACTACGGCGTGCGTTGGGCAAATCGATTTGCGTAACGTCTCCGGTAATGACGGCTTTCGAGTTGAAACCCAAACGAGTGACGAACATTTTCATCTGTTCCGAAGTCGTGTTCTGCGCCTCGTCGAGAATCACAAACGAATCGTTTAGCGTACGCCCGCGCATGAATGCAATCGGCGCAATCTCGATGACATTCTTCTCCAGATAGCGGTCCACCTTCTCCGGGTCGAGCATGTCATACAGCGCGTCGTACAGAGGACGCAAATACGGATCGATCTTGTCCTGCAGTGTTCCCGGCAAGAAACCCAAACGCTCGCCTGCCTCCACTGCCGGACGCGCCAGGATGATTCGATTCACACGTTTGGCGAGCAGGGCAGAGATCGCCATGGCCACGGCAAGATAAGTCTTGCCTGTGCCCGCAGGGCCGATGCCGAAAACCATGTCGTGTTTCTCGATGGCCTCGACATAGCGTCGCTGATTCACGCTCTTGGGTTGCACCATGCGACGCCCCAGGGAGCGCTGGCGGCCAGCGTCGGCCAGTCCGCGCAGGGTTGCCGTCGGATCCGCCACCAAGACGCGCAACATGCTGTTGAGATCGCCATTGTTGAAGGCATATCCGGAGCGCTGCAGACTTTCATAGTCCGCAAACACCTGCTCGGCACGAGCAACGTCACGCGCCGCGCCTTCCAGTTCAACAGCGTTTGATCGCAGGTCAATCGTCACGTTGAGGCCATCTTCCAACACGCGCATGTTCTCGTCGCGCGTACCAAAAAGGGTCTCGATGTTGGGACTTATCCCGATACTTTTCTTCATTCAGTCTCTTTGACGCACCATGAAGGGATACTGCCGGAGTCTCTCGGAAATAGACACAAGTGTATCCAGCTTGCAGACAAAACAGAATTATGCTGAGAGACGGTAACAGCCGGGATGCTCATGCCCAGAGGGCAAGTCACTACCATTGCATAAAGCGTACCCCGCGCCGGGGTCAGAGTCAATGGTCGCGCAACCGTTTGACCGGCTGAGACTTAGTCCCGTAGAATAGTTTATTCGGCTTTCACCGAATATCTCGCTGTACACACAAAGGGTACGAATCAGACATGGCTAATCATTTTTCGGCGCTTAAGCGCGCCCGCCAGACCGAAAAGCGCACTGCCACCAATCGCGCCAACGCCTCACGCCTGCGCACGGCTCTGCGCAGCCTGCGCGAGACCATTGAAAAGGGCGACAAGCAAGCCGCCGAGCAGACCTACCGCCAGACCGTATCAGCACTCGATAAGGCAATCCAGAAAGGCACGCTGCACGGGAATACCGCCGCGCGCTACAAGTCCCGCCTGGGCGCTCGCGTCAATGCGATGAAATAGCTGTTAGCCCGTGGCCTTTAGCACTTGGCCTGGATCTTGGGCTTCCGCGGCAGAATCGCGGGTGTCGAATGCTCACCGAAGGCGAGGAAATAGAAACCCGGTGTGCTGGCAGTGCTCCTGAAAGTCTGCTCCGAATTGCGTGGTGAGCATGGCTTCTTCTCTTCTTGCCTTAATCCAATAGCCCAGAATAATCAGGTAGACTCCCGCTACGGATCGCCAGCGATCAATCGCCAAAGCTCCGCCAATCGCGGCCACATCCAGTCCAGAATAAATGGGATGCCGTAACCGCGCATAAGGCCCGGTGCGGATCAGCTTGTGATCTTTCTTGATCGTGATCCGGGCACTCCAATACTGTCCCAGGTGCCAGCGTGCCCACAACGCCAGCGCGATTCCGGCCCAGGTGAAAGCAACGCCCGTGACGGCTACAGCGTAAGTGCGGGGGATGACTCTATGACCGAGAATCCCTATCTCTGGCTCATCTGTGAAAAGTAGAACGAAGCCGGCAATTTCAAGAAAAAGAATTCCGTAGCGCGGCGCAAACGACTCTTTCCGCTCCGTCCTCCGCGTCTTGAGTGCACCCACCGCCCAAAAGGCAACAAAGACGATCCAAGGGCCCTCGATGAGATAGCGCCAAGTCATTCTTTACCCAGAGGCCAGAAAGCTAGAAGCCGCCTTCACACGGGCAACTGTTCCTGCATCCATCCCGGCGCTTCCAGCTTCGACTCGGTCGTCAGATCCATCACCAGACGTTCCAGAACCATCCGTTTGCTCACGGGATTGGAGCGCAGAGCGAGATCGGCCTTCGCGACCAGGCGAATCGCGCGCGTCAAGTCGCGGCGGGACTTGTAGCGGCGGGCTTGCTTGATAATATCGTCGGCGGCAAATGGAGGCACTCGAAATCCCTGCCAGAGAGCGGCCCAGAGCATGCGCTGGTCGCGCACGTTGCGCTCGAGAATCACCAGCATCTGGCGGAAGGTTTTGGCCAGCATGTAGATGTGTCCGATGGCGGCTTCTTCGCCGTCGCCTGACGACAACATCGCATCCAGCACTTCCAGCGCGCGCAGGCGGTCTTTGGCGGAGATGGCGTCGGTCAACTCGTAGAGCGAACGCTGTTTGGCGGCAAGCACCATGGTCTCAACGTCGCCCAGCATGATGCGGTTTCGGGCGCCGACGTAGAGCATCAGCTTCTCCAGTTCGTTGGAGATCATCATCATGTCGCCGCCGAGTGCGTCGACCAACTCGCGGGCGCCGTCGGCATCGATTTTCACGGCGCGGCCGGTGCAATAGTCGGAGATCCAGCGCACGGCCTCGCCCTCTTCCACACGCGCCAGTTCGACAATGCCGCAGTACTGGCCCATAGTTTCGCGGATGCGCTGGTAGCGCTCTTTGTCCAGCATCTCCATGCGGCGAACATCGGCGGGAATGCTGATGTGGTCGGCGACGAAGACCAAGAGAGCATCGGGATTCGGGTTCTTGCAATAGTCTTCAATGGCAGCGAGCTTTTCATCGTTCGAGCCGCGGCCGAAAAGATTCTTCACGCCGCGCACAAAAAATACCTGGAACGGCGACATCAGCGAAGGCGTGCGGGCGCGATCGAGCACTTCGGCGAGATCGTTTTCGGCGAGATCGAACTCGAACAGGCTGAAGTCGCGAAGATCGGCCGGAACCAGGTGCTCGATAATGGCGTCCCGGAAACGCTTGCGGAAGAAAGCTTCGTCGCCAACGAACACGTATGCCGGACGCAGTTTGTGCGACTCAAGCTCGCTAACGAACCGCTCCGCCTGGGCAAAAGCCCGCATCAGAACTCCTCCGCCTTCGATAACAGCTTCGCCTCAAACTCTAGCATTTAGAAGCCCTCCAGAATGTTAGAGACCAGGGTTCGCGCGAAATCCTGGGAGAGCCGACGGAAGGCGGGCGAGTCCTCTTCGAAAAAGCTGACCAGGTCCTGCGAGACTTCGTACTGCTCGCGAAACAGGTACGAAGGATTCTGATACAGCACTTTGCCCTGCCGGTCCGTGAGCGAAACCTTCATGCTCATCACCACCAAAACGCTGGCGGCCTGCCCGGTTGCGGAATTATACGTGAGCGGAGTCGAAGAGGTTGAAAGCACGGTACCACGCAGCGTAGCGTCGGCAGCTTCACCGGGGTCGTTGAGAATGTGATAGTGCGTGCGGGTCGTGAATTCACGCACGACAGACGCTGTGAGCATCTGTTCGATGCGGTACGTTGTGGTCACGTTTGTAAAAGCCGGGATGGCAATCGTCTTAACGTTTTCCGGAAGCTGCACGGCATGACCAGTTGTGTGGTATCCGCAACTGGTGGCCCCAGCGACCAATACCAGCCATGCGGCACGCCGCCACTTCATTGGATTTTTCCCACCGGGCGCGTTGCGATCATGCTCTCGGCGCATTCGACCGCAGTGATGGCTGCGACCCGCAGGTTGTCCACGGCCGCCCATAGCCAGACCCCATTGGGCCGCAAAGACTCGGCCTTCAATGAAACCAGGATGTTCGCCTGACCAGCCGTGTTCACGTTGCTCGGCTGCGAATCTTCTTCCTCTCCCGCGACCGTTACGTGATCGCCGGAGAGAGCCTGCGATAATTTCCCCTGATCCACGGCTTGGGCCATCTCTAGAAAGATAGCGAGTCCGTGGCCATGAAAAACTGGAGGCTGCACAACCATCAGCGCGGGCAGAGGCGCCTCCGTTCCGGCAAGCTTTTGATAATGGCGCCGCACGCGCTGTTCCAGCGAATCAAGCGACAGCTTTGAGTTCTGGCCGTAGCGCGCAACCATGTTGAACGCAACCTGAGTATCGAAAACGTCCTTGGGCAGGGTCTGGAACGACAACAGATTGACGGTTTGCTGATGCAACTCGTCCATACCTCTTTGCCCCTGTTCGGACGCTGGTTCGAAAACCGTCGCCACCGCGCTACGAATCGCGCCAGTCTTGCGCACGCGCAGCAACAGCAGCGCGAGAGTAACAGCCGCGGGATGAGCCACAACGCATGGAGCTGGCTGCAAGTCCGGCTGCCATATCTGTCCGCGCTCGCGCTCCACCCAGAGAGAGCGGATCGTGGCGCCAGGTTCCTGTTCCAAGGCGCCGGAAAGATCAACGATGGCACTGCCGGCATCGCGGGCACGCTTCCAGTTCTGGCGCGTGCATTCCACGTCGGCGGCAAAGAAAGTGAAATCCATTTTGGTGAACTGCTCGGCGCGTACGCTCTGGATGAAGTTGATCTCGTCGCCCGTCGCTTCGAGCTGTCCGATGGACTCGTCGTCATCGAGAAGGCGCACATCCACCGCGGGGAAGTTGCGCTCGTTGAGCATCTCGGCAACTTCCTTGCCTTTGAGCGTGCCCGCACCCACGATGGCCACGCGATAAAGGTGGCCGCGGGCGGAAGCGGAAACGGACGGTACCGCAACCTTGGACGGACTACTCATGAAGTCTGTGAAGCCTCCTTGTAGGTGGGCGGCGGCGGCTGTCTCCGGCGGCGAAATATCCACTGCAAGCGCCAGAACACACCAGAGAACGTATAGAGCAGCGCAATACCGAAAAGCATAGGCCGCGAGAACTGCCAGATTAGAGCAATCAAGAGCGCGATAAAAATGATGAGCCGGAACGGTCGGCGCGAACCGAAATCAATGTCCTTGAAACTATAGAATCGCCAGGTGCTCACCATCAGATAGCCCACGGCGGCAACCATTGCCAGCCAGGTGATGGCCGTGTACCAGGATTCGAGCGGAACTCCTCCCTGAAAATGAACGATGGCGGCAATCACGCCTGCGCCTGCCGGAATGGGCATACCGACAAAGTACTTCTTTCCTGGCCGGCCGGGATTCGAAGGCTGCGGATTTGTCGTGATATTGAACCTCGCCAAACGGCTGGCTCCGGCCATCAGAAACAAGAAGCTGGCAATCGCCCCCAGTTGCGTCAGCTTGATGTTCCAATCCGTGAGTGCGACCGGCGGCATCAAGTGGAATCCCCAGGTCCAGGCCAGCATCGCCGGAGCCACGCCAAAGGTGATCACATCTGCCAGCGAGTCGAATTCCTTCCCGAAGTCGCTGCTGGTTCCGGTCATGCGGGCAACGCGCCCATCTAGTCCATCGAATAGGACCGCAAAGCCGATCGCCTTGGCAGCGTTGTCCAAATGCCAGGAGTTCAAGGCGCTGGCGTGGACAACCTCAAGAATGGCATAGAAGCCGGCTGCCATATTCCCCGTAGTGAACAGGGAAGGGAGAATGTACATCCCCTTGCTCATACGGCGCGGTCGCCGCTGGTCCGGGCGTTGCGCGAGGTCCATTATCTTGCCCCTTCCGTGGCCGAATGTGTTCCAGCAGTTGCCAGCTCGCTCTTCGGCTGCAAATGAGCCAGCACGCTTGCCCCGCCACGAACCCGGTCGCCGACCTTCACTTTCACGTTGGCAGCAGAGTCCAATATTACGTCGGTGCGCGAGCCAAACTTGATCAGCCCAACACGCTGGCCACGCTCTAAGCGATCGCCCACTTCCGGATGGAAGACGATTCTTCGCGCCAGCAGTCCGGCGATCTGTTTGAAGACGACCGTCTGACCATCGCCTTCTACGCGGACGATATTCTGCTCGTTTTCCTCGGCGGAAGCTTGGTTCATTGCATTCAGGAATTTCCCGCGCTGATAACGCACCTCGCGGACGAAGCCAGCAATCGGTGAGCGGTTCACGTGAACGTCAAAAACACTCAAAAAAATGCTAATGCGGAGGTGTTTTTCGGTGCCGACCGTCACCCAGGAGACATCTGTCACCTTACCGTCCGCGGGCGAAACCACTGCATCTGCGGCATCGGGAATAGAACGTTCAGGATCGCGAAAGAACCACAGGAAAAATAGAGCAAGCAACAGCGGGACAAGGGCCCAAGCCGGCCGCGCCAACCACCCAACCAGCATCCCTGCTGCAATCAAACCCAGCGCGTAAAAGTAGCCGTCACGAACCATGAGAGTAAAACTAATTATAGAGCAGGGGCGAGCGACAATGGCTCGAGTTTGGGCTAAGTGCAAATAAAGAAAGGCGCTGATTAGCGCCCATGAGGAGATACAAAAATCCCCCGCGGCAACGGCCGCCCTTTCAATGGCCAGGAGATTATGCTACGTGCGTTCCGTACTGCTGCCGGTATTGCCGCTCAATCGATTGCATCTGGTCTTTGAGCCGCAGCTTCAGCTTCTTGAGCCGGACTTCCTCCAGCTTTTCATCTTCGCTGAGGTAACGTTTTTGGGTGAGTGAATCAAGACGGGTGGAATATTGCATATGCTCCTGAGCAAGCTTGCGAAGTTCATCATGATTGCTCAGGAGAGCGTCATTCGGAGTCAGCATCCAGGCAGACCTCCAATAGGGGATTCTCCGGTAAACCTACCACAGCCCCAAAACTGGTTCAATGCCATATTTCTGGTGCAGTCTCGTTCTGAGAAACCTCTAAGAAATGCGGCGCCGGTACAATAGCGCATTCTCTCGCGGAGCGCTGTAGTAGCTTTTGCGCGCGCCGGTCTCTTCGAAACCCGCCTTCCTATATAAGCTGCGGGCAACCTGGTTGGACTCGCGGACTTCGAGAAATATGGCGCTTCCATTTTCCGCGCGCACGTGTTCGATGAACTCGTTCAGGAGGCTAGTACCTATGCCGCGTCGCCGGGCGCCTTCGGCGACGATGACGTTTTCCAGCTCCCATTCGGTATCAACCCTATGCGCGATCAAGAAGCCAAGAAGTTCGGGTGCCTCGCTTGGAGGTTTCCCTCCGAGTTCAACCACCCATCCGACACGTTGGGACAAGGGATTACTCGTTGTCAACACACTTTCATATTGGGCCCTGGGCCAATGAGCGGCAGTTGGGCTCTCCTGATCGAGAACCATCATGGCGGGAATATCAGCCGAGTTTGCACGTCGGACGCGCACGCTATGAACCGATTCGCTCCAGCATCTCGGCATCGGTGCGGCGAATGTAGTTTGCCTCTAGCTGCTCGGCCGTTACCGTCTCGCCGGCCTCAATCTTGCGCCAGCCCAAGTGGGCAACTGCAGCCGCGGAGATTGGCGTTAAGGTTAACACCGACAATGCGGCTTCGCTAGCCGCTTGGGCAAGAGCGCGATCTGGAGTCACCACGGTCCATCCCCGTGCCTGCGCAAAGAATTCAGTACGCGTCAGAATACACTCTCGCGGGGTGTTGCCAGCTTTGACCGGGATTTCATACTCCCCGACGTACACATCGCTGCGGCCCGCATCGAGCGCAGCCATCACCTTGCCCTGAGCGCCACTGGTAAACACGCACACTTCAAGCAACGATACCGCCGCGATTGGCTTACCTAACACCTCAGCTAGAGCCTTGACCGCGGCCAAGCCGATCCGAAGGCCCGTGAACGATCCCGGCCCGGACGCCACGGCAAGGGCACCGATATCGTTCTTGGTGAATCCGTGACTGGAGAGCAGGGCAGCGATTTGCGGAACAAGCTGCGCGGAAAAAGTGCCGCCGGCCAAGGGCACGGTCTCGATCAATTCCGCGTCGTTGAGATCGGCGGACCGCTCCCCCGCTCGCGCCAGCGCGATGCTGCCATGCTTGCCGGAAGTATCGATGGCGAGAAGGAGCATGAGGAAAATGACTTGATTTATCTGTGAAAATTCGTGGAGATTCGCGGCCGATTTCTATCCCTCCACCAACTCCAGCAGCACGCCGCCCGTGCTCGCGGGATGCACGAAAACATATCGGTGGCCGCCCGCGCCAGTCTTGATCTCCTCCGAAACCAGGCGCACGCCGTCTTTCTTTAGCCGCTCGACGGCTGCAGGCAAATCGGGCACGCGCAGGCACACGTGATGCAACCCTTCGCCCCGCTTGGCGATAAATTTGGCGATCGTCGAATCATCCGACGTCGCCTCCAACAGCTCCAATCGGCTCTCGCCCACCGGGACCATGACCAGCCGAACCTGCTCCTGCTCCACCGTTTCTTCCGGAGAGACGCTCAGACCCAGCTTCTCGTAGATCGACTTCGCCGCCGCCAGCGACTTCACTGCGATGCCGAGATGATCGATTTGAGCCATCAGCTTTTCCCCGCATTCGCGGCGATTTCTTCGATCAGCGTATACGGATCGCGCTTGTGCTCCGCCACCTCAGCCGCATAGCGTGCTACGCCGCCATCCGCCATGTGCTCCCGAGCTTTTTCGAGCATGGCGTCGCGCAGCATCTCGATCAGCCGCTCCTGCCAGTTTTCGACGCTCTTGTGCATCGCCAGATTTTCCTTCTGCAAGTACGCCTCATAGTCTGCAACGGCGTCCGCCAATTCCTTGATTCCCATTCCCTGGCTTGCGACCGTCTTGACGATTGGCGGCGTCCAACCATCATGCCGCATTGCTAGTGACTGCAGCGTGCGGATCTCACGCTCCACATGTTCGGCGCCGTCGCGGTCGCTCTTGTTGATCACGAAAATATCCGCAATCTCCATGATGCCTGCTTTGAGCGTCTGCACATCATCGCCCATGCCCGGCACGAGGATCAGAATCGTGACATCGGCCAGACGCACGATGTCTACTTCATCCTGGCCGACGCCCACGGTTTCAATCATGATGAGGTCGCGGCCAGAAGCGTCTAGCACTGTGGTGACATCGGCCGTAGTGCGGGCCAGCCCGCCCAGCGAGCCGCGCGTCGCCATGCTGCGAATATAGATCCCGGGATCCGAAAAATGATCCTGCATGCGGATGCGGTCGCCCAGAATCGCTCCGCCAGTGTACGGACTAGTTGGATCTACGGCGATGATGCCCACCGTGCGATTGTCTTTGCGATAGAAGCGTGCAAGCTGATCGACCAGCGTGCTCTTCCCCGCTCCTGGAGGCCCGGTCAAGCCGAGGACGCGCGCCTTCCCGCTGTGCGGAAACAACGCTTTCAGCAACTCAGACCATCCCGGCGCGCGGTTTTCCACGGTCGAGATGGCGCGAGCCAGCGCCCGCACGTCGCCGGAACGAAGCTGGTCAATCCAGAGCTTGGTGTCGTGGTGCAAACAGGTCAGTGTAAAGCAGAGGGAGACAAACTGAAACTGAAGAACAGATCACGCCAGAAATTCGCCCCCCCGGCCCGATCCGCAGAATTCTGCGGGCTAGCCGACCGAGCACGGGATATTCAGCCCATTCGCCGCGTCCAGCCTTGATTCCGTACACAATGGCCACCACCAGCATAAACACCCACCAGCCCATCATTCCCAGCCACATAACCGGGAAAAGGACGATGAATCCCGGAGGAAGAGAGCCGTGCAGGGCTGCCGGCTGATGAAACGCAATTCCCGCGAATGCGACGGCGAAAAATGCTCCCATCAAGATCATCACGAAAAAAAAGTACAGCCCCTGCAGCAGCAGGGCCTGGAGCGCAGGGAAAGAAACGAACCGCGAATTACGCTTGACGAGAAAAATCACAAGTGGGGCAATCCATCCGCCGACGAGCTGCAGCACATGGGCCAGCATTCATCGTGCACTCGTCCTGCGTCGGGACGAGTTGGTTGATCACTGCGGCGTCGGACGCGGGACCTCCGGAGGAGGAAAACTTACCATACCCCTGACGGCGTGCCAAGGCAAGGCTCGGGTCGCGGACGGCAGCTCGAGCTACAGAATCCTCACGCTTGGTCTGCATGGGTTGATCTTCGAGAGACGAGGCTAGTCCTTCAACAGCTGTCGAGCGATCACGAGCCGCTGAATCTCGCTGGTGCCCTCGCCGATGGTGCATAGCTTCACGTCGCGGTAGTACTTCTCTGCGGGATAGTCTTTGATGAAGCCGTAGCCACCGTGAATCTGCACGCCTTCGTTGGCGCACCTCACGGCAACTTCGCTGGCATAGAGCTTCGCCATGGATGACTCCAGTGTCGTCTTCATCCCGGCGTCTTTCATCGACGCCGCCCGCAAGGTGAGTAGTCGCGCAGCATCAATCTCCGTAGCCATGTCGGCCAGCTTCCACTGGATCGCCTGATACTCGCCGATCGCCTTGCCGAATTGCTTGCGTTCCTTGGAATATTTCAGCGCGGCCTCGTATGCACCCTGGGCCATGCCCAGCGAAAGAGCCGCAATCGAGATGCGGCCGCCATCGAGCACGCGCATCGCGTCGATGAAGCCGTCGCCTTCCTTGCCCAACAGATTCTCCGCCGGAATCACGCAGTCTTCAAAAATCATCTCTGCCGTGTCGCTGGCTCGCAACCCGAGCTTGTTCTCTTTCTTGCCGGGGCGGAATCCCTTGGTATCTTTCTCAACGATGAAGGCCGAAAGGCCGTGCGTATTGGCGGCGCGGTCGGTCACAGCAATCACGACGATTACGTCCGCATAGTGGCCGTTTGTGCAAAATGTTTTCGTCCCGTTAAGTACCCAATTGCTACCCTTGCGCCTCGCAGTCATGCGGGCGCTGCCTGCGTCCGATCCGGAAGAGGGCTCGGTCAATCCCCATGCGCCGATAAACTCACCGGTCGCAAGTTTGCTGACGTACTTCTTTTTTTGCGCCTCATCCCCGGCAAGGAAGATGTGATTGGAGCAGAGCGATGTGTGTGCGGCGACGATGATTCCCACCGAGCCATCCACGCGCGACAACTCCTCGATCGCGATGACATATTCCACGTAGCCCATGCCCGCGCCGCCGTACTCGGTGGGGAACACTGTTCCCAACAATCCGAGCTTGCCCAGTTCTTTGATGGTAGTCAGCGGGAACTCGCACGCCTCATCCCATTTCATGACATTGTGTGCGATCTCGCGTTCGGCAAATTCGCGGACGCTTTTCTTCAAATGCTGCTGCTCGTCATTCAGTTGAAAATCCAAGATTCCTCCACCTGCTGCACTCAATCACTGATTACACCATAGCAATAGATTTAGGGAGAAGTTACCGCGGAGATATGTAGCTGAAAGTGTGCAAAGCCCCGCTAATACTGACGACTACGCGTATGTACACTCTCTGCCCGACCGACCGGATGGTTTGGCGCCTATCGACCTTACTCTCGCTCAGGCGATAGTCAGCGAACCGATTCTTCCGCCAGAATGAATTTCTCGAACACATCGTTCGACAACAATCGACCGCACGACGTCAGGCAGACGAAATCCCATCGACGCTCCATCAGACCGCCTTTGATTAGCTCTGCAATTGCGGCACGAGCTTGCTTGACGGTGTCTTCGCCGAATTTCGCGGCGAGTTTCTGCAGGCGGATGCCCCGCGTCAGTCGCAGCCCAAGGAAACAACTCTCCTCGAACGCTGCCTGGCGCGAGACTGCAGTTCGCTGCAAAGCTGAGCCACTCATGTACTTTTCCAGGGAGTCGGCCGGCGCGAATCGTACTGCGTCAAGGTCTTCTGTGGCAGAATCCAGCATCGAATGCGCGTCCACGCCAAAGCCGAAGTAGGGCTGCCGCGTCCAATACTTCAGATTGTGTTGTGACTCAAAACCTTCGCGCGCAAAGTTGGAAATTTCGTATTGCGCAATCCCGGCTGATTGCAGGCGCTCACAGGCAGTGCGGTAGAAATCTGCAATCGCTTCTTCGTCCGGCACAAGGTGCGCATGGTAGCGCGTACCCCCTGCCAAAAGTTCGCGTCCGAGACGCGAGTCTTGGTCCACCTCGAGCATGTAGACACTCACATGCGAAGCGCCGGTCGCGATGGTTTCTGCCAGAGAGAATTCCCAACTCTCGGCGGTCTGGTCCGGCAACCCCGCGATCAGATCGATGTTGATATTCGTAATCCCCGCAGCGCCCAGCCGAACAATGTCCTCGAGCACGGTCGCGCGTTTGTGCATGCGTCCAACCGCTGCCGCTTCCTGGTCCACAAACGACTGCACCCCGAGGCTCATGCGGTTCACGCCGCAGCGCAGCAGACTCTCCAGCATGGCTCCGGTAAGCGTGCCGGGAGCGCACTCGACTGTGACCTCCGCTTCGGGCTTCACCACAAACTGGGATCGCACCGTCGCAAAAACTCGCTCCAGTTGCGCGGCGTCCAGCACGGTCGGCGTACCCCCGCCGAGATAAATGGAATCGACAGCGCGCTGCATCCTGCCGCCCATTTCCTCCGCGACCTTCTGGGCGTTCTCAATGTCGGCACAAACGCGATCCAAGTAGCGCTCGAATACCGCCCGTGAAAACACGCCGGAGGCGAAGTTGCAGTAACTGCACTTGGTGCGGCAGAACGGGACGGAAATGTAGATACCGAGAGGCACTTCCAGACCATTATCCCATTTACGAGCCCCAAACCTTTTCCATCCTCTCGACTGCCTTCGCCATCTATTTGGGTTACCCTGTTAGCAGCGCGATTGGCGCTGTTTCAACCCGGATCGCCAATCGACGGATCACAAGAAACCGATGTCGCAGGAAGAAGAAGTATTAGGTAAAGCCTATGACAGCCGACTGATGGCGCGGCTGCTGCAGTATTTGCGTCCCTATCGCTGGCAGGTAGCGATCGCGCTCGTTTCGATCTTGCTGAAGTCTTTCGCCGACGTACTCGGTCCCTATCTCACCAAAGTGGCGATTGATCGCTATCTGTCTCCCGCCAAAGGGTTATCTTCCGGTTTCTGGAGTTGGCTCAGCCCGCGCGCGATCACCGGCATTGCTCAAATTGCATTGATTTATGTTGGACTGCTGGTCTTCAGCTTTTTGCTCGACTTCCTGCAGACCTATTTCATGCAGTGGACCGGCCAGAAAGTGATGTTCGATCTCCGCCGCCAGATCTTCCGGCATTTGCAGCGGCTACACGTTGCCTTTTTCGACAAGAACCCCGTTGGCCGTCTTGTGACGCGAGTTACTACCGACGTGGATGCGTTGAACGAGATGTTCACTTCCGGCGTTGTGTCCATTTTTGAAGATCTATTCGTGCTCTTCGGCATCTTGGGAGTAATGCTGTGCATGAACTGGAAGCTGGCGCTGATCACTTTTGCCGTGCTGCCCTTCATCGTTTATTCCACAAAGATTTTCCGCGACCGCGTGCGCGATTCCTATCGACGCATCCGCGTGGCGATTGCGCGTATCAACTCATATCTGCAGGAGCACATCAGCGGGATGGTTGTGCTGCAACTTTTCAATCGCGAGCGCAAGGCCTACAACCGGTTCTCGGAAATCAATCGCAATCACATGGACGCGTACAAAGACGCGATCATGGCCTACTCGGTTTACTACCCTGTGGTCGAGATTCTCTCCGCAATCGCGATTGCCTCCGTCATCTGGTTTGGCGGCGGCGACGTGATGAGAAATGTTCGCGCGAACAGTGTGGCCGTGCAATTCAATTGGAAGACACTGGTGGCATTTCGCCTGGTGCCGACTGTAGCGTCGCTGGGCGTGCTGGTCGCCTTCATCCAATACGCTTTGCGGTTCTTCCGTCCGATCATGGACTTCAGCGAGAAGTACAACATCCTGCAGTCGGCCATGGCCGCCAGCGAACGCATCTTCAAATTGCTGGACACGCCTGTGCAGGTGGTTTCGCCCGCAGTCACCACGCGCCCTGCGGGACCAGGCCGAATTGAATTCGATCACGTATGGTTCGCCTATCACGACACGGCAGAGGGCGATCAAGCTCCGGACTGGGTTCTTCGTGACGTCACATTCACCATCGAGCCCGGCGAAACCGCGGCCATCGTCGGCCACACTGGCGCCGGCAAGACCACGCTCATCTCACTGCTGCTACGCTTCTACGATGTCCAGAAAGGCGCGGTTCGAATCGACGGAGTAGACATCAAAGACATGGATCTCGCCGAGTTGCGCAGCCGTTTCGGCGTGGTTCTGCAAGATCCATTCCTGTTCAGCGGGACCATCGGAGGGAATATCAGACTCGGGACGCAGCGCATTCAGGATAAAGACGTAGAGAAGGCCGCCGAAGACGTAAACCTCGCCGACTTCATTCGCGCCTTGCCAAAGGGCTTCGATGAAGAAGTCCGCGAACGCGGCTCGACGCTTTCCACCGGTCAGAAGCAGCTCATCTCATTTGCGCGCGCCCTGGCCCACGAGCCGAAGATTCTGATTCTCGACGAAGCCACTTCCAGCGTGGATACCGAAACTGAATTCCGCGTGCGCGACGCGTTGAGCCGCATGGTCGAAGGACGCACGTCGTTGATCATTGCCCACCGGCTTTCTACGGTGCAGCGCGCAGATAAGATCATCGTGATGCACAAAGGCCAGGTACGCGAAATGGGCACGCACCAGCAACTCTTGGCCCAGCGCGGCATCTACTTCAAGCTCTATCAGCTGCAATACAAGGACCAGGAGATCAGCATGTCGCGGATGCCTTCGCCTACGAGTTCCGAAGTCACCACCAGCGCCGATGATTAGGGCCAGTCCGAACGAAGCATCGCCAAGAACATGCCTCAGTCAAAACGAGTTTTCCTTTCTGCTGAATGGCGAGACCTCGTGATGTTGAACTACGAGGTCGAACCCAGCCTGTTAAATCCGTACGTTCCACGCGGCACGTCACTGGATTCATTCAATGGAAGAACATACATCAGCCTTGTGGGCTTTCGATTCTGCCGGACCAGGTTACTTGGACGTTTTCCGGTTCCGTTTCATGCCAATTTCGATGAGGTGAACTTACGCTTCTACGTCCGGCGGAAAGCGGGCAGCGATGACAGGAGGGGAGTTGTTTTCATCGCCGAAGTTGTGCCCAGACGCGCAATCGCGACAACGGCTCGCCTGGTGTACGGCGAAAACTACAGATATTCTCTAATGAAGCACCGCATCGAGACGGAAGGACTGAGCAAGACGGCTGCGTATCAGTGGCAGGTTGACGGCCGGTGGTGCAAGATCTCTGCTCAGACCGTTGGCCCTCCAAAACATCCAGGACGGGGGAGTTTGGAACAGTTCATCACCGAACACTACTGGGGCTATTCGGGTCAACGATCCGGTGGTTGCCTCGAATATCATGTCTCGCATGTCCCGTGGCAGGTGTGCGCGGCCGCTACCGCTGGATTTGAGGGGGACGCCAGCTCTCTTTATGGGCACCAGCTTGGAACGGTTGTTCAACGACGCCCTGACTGCGCGTTCGTGGCAGATGGCTCGCCGGTCATCGTCTTCAGGGGTGATAGGGTTCAATGATATCTCCGAAACGTGAATCGGGAGGCGCTCCTCCTCGCGAAGGTTGGATACTTTACGATGGTGGATGCGGGTTCTGCTTTCGTTGGGTCCACTTCTGGAAGAAGGTAGTTGAACGGAGGGGCTTTGCAATTAAAGATCTGCAGTCCGCTACTGTCGACGGCGGTTTGAGAATTCCACAAGAGAACCTGCTGGACGACATACGAGTTTTGACGCGTACCGGAAAATTGGAATCGGGTGCTAACGCGTATCTCTATGTGGCACGGCGAATCTGGTGGGCATGGCCTTTCTACGCAATCTTCCGTTCGCCAGGTTCTAATTGGATGCTTGGGTGGGGTTATCGCTGGTTTAATCGAAATCGGTACCGAATCTCTCGGCATTGTCCGCTACCGCAACGAGCCGGGGATGGGCACGTTGCGAAAAACGGCATGTGAACCTCTCTAGCCACATCATCGGCCTTACAATGCTCTCTTGCGAATCCTGATCTCAGCCGGCGAAGCTTCCGGGGAAATGTATGGCGCACAGCTCATCGAAGCTCTCCACCGGGCTGCCGATCGCAATGCCGCGGAGCTTCGCTCCGCGGGACAACCGGGGGCGGCTGTCCCCACACAAGCATCTCAATCAGGACCAGCATGTCGCTCCACACGAGCATCGCAACTTGAATTCTTCGGCGTTGGCGGAGAGCGCATGCGGGCTGGGGGCTGCGACATTGTGGTTGATGCGAAGGACCTCTCCGTCGTCGGCATCACGGAAATTCTCAGTCATCTTCCTAAGATCTATGGCCGCTACCGGCTCCTGATTAAGGAAGCCGACAGGCGCAAACCTGATCTCGCCATCGTCATCGACTCGCCCGCGTTCAACTGGCGCGTAGCGCGGCAGTTGAAGAAACGCGGTATTCCCGTGGTTTACTACGTCGCGCCGCAGTTCTGGGCATGGCGACAAGGACGGGTTCGGTTGCTCCGCGACTACATCGATAAGGCGTTGGTGATTTTTCCGTTTGAGGAGAAGTTCTATCGCGACCGGGGAGTGGATGCGATCTTCGTGGGCCATCCCCTCGCTGACTTGCCGCAGCCGGCAATCGGGCGCAGCGACTATGCCGTGCAATTTCATCTCGATCCAGCCAAACCCTGGATCACACTCATGCCCGGCAGCCGCGTCAAGGAAGTAAGCATGAATTTGCCGACTATGCTGGAAGCGGCTGCCCAGCTCGGCCGCGAGTACGAATTTCTACTGCCGGTCGCACCCACACTCGACCGCGCCTTCCTGAAGAGCTTAATTGACCGACACGGCATCACACTTGTGCCCGAATCCCTGCCTGCCCTTTGGCATTCGCGCGCCGGCATCGTCGCCAGCGGCACTGCGACAGTGGAGGCCGCGATGATGCGCACTCCGTTCGTGATGGTCTACCGCGTTTCGCCTCTCACTTATATGCTGGGCAAGCCGCGAGTGAAGGTCCCGCACTTTGCCATGGTTAACCTGATCGCCGGGGAACAAGTCGTCCCGGAGCTGGTGCAACAAAACTTTACAGCTTCGAATGTGGTCGCCCAAGTACAGGATATCCTCCCTGACGGTGCCGCACGCACGCGAATGGTGGAGGGTCTGGCTCGAGTGAAAGCCAAGCTCCGCGCGCCTGAGAGTGCCATGGAAGGTCCGGCACAACACCCGGCCGACCGCGCCGCCACAATTATTTGGTCGATCGGAAATTCGATAAGATCTCACAGCTAGCCTACCCCCAAATTCGTGCATCAGACATACAGAGATAGAGAAAAAGGTAACTTGGTAGAAGAGATACGTTTGGCTAGGCTATGAAGATCGGCAGGATTTTGCGCTGCTTGAATTAAGTACTGGGCGCGTGCCGATCCTGACACAAGTTCAGGCGGACGCAACAAGCAATACGCATAAAGATTGGCTCTGAGGGGTTGGGGGAAAAGTTCGCGCATGAGCGGCATGGACAGAAATCTGCGGGATTGGCTTCGCGCCGTGAAGTGGGTTCTCGTATCGTGGATATCCGTCATCGGCATGTCGAGTAGTCTTTCGGCTATAGCTCAATCGCAGCAGGTTCCCTTGACTGGCGTACCGGAAGCATCAGCTTCAGCCCCGCTGGATGCCCCTAGTCAGCCACAGTTGGGAAAAATTAGCGGTACGGTGGTTGATCCAGATGGGGCCGTTATCGCCAATGTGAAAATAACCATAGCGCAGCAAGGGGTGACATCGAAAAGAGGAGCGCTTTCCGACGGCGACGGACACTTCGCTCTTGCAGACGTAGCTCCAGGACCGTTTCAACTGTCCCTTACGGCATCCGGCTTTGCGCCTCTGGAGAAGTCTGGAGTTCTGCGCGCCGGGGAGGACTACGTTATTCCCCAGATCGCACTCGTTGTTGCTCCCGCCGATGTAGACGTGGAGGTGACAGTGGCACCAGAACAAGTGGCGGAAGATCAGGTCAAGGCGGAAGAGAAGCAGCGTCTGCTCGGCGTCTTTCCGAACTTTTATGTCAGTTACGTTCCCGATGCGGTTCCTCTTACGACGAAGCTGAAGTTCCAGCTTGCCTGGAAATCAACCGTAGATCCGGTCTCATTTGGAATAGTGGGCGCCGTCGCCGGCATTGAGCAAGCCGACAATACCTTCAGCGGATATGGACAGGGAGCGCAGGGCTACGCGAAGCGCTACGGCGCCGCTTATGCCGATCTTGTATCGGGAACTTTTATTGGCAGCGCGATACTGCCATCCCTGCTGAAGCAGGATCCACGTTATTTCGTGAAGGGGACGGGCAGCCGGCAATCGAGGGTTCTGTATGCCATTGCGAATTCCGTCATCTGTAAGGGCGATAACCGGCACTGGCAGCCCAATTACTCTTTTATTATCGGAGACCTCGCGGCGGGCGGTATTTCCAATCTGTATTATCCCGCCCAAAATCGCAATGGGGCGGCGCTAACCTTCGAGAATGCGCTCATCGCAATTGGCGGCGGCGCGATCGGCAATGTCATTCAAGAATTTTTCCTTCGCAAGATCACGCCCCATGTTCCCCCTCAAGACCCGGCCAAACCTAGCGTTCTCGGTGCCGGCAGTCCGCTAGACCCATGAGCGCAGTTCGTTAGTCAGGCGGCGGGGATGGTGGCCTTTTTCCTAACCCTTGTGCTGACAGCATCCTTTGGATGAGAATCTTCATCATAGAAATGGTTAGGCCCATTTCCGGGAGACTCTCCTTAATGCAGATTCAGCTTCGGCGCCCACAGAGCGTCCTTTCGGGTACCTCTGCCCTGCTGGTGTTGATTCTTATTTCGACCCCTTCCTGGGCTGCCGAGAAAGCGCGCCTGCGGGTTGACGATTACCAGATCGAGGCCGAACTGACGCCGCATCTGCATCAGATTTCGGCGCGGGCCAAAGTCAAATTCACCGCCCTTCAGGATCTGAACACCGCTATCTTCGAACTGCATAACGGGTTGCGCGTCACAAAGGTCCTCGACGACCAGAACCAGCCGCTATCGGCCGAGCGGGTCACGCAGGATTCGACGGTGCGTGTGCCCCTTCCCGCTGGCTTGACTAAGAACGATTCGACCACCCTGACGTTCGAATACGAAGGTGAGATTGAAAACGCCGACGACAGCCCAGTCCCGGGGCTCAAACTTGCCTATATTGGCGACGACACCAGCTACCTGCTCTACGCCGGACGCTGGTTTCCAGTAAGCGGCTACGGACTCAACCGCTTCACCTCGACGATCAGCGTCACCGTGCCTGCTCACATGCTGGTGATCGGAAGCGGAAAATCCACGGTCACCGATAATCCGCCCTCGAAGAAGCCGAACAGCAACGGGCTTCCTACGAAGACATTTACTTTCGTCGATGAAAAGCCGAGCTTCCCTGGCACGATTGTTGCGGGCATCTTCCAGGAATATAAGAGCGACGAAGCTGGGATGGACCTGCACGTCTTTTTTAAGCCCGACCACCAGAAGTTGGCTCCCGAATACACGACGACGGCAGTTCAAGAATTTACTTACTTCATCACTCTTTACGGCACTCCGTTGTCGCAACGGCTCAATGTCGTGGAACTGCCGGGCGACACCGTTCCCTACGCGTGGGCACCGGAAATCGCCGGTATGGGTGGCCCCTCGATCACGGAGAAAACGAACTATCGCTTGCTAGCGAATGCCATTGCCCACCAATGGTGGGGAGTGTCGATTAGTCCGACAACGAAGGATGACTGGTGGCTGGTTGACGGATTTTCCCGTTACTCTGAAGCTATGTATGTGGAGAACGCCGCCGGGGCTGCCGGGCTGGAAGAAGCGGTGAAAGACATGTCCGTGGGAGCGCTGGCCTACGACAACATTCCGCTCTCCAGTGCCAGCAAGCTTGATCCCTTCTCCACCGAGTTTCAGTCGCTGGTGACCGATAAGGGCGCGATGATCCTGCACATGCTGCGCTGGGTGCTGGGCGAAGACAAATATCTTAAGACGATGCGCCAATTCGCCGAGAGATATTCGGGCAAATCGGCCAGTACGGATGACTTCCGCGCCATCGCCGAGAAATATTATGGGGAACAGCTTACATGGTTCTTCTCGCAATGGCTCGACTCGACCGGTGCGCCCGAATTCAAGTTGAAGTACACCACCTACCGTTTAGGCAGCAACAAAGGATTCCGCGTGACGGGTGAAATTTCCCAGGATCTCGATCTGTTCCGCATGCCCGTGGACCTGCGTATTGACACAGACGGCAAAACGGAAGACAAGAAACTCGAAGTGGTGGGCACGAACTCAGCCTTCACGGTTGAAACCTTCGGGCGCCCGCGGCGAATCGCAATCGATCCCGACCACCGCGTCCTCACCAACTCTTCGGATGTAAAGCTGCGCGCTTCCATTCTCCGCGGCCAAGCTTTACAGCAGCAGGGCGATCTTGCCGGTGCGCTGGCCGAATTCAATAAGGCAATCGACCTCAACAAGAACAGTTCCCTCGCCCACTACCGCATCGCAGAGATTTTCTTCCTGCAGAGAAACTACCAATCCTCAGCAAACTCCTACCGATCGGCTATCAACGGCAACGGGGAACCGCGGTGGACTGAAGTCTGGAGCCATATCCAGCTGGGCAAGATCTTTGACATCACCGGCCAGCGAGAGCGCGCCATCAACGAATACCGGCAAGCCATCCAGACCAATGACGATACTTTCGGCGCTCTCGAGGAAGCGCGCAGGTATCTGCAAAAGGCTTTCGAACGGCCAAAAAACAAAGAGTAATCAAAGGGACGCTTCAATCACTCTTTGTCCCGGTTCCCAAAGCTTTTACCTTTCTTGCGCCGGAAAGCAATCTGGGACTTTGATCAAATTGTCGCGTAGCGCCGAACGGCAGAACCTCACACGGCAGAGTTTCGCGCCGATGAGCATCGCCAGTAGGCGTGGTGAAACAGCGCATTTCACGAAGCCGGTGACGCATGTATGGAGCCGGCGAATCTTGTTCCCACCGGTCATGAGCCGGCGTAAATGCCTCGAAGCGTACCTTTTGTAGCGCGGCTTCCTGGAGCGACTCCGGTCGCGGCCGATCAACGACTGGATCCCCTGCGCTGCTCAATCGCTTGATGCGCGCTACGGCCCGGTGGACCACGCGGGCGAACTCTTCCCCGTCTCCATTTTTCCGACCTTCCCGCAAATGCTGCTTTGCATCCGCGACAGAAAACCAGGTACGGTTTCGGTTGGACTCTTTCGGTTTGCAGAGCCGTAGTACTTGGCAGAGATGAGCGCTGACTATATTGTCTTTCGCAGAGGAGCTTGCAGAAATCCGTGAGGCGCTCTGCCTCCGGCAAACATACCGGGTGAATGAAGCTTCTTCGATCCGTCCGTGAACCCCAGCTTCCTCGAAGGCCTCGATTGCCGCCGCCTGAGCATGGCTTAGCCCAGGTTCGGCGCTCCCCTTGGGGAATGTCCAGCGTTTGCTCCCGCGAGTCTGAACCAGCAGAAATTCGATAGTGCCGCGGCGGAGGCGGTAGCAAACCGCCGCAACTTGTTCGCACTCGCTTAGCTTGCAAAGTTGCGACACCCGCACCGACTTGCCCGATGACCCAAGTTTGCGGAGTGTCGATGGGATCATAGTCAACCGCGGATCTCGCGGATTTCTCACAGCAGCTCTCATCGCAATAGAGTGCCCGATGCCATCCTCTTCTGCCTAGAGCACAGCTTGGTTCTCGATGGCGAAAGTTTGCCGAGTTTTGTCCGCGGCGCGGCCACTGGAATCTTTCTGCATACTTGCATCCCGATTAGGAGAAAAGACACTATTGATCTTTCAGCGGCCGCACCGGCGCCAGGAGAATGCCTTGGAGAACATGTACTGTCTGCGTTGCAATCGCCCGATTGAAAGCGGACAGAAATCTGTTGCTGTCTATCTGTTCGCGCAGACCGTCGGAATCAAACCAAGGCAAAAGTCCGCGGCGCAGCGGATATGCTTTTGCCCGCAATGCTCGGTCTCTCTGGCTATGGGTCCGCCGCCGGAGGGAGCTCTCAACCTGGCCGCCTGGGACATGATCCGCGACCTCGTCGCTTCGGACCCAGCTTTGAATCAGGCTGCATGGGAGAACTTGGGTGCAGTCCTAGGCACACTACCGCCGACGGGCACGGCTGGCCCTCGTCTTTCAGCAACATCCGGCGGGTACTTCGAGTTCTAATCGAAACATAGACGAGTCACATCTTCAGGAATCACCACCGGCGGATTCTCCACTCCGGAGCTAACCTTTTTCACCTCCATCCTGTCTAACCACCTAACGACAGCAGGGAACTTCGCATGACCCGGCTGCGTATTACTGATCAGATGGTTAGGCGGGATTGAGACCCCTCGCCTGAACGTTGCCCGGGGGCCCTCACGCCCCTCCCCGGAGGCGTGGGGGCACATTCTATGCGAATGCTTCTCGACATCATCCGGCAGTCGCTCTCCACGCTGTGGGCGCACAAGTTGCGCTCCTTCCTCACTATGTTCGGAATTGCGTGGGGCGTGGGCTCTCTGCTGCTATTGGTAGGGCTGGGAGAAGGATTCCGCAGCGGTCAGGACAAGAACCTAGCCGAACTGGGTCAAGACATAATGTTCGTCTTTCCGGGCCGCATCCCCGCCGTGGCCGGCAGCTACCAGTCGGGACAACCCTACTACCTGACCTACGGCGACTACTTTGCCATTCGCGATCAAGCCAAATTTCTGCGTGCCGTTTCTCCGGTGCTGGAGCGCGACGACATCCGCGCGGTCAGCGACTATGGATCCACGAACGGACAAGTCTTCGGAGTGGTTCCCGAGTACAGCGATATTCGCAACATGCCTATCGAACCGGGGCGCTGGTTCAATGACGAAGACAACACCCAGCATCGTCGCGTGGCCGTCGTGGGATGGGAACTGCTGAAGAATATGTTTCCCGGCGAACCGGCCGTGGGCAGCACCATCCTGCTCAATGACATGGATTTCAAGGTCATCGGCGTAATCCCGAAGATCGGCAAAGAGGGCGAGAACGGTACCAACCATCGTATCTTCGTGCCCTTCGACACCATGCGCATGCTTTTTCCTCTGAAGGCGCAGAACTCGGAAAATGCGATTTCCTTCATCAACTACCGGCCTATTAAGAAAGAGTTGCACGTTGAGGCTAAGAATGAAGTCCACGCCATCATCGCGCGACGGCATGGTTTCGATCCCAGTCTCGACGACGCTTTCATGGACTGGGATACGATTGACGGCGCGATCCGTGTAGGAAAGATCTTTGACGCCATGGATTATTTTCTCGGCGTCGTCGGACTCGTCACCCTCGGCTTGGGCGCCATCGGCATCATCAACATCATGCTGGTTTCCGTCACGGAGCGAACGCGGGAGATTGGCCTGCGTAAGGCTCTCGGCGCCACACATCGCAACATCATGACGCAGTTCTTCGTGGAGGGCGCATTTCTCACGGTGTTTAGCGGTGGCATCGGGCTGGCAATTTCAGGAGCATTCGTGGCCTTACTGGCGCAATTGCCGTCGCCGGAAGGATTCGACACGCCGCGCATCGTGCCCACTTCCGCCGTCGTCGCCATTGTTTCGCTGTCGGTGGCAGGGATCGTGGCCGGCCTTTATCCCGCGCGCAAAGCAGCGCTGCTTCCTCCCGTGGAAGCGCTGCGGCAAGAGTAAACGAAGGTTGGAGTAGCTATGTTTGGTGAACTGGGCAAGCAAGCATTCAACGCACTGAAACACAATCGGCGGCGCTCCGTACTCACCATGCTGGGCATGGCGTGGGGCATTGCCACGGTTGTACTGCTGCTGGCCTACGGTTCCGGATTTCAGAACGCTTTGATGATTGCCTTCCGCACCTTCGGCGGAAACCTGGTTGCAATTTTCCCGGGACGTACCTCGATACAGGCCGGAGGCACCAAGGCGGGCGTACAGGTTCGCCTAACTCGCGACGATCTCGACTTCATTCGCGCAGAGTGCCCCATGCTGACCCGCATTTCTCCCGAGGTCGACAAGCAAAGTCTCGTAGCGTTCGGCACCCGCAGCGCAAGCTATAGCGTACACGGCGTGTACTCCACCTACGAAAAGATTCGCGCTTTGGATGTGGGCGAAGGCACATTCTTCGGCGAACGGGAAGATTTCACTCACACCCGTGTAGCCGTCATCGGGTCCACGGTGAAGAAGAAACTCTTCTCCGGTCAGAATGCGCTGGGAGAGAGTATTCGCGTCGACGGCATCTCCTACAAGGTTCTTGCAGTGTTGCAGCACACTATTTCCAACGGCGATGAAGACATGAACTCGCTGGTTTACGTGCCTTACAGCGCAATGAGCGACCTTAAGAATAGCTACTATCTTGACGGCATCATGATGGATTACGAAGGCGACCACAGCAAAATGGTCGAGGCCGTGCGCAACTCCATGGCCTTTCATCACAACTTTAATCCCAAAGATGATCGTGCCATCTTCGTTTTCGACGCTGTAAAAGATCTCGCTGACCTCACCGTCATCACCGTCGGAATCAAGCTTCTGCTGGGATTTATCGGGCTGCTGACGCTGGGAATCGGCGGCGTCGGCCTGATGAACATCATGCTGGTTTCGGTGACGCAGCGTACCCGCGAGATCGGCGTGGAGAAGGCCTTGGGCGCGCATCGCTGGCACATTCTGTTCCAGTTCCTGGCCGAAGCTTTGGTGATTACCGCTCTGGGCGGGCTATTGGGCGTGGTGTTGGCTTATCTCGTCTCCTGGTCCGTAGGTTCGCTCACTCTTTGGAGCGCATTCATCGACGACGCCAGCGAAGGGGATATTCATCTCTACATTGATACTGCCACTTTAATCTGGTCGACGGCGATTCTGAGTTTCGTCGGCATTATCAGCGGCATGTTGCCCGCGATCAAGGCCGCGCGGCTCGATCCGATTGAAGCGCTGCGTTACGAGTAGGGCTGCGCGTCCAGCTGGGACCAAAGGCTGATCAAGCGAGAAGCAGATCGGCACCGCAGCTCTACGCAAGCGATACAATCTCTCCCATGCCCGAAACTGCCACCGCCCGGCTCGATCGGGTTCTCGATCAGCTACGGCTGTACGAGCATCCTCTCCTAAATTTTTCAGCGCGGGTCAAGGGTGAAGGCGTGGAAGTTACCATTCAGTTCAAAGACACGGCTATTCCGGTGCACACCTATCGTTTCGATTTGCATCCTCGCGACCTCGATCATCCGCAGTTTGAATGGAGCTTTCAGCGCCAACTCTACGACGCACTGCACGATTACTTCGTTGAAATGTTTACCCGCACGCCGCAGGATCGCGTCGAGCGTCGCCAGAAGGAATTGTGAATCCCATACGTCAGAAGATCGAGGAGGAAATCCGCGACCGCGGGCCTATATCTTTCTCACGCTACATGGAACTCTGCCTCTACGATCCTGAGCTTGGCTACTACTCCCGTAACGCGGAACAGTTCGGCAAAGCCGGAGATTTTTACACGTCAAGCGATGTGCATGCCGTTTTCGGTCGCCTGCTCGCTCGCCAGTTCGACGAGATTTGGCGCGCTCTGGGCTCACCCGAGCGCATCGAACTGGCGGAACTCGGCCCCGGTCGGGGCTTGTTTGCGCAAGATGTGCTTGGTTGGTCGGAAAATAAATTCCCGGGTTTCTTTCGCGCTTTGCGCTATCTCTTGGTCGAAAACTCTCCCAGGTTGCGCGAACGAATCAAAGAGATTTTGAGGCCTTACCTTGATTCCGGAAAAGCCAGACTGGCCGCGCTCTACCCTCTCGAAGGAGAATCATCCTCCGACGCCCCAACAATGATCTTCGCCAACGAGTTCTTCGATGCTCTGCCGGTCGAAGTTCTCACTTCAAAGGGTTCTCTGTGCGTCGACACGCGCGACAGCCATTTCATTGAAACTTGGGCTCCGTCTTCTCCCGAAGAACTGGAATTTCTCGACCGCTATTCAGTCCATCCCGAGCCGGGCGAACGCCTCGAAGCGGCGCTGGCCGCACAACAACTCATTGATCGCGTCGCCGCCACCGTCAGGCGCGGATTCATGATCGCCATCGACTACGGCTACACTCGCGATGAACAACTCGCCGGACGCCATCGCGGAACGGTGAAGGCCTTGCGCCAGCATTCGGTCAGCGCCAATCCGTATGAAGCTCCCGGTGAACAGGACATCACTGCCGACGTGAACTTCACCGCGCTCGCCGCTGCCGTCGAGAGACACGGCATGCAGACGCACAAACTTATAACCCAGTCGCAATTTCTGATGGGCATTGGCGAAGCGAATCAGTTTGCTGATGCCTTTGAAGAATGCCGCGTGCCACAGGAGCGAGCGAAAGTTGCGCTGCAACTCAAGCATCTGGTCACCCCCGCAGGCTTGGGCGAAAGCTTTCACGTCCTGATTGGAAGTAAGGGAGTCGAGCCGGAGAAAATGGAATCTTTATCCGGTTTAAATTTTGGCCGCAGGTCAATTGCTCGTTGATCGCGAGTTCTAGCGCTTAATCCCCGCGAGCGTATTCGCTTTGTTGGGAACAGATGCAGCGGCCATGGGCTCGGCGGCTGCGACCTCGGGGTAGTCATATACTCCTCGTCCCGACTTGCGTCCCAACCGTCCCGCCTTCACATACTGCACCAGCAGCGGCGCGGGACGGTATTTTTCTCCCAGCGATTTGTGCAGATACTCAAGAATGTTCAGCCTCGTATCCAACCCAACCAGATCAACCAACTCGAACGGTCCCATGGGATGATTGAGGCCAAGCTTCAGCGCTTTGTCGATGTCCGCCGCCGAGGCAATGCCTTCCTGCAGCATGTAAAACGCCTCATTGCCGATCATGGCGTTGATGCGGCTGGTGATGAAACCCGGCGCCTCTTTGATGACTACAACTTCCTTCCCCAATCGCTTTCCGACCTCGACGGCGGCAGATAGCGTGTCTTCGTCAGTCTCCAAAGCCCGCACCACCTCGAGCAGTTTCATCTTATGCACTGGATTAAAAAAATGCATCCCAACGCACTTCTTGGCCCGGTAGGTCACGCTGGCAATTTCCGTGACACTGAGCGAAGAAGTGTTAGACGCGAGTATCGTCGTCGGACGGCATATCTTGTCGAGCAGCGTGAAGATCTCAATCTTCGACTCCATCTCTTCTGGGACGGCTTCAATCACCAGATCGGCTTCGCGCGCCGCTTCTTCCACTGACCCCGCATATTCCAATCGCTGGAAAGCTGCATCGGCATCCGGCGGCGACACTTTCCCTAACTCCACTGCTCTATCGAGATTGGTTCGAATTTCGCTCTCGGCTCGACGCAGCGCACCCGGCAGCAGGTCCTCCAGGATAGTGCGGTAGCCGCCGACGGCAGCAGCGTGCGCGATGCCCCGGCCCATAATCCCCGCGCCGATCACCGCGATAGTCTTAACTTGAGGCACTACTGGGCCACCACCTTTTCCTTTTCCAGATCCTTGATGGCGTCGTTCAGCGCATTCCCCGCGGTGCGCAAACTGTCCGCCAAGCGCTTGCGCTCCTCGACGTTCATGGCGGGAATTGAAATGCAAATACGACGCAACGTGGTCGTGATGTCGTCCACGTAATTCATCGAGCGAATAAGTTCACCTGATGCAAGCATGAGGGCTCCTGTATATTTAACGACTTTTGGTCCGCTCCACTCGACTAAAGTGTCGCAGGCCGAACTTCTATTCTGGACGTGTCGGCGAATTTAGTAAAGGTAGACGGAGAGCTTACAGTTTTTCTGATTCTAGAATGCGGAATTGCTTAACCGTGGCTCGTTTCTTCGTTTGTTAATAACGATTCAGCATGCAACGGCTTATAATTCGTATCGATTCTTTTAATGGGCCCTATGCTCTCACCGCGAATCTAAGGATCATATGGCTGATAAGCTCTTGAAACGCTATATTTTCGCGAGCGACTTTGACCAAACGCTCACCTTCAATGACTCGGGATATGTGCTGGCCGAGTTGGTCGGCATTCCAACCGCCGAATTTGAACGTAAGGCCAAAGGCATGGCCAAAATCAACCTAGTTCAGCAGGGAGCCGAACTCGCTTACCTTCTGCTCCACGACCCGGAATTCAAAGCCAAGGTGCGGAAAGAACATCTTCATGAAGTCGGGAAGCGCATTCGTCTGAAAGGTGATATCAAACTGCTTTACCAGATCCTGGCAAGCGGCGTGGACGGACACTTTTTTGATTTTTACGTTCTTTCCGCCGCGCCCGTGGAAGTGATCCACTCTGCCCTCGAAGGCATCGTTCCGAAAGATCACGTCTTCGGCACCGAGTTCCGTTATAAGCCTTCCGGCGAGATCGAAAGCATTGTTCGTGCCACCGCAGGCTACGGGAAGGTGGCGGTCCTCAACCAGTTACTGGCCGAGCACGTCACCGGACCTGATCACGTCATTTACTCGGGGGATGGCAGCTCCGATATTCACGTGATGTTGCAACTGAATGCGCGGGATGGCCTTACCATTGCCGTCTCAGAGTCGCCGCACGTTTCGCAGATTGCCAAGCGCACCGTGCTCAGCACCAGCGCTCTGGCGGTGCTGGCGCCCATTCTCGAAGAAGTAGTCGGCTGGGAACGTTCGCGCATTCGCACTTTCTTCGAGGCCAACGGCATGCTGATCCAGGAGTGGGAGCGTGTTCGCACCGACTGGCTAACGGTGCGCGCAGCCGCCGCAGACGATTCAGAACCAGTGAGCGTTGCGTGATAATGGGGCCTTTTCCTCACAAGTCCTTGACGGCGATTTCATGCTGCGTAATAAAAGTCTGATTCCGCTGTCTCACCAACACCAGCGAGCCCTGGCTCTGTGTGTACGCATCGATCGCGCGCAGCCAATCCCCGACGCAGACCTGCAGGCTTGGCAGGAGGAGATCGGGCAGCATTTCGAACAGGAAATCAAATTTCATTTCGCTGCGGAAGAATCTGAGCTCTTCCCTGCTGCTCGCGGGTTCCCAGAATTGGTCGGATTGGTAGATGAACTGATCGCGGAGCACGACTCGCTACGCGAATCTTTTTCCAAAGCTGAGGCGGGTCGCATGTCCGTGGAAGGCCTGCCCGCTTTCGCGCGGCAGCTCTCCGCACACATCCGCCAAGAAGAGCGCCAGCTCTTCGAGCGCATGCAGCAGTTGATGGATCCAGAACAATTGACAACTCTCGGAAGACGTTTGAAAGTCGCTCTCCAGGATGCGGCACAGTCCTGCATCTTGCCGAACGACGCAACGAGGCTGCGCGCGAAAAGTTAATCCGCTCCTTCGTCGCGATTGACCGCGTGGTTACGACTTACAGCCGTGGTGGCGCCTGAATTCCGTCGCGCCTTCCCTTCCCATATAGCGTTCCAGCACAGCAGATTCAGTTTTCCGTAGATCGACCACCACGAAGCCATCGAGCACGTTGGAAAACTTTCGGTCCACATTAAAGGCCAGCATTTTGCCGCCGATCTTCGCATATTGCCGCAGCAGGATGGGCAGTCCTTTGCCGTCGGTTTCTACATCCGTGATCGGTTGCGATAGGTCCTCCAGATCGCGCAAAGCGGCACACATAGCACGGCAATCCCAAGGCCGCAGCCCAGCTGGACGAAATGGCCGTCGTGGTTCGATCATCCCCGCCAAATCGTCTTCTCGCATGCGCGCTTCGAAGAAGCGGTAAATCATCTCGCGCGAGGCTTTGCTGTAGTCGTTGCTGATACTCACAGCGCCGAACAATACCGAAATCTTCGCGTGCGTCACCAGCAACCGCGCAATTCCCTTCCACAACAAAAGCAGCGGAGCGTACTGGCGCTGATATTCCGGCCTTATGAAAGACCGCCCCAGTTCCAGCGCTGGACCAAGCTTCTCGAAAACCCGCACATCGTAACGGAACAGCGTGCTGGTATACAACCCGTTCACTCCACGTTCAGCAAGAATCTCGGCCGTGTTGCCCGCACGGTAAGCCCCCACAAGTTCCTGCTTGGTCTTGTGCCACAACAACACATGCCAGTAATACTTATCGAAACGGTCGAGATCTCGTTGTTTGCCAGTGCCTTCGCCAGCTCCGCGAAACGTCACTTCCCGCAGCCGCCCCAGTTCCTGCAACATTCGCGGCGTCTCATTGGCGTTCACCAGATAGACTGCCAGATCGGCATTCTCCACCAGGCAGCGATCGCTAGCGAGACGGTTCAACTCCGCCGCCAGGACTTGTGCTGGCTCCGCGGGAGCGACCGGCTTCTGCACCTTCTCTGAAATCTTGGAACGCACTCCCACCGACCAGGATTTCTCCGGCCGGCTCCGGCGCGCCAGCAGGTAGGTGCGCCACCGCAAATATTCAATTGCCTCTCGATCATCGCCGATGCCGGCCACGGACTCAGATGGAATCTCACTGCCCACGCGGACTTCCACCGTCCGTCCTTCCCGCTGAAGAAATTCCTGCAGCAGGAAGGCAGTTCTCAGGCGCGGATGAATCATCCCGAATAGATGGAAGCTCACGCTGTTCCGTCCGCAAAAGTAAACCGGGAGCGCGGTGGCTCCCGTTCGTCGAATTAGACGCACTGCCGTATCGTTCCATACCGGATCCACGATTTCCGCCTGCGGAAATTGCCACTGCGAGACTTCTCCCGCGGGAAAGATGGCCAGCATTCCACCGTTCCGCAGCCAAGTTAGCGCCTCGCGGACCGAGCGGCGATTCGTGTCGATGCTGTTGGAGCAGGCGCCGCGGTCGCTCTGGAATGGATCCACGAATATGCAGTGCCGCGCGAGTTCGGGCACATCGCGCAGCAGGTAATTTGTCATTACCTTTACGTCCGGACGAACGCGAGTCAGCAGCACCGCCAGCATCGCCCCATCCAGCATTCCAAATGGATGGTTGGCCACGACGACGACCGGTCCAGTCGCGGGAATTCGCGCCGTGTCCGCTCCATCCGCGTGCAGCTCCACCCGCATCTCCGCCAGCAGGTTCTCAAGCCCAAAACCCTCGGGAGATCGCTGTACACGGCGGTAAAGTTCCCGCACTTTTTCTACGGGAACAAACTTCTCTGCCAAGGCCGGAATGCCAGGAAATCCCGCGACCTGCGCCAACACTTCCGCCTGCGTCTCTTCCCCGTGCAATTGGTTGGATGGCATGTTAAAGAAATAGCGCAGGCGCTTTGCAGCAGGATGAAGAACAAGTTAAAAGCTGATGAAATGTAGCTGGACCGGAAACCAGAAAGTAACCAAGCGTAACCAGCGCGGAAAATGGTTTCGCTATATCTCCAGCCGGAAACGAGTCTCCGCCAGCCCATAGAGTCTGCGCCAGACCAGCCGATTGATCGTGACCACGGTGGCCGCCATCATCATGGTCGCGGCCAGCAGCAGGTGGAAATCCCCGCTGTCGGTAGCTTGCTGGATGGTCGCACCCAGTCCCGTTGTGGTGTAAATCTGCCCTTTGAAATGAAAGTATTCGGCGACGATGCTCGCATTCCACGCTCCACCAGAGGCCGTCACCAAGCCGGTTACGAGATAAGGAAAAATTCCTGGAAGGATCAGCTTCTTCCAGCGCTCAATGCTTTGTATCTGGAACACGGAGCAGCATTCCTTCAGATCCGTTGGGATGGCCATCGCGCCAGCAATCACGTTGAACAATACATACCATTGCGTCCCTAGCAACAGGACGACAATCGACGCCAGCCCAAGTCCGCCTCCCAGCCGGATGAGCACGAGCAGGATTACCGGCAGCAGCGCGGTAGCTGGAACGGAAGCCGCAATCTGTGCCAGCGGTTGCGCGATGCGCGCCAGCCGAGGATTGAATCCGATCACCACTCCCGCTGGAATCGTCCACAGCGCACCGATCAGCAACGCAAGATTCACTCGCAAGAAAGTTGCACCCAAGCCAAGTGCGGCCTCACGCAATTCAGCCTTCTGCAGCCCGCTGACAATGATCGCGACGCGCACCACGCCGTAGCCGATACCAACCAGCGCCAGCACGGCCAGGGTGCGCACCAACCAGTCCCGCCACGGGGCCGCGGCTTGTTGTGGCACTTCTTCCGTATGCTTCCGCGCAAAATGTAGAAGCAAGCGTTCACCCAGCGGCCGCAACGTCTTCTGCCGAATCTTGGCAAGCCCGCGGGAATGCTCAACCAGGTTGAGAACCCACGACCGCAGACTGTCGGTGCTCTCCACCTGCTCAACCTTGAACTTCTCCGCCCAAGCGATCACCGGCCGCCAAATAAATTGATCCAGCAACACGATCACGGCAACCATCGTGGCCACGCCCCAAAAAATAGAACTCATATCCCCAGCGCTGGCTGCTGTTTGCAGGTATGACCCTAAGCCGGGCAGACGAAAGTCGCGCTGCCCCAGCACGAACATTTCGCAAACCATCAGCGCGAACCATCCGCCGGCCACCGACATCATCGAATTCCAAACTAATCCGATCGCTGAAAATGGCAACTCCATCTGCGTGAAACGCTGCCACCAACTGAAGCGGTAAATCGTCGCCGCCTCCCGCATTTCTTGCGGAATGCTTTTCAACGACGCGTAAAAGCTGAAGGCCATGTTCCATACCTGGCCGGTGAAAATGAGCAGGATCGCTCCCAACTCCACGCCCAGTTGCCTTCCGGGAAAAAGCGCCACCATCGCCAGCATTACTCCAGGAAGAAAGCTGAGTACGGGAATCGACTGCAGCACGTCGAGCAATGGGATCATGAAGCGCTCGGCGCGCTGGTTATACGCCGCCACATAGCCGTACACCAACGTGAATCCCAGGCTCAAGACGTAAGCGATGGTGATGCGCAACAGCGAATAACCGGCGTAGGCCGGCAGCGCGCGCAGGCTGCGCGAAATTTCGACCGCAGGAGTGAAGGGACCAAGCCACCCGCGACCGACCGTCACCACGGCGTAAAACAGCGCAATCCCAGCCGCGAACATGATGAGATCGGGCAGGTGCGAAGTTTCGAGGCTCGGCAGTTGCGACCACAAACGATACGCCGAGAATCCCCGCAGGCTGATGCTTCTTTTCATGCGATGGCTTTTTTCCTCAACAGGAATTCTCGGTCAGGCTTTTGGCGTGAGAGCTGAGCCCTGGTTCTCAACCGTGTGTTCTACGATTTCGCTTTGCATTGCTTCGGTTTGCGTCAAACGGCCGCTCTCACGATCGTAATCGAAGATTTCGGCATACCGGCCCCAGTTCATGGCCGTATCCAACTGGCGCTGTACTTCCTCTTCTGAGAAATGCTCATCCAGAATGTCGTGAAAAAATTCGTCAGCAATAGAATGGTCAGACTTCCGCTTAAGAATGCTGTCGATCTGCTTCAGGATTGTGACGTGCTCCAGCGCGGCCTCGCGGAACAGAACTTTGCGCCGTTGGATGTCAGCATCGGCGAACGTAGCCCCCTGCGGCGAGAGTTGCACATCGCCCTCCTTCAACCAGGCGAAGCCGAGCAGAACGCAAGCCTCGAGGATAGGCAACAAGTCTTCGACGTCCATCACCAACTCTTCGCTGAGGCGAAAGAGGTCCTCGTGTCCACCGCGATCGTGAAGCAACTCGAGCAGGCCGGCGATTCCGCCCACGCGTGCGTGCGGCAGAATCTGGTACTTGTTCGTCCGGACCGGCGCTTGCGCCCTCTTCAGTCCGCCCGGCGGCACGATGATCTCTCCCGTACTCTCCGGATCCGGCAGAGCGTGTTCGACATCCGGCTCGGTCATCACTTTGTAGATGTAATCCACCAGTTCAACAAAACGGCCGGACTTGCGGTCGCGAGGATGCGAGAGCTTCACGTTAAAATCCGAGCGGATGCGAGCCGGATTTCTTCCCAGGACCACGATTCGGTCCGCCAGTATTACGGCCTCCTCGATGTTGTGCGTGACGATGAAGATTGCGCTGGTCGGCATCTTCCTGTTGAGCCAGAGCTCCAGCAGTTCGCCGCGCAGGTTTTCCGCCGTCAACACATCGAGAGCGGAAAATGGTTCGTCCATGAACAACACTTCCGGTTCAACCACGAGCGCCCGCGCGAACCCCACCCGCTGTTTCATCCCTCCGGAAAGCTCCTTGGGATACGCCGTCTCGAATCCGTCGAGGCCCACAGTATCCAAAGTACGCAGCGCGCGTTTGCGTCGCTCCACAGCTGGCACTCCCCGCGCTTCCAGCGGGGCCTCCACATTCTCGAGTACAGTGAGCCAGGGAAACAGTGCGAAGCTCTGAAAGACGATGGCCACGTTGGGTGCTTGACCGTTCAGGGGCTTGCCGTGCCAGAACAGCGCGCCCGACGAAGGTTGCGAAAGGCCGCTCAGAATCCGCAGCAGAGTAGACTTGCCGCAGCCGGAGGCGCCCAACAGAGCAATGATTTTCCCCGGCTCTATTGAGAAGTCCGTGAGTCCAACCACCTGGATGCGCGTTCCATCCGGTTGTGGATAGGACTTCTCAATTGCCTTAGCTTCGATAATGGGTTCGTTCGCCAATAAAACTCTCCGTAACTTCTATACACGATCTAAAGCAAGGCGCAAAGCCTCCAGGTCGTGTAACACTCTCTTAACAAGCGGCGTCTAATAACTAAGAATTGAGCTGCTGACTCAGGCCGCGAAGTTTTCATCCGGGGGAACGGCAAATGGCTGAGGCAACCGGTCTGTCACTTCGGCAAGATGAGCAAGTTTTGCGGTCAATTCAGGCGTGAGCTGTCCCGGCGCAAGCCGCCACTTCCAATTCCCGCCATCCAGACTGGGAGTGTTCATGCGCGCTTCGCTGCCCAGGCCAAGCACGTCCTGCAGCGGGATAAGAGCAAGATCGGCCACCGAGGTCTGAGCCGCGCGGATGAACGCCCAATGAATGCCATCGTCGCAGCATCCGAGATAGCATTCCGCGTTGAGCCGGTCATGATCCGCGGCAGAGGCTTGGTACCAGCCCACCGTCGTATCGTTATCGTGCGTTCCCGTATAGATCACTTTGCCCGCGGCGCGATGCGGCAAATACATGTGCGCGCCCTCGTCGCCGAAGCCGAACTGCAGCACCGCCATTCCCGGAATTTGCAGCCGTTCGCGCAGAGCATGGACCTCGGGCGTGATGTAGCCCAGATCTTCCGCGAAGAATGGCAGTCCCCCCAGTGCCTCGCGCAGCTTATGAAACAGGTCGTCCCGCGGACCATCCACCCACCGGCCGTTAATCGCAGTTGGATCCGCCGCAGGAATCTCCCAAAACTGATCGAACCCGCGGAAATGATCGAGCCGGATGTAGTCGCAGTTTCGCGTTGCCCAGCGTAGGCGCTGAACCCACCATTCGTATCCCTGCGCCTTCATCACATCCCAGCGGTAAAGAGGATTGCCCCAGCGTTGTCCCGTCTTGCTGAAGAAGTCAGGCGGCACACCTGAAACCACTTCAGGGTCAAGGTTCTCGTTCAACCGAAAGAGATCGCGGTGCATCCAGACGTCGGCACTATCGTAATTCACAAAGATCGCGACGTCGCCTACGATGCGAATCTTGCGCTCCGCGCAATAACGCCGCAGCGCCTGCCACTGTTCGTAGAAAGCAAACTGCAGCGCGCTGCGGATCTTCAAGTCGTCCGCCAAGTCTAGGCGCACCCGCTCCATCGCGCCGGCTTCCCGATGCGCCAATTCTGTGGGCCATTCATTCCAACTCGCCAGCTTATGCCGCGCGCGCAACGCATCGAAAAGGACGAACTCATCCAGCCACCAGGCGTTCTCCGTACAAAACCGCTCAAAGCGTTCGCGCGCGCTGGCCGGAGCTGACGCGACAAAACCGCGCCCGGCTTCAAAAAGCAGCGGCATTTTCGTGGCGAAAACTCGGTCGTACGCTACCGGACCAGCGTCCGAAGCAAGGTGAGAAACTTTGTCCTGATCGATCCAGCCGCGGCTGGCCAGACGCTCCAAGCTAATCAGCAGGGGGTTACCAGCAAATGCTGAGGTGGAAGAATATGGCGAATTCCCGTAACCGACCGGACCGAGCGGCAGAACCTGCCAAAGTCCCTGTCGGGCCGAGGAGAGGGAGTCAGCGAATTGATAGGCGGCCGGACCAAAATCACCGATCCCGCCGCGCGAAGGCAACGACGTGGGATGCAACAAAATGCCTGCGGCGCGCGGAAATGACATGCAACCAGGACTACCCCGAGCCCTCCGTCAAACAACTCAGCCCCACCCACAAAACCTGTCTAGACTCCCGATTCGCTGCCCGCATGGGTCAGCATCTTCATCTCTTCCTGGTTGATCCTGATTTTTCCGGACTTCTCCATCTGATCACGCAGGTTCGTCACAAACAATCCGAACAACTCCTGCTCCTTACTCTGCAAGAGCGAGTCCCGGATCTGATCGCGCTTGGCGGCGAAATCAGCCTCCGATGGAGCCTGCACATCTGTGACAGCAATCACCACTCCGTTAGCTCCGCTGTTGATCGGCCCGCTGATGTCCCCTGGCTTCATGCTGAACGCAACCGCAGCCTGCCCGGTCATCGACCCGATATCCGGAACCTGGCCATCGGGCGAAACGAGTTCACTCGTCTTTACTGCAGCGCCTAACTCCTTCGCCGCCTTCTGCAAATCGTGCTCGCTTTTGGCGCGATCGGAGAGTTCCTGCGTCTTCTGTGACAACAGAACATTCGAGCGTTCGTTCTTGAATTCCTCTTCCACTCGACTGCGAATCTCTTCAAACGTCGGCGTGGACTGCGGCTTCACCGCCAGCAAGTCGAACACGGCGAAGCCCTGCGACGTCGGAGCCATCTCCGTTGGCGACTTCTCCGCCGTCGTGAAAACCGCGTCCATAAATTGTGGTGATGGCCCCAATCCCGGCACCATATCCTTGCGGCTGAAGAAGTCAGAGGTTACGAGCGGCACGCCCTTGGCGGCCGCGGCAGCGTCCAGTCCCTGCTTCTTGGCCTGCTGCAGCAAGTCCTCCGTCTGCTTCTGTGCTACTTGCTGCGCCTTTTGCTGCTTGAGGATTGGCTCGATCTGGTCTTTGACCTCATCGAGCGTCTTCATGTGTGCGTCCTGCCGGTCATCCACGCGAATGATGTGAAAGCCGTAGCTGCTCTTCACCAGGTCGCTGATCTGTCCCTTGGGTAGCGAGAAAGCGGCTTTCTCAAACTCCGGAACGGTGCGACCTTTCCCAATCCAGCCCAAGGATCCGCCCTCCTTCGCGCTGCCCGGATCTTCGGAATACTTTCTCGCCAAGTCTTCGAATTTTGCTCCCGCCCTGAGTTGCTTGAGCAAATCTTCCGTGCGCCGCTGCGCCTCCGCCACGCCCTTTTCGTCAACTTTTCCGTCCGGCCCCGGAAGCGGAGTCTTGATCAGAATGTGGCTGACCTTCGCTTGCTCCGACACCCGATACTGATCGCGGTGTTGGTTGTAATAAGCCTGCAACTCATCGTGCGTGATCTGCACGCCATTCTCGATTTTGGCCAAGTCGATCATGGCGTATTTCACCTTGCGCTTCTCGGGAACGGAATTCGCATAGTTTTTCTGGTGGCTATCGTAAAAGGCCTTCAGCTCTTCCGCCGTCGGATGAAGGCCCTTCTTGATGTCGTCCTGCTTCAGGACGGCATATTCAAACTTCACCTTCGTATTCTGCTTGTCGAACTCCTGCCGGATAGCGGCATCGCTCACCGACGCGCTGCCGGTGATCAGCGCCTGCAACTTGTTGATAAGGATTTCTTTGCCCACGGAGTCTTCGAATGCCGCTGGAGTCAGGTTGTGTTGCTGCAGCAGACCCTCATACTCCGTCTCGCCAATAAAAGTTCCGCCGGGAAAGAAAATCTCTGCATAGCGTCCGTGTTGGAGTTCGTCTTTTATCTCTTGCGGTGTAGCTTTCAACCCCAGGTGCTGCGCCTCGGAAACTAACGCCTGCCGGTCCACCAGTTGGTCGGCCGCGCGTTGTGCAAAAAAGGGTAACAGGATGGAAGCATTCGCGCCCAACTGCGCTCCTTGCTGTTGCAGCATCCCGCGGGCCGTCTCGCGCACTTCCTCGGCGGTAATATCCTCGCCATCCACTTTGGCCACAACGCCCTTGCCAGGAGTACCCGTCAAGTCGCTGCCCAGATTGCCCGGGATAAATGCGATCACCATGGCCGCGCAAATGAGCAGCAGCAAGCCGCTGAGCACAATTTTCTTGAACGGTCCTTCAGTTTGCAGAAATCGAATCATCTTCTTGTCACTCCGGAAGTGTGCAGCAGAATTAACAATTATAAACTACGCAATCGAGTGCAACGGCGCGCCCCTCTCCGGTCTCACGGCACGACCGCTCGCTCTCCAAGAATCATCTATTGAAACGTATCAATAGACGTGTTATCCATCTTGTTCCCGGACCGAGGTCCATGGAACGGCATCTGTACGCGCGACCATCGATGGCGCGCAGGGGAGCAACATGATTTTCCGAAGACGGTTCATGAGTTTCTTGGCGGCACAATTCTTGGCAATGATGTTGGTCAGTTCGCACTGCCTCCTGGCCGTAGACCCCGCCAATTCCCCATCATCGGACCAAAATCCGCCCGCTCAGAACGCTGACATGCTCGCTCTTAGCCACCATTGGACTCTGCAATCCTCCGCCAGAGTAGAGGCCAAGGGCGAAGTGGTCTCTACCGCCAACTTTGTTCCCAAAGGCTGGCATGACGCCTGCGTTCCCACGACGGTGGTAGCGGCGCTGGTGAAGGACAAAACTCTTCCGGACCCGTTCTTTGCCATGAACCTTCGTCAATTTAGCGGAGTGACTTACCCGATCGGCGGAAATTTCTCCAACATCACGATGCAGCCCGATAGCCCTTACGCAGTCTCCTGGTGGTATCGCAAACAATTCGCCGCGCCTGCATCTTACTCCGGAAAAACCGTCTGGCTGAATTTCAAAGGGATCAACTACCGCGCCAACGTATGGCTCAACGGAAAGCAGATTGCCAACTCCAACGACATCGCCGGAGCCTGGCGCACCTACGAACTCAATGTCACCGATGCGCTGAGGCCCGGAGCTGAAAACGTTCTCGCCGTGCAAGTCTTTGCCCCCACGGAAAACGATCTGGCGATCACCTTCGTCGACTGGAATCCGGCGCCTCCCGACAAAAACATGGGCCTGTGGCGTGAAGTTTATCTCACCACCAGCGGACCAGTTGCGTTGCGCTATCCCAATGTGGTATCGAAGCTGAACCTGCCTGAAGATGATTCCGCTCGACTCACTGTTACCGCACAACTGAGAAACGGCACCAGCCATCCGGTCAAAGGCACACTGAAAGGCCAGATCGAAAACGTCCCCTTCGAGCAGGAAGTCGAACTCGCCGCGAACGGGACCAGAGACGTCATCTTCACTCCTAACCTCTACCCTCAACTCGTGTTCTCGAATCCGCGACTATGGTGGCCTGCACAGATGGGCAAACCGAATCTTTATCCGCTGAATATGGAGTTCGACATCAATGGCGCCGTCAGCGATCGTTCAAGAACGCAATTCGGCATTCGCGAAGTAACTTCAGATCTGAATTCTACAGGCGGACGCGTCTTCCACATCAACGGCAAGAACATCTTGATCCGCGGCGGCGGCTGGACCCCCGACATGATGCTTCGCGAAGACTCGCAGCGCCTGCACGACGAGTTCCGCTACGTACGAGATATGGGCCTGAATACGGTCCGACTTGAGGGCAAACTCGAAACGCAAGAGTTCTTCGATCTCGCCGACCACGAGGGAATCCTGGTGATGGCGGGATGGTGTTGCTGCGACTTCTGGGAGCGCTGGCCGCGCTGGAAGCCGCAGGATTTTGAAATCGCGCAGCACTCCTTGCGCGATCAGATCTACCGCTTGCGCAGCCATCCCAGCCTCGTCATGTGGCTGAACGGCAGCGACAACCCTCCCCCACCAGACGTAGAACAGATGTATCTGACCATCGAAAAGCAGCTTCTGTGGCCCAACCCCGTTGTCTCGTCGGCCACCGGAAAAGCCACTACCGTCACCGGAGAGAGCGGCGTCAAAATGACCGGGCCATATGAATACGTAGCTCCAAGCTATTGGGAGAAAGACACCCCGCAAGGTCAGCCTAGCCGCAAGACATGCAACGCCGGCGGGTGCGGCGGAGCCTACGGCTTCAACACCGAAACCAGCATGGGACCCGCCGTTCCTCCCATCGAGAGCATTCAGGCCATGGTTGGCAAAGATCACTTGTGGCCTATCGACGACGTATGGAACTATCACGCCGGCGGCGGCGAGTTCAAAACCATCAAGGTCTTCAGCACCGCGCTCGCCAATCGCTACGGCAAATCGGACACCGTTGAAGACTTCGCATTTAAGTCGCAACTGCAAACATACGAAGGCGTGCGCGCTATGTACGAAGCCTACAGCCGCAACAAATACGAATCGACGGGCGTGATCCAGTGGATGCTGAACAACGCCTGGCCTTCCATGATCTGGCATCTCTATGACTATTACCTGCGGCCCGGCGGCGGCTACTTCGGCGCCAAGCGCGCCATGGAAGCCCTGCACCCCGTGTATGGCTATGATGATCATTCCATCTGGGTAGTCAGCAGCCAATATGAAGACGTCAAAGGTCTGAAGCTGACGACGAAGATTTACAGCATCGACATGACTGAGAAGTTCACTCGTGAGGATTTTCTCGACGCGCCCGCCGACAGCACCGCTGAAATATTCACCTTGCCCGAAGTGCAGGGACTCAGCTCCGTCTATTTCCTCGTGGCGCGACTCACCGACTCAAGTGGCAAACTGGTCGGCTCGAATTTCTATTGGCTTTCCACGAAGGCCGAGACGATTGACTGGGCCAAGTCTACCTGGTGGATGACTCCCACCGATTCCTACGCCGATTTCACCGCCCTAACGCGACTTCCTAAGGTAAAGCTTAAAGTTAGTAACCGCACCGAGCGCACGGGCGACGAAGCCATCACGCATGTCACGATAGAAAATCCAAGCAGAAGTCTGGCATTCTTCGTGAGATTGAAAGTCCAAAAAGGCGCTAAGGGCGAGGAGATTTTGCCGGTCATCTGGGAGGACAACTACATTTGCCTGCTCCCCGGTGAGCAGCGCGAGGTCACCGCCACTTACCGCGCCAACAAACTCGGCGCTGAGAAGCCTGTAGTCGAAGTAAGCGGCGGGAATATAGAGTAAGAATTTGCCCTTTGGACGATCAGTTGTTTTTTCGGCTCTGTGCAGGAATCTGAATAACTGTTCGATTAACGGGGGTTTTCGGGGAGGGGATTTTTCGGTACGCTCGGCAGGATGAGCGAGAGCGAATGGAGCAAGATTCTGGGATGGCCCGGGTATAGGGTCTATCGCAGTGAGATCAACGAAGAAGCCAAGACTCTGCGTCTGTGGGTGCGGCGCAAGCGCGGGAACCGCAAACTGGAGTGTTCCGGCTGTGGTCGGAGGATCAACGAAATCGCGGAGATCT
>Ga0208039_1000055_pt1 | contig 109146 bp, 123 predicted proteins | sample June2015DPH_20_1_2_FD_184722 | JGI IMG/M metagenome (GOLD analysis project Ga0208039, IMG submission 184722) | Peatland microbial communities from SPRUCE experiment site at the Marcell Experimental Forest, Minnesota, USA - June2015DPH_20_150... | ecosystem: Environmental > Terrestrial > Soil >... | reverse complement strand
CTGGCAACCCAATACTTGCAATGCTAATTCCGCTGGCACTGGTTCTCAACAACTTCGGATTCGCCATGGTCTACTTCTTCGTTCCCACAAGAAACATTTTCGCATGGGCCTTCGACCGAGTCATCCCTACCAAGTTTGCATCAGTGGATAAACGAGGAGTTCCCATCTACGCGGTCATCGTGTATGCACTTATCGCCTTCTTCTCGGTCTACGTTACGGTGTACACAGGTTGGTTCAACTACTTGTACTACGCGAACTTCGGTTGGTGGATTGCAGTCGCTATAGTGATGTTCGCCGCAGCGATCTTTCCATTCAGACGCAAGGACATCTTCTCAAGCTCACCGAAGATCGTCACCATCAAAGTAGGTTCGATTCCTGTGCTCACAATAGTTGGTGTTGTCGGCATCTTCGCATCGCTGTTCATATCCTACTCAACAATCCTACCGTCGTACAACGGCTTTCCCATCAATCCCCTCTACGTCGTTAGCATGGTTTTCGTCATGCTAGCAGCATTGGCCATTTACACGATCTCATACTTCTACCAGAAATCCCGCAACGTCCCCGTGGAATTGGCGATTAAAGAACTCCCACCAATCTAGACCGGTTCTCCCCTTCCCCTTCCCTTCCATCTTTTCTTGTTCTGCGAGCCCGCGACTGTCATAATGTCCTTTAGTTGAATGGAATATTGCAGCGGCGCACATCATCTTTGAACAAAAGCTACGGTAAAATCGCAAATACTCGCGCCGGGAAGCCGCTGCCATTCTTTGGCTTGGGAAAAGCGGCGACAATTAGGGCGCCGAACTCGGGGACTTGATCTAGACTAGCCAGTAGCTCAATTTGATAATGGTTTGTACTAAGAACGTATCGCTCCATAGCCATATCAGGATCGAGAACCCCCGGAGCATTGTCTGACGTTTCGTGACCGCAAGCTGTGATCTTCCGCTCCTCGAAAAGATATTTCAGTACCGGCATGCTCCAGCCTGGAAAATGTTCGCCGGTTGAGTCTTGATTCAACATCGCGTGAGGATCAGGCCACCGCTTGGACCAGTCTGTTCGTAGCGCAACGAAACAACCTTCAGGAACCTTGCCGTGCTTACTCTCCCAAACTCTGATGTCATCCATGGCGACGGCGTAATCCGCCTTCTTTGCGGCCTTCTCATGAATGTCAATAACGACTAAAGGCAGAAACATTTCCTTTACGTCAATTTGATCCAATGTTCTGGTACCTCTCACGAAGTGAGCAGGCGCATCAGCATGAGTACCCCACTGTCCTACGTGTGAGTAGCGATGGATCCAGATTCCGGAACCAACGCTACCGACACCTTCATCGTAATAGTAAAGAGTCTCACGTTCCTCATCCGGAAAACCATGCCAGTGAGGAATCCCAGGGGCAAAAGAATGTGTCAGGTCAACCCATCGCTTCGTCTTCAGAAGCTCGTAGACATCTAGAAGGTTCGAACTCTTCGTGGTTGCAGCACCTTCAGTGAACACAGGCAACTGCCGCTCGTTCGTTTGCTCGCTCGATATGAATCTTATTCAAGACCTGTTCGAAAACGGCTGTGATGTATTCTTTATCTCGAACTCTAATCGAATCATCTCATCGTTGAATCAGTAGAGGACTTCCGGCGATCTCTTCCCTCAACAACCTGTCAGGTTCCACTAGGGAACGCCACATCGCCTTCTGCAATTGCATGATATCCTCGATTTTTGCGAACGGACAGAATGAGCACCTAGCAATCGTGAGAAAGTTCAATTACGAATGAACTCTTGGAAGGCTTGCTCAAGCCGCGCTCCTTTGTAAGGTAGATTCTAGTCGGTAGAGATATGAACACGGAAAGTGGGTTAACAATGGTAAAGCTACCTCCTTGGTGACTTAATGTCCGGCACCCAATTCGTTAAAATGAATGAGGAAGAGTTCGTCAAAGAGGCGGTTGGGATTGTGGAGAAAGCCCAGTCGCATGGAGTCTATCTAAGGATTCTGGGTTCACTTGCAACCTACATCCGCTCGCTGAACAATGGCTACGCCAACTTCTTCAAATCCCTAGAAAGGTTTGGAGAGGGAAAACCGCTCTTTACAGATTTAGATCTTGCAGGGTATAGCAAACAGAGCGGTGCGATTAACAAGTTTTTCCACGAGTTGAATTTCACGCCAGATGCTATGGTCAATGGCATGTTCGGACATAAGAGACTAATTCATCATCATCCCCAGAACAAGTACCATGTCGACGTGTTCTTGAACAAACTAGAATTCAGCCACGATGTGGAATTCGGCGAAAAGCCTGGCTCGGGAAGATTAGAGCTCGATTGGCCCACGATCACTGCCACTGACATTGTATTGGAGAAACTACAAATTCACCAAATTAACCGAAAGGATTTGATCGATTTAATCACACTTCTCATGGCTCACGAGGTTCGCGAAACTTTTGACAAGAATATTATAGACGGATCATACATAACGAAGATACTCTCGGACGACTGGGGCTTCTGGCAAGATGCAACCACAAACTTCGGCAAAATGAAGATGCTAATGGAAGAGCTAACCGCGAATAACAAACTAACAGCCGAACAAAGTCACACGATTGTACAAAGAACAGACAAACTTCTCGGTATGGTCACGAACAGCCCCAAGACAAAGCATTGGGAGAAACGGGCAAAGACCGGCACAAAGAAACCTTGGTATCGTGAAGTTGAAGACATCGTACGTTAGATAACGAAAGCGTTATGGTTGCTATCGTAAGCAAACCGTTCCTCGATTATTCTTCATGCCTATGGCCGCGACCGACTGAAACGCCTCCCTTCCAAGCCCACAACAGCCAACGGCACAATGGGCAAGCACGGGTCACCGGCCATAGGCAGGCGATAACAAAAGGATGGAAGATTACAGCAGTATCAGTGAAGAGCGAAAGCGCTGCTGCCGCCCTTGCTGCTGCCCATCATGAGCGTTTAAGGAGGAAAGAGACGCGGCAACGAGCGCCTCCAGATCCGTTTGAGCCTGAGCCTCAATTGCGACCGGGTAACCCACAAGACATGCGTAACCAAGAGTACCACGATGCTGCTCTGCCGGAAACCGGACAAGATTTACTCTTCGCTTGCTATCTGGGTTCTAACGCAGATACATTCGTCCTGGTAGCGTCCACAACTTGGACATCGCGGTCTACCAGCCAAGGCTTCCATGTGTGGGTTGCTGACAAGCCCTCGTACCTCTTCGGGGAGATTCGGCTCGTAGAAGACTCGAAGAACCCAGCGCGTAAGGTCCTTCTCTGTCACTATGCCAACCAACTTATCATTTTCAACCACCGGAAGGCGCCTAGCGCCGAGTTTCAGCATAACTTCGAAGGTCCGCCAAATCTCCATGTCCGGCGTGGCTGTTTGCAGCGGCCTAGACATAAGACTGCGCGCTGGCAGTCTTAGGAGACTATCTCCGCGAAGCGCCGCCCTAGTCACGTCACGTTCAGTGATGATTCCAACAGGCTTTTGCTTATCCACAACGATTACACTTCCAACATCGAACTTAACCATGAGACGGAGTGCTTCTTCCACACGCTCACTGATATCCACTGTGATGACCTTACTTGTCATGATCTCAGAAAGAAGCGCGTGTTCCGGCTTGCTCATTGAAATCATAAAGATTGGGCCGCTGGGCGTATAATAGACACGTCAATAATTACCAACAATGAGAACTGACCTCGGTTTGGATAGCCATTTTACCGATCTCTGATTAACAATCTCCCAGCCCGCCCGTTGCGAACGTGGATGGTTTCCCTTGGACCTAAGCCTCTACAAAACGGTCGTCAAACCGGCTCTATTTCTCACGTCCCCCGAGACTGCGCATGGTATCGCGAAATGGTTCTTCAAACGGCCACTGATTTGGAAAATGTTGAGTTGGCGCTTCCGCGTTCGAGACGATCGGCTGCACGTTAAGGTTGGCAACCTTGCACTACCTAACCCCGTTGGACTCGCAGCGGGTTTCGACAAGAACTGCGAGATGTCTGCGTCGTTGTTCCACATGGGGTTCGGGTACCTTACACTGGGCACGGTTACCCTGAATCCTCGGGAAGGTAATCCGAAGCCTAGAATGTGGCGATACCCGCAGAGGTCGCTCGTCAACTCAATGGGGTTACCCAACGAAGGCGCGCGAAAGACAGCGACCAACCTTTCTGAACGCAAACCCAGCCTAGGACCGACCATTGTCAGCATCTCAGGGCTTAGCGTTGACGAGTTTGTCGGATGCTACCGTGAAATTGAACCGCTGGCAGACGGAATCGAATTGAACATTAGCACTCCGAACACCGTTGGCGTAAGGATCTTCCAAGAGCCTGACGTACTAACGAAACTGTTAAGCGCGATTAGTAAGGTGAGGAGTAGCAAGAAACCGGTTTGGGTTAAGATCCCCCCCTACTTCGATGATAAGCAACGGGAGAACGTCCACAACTTGATCGAAGTTTGCATGAAGTCTTCCGTCGACGGCCTCACCGCAACCAATACGAAGCTAATCGATGAACCCCGGGCAAGCATGGGCACGGGCGGGCTCAGTGGCCCATTAATCTTCCAAGACATGCTCAGAATAGTCGCAGACGTTTACAGTCACACCAGCGGAAAAATCCCTATCAACGCATGCGGCGGCATTTCATCAGGATTAGACGCTTGGCGTGCCTTTGAAGCAGGTGCATCTTCAGCCCAATTATACACTGCGCTAATTTATGAAGGGCCTAGCTTAGCCTCGAAAATTAATCAAGAACTACTTCGAATGCTTGAAAGTTCGAAGTTGAATTCGCTGAGTGAAGTGAGAGGGTCCGGCTTGCGATGAAACTCAGAAAAAAGATTTACTCGCAAAAACTAATTTAAGACGGTCCGCACCTTGCTTAAGATGACTTTGTTGCCGGCTGATCACGCAATGCACACTGCAGAATGGTACGCTGAAGACTTCGTGAAGCAACTTCAGCTCAATTCTGAAGTAGAGCAAAGATGTGAATGGTCGTGTCTCCTTTGGTCGAAAGATCACTGGGCCACCGAAGCTCAGAAAGCCCAGATAAGCCTACAGCAAACCAAGGAGCGCCTCACTGATTCTCCGGACAACAAGAGGAGCCTTGAAACACTCTCTTTGAATTCTAAGTTCTTGAACACTGTCGCTCAAGTCTACTCTAAATTCTTCGGTGGGGCGGAGCAATCCTGTAGTGTGAAGAAGTTTGCCGATTGTCCTTTCATGGGACAACGCCAAGACTTGTTGAAGAGGGGGGCGTTGGCCAGCGTCTTCGTCACTATTCTTCACAAGGCGACGTTCTATGCCATGCTTGACAGACACCCCTTAGACAGCGGCCTCATAAATGAGGAGTACTCAGATGTCTATGGAATTGACCTAACCAATTTCCTAGACTTGGAGAGTTCGTTGAGAGATGGCCGCTTCGCGAAGTTGTATGAGAGCGTAGTGAAGCGAGCCGGAGAACTGGCGGGAATACCTCAAAAGCCTACCATTTGATAGTCAACGGAAATCTATTCCCGAACTCCGTATATGGAATATACTAAAATTAATAGGCCCACGGCAACCACTGAATTTTCCAAGGCGTGAGCTAAAATTAGCTGGTAGCCAAGTATCTCCACAATGGATTCTTCGATTAGAGAGCCCACGAGAATAACCGTGAACCCGATGGACATGGCGAGCATGGATTTGCTCCTGTTCCTGCGGTAGGCTCTCATGCTAACGTAAACCAACACGCCGCAGAGAGCAACAATAGCGGCCTCACTCGACAGAAGCAACAGATCGTCGAGGCCGCTCATTTCTCCACCCTCATAGAACTCCACAACCTCGTTAACTTGTTCACGACATCTTCGTTAAAGGAAACAGTTAGCTCGACTTCTCCCGACTTGTACTCGGCGCGCATGTCTCTGACCGTGCTCCTATAGAGGCTAAATTTCTTGCCGTCATTCGTGACGACTATTCGTTCAACAGCAAGAAGATGGGCGTCCACGAACCCACTTATTCTCCTATACACACTGCTCGGAGGCAAGGCACATTGATGGATAATCTCCATTGCCGAGCAAGCCCTCTCCGTAGTAGCTCTTAGGATTGCCAGCGCACAATCATCAGCCATCGCTTGCAAGATAGCTTTCTTAAGGGCCGCATCATGAATAAGCAAGGTAGACGATTCTCAAACTTTAGAATCAGAAATGATAGGCGTCTTCCTGATTTAAGTGTGCACACTCCACCGCATTCCTGGTCAACATTGGGCGCCACCTCGGGTAAACCAGTTCTAGGCCTCGCACGGATAGTCGCTGTATCGTCATTAAGAGAAGACTCCGCAGTTAAGCAACAGCTGAACGTTCGGGCAAGAAAGCCAACGCGTTCTCGCCTCAACTTAGCGACCACTGGTGCACTCATCTGTAGGGGGCATTAGATTGAAGAACTCACAGGTCGCGGCCCTGTTTGTCCTAATCCTGTTGATGGGGCTTGCAGTGGGTTGGCTTGGGGGAAACATGGGCCTGGAAGGCAGAAATGTATCTTCCATGCCAACTCAGACTGGGTCCGTAGCTCCACCCGTGGCACTTGGCACTGCCAAAGTTGTCAACCTTGATGTCATGCCCGATTGGGGAGGACCTGGCTACGACGCATTTGTGATTCCCACGTACCTCAATGGCACAGCTCTCGAACTCGCAACGAATGCGACTGGCCCAGGATCAAATGACAATAACATAACTATCCCTGCGGGCGTCTCGGTCACATTCGTTATAACCAACATAGACACCGCAGTCCTCGTGAATTTCACGGGTCCTGCTTCAACAGACTTCATTGTTTACAATAATACTGAGAACGGGCAAGTCGCGACGCATTACAGTGCAGGGCAGTCGATATCCAGCCTTCCAATAAGCCACACATTTACAATCCAGAGCCTTAACGTTAACATCCCGATTCCTCCGGACACGATTGTCACTTTCACCTACACGTTCGTTAGTTCGGGTGTCTACGAATACGTCTGCGAAACCCCTTGTGGACCAGGAATGGGCCTCGCAGGATACATGAGTGGATATCTCATTGTCACTTGACTGGAATGAAACCATAGGATTGCGATATGTTCTCACAATACTTTGAGGGAATTTGAGGCCAAGAAGACAATTGAAAATTGAGCGTAGACAACTCCTGAAAGGCACGGCCGTCGCAACAGCTGGCTTCGTACTTTCTTCTCTTCTGAACGAGCTGGAGCCAGTAAGTTCACAAACGATAGGAAATGCGTCTACAGGGAACGCATCAGCAAGACGCTACATCTTCGTAATCGACCTAGACAAATGTGACGGCTGCAGAAAATGTACTGAAGGTTGTCACGCGGAGATGCACGTACCACCTGCTTGGGGAGAGCCAAACTATGAGGGCAAGCAGCCTTGGATACAAGTCTTCGATTTCGCTGATGGGACCCACATGCCTGTTCCTTGTCAGAACTGTCAGAATTCACCCTGCACAAAAGTCTGCCCCGTCGGGGCGACTTACTACAGTGAAGACAACATCGTGCTGATAGACCAGAATAGATGCATAGGCTGCAGAATATGCTTAGCATCATGTCCCTATGAGCGCAGATTCTTCAACTGGTACGACCCTCCAGTCACCGAAGAGGAGAAGATAGCGTATTCGCCTGACTACAACATCCCTCATAGGAGAGGCGTTGCCGAAAAATGCGTCTGGTGCAGACACAGAACCAAGATGGGTATGGTGCCTGCCTGCGTCGAAGCTTGCACAAGAGCAGGAATGAAGGCACTTTGGTTCGGCGATGCGGCTCAGGACGTGGTGTCCAATGGCGTAGATACGGCTAGGTTGAGTACTATGATTCAAGGGAGAGGCGCTTACCGGTTCAAGGATGAGTTGGGGACTAGCCCAAGTGTCCTATACCTTCCGCCCAGAGGAGGTACAACTACTTGAGCTCAAGTTCGACGTCGAAGAACGCCGCACTTTTCGGACCGATCAAGAGTCACTCTTCGTCTTCCTATGCCCTAGCAAGCTCGCTTCTCGCCATTGCTCTGTGGGGCGTTTACGCATACTACGTTCAATTGACGACTGGACTGGGAGTCACAGGAATGAGATCCGTCGTGTCATGGGCATTCTACATAATCAACTTCGTCTTCTTCATAGGCATAAGCCATGTCGGCGCTTTGATGTCTGCAATACTTAGACTCACAAACGCAGAATGGAGGAAACCAATCACTAGGATTGCCGAGGTGGTCACTTTCGCGTCATTAATGATGGCGGTCATGATGCCATTGACCGACCTTGGGAGACCAGATAGGCTGTTATACACGATTGTTTTCGCTAGATTTCAGTCCCCGTTAACCTGGGACTTTATGGCAATCGGAACTTACATGATCGGGAGCACCATCTTCCTGTATCTTCCTATGATTCCAGATATCGCATCATGCAGGGACAAATTGGAAGACGCGTCTAAGTTTCGCAGGTGGCTTTACGGGAAGCTCTCGTTAGGGTGGAACGGTTCATCCGCTCAATGGAGTCACCTTGAGAAGGCGATTAAGATGATGTCGATCATAATCATACCCATCGCCATCTCGGTACACACGGTCGTATCTTGGGATTTTGCCATGCTGTTCAGGACAGGTTGGAACAGCACAATATTCGGCCCCTACTTCGTAGCGGGAGCATTGTTGTCCGGTGTTGCAACCGTAATTTTGGTGATGGCTTTTCTCACCAAGTACTACCATTTGGAAGGCTATATCACGAAACGGCACTTTGATAATCTCGGAAAACTCCTGATAACCCTTGACATCATCGTCATCTACTTCACTATAAACGAGAATCTTGTCCCCGGCTACAAGTTCTTCGATTCATCAAACCCTGAAGGGCAATGGATGGCGTCCCTACTCTGGGGTCAGTACGCGACATTCTTCTGGGTTCAACTCATTGGCGGACTCGTGATTCCAGCATTCCTGATAGGGCTCCCTCGCACAAGAACTATAACCGGATATCTCGTCGCGTCTTTGCTTGTCGACGTTGGGATGTGGATTGAACGCTTCAATATTATTGTGCCATCCCTGGCCCTTCCACAGCTAAGTTACTCATGGGGATCGTACGTACCGACTTGGGTGGAACTCTCGATTGTCGCTGGCACCTTCGCGGGTTTCACTCTCATCTACTTCGTTTTCAGCCGCCTGTTCCCGGTCGTCTCAATCTGGGAAACGGAAGAGCCGAGCGAGGCAAGTGCAACGATCTTCTCGCCACCGGCTACGGGGTTGACACTGCAAACTAACCCTACATCGTCAATGGCGGTGTCCAAGAGAAGCTTCCTGAAATACGGAACGTTTGCAATCGTGGGTTTCGCATTGGGATTTGCTCCAATACAAGTTCCAATTAGTTCATTGAACTCGAACGGAAATCATTCTTCCGTCCCTGTGGTGCCTTTGTCGAACCTCGGGGTAAGTGTCTCGCTTGCCGAAGCAAAGAAAGCTGTTGGGTTCTCAATTTCAAAGCCAAGTAAACCTCCGCTGGGAAGCACGCTGAGGGATGTGAGGGTTTTGGGAGACAATCATGTCGTGTCGTTAATTTACGAGAATCCGTTGACTAAGCCACTTTCCTTGTACAATGAAGATGTAGCACTCGTCATCATTCAATCGCAAGACTCGCTTAATCTCACTTCTCCAGCCTATTTACCATCTGAATTTACACGAGTTAATGTCGCGGGAAACATTGGCTTCGCAAGAGAACCAAGCCAAGTTTCGGGTGGTGTAACTGAGCCTGGCCAACTTCAATGGTGGAGAAATGGAGTCCGTTACGCCATATTCGCTGACAGCACGATTAACGAGATGACGAAGATGGCCGAATCAATGGAGGCGCTTTAAGGTGCGGGGTGCGGTTGCCTTAGTTGCACTGTTCACATTTTTCTTAATCCTCCAATTCGCAAATGCAACAGCAGCGTCGGGTCAATTGACGGACATTTCTGGAAACCTCACGGTCTTCAGCCTCACGCCAAGCAGCAATGAAACAGGAGTTAGGTATTTCACAGTCCTCGTGAGCGCCTCAGGGTTCAACGGCTCATCTAACCCATTGTACCTTCAGGTAGCTCAGGGCGATCGAGTTGATATCCGGTTCACCTATGCCGACCAAGACCTCTCTTTCGATAACCCTCACAAGATGCTCATCGGTGGATACAACATTGTGACGGGCAATATTGATAGACAGATACCGGTACAGGAGGTGAATTTTACTGCAGGTCAAGTTGGGAGTTTTCAATTTTATTGCATTATTCCATGCTTCGGAATGGAGAACTTGCAACAAGGCTTCCTCGTCGTGAGTGCTTCAACGCGAACAGCACCCGTCTCAACTAACCTTAGTCAATTAAATGTCGCAGCAAGTGGAAATGTCATCACCGTATCGGTACTTCTTGCCAATAAAAACGGGGCCGCCATATCTGGGGCAATCGTAGAATTCTCTGTAAGCAGCGACTTTGGTCAAGTGAAAATGGGTCAGAATACGACTGGCTCCGATGGAACGGCCCAACTTTCTTTCCCGTTGAGTACCCCCAGAGCAATTTTTGTGACAGCACATTTTGCAGGCAGCGGTCAATACTTGCAAAGCCAGATGGCAACCTCGTTCATTCCTCCCCCTCAGCAAACCGAACCAACCCTCGAGACCCCTTATGTCAACGGACAGGCACCAAGCGTCGATCTTCGACTCGCGGGTATCCTACCCGTCCACTCATTGATCATCGTAACAGTGGGTTTGATTGTTGTCCTATCGGTATGGTGCGTATTTGCACTCGTCTTGAAGGAAGTAGTAGGGGTTTGGAAAGCTGGCAAAACAATGGAGGAAGACAAATGAACGATAAGCATCTAGCTGTAATTACACCGCTCATACTCCTCGCCATAATGGTGGCCTTCACACAGACTCAGATAGTGCCCATATGGCTCACCGGCCACCGCTCATCACTCGAATCCTCGCTGCCCGATGTTTCGGACCTGCAATTAGTGGGCTTCAATTTCAACAGGGATCTCGTGCAAATCTCAGTCACGCTGTGGAACAAGGGCAGCAGCCCTCTAGATATCACAGCAGTTTACTACGACAACATTAGACTCATCAAGGGAATAGTAGGATCTCCCACAGATCCCACAATTATAGGATACACGCCGCAGGGAAACTCTTCGATCACTTCAAGCGACATTATCTTCCCTGCCAGTTACCACTGGAACATGCTCACCGGCGGACCGACCGTACCAGTCATACAACCTAATGGTTTCGTCACACTTTACCTAGGCGTCTCATCAACGACGCCTGGATCAACTCACACGTTGACAGTGGTGGCAGGAACTCAAGAATATGCATTCGAACTTCAAAGATAACAAAGTGAGCTGCTCTGCTTAGCTGCCCTTACAAAGAGCAACGGATGAGGCCAACTCAAGAAAACGGGCATTTTCTTTAGTGATTCTAGACCCGCTGCGCTCGAACCGGTCAGCGTCAGATTAATACCACATTGATACTCGACTTTACTCGAGGCGGAACAGAAGATTGGTTCAGGGACCTATCGCAGCTGTGGTTATGCAGCTAAGTTTGAAGTATGTGAAGGCGAGCCTTATCTATCTGGCAGCGGGGGGAACGCTCCTTCTCCTAACCTTCTCCCATGCCTTGCCGTTTGATATGACAGCTTTCTACTTCATGCAGCTTTACGGGTTCGTTGCGATGATGATCTTCGGCCTATCCTACCTCTTCGTCCCTTCGTTCGCCCACGCCTTCCTACACAGCCTTCGCCTAGCAAAAGCGCAGTTCTGGATAATGAACCTGGGAATAATCGGAATGACCACTGCATTTTCGGGGCTCATACCATACAATTTTGATCTAAGGTACGTGGTCGTTGGTTCCCTTGTCGTCTTGGTGCTCGCTTTGTACATGCATGTCTACAACCTATGGCGCACAATGCGAGCTTGGAAAGGTTCACCTGGCGAAAAACTCGCCCGCGAAGCGTCCGCTCCAAAAATAGCATAGATCTAGCTGCGGCTTGCACCCTTGCGCTGGAAGAAAGTATTCAAATATGGTGACTTCAGGTGCTAACGTTACCATACCGCAGGCAGTGTGTCCCGAATGGTTGATGGCTGGTCGCCTCCCAAGAATGCGAAGATTTGGGGCCACCTATTCAACGAAGTAGTCCGCGCAAAGCATTGTATGATGTGCGGCGCCTGCGTTGCCTCCTGCCCGATCAACGTTCTGAACGTGAATGTGAACGAGGAACCGGTCATTAAAGGGCCCTGTGCAGCCTGCCAAGTCTGCTACTACAGCTGCCCCAGGCTTGAGTTCCCATTAGATGAAATCGAGTACTACCTCTTCGGGAGGACAAGGAAACCTGAAGAAGAATCGCTTGGAATTTACAGGAACATCTACACCGCGAGGGCGTTGGACGAGGAGATATGGCATGCCGGGCAGGATGGTGGAACCGTCATAGCCTTAATGACTCATGCGCTCCAGATTGGATTGATAAACTGCTTCGCCACATCGGACTTCACGAAATCCAACTCAGTCTTCGTTCTTGGCAGCGGGATGACGCTCAAGACTGTACCCGTTGTAGGCGATACTGCAGCCGACCTGATCCGCACAGCCGGATCGAAATACACGCACGGAGGAGTCCTCGGAGTCCTCTCCGACGCCGCCACATCCTACCCCAACGGGCGAGTTGGCTTAGTTGCCCTCCCGTGTGAACTACAAGGGTTATGGCGAATGTACACTTCGCTCCAGGCCACAGTCAAGTTCGGGGGCTCTTGGATTAGGGGCGGACGGCCCGTTCTAACCATTGGACTGTTCTGTTCGAAAGTGTACACCTACGACCAGCTGATAACCGAATTCGTCCAGAAAAAACATGGCATCGACCCAGCGAAGATTACGAGAACGGTTGTGAAAAGGAACCGGTTCAAAGTCTACATTGGAGCAGACTGCGTCCTCGACGTCAACATCAAAGAACTTGAACCCTACATGAGCGAACCGTGCCACTACTGCATCGACTACGTAGCCGAACTCGCAGATATTTCAGTTGGCGCAGTCGGTTCACCCGATGGATGGACGACCGTTATCGTACGTTCCGAACTCGGACAGAAGTTATTTGACAGCGCAGTCAAAGCTAAGATCATCGAAGCCGCACCAATCGAAACCGTCCAACCTGGATTACCGTTCGTAGTTAAACTCTCTAACAAGAAGAAACGGGAACGCAACGCCTACTATCTGAGGCGTGGGTTACGTGAAGGATTCCTAGAGCAACGGAAACAGGAACTCCTTCAGATCACCCCAGCCCCAGAAGCCAAATGAGCGTACCCTAGGTTCCTTCGCCCTTAAGTCGCCAACCCAAAACCTACGACGTGTTTATGGTTACGCTCTTTATTCGCGTGTAGTGGCTGATTGCCTGTAGGCCGCTTTCGTAACCTATCCCGCTATCCTTGTAACCGCCAAACGGTGTCTGGGGGTACGCTACTAAGTAATCGTTTACCGCCACCACCCCGGCTTGAAGTTGGTTAACCAGCCGTTGGGAGAGTTTCAGGTCATTCGTCCACACGCCGGCGTACAGGCCGAACTGAGTATCGTTCGCCATTCGAACAACTTCATCAACCGACTTGAACTTGAAAACGGTCAATACGGGGCCGAAGATCTCTTCACACCCAATCTTCATGTCAGCGGTGACGTCTGTGAAGATCGTTGGCTTGAGGAAGTAGCCGTTTCGAAGTGCTGATTCTTCTGGGACGGCGCCCCCGCTTACCAGGCGTGCCCCCTCCTCTCGCCCAGACTTGATGTAGTTCAGTACTCGTTCTTGTTGGTCCTTGGAAACGAGTGGACCCAATTCGGTTTTCTCGTCAAGCCCAGGCCCAATCCTCATGAGCTCCGTCTGCTTCTTAAGTTCGGCGAGGAATTTTTCGGATATCTCATCGTGAAGGAACAGCCTTGAACCAGCCCAGCACATTTGGCCAGCGTTCGTGAAGATTGCGTACTTCGCCATCTTTACAGCCTTCTCGAAGTCTGCGTCTGGGAAAATTATGTTCGGGTTCTTCCCGCCCAATTCTAAGAGAGCGGGCGTCACATTTTTCGCAGCTGCTTCCATGATCTGCCTGCCCGTTTCCGTCGAACCAGTGAAGGTGATGCCGTCTATGTTTGGATTCGAAACTAACTCCTTTCCTGCTACGGCTCCGGAACCGGTTATCACGTTCAGAACGCCATCAGGGACCCCCGCCTTTTGCGCGTATTCCGCGGTTTTGAGAAGCGTCAGAGGTGTGAGTTCTGCAGGTTTCGCGACGACTGTATTTCCCGCGGCTAATGCTGGCGCAAGACTCCTCGCGGCTAAGGCTAGGGGGTAATTCCATGGTATGATATGCACTGTTACGCCGAGTGGTTCTCGGAGGGTGTATGTCAACCTGTTCGGCGTAACGGGAATCGTCTCGCCTTCAATTTTATCCGCAGCTCCAGCCCAGTACTCGAAAGCACGGACCGCCCAAGCCACGTCACCTTTCGACTCTCGAATGGGTTTTCCTTGGTTAAGGGTCTCAAGTTTCGAGAGTTCGTCAAAGTTCTGGCGCATTAACGCGGCCATTTGCATCAGTAGCTTGCCGCGTTTCGTTTGTTCCATATCCCGCCAACTAGCCACCTCGAACGCTCTGCGCGCTGCCTCGATGGCTTCGCGCACATCGTCCTTGCTAGCTCTAGGTGCGCGGCCTATCGTGTCTCCCGTCGCAGGGTTTCTTAGTTCAAATGTTTCTGTTGAGCTACCCGCGGTCCATTTTCCGTTCACAAAGAATTTTGGAGTCTCAACTTGCAAGGTCAAAGGTTGCACACAACTGTTGTTGCGTGATTCTGGACCGAACGCTTATGATGTTTGCTAAATGCTCCACCGAGTCGCTACGCTAGCCTAGAGTTTGCTTGTGCTACTAATTCGGCTAAGCTGGTTTCCTTACAGAGTTCTGGGGGTAGGCCGGACACACACAATAGTGCTGAAATTATGTTGGCTTCATCATCAATCGTTTTCCTTATTTCCGATTCAATCTTCTTCAGTTCAGTTTCTGTTTGCCTGAACGTATGGCCTATGAAGATCTTCGGTGTGAACCCCGCGCCAATCTGCATGAACTTACCCCCAATTAGCAGGAATGGGATCTCCTTCCCAGGATTGAATTTGCGTACCAATTTCTCTTCGGTTTTGAGCAACTTTTGGAGTGGTTTGAACTCTCGATCTTTGGTTTCACGTGATGCGAATTCAATGTGTGGGCTATTGTAGGTGGCCTTCGTGAAATCATAGGTCGGCAGGTTGAGGAACGGCTCATCTCTGGCCGCGCTCATCGTCTGCTTAAGTCCATCCCATTGCCCAAATTTCTGGAGGGCCCTAACTATGGCCCACCGTTCGGCCGCGCAATATGGGCAGTATTCAGCGCCCATGAAGAGGACGTAGAGCTTCCCGCTGCGTCTCATGACGTCCTTTGAGACTTCTACGAACTTGCCCAGAACCTTGACTTGCCTACTCATTGCTTGCTTGCTCATTGCTCGGCCGCGCCGCCACGGCATATGAATGGTCATCATTTATTCCTACCTGTGCCTTTCGACAAAAACAAGCTAACTTTTGCTCTCTCTAAAGTTTCAGGAAACTAAAACGCGCCGACTGGTAAAGCTGTTCATCACCCCCCCCACAAAAGTGTCAAACGCCGCCCTAATCCTTATTCCACAATAGTAGGCTCAACAGGAAGATCAGGAGAAACATAGAGAACCCCGCGGCACAGATTGTTAGCGGACTTCTCTTTAGATATTCTAAGACAAGTAAGGAACCGGAAAACACCATTCCAACGACCGACACGAGTAAGATGAGCTTCCGACCTGTTGCTAAAACGAACCTCCCTCCCCAAGTCAATAGTAGAATGACTAGCATAACGGTGTACATTGTAAGTCCGTACATGCAGGACGGGTATCCAAGAACAAGGGTGCATCCTCCGTTCAGTGGACATGTTTTTGACGTGAGTACGTTGACAGTGAGGTAACCTGAAAAGCCCATGCCGAAAACAATGATGGCGAACAACAGGACACGGATTCTGCTGAAATTCATCCGTTCAACTCCGTCGCTGAGTTGCCGTACATAGAACGTTTTTAGGTTTGAGTGATGGCACCAAAATTGGTTTCAGCTGGCAATCACATACATTTTGTCAAGGTTCGCGAAATGACAATTGCTCCGGGTCGCATAGCGAAGGGCGTCAACCGAGTTTAGGTCAACCACTTATGAGAGGCAATAACAGGTCTTTTAAACGAAGCATCGAAAACAATTCGGCGTTGGCAGATTTGCTTTGCCAGTTGAGGTACCTGAGAAAGATACACTAGGCCACGTGATGAGCAGCCCGGTCACAACGATTGACTCGGATAGTACGCTTGATGTTGCTGCGCAGCTGATGGTTCAGCATGACATAGGATCGGTTATTGTGGTCGAAGCCAAGAACCCTATCGGGATAGTTACTGAGCGAGACATAACGAAACAAGTGATCAAAGGAAAAGATGTTCTCAAGAAACCAATCAAACAGGTAATGTCTAAACCGCTTGTTACAGCGACACCTAACATGTCTATTCAAGATGCCTTGGAGTTGATGCTCAAGAACAAGGTCCGCCGTTTGCCTATTCTTGAAGGCAAGGATATGCGAGGAATAGTGACAACGCGAGACCTCATGCGTTGGGTGCTCCGCGTTTCTTATGAACCCAATGTACCAAGACACATCAAAGCGATCTTAGAAATACGCTAAGCGCACTATTTCCAGAATATCCATCTCCTCTGTGCCTCAGAGAACTACTCGTACCTAGAGGGGGAATCGCGCTCTGAAGATCGCAATATTCGGCTCCGGTTTAATGGGCTCAGCAATAGCACGGGATCTAGTGAGATCGAAACTTGTTGACGAGGTCTCGGTTTACGATGTTGATCGAAAACGCTTGAAAGCCTTGGCGCGAGGAGCCCATTCAGGCAAGTTGTCGGTCAAAGTCCATGATGTGCGCCGTCGTTCAGACACCGTCAGGCTTCTAAAGCGATTTGATGTTGGCGTGGGGGCTCTACCCCACGGCTTGAGTGAGTACGCTATCGAATCAACAGTTCGGGCTGGGGTGAACTTTGTTGACCTGATCTTCGGGTGGCGATTTGGACAAAAGGAAATCCATACAGCAGCACGGAAGAAAGGAATTACAGTCATACCTGCGTGCGGCTTGGCTCCTGGTTTAACCAACGTTCTCGCTATGGCTGCAGCAGAGCAAATGAATAGAGTTCACGAAGTTCACATAAAAGTCGGTGGCATCCCAGAACGACCTAAGCCCCCGCTGAATTATCGAATCGTCTTCTCATTTGAAGCCGTGCTTGAGGAGTACCTCCGGAAAGCAAGAATCGTCAAGAACGGAAAAGTCACAGACGTCCCTGCCCTAACTGGCCTTGAGATGGTGAGATTTCGCCAGCCGATTGGGATATGCGAATGCTTCTACACCGATGGGCTCTCAACCCTCGTACAAACATTGAAAGGAGTTCGTGAGATGGATGAGAAAACAATCCGTTGGCCGGGCCATGTTCTCCAAATCAAGACTCTAATAGAATGTGGACTACTCGAAACGGATCCGGTAGACTTCAATGGGAGACTTGTTAATCCCCGAAAGCTTGTGGCCAAGATTCTATCAGATCGAATCAGTTTAGGTAAAGAGAAGGATCTGACTTTGCTCAGAGTCGACGTGTCTGGCAAGAGAGATGGTGAGAGCGTTCACCATCGGTATGAAATGGTGGACCACTACGATAGCAGACAGAGAATGACGTCCATGGCCCGCACCACAGCCTTCCCATGCTCAATAGCCGCCCAGATGCTAGGTACAGGTGAGGTGGCTGAGAAAGGACTCGTTCCACCAGAACTTGCCTTTAGAGGAAAACTTCGCGAGAAGTTCCTTGGATACTTGCATTCGAGAGGAATGCAAATCACCTCGAGAGTCATGCGATAGATTAATTTCGTCTCCTTGATTACGTTTCAATTCGTCGAACGAACTTCTATTTGTCTTCGATTTCGAAAACCGGTTATGGTAACCATTGAGTTGTCTTATATCAAATTCTGAAATAGCGACCTCAAAGACACCGCAAGAGCTGAATTTGACTTATGTCAGGTCTCGAGGAACATCGAATGGATACAGTCGGCGACGTAATGACGGAATGGGTAGTCACGGTCGGCCCATCCGACTCACTGCTGACTGCGCGAGACCTGATGACGCGAAACCGAGTATCTCAACTCGTAGTTATAGATCAACGTAACCGACCTGTCGGCTTCATATCGAAGCGAGCAATCGCTCGATTTCTCCTAGAAGATTCCACAACACGCGGCCTGGAAGACATACCAGTCTCAGAAGCAACGACCGACTCGATTCCGACGCTCAGACGGGACTTCCCGGTTCTCAACGCAGCACGTCTGTTCGACACGGAAAACCTCAGCTACACCGTAATCACAAATGACAACCCACTCTCAGGAATCATGACGGAAACAGACCTCTGCCACTACTACTCGCAGAAGTTGCCTCACAAATTCAAAGTCGCTGATTTCATGACCAGCGACTTCATCTTCGCGAAAAGCAACTACCCAGCAGTACACGTGGCTCACGCAATAATTTTCCGCCAGCCAAGCGTCCCCGTCATAGACGAAGAGTTAGTGGGCATCCTAACACTATCGGACATACTATCAATCAGAGAGAAGGCACCCAAAGCAACCCATGGGAGATTGACCACAAAACCAGAAAGCGATGTCGCGCTGATTACAACGAAAGAGTTGATGACACCAAACCCAATTACAATTTACCAGGATACAGACTTGGCACAGGCAGCACAGATAATCATCAACAAGGGAATAGGAAGCCTGCCCGTAACCGACAAGGAACCGAAGGTAGTAGGCCTTCTCACCAAACATGACATTGTCAAAGCACTCGGTACAATCGGCAGAAATCTAATTGTAGAGGCCTGAAATAATTCGCCACTTCCTCGAAATCTAGACATTGGAAAACAGGCTATTTGAGATGTCCACCACCAAAAGCGGGCCTCAACCGACTCCCGAGGACCTCGAAGCTCATAAGAAATTGCATAGAGTAGGATCGAGACTCCATGATGTGATTTTGGGTGGGCAGGACGGAATTGTAAATGTTCTGGGAGTGGTGCTAGGTGTTGCAGCGGCTTCTGGTAACTCAAAGATCATAATAGCCGCTGCCTTGTCCACGACTTTCGCTGAATCTCTTTCGATGGGAGCAGTTGCTTACACGTCGACGTTAGCAGATAGAGATTTCTACGAAAGCCAAGTCGAGCGAGAGAAGGACCACATCAGAAGGTTCTCTGCCATCGAACGGGAAGAGATAAGGCGAATCTATGAAGCGAAAGGCTTCACAGGAAAACAGCTTGATGAAATAGTTAACACCATAACATCGGATGAACAGAGGTGGGTTGATGTTATGCTTGCCGAAGAGTTGAAGGTTTCACCGGTCGAAAAGAGCGGGCTTGTGAAGACAGCTGTAATTGTGGGTTTCGCGGCGGTTATTGGTTCCTTGATTCCTGTTGCACCTTTCTTTGGGCTGCCTATTTGGATCGCCGTGTGGGGATCAATAGCGTTGGCAGGGACTTCTCTCTTCATTGTTGGTGCGTACAAGGCTGCGGTAACGGTTGGTGTTTGGTGGAAATCTGGCCTGCAAATGTTGGGCATAGGTTTAGTGACTGCACTTGTGAGTTACGTTATTGGCGCTGCCATAGTACGATAGAACCCTCTCATCAACCAACCACGAATTGAGATTCAACTTGCCGAACAAGCTCAAATAACTCCGCAGACCAGTTTCCAGCAGCCTAAAGAGCCCTGCTCATTATGGATTTATTCGGTTTCGTTACCACCGTAGTTGTGGTAACAGCTTCAGGCGCGCTTGCTCCGGGTCCGCTATTTTTCGGTTTACTTATGCACGGTTCTAAGGAGGGAGCTCGGGCTGGTTTCTTAGCCGCTATCGGACATATGCTCGTGGAGTTTCCCTTGGTCCTCGCTCTCGCCCTAGGCCTGCTCGCGGCCGCGAGCCAACCGATGATCAAAGGATTGATTGGCGGGGTGGGGGGTGCGGGGTTGATTGGTTTCGGCGTATTGCAGATCTATGAGACCGCCAAGAGCAGCTCTAGGTCGGCTGAGATACCAAAAGCGAGAAGCCTGCCGGCGAGCTCTCTGGTTTTGGGCCTGGCCCTGACTGGGCTTAATCCCTACTTCATTCTCTGGTGGTTGACGATAGGTTCAGTCCTAATAGTCCAAGCTTTAGCTTTCGCAGCGATCGTTGGCGTGCTGATAATGTATATTTCACATGTTTGGATGGATTACGCATTCCTCACGATAATTGCCCATCTAGGCAAGAAGAGTAAGGCTATAGTTGGTTCACGATACTACAAACTAGTCCTCACCGCCTTTGGGCTAATCCTCGTCTACTACGGCGCAATCTTCGTAATAGACGCCGTCAACCTGTGAGAATCACGGAACCATTACGTGAGGAGTTACTAGATTTCTCAAGGCACAGTCACATCGTACGGCCGCTCCAACCGGGCTGCAAATAGAAGCCTAGAGGGCATCCTCCGCACTCTTCCACACTTTGCCGTTCGACGGCAAGTAGCGATTGCGCCTCCCTCCAAGATTCAAACTAAGAACGCAGAAAACGCCAACTGCCAATACACCAAACCTTCTGCGAGCTAACCATCGCAACTTGATCGAGTCGATTGTGGAGATTTTTCAAGTTCGAGGAAGCATTAGTTGCGTTGGACGGGTTCTCCCACATTTTCGTTTTGAGGGCGGTTAAACTGTAAGAGCACTATCCTGGCATTGTTCGTTTTTATTGCTGGGAGCCGAAAGCATCCGGTTCATTATGACCGCGACCAAGCTAGCCCCTGTCAAACAATCCGTCCCATTTGAGGTGCTGAACAGAATTGACGTTCGCGTTGGGACAATCGAGCGTGTAGACGAGGTGGCGGGTTCAGACAAATTGGTGAAGCTCACCGTGAACTTTGGCGACCACAAAAGAAGCATACTGGCCGGAATGAAGCAGGAGCGCCAAAATCCGAAGGAAGTCGAAGGAAAGCAGGCGCTATTCGTCGTTAACCTCCAACCGAAGAAGATGCTGGGTGAAGTTTCCGAAGGTATGCTTTTTGACATAGGGTATGCCGATGGAATCATACCCGTGCTCGCAGTACCTGAACGCCCCGTACCTGATGGCGCGCGGGCTGGATGAGATCATGAGAGTCCACACTAGGATAGAAAGAAATGGTGGGAGAAGTTAGGATCTTGAGCGTTAGCTCAGCGTTTGGAGCGCATGGCAACCATGTATCCTAGTCCTCCGGCGAAGAATCCGATTAAGCCGAGCACTAGGAAAGCAACTATCGGGTACTCGACTACTACGAGTACTAGGTGCGCGTTTGCGGTAGTGCCGCCCCCGCCACCAACGTTCGTTGGTGACATGGCAACGGCTCCCCAGTACCCTCCCCACATAGCTGCTAACGCTGCACCCGCCACTCCGATGTTACCAAGCACTAGGTGGATCCATGCAAGAACCTTTGCGACGCCCTTGTAAGTTCTGCCTTGAACTGTTTCGATGAAGAAGTAGAACATGGAAGTAACCGCCATAGCAACTACTCCAACGATAAGGTAAGTCAAGTATCCCATTACGAACCATGTCCCAGCAGACCCACCCGCAATGACATGAGCAGCCGCCACTGGCAACACTCCGATCATATCGCCAACGGCGCCGAGAAACGTAATTACTGCTGCGATTGCACCCTGAATTATTGCTGCGTATAGAAATAGACCCGCCATTTTGCTTTCAGCTCCTTTTGTTTGCAATTCTATCCCTCCCTCAAAGTTGCGATGCGGTAAGTACAACCTGACCTCATTTAAGGGGCAGGTATATGCTTTCTTTACGACAAATAGAGTGCAGCAAGACGCCCGCGTTGTCCCTCGATTTGCTGTTTCGCGAGCGTGGCTATCGTCGGTTTGAGAGATTCAAATGTTCGATAAGTGAAGGTAGGTCGTTAACCGACCCCAACAAGTAGTCTGGTTCAGCCTGGAGTAGTCGGTCGCTTGTGAACGGGCCTGTAGCAACTGCAACGGAGGGTAACCCGACTGCTCTCGCGGCTAAGATGTCCATGACCCCATCTCCTACGAGAATCGCTTCTTCGGGTGGGACATTCATTTCAGTCAGGACTTTTCGTACTGGGGTACCATCCGGTTTCATATCTTCGCAATCATCCCTTGTTACTACGGCGTCAAAGAAGCCTGCTAATTCACATCGCCTGAAAGTGATCTGCGTGCCGGCCCGCCCGTTATTCGTTACTATTCCAATTCTGAGGCCGCGGCCACGAAGCTTTCGGAGCGTTTCGACAGCACCCGGGTATAAGGTGACCTCGCTGGCGGCTTTGATTTCCATCTCTTCAAGGAGGCTGTAAAATCTACCGCGGAGGCTTGTGAACGTATCAGGATCTAGCTCGTCCTTGAGTTTCTTGAGTATAAGATAGAGGCTGAGTTGCTCAGACATTTCCGGCGTACGCAGATTCATCCTCTCAAGTTCTTGGAGTGCCTTGCGTCGGGCAGCCATGTAATCGAGGTTGAACTTCGTAATTGTGCCATCCATGTCCATTACTATGCCTTTGATGATCAAGCGCTTGTCTTCCAGGGGTACCTCTTGTGCACTAGGTTTGGGCGAAGTTTTCCATAATTGTACCAGCGTATTCGATTCCTTTGAAGAAATCGTCCACCACTTCGAATTCGTTTGGCGCGTGTGCCTGCGAGAAGGCCGACGCACATCCCGCCCAGACCGAATTCAGACCCAATCTCTTCGTGAAAAGGTAATCCGGGCCGGATCCTGCGGCGGTCGGAGAGACAGACGCTTCATTCTTGAAAACCTCTTTTGCAGCAGCGATGACCGCTCGAGCTATAGGTGCATCAACAGGGGTCTTCGAAGGTTCTAGGCTGTTTAGCTTTGCAACCTCAATGTCCCGGAAATTGTGTTTGTTCAGATGCAGTTTCAATTTCTCGAGGAGGTCGTCAGGATTCTGGTCGTAGACTAACCTGAAGTCCAACTTGGCCATGGCCTTGCTGGGCAGAACTGTCTTGGAACCTTTCGCCGCATATCCCGTCATAAAGCCGCAGACATTGCAGGTTGGCTCATAGAGGAGGAACCTTAGTGCGTTCAATCCTTTTCTATCAAGCAGGAAAGAGGAAAGCCCCATCTCTGACTTATTCCTCTCCTCGTCGAAGGGAATGTTCTTCACAAGGTCAAGTTCAACTGGGGACGGTTTGTGTACTCGGTCGTACCAGCCATTAATCTTAATCTTCTCATCAGCTTGTTTGATCGAGTCAAGTGCCCAGATTATGCGCCAAGCCGGATTCGGAGCCAGCGGAGCTAGGGAAGAATGGAGATCGACCTTCGGCCCAGATGCATGTAGCTCGACGTAGAGCATTCCCTTCACACCCAAAACGACTTCAGGCCTGCCGGTTTCATCTATCCCTCCATCAAAGCAGACGTCAGCGTCGGCTTTCAGTTTCGGTTTATTCTCTTCCACAAACTGCGGAAGATGAGGACTACCAATTTCTTCCTCGCCTTCGAAGAGGAATTTCAAATTGATAGGCAGTTCGCGGGTGGTCTTTCGATAGGCGTCCACCATCTTTACCAACGCCATTACGTTATTTTTCGAATCCGAAGCACCGCGTGCAAAAATTTTGCCATCTTTCACCACCGCCCCGAAGGGATCCGACTTCCATTCTTCTAGAGGTTCGGGGGGTTGCACATCGTAATGACCATAGAATAGTAGCGTTCGCTTAGACTTCTTGGTGGTGGCAGTGCCCAGCAGGACTGGATTTCCTTCGCGCTCTTCGACGAGTTCAGTTTCTATGCCTGAATCTCGCATGAACCGCTCCAGAAGATTCGCGCATTCACGCAGTCCACGTCCCTGGGCCGAAACGCTTGGCTGCCTAAGCAATGTTCGAAAGTCTTCGAGTATTTTGTCTCGATTGCTGGCCACGTACGCAGCGGCACTGTGGTTCATTCGATCCACTGACCGAACCTTGATGCATTCACGTTGAAAACGGTTTCTTATGTTAACTATTAATCGTTTTAATTGTAGGCGACTCGGTTTGGTGAAAGAGCGGGTCGCCTTGAAATTCAGTACGGCTGAGAAGCGTTTCATCGATGATAATGAGGTAGCAAGGTTTGCTACAATGGGTCCGCATGGAATGCCGCATGTCGTTCCGGTTTGTTACGTCTATAGTTCGGACGCTTTTTGGGTGGCAACTGATTACGGGACAAGAAAATATCGCAACCTCCAGAGGAATGATCGAGTCGCGTTGCTAGTAGATGTTGGCGGCGATTCTAATCGCGGCATACTTGTCCAGGGACGGGCTAAGATCTTCGATAAAGGTCCGGAGTTTCGCGAGATTTACGACGTCTTCCATGGGAAATTCGATTGGGTCCGAGCAACGCCTTGGAAGGAGGGTGAGGCACCTTTCGTCCGGATAGAACCAATGCGGAAAGCAAGCTGGGGACTGGAGGAGTAGAAAGATGTGTATTGCTGTGACAGGCGCAAACATCAGATTCATCGTAGCAGCCATTTGCATCAGAATTTACACGTCTTTGTCGAATTTTGGATACGCTTAATTTAGCGTTTTGCGGTGGGAGGCTTAGGTATTTGATTATGAGCTATTGTGGTTGTGGTTACCCGTACAGCTACTCGTCGTACCCGTACTCGCCCTACCAGTACTATGGCTATCCAGGTTACATGGCGTACCCATCGTACGGCTACTATCCATCTCCATCCTATGGCCTTCCGTTAGGCTATGTTTACCTCGGTTCTTGCGGTGCTTACGGTCCTTACTCTGGTTACGGTGGTTACGGTGGTTACCCGCGTGGTGAGCATCGAGTCGGCAACTGCCTAATGATCTGTTAGTGAAGCAACAACTATTCCTTCGAGGCTGCGAAACCGTAATGTGAATAGCAGCGTAGGCTCTAGACCGGCCAGTTATCGTGGCCTAGAGTTCTATCGGAGTCCATTGCAAAATGAGTGACCATGAGTCACACAATCCACGTGACGTAAAACTCCTACTCGCCGCAATGGGCCTTAACGCGTTACCCCTTGGGTACACACTCGTAGTTTTGCCGATCTATTTGAGCAACCTAGGTTTCTCAGGCGAGGTAATAGGTGCCATAACAGCCGTTTCATCTTTTGCAAGCACGATTGCGCTGATCCCTTTCGCGATTGCTGCCGACCGTTATGGTAGGAGGCCTTTCGTTGTTTGGGGCTTTCTGTCGGCGACCTTGGCCTACTTATTCTTCGCGTTTACACGCGACTTGAACTCGTTGCTGTTAGCTGGTGCAATCGGTGGGATTGGCCTAGCGGGTGGGTTCAGCACCGCAGTCTGGACACCTGCGTGGACAGCTCTAATTTCTGAAAGAGCTGGAACCGAAAAGCGAACCAGAGCTTTCGCGTGGTCACAAGGTATCTGGACGATAGCACTAACCGCTGGATCTGCTGCGAGTGTTCTCCCCGCTTACTTCCGCGTACAACTCAATTCAACGTTCCTAGCATCTTACGAATACCCGTTTCTGATTTTTGCAGGCCTCTCGATTTTATCGGGTTTAGTCCTTTTACCAATTTCTGAGGCGAAAGCTATTCCAGCTGGTATTCACGGTGGGCTCCGTTGGAGCCTGCTTCCCAAAAAGTCTCGCCCTCAAATCACCAAGTTCTCCGCGACCTTGGGTTTAGTTGGGTTTGCATCCGGAATAAGTATCCAGTTGCTTTCTCTCTGGTTCAAGAGGGTGTATGGGACCAGTGAAACTTCTCTCGGCCCATGGTTCGCGTTGGCCGAAATAACATCGCTGATAGTGGTACCTATAGTTCCGAGATTAACGAAGAGCTTGGGCACCTCCAAGAGTGTTCTCATAACGCAGGGATTATCGGCTAGTCTGCTGGCGTCAATGGTTCTTGCGCCAACGTACCAGTTAGCTGCGTCTATCTTCATTGCGCGCAACTTTTTCATGAACATGGCATGGCCAGTGCAACAATCGTACCTGATGGGAACCGTAACCCCCGACGAACGGGCCTCCGCGTCAGCCATAACCTACACGATCTGGGGAATAGGAAATTCCGTTAGCCCGATTCTAGCAGGCTATTTCCTGAGCCAAACCTCATCTCTCTCACTTTCAGCTCCATTACTAATCGGAGGAGCAGCATACTTGGCCTCTGCCGTAGCCTTCTACATCCTCTTTCGCGGAACCCCGCCGCCTGAGGAAGTGTTCCCGGTATCAAACATCGGTCATTAAGCACATGTAGACGATGAGATTCTATCTCAAGACTTAGCCGAGACCAGTTTCTTGCCATCCCAGTTGAAACCTAGTTCATTCAGTTCTTCGAAAAACCACCTTAGGTTTTCTTTTGGTTCATGAAACCGGTTCACGAGTTCCTTGGTCACGTATCCGAGGAATGAGGCAAAGAGTTGTTTATCATCACTGTATAATCGGTTTAGGAATAGCGATAGGCGATCAAGCTCGTAATCTCCTGTGAGGACATCGGCGTACACAGTGTCCCAAACTTTCTCCAAGTTGAAATGTCGCACTGTTTCACGCATATAGGGGAAAAGGTCTGTGAAATATTCCCGTAGCATTCCCTGGGAGCGAAAGATTGACCGCACGAGTTTTCTGATTCTCATATCTACGTCTGGAACGCCGCTCAAGAATTATCGATACCACCGGGTTACAATCTTAGCTTCTTATTATGGGTAGATTTCATTTAGCATGAGTCTTATTCGGCTTTCTACTTCGCGGGCTTCCACTGCACCCGTTTCCGTCATGTATTTCGAAACGTACCGACTTGGCGTGACGTCGAACAGGTCGTTTGAGGTTTGAACTTGGATGCCTAGAAAATCGGCTGTACTGAACTTCGCTGTTTCGCAGGCGCTGTAGAAGGGGATTCCCCGTTCATTGGCTGCGGTAGCAATATTCTTGGTTCCGACCTTGTGAAGTAGGGAGCCATCGGTCAGGACGCTGTCAGCCCCGACCAATACTACGTCAACGTCTGGAATGACTGAACCAACCGCTAAATCGGCGACGAGTTTCACGGGCACGCCCACATCCACGAGCGCTTTAGCAAGCTGTTTTCCTTCCATCCCCGGGTATGATTCGGTGGCATAGACCTGGAATTTTCTCCTGCCCTTCATGCCTAGTTCTAGCGCCCTAAGGACGGTACTGCTGTAGCTGTGGGTCAGCACACAGCCACCCTCTGGCAACAAAGCAACAGCGTTTCTAGAGGCGTCCTCCGAGGCGTCTCTTGAGTGTTGTGCCACCTCCTCGACCAGCGAGCGGATCAATTTACCGTATTCGGCGGCCGCAACTGAGTTTTTCTTCTGGGAGGCCTGGCATAGCAACATGCCGACCAGATTTCTTACGTTCGCCATAGCCGGTTGCGCTTTGCGTAATCTTGACGCCACAAACAGGAGTTTGCAGAAAATCTCCTCGGCATTTGCGGCCTCTGAAGTTTCAGTGGTGGCGGACAGTAGCTGAAGGGCGCTTCGGCCAAGTGCGCTTGCTCCGTGAACCCTATCCTGCGCGAGTGCGTCGACTGCTGCCAGAACCTTGGCAAGTGCTGCTGGGGCGGATTGGAGGTTGCAGCGGACGCGGTCAAAGGTTTGTTCGAGTTTCGGGACCGTTTCATACGACCCTAGCTCGTTAGGGTTAACCCATCTGTATTCGGTACTCTCCCAATCGAGCCGAATCGTCTTTGACTGTGTTTCAAAGAGAAATGGCTGAACAATCCAAACGGTCTTCGTTTTCTCGTCATAGGCACGAAGGGCCTCGCCCGCCCTTACTAGGCTGATATGCTCGGGAGACAGATCCAGTTCTTCTTGTATTTCGATTTGCGCGCGTTGGAGCGGATCTTCGCTGCCTTCCAGATAGCCACTTACCGCTGCCCATTTGCCTTGGTGTGTCGCAACCTTCCCGCTCCTTCTTAGCAGAAGGACTTTCCCATCGGCGACTAGAAATGAGGTTACAACGGTTTTGTATTCCAATTAGTCACACTGAAAGCTCATTTGCTTCTTTGCTCATTTCTTTAGGGAGTCTACCTGTGGCTGCGCAGTTTCTAAGCGTTCCCACAGTTTGGCCGCGGCGCTTTGCGAAATGGATTGAGCTTTCTCTTCGTCGAAGGTGAGAAGTTGCTTATCCTTGACGACGAGCTTACCATTGACAAGAACGGTTTCAACATCGTCCCCGTCCACAGTATTGACCAAATGGCCTACGACGCTGCTCGCGTTGAGCGGTGTGGGTAGTACGCTCGGTTTGATTATGATAATGTCTGCCTTCTTCCCGGGCTCTATGGAGCCAAACTCCTTCTCCATCCCGTACAACCTAGCCCCGTTTACGGTCGCCATCTCTAGGATGGTGTAGGGGTCGATTGCGTTCGGGTTCTTATGGTATACGCGGTGCAATAGGTAGGTTGAACGCATGTTCTCGAACATGTCGAATATGTATCCGTCATTTCCCAAGCCCACGTTAATTTTTTTCTCAAGCATTCTAAGGATAGGTGCGACACCAACGGCGTTCAGCATGTTGCTCATGGGATTGTGTGCGACACCAGTATTCGTTTGAGCGATTATGTTGATTTCATTCTCATCGAGGTTCACGCAGTGGGCCAGGACGACGTCAGGCCCCACTAGTCCGATGTCACGCAATCTCTCCACGGTCCGCTTACCATAGTTCTCCAGGTTGTGGTGAAGGTCCCCGAGCCCTTCCGAAGCATGTATGGTAATTGGCACGTGGTACTTTGCCGCCAGCGCCTTCACCCGTTTGATGAGATCGTCGGAAACGGTGAAGGAGGCGTGGATGCTGAAGAGAGGTTTGGCTAGGCTCTCGGGTTTGGAATGCATTTTCTCCGCGAACCGTACGTTCTCCTGTACTCCTTTCGTTCCTTCATCTTTTGAGTGGCGCTCGGTCGCTTCGAAGGCTATGAAACCCCTAATCCCAACCTCCTCGACTGCGCGGGCAATATGGTCCAGTACACCTGAGATTGAGTTCGGACCTGAATAGGTGTCCGCGAAAGTCGTTACACCCGACTTGGCGAACTCAACTGAAGCAACCAAGGCACTTGCGTAGGCATCTTCGAAATTCATCGCCTCGTCCACGGGCCACCAAACACGCTGAAGAATCTGCGTAAAATCTGAGGGCGGCGTTATCTTCAGCGATGCCCCTCTCAGTAGCATGCCGTACAGGTGCGAGTGGCTGCAGACGATTCCGGGCATTACGATACGGCCGGACGCGTCTAAGACCTCAGCGGTACTGTGCTTCTTCTGCAGCTCAGCAGTCTTCCCGATTTCCACAACCTTGCCTTGCTCAATTGCGACGGCATGATCTTCCAAGATCCGTCTTGGACTATCCATTGTGACTAGAACGCCATTTCTTATGAGAAGGTCAACCAATAATGAGGACCAACCTGAGGAGCAACACCTTTCGATAAAATAGATTGTGTTGCAACCCTATTTGAGATGAAGAGAGCTGAGTTGCTGTGGCTACTTTGAAGTTACGCATAGTTGGCTTGGGGGATTCCACAACGGCTGGCACCCCAGGTTTCCTTTCCCCACTTGAAGCACCCCCTAACGGCCGAGGCAACCCCGAAAGCCAGTACGCCTACTGGATGATGAAAGCACGTCCCGAATGGACCGTCCTAAATCGTGGTGTCAACGGTCAGAGGTCAGATGAGATCTTGGCCAGGATCCAACGCAACGTTCTGTCGGAATCGCCGAATTACGTTGTGATCCTGGCGGGCGTCAATGACGTTTACCAAGGCGCACCCCTAGAATCTGCCAAAAACCATCTACTAGCAATGTATGAGAAAGCTACCGCCGCAAGAATTAGAACCGTTACAGCCACAGTACTTCCCTACAACACAGCGTCGGCTAGTGAATCAGAGGCAATCCGTGACCTAAACAGTTGGATAGCCGATACCGCGAATCGGCTTGGATATCTTTTCTGCGATACGAATCGAGCGGTGAGGGATCCACGCAACCGAGACCGTTTGCTGAGTTCACCTGATGGCCTTCACCCCGATGTCTCCGGCTACCGTAAAATGGGTGAAGCCTTAGCGGAAACTATTGATAGTAACGCCCGATTAGTTTGATTGGACCTCAGGAGTAAAGGGCTTCGTCACATAGAGCTATTCGCGTTGTGGGGGAGCATTGGCGTCTGTTCTGATTGAGAATGGGAAGGTCGTGCGTGGAGGACGCCTCACCCGGGCCAATATTCTCATCGAAGATGGAACCATCGAATACGTGGGCGTAAGGAAAACTAAGGGCGCTGATAAGCGGATTGATGCGAAGGGAAGAGTCATCCTTCCAGGCTTGGTAGACGGCCATGCCCACCTGCATGACCCTGCCTTCACGAACCGCGAAGACTTCACTACTGGTACCTGTGCCGCTGCGGCAGGAGGCGTTACGACTGTAGTTGAGATGGTTCTCTCAACCCCTGTCGACACGCCTGATCGTGTAAAGGCTAAGATCGAACTGGGACGACGAAGTTCATTGATTGATTTCTCCCTTCACGCGGGAATGATGAAACTCAACAATCTTCCCAATATAGCGGCAATAGCGAGTCTAGGCGTGCGGTCATTCAAGACCTTCACTTGCAAACCTTACGGCGCAGACGACCACACCCTCATGTCCCTAATGCGCGAAACCTCAATGCGAAATTCAATTCTGAATGTGCACGCTGAGGATGAGCAAACGGCTAACGAAAACTTCGACAGGCTTACTGCAGAGGGGAGGAAGGATCCCATGGCGCACGTTGAATGGAAACCGAACATGGCTGAGGAGCGAGCGGTTAGGAACGTTGTTGAATTCTCACGGATGCTAAAGGCTCGACTTCACATTTCACACATGTCAACTCGAGAGGGCGTCGAAATTGTTCGGAAAAATAAGCGGCTACGAGTCAAGGTGACTGCGGAAACCTGCCCCCACTACCTAACCTTCACACGCGGAGATATGAAAAAGCAGGGGCCTTACCTGAAGATGAACCCGTCGTTGAAGGGCCCGAAAGATGTGCAAGCGCTCTGGAAGGGCCTACGCGATGGAACCATTGACATGGTTACCTCGGAACATGCGCCCGGGGAGCGAGCAGAGAAGGAGGTTGGGTGGACCGATATTTGGAAAGCGTGGGGTGGCGTCCCAGCAATTGAAACCATGCTCCCTGTCCTACTGAGTGAAGGAGTAAACAAGCGCCAGCTCAGCCTGATAACCCTCCAACGAGTATGTTGTGAGAACCCGGCCAGGATCTTTGGCTTCTACCCAAGAAAGGGTGCGATACAGAAAGGTGCTGACGCAGACCTAGTTATCGTTGACCTGAAGATCAAACGGAAGGTCAAGGCCGAAGCCTTGCATTACAAGGTTGGATGGACGCCGTACGAAGGATGGACTTTGAGAGGGTGGCCTATCCTAACCATGCGGCGAGGGGAACCACTATACGAGGACGAACAAGTGATAGGTAAACCCGGAGCCGCAAATTTCCTGCACATGTCACTATAAATTGGTGGAACTTCGCGATGCTCTCACTCATTGTCCTGGCAGCGGGCAAGTCTACTCGAATGCGTGGCCGGAATAAGCTACTCGTCAAGGTCGAAAGCCGGCCTATAATCCGCGGAGTGGTAGAAGCAGGGCTCAAGTCAAAAGTGGATGAAGTGATCGTAGTGCTCGGCTGGGAAGCCGACAAAATCCAAAAGGCCCTCGACGACCTGCCCTGCCGATTCGTTGTGAACAAAGACTACGAGAAGGGCCAAAGTAGCTCCGTGAAGGCAGGGCTGAGAGAAGTTGGCGGAGCCACGCAGGCCATACTTATTCTTCCAGGCGACGTAGCCATGATAGATGCAAGCTCAATCAACCTGGTCATCAACGAATACGCTCGTCGAAAGCATCCAATAATTGTGGCAGCCCACAAAAGTAGGCCCGGCCATCCAATTCTACTAGATAGGCAACTCTTCAAAGAAATCGAACAGATCGACGAGCAGTCGTTCGGGTTGAAAGCAGTAGTTAAGAAACATGAAGGGGCAGTGCGATTCGTTGAGGCGGGCTCTTCTAATGTTCTGCGAGATGTCGACACGCCGGAAGACTTGAAGAGCCTCTAAGCCATAGGTGCGGGGACCAAGACACCGTTCTATTTTCTTCTGTTGCGTAGAACCTTTGATAGTTCACTCGCAACGAAACCTGACAAGCTAAGTGCAATCACGATTAGCCATTCCACAGGGTCGAGAGCTGTAACACTGAAGATTCCTGCTAACAGTGGAACTTGGAATATGAATGGCATGATTATGGCTTGTCCCAAGACGATTGCGACTAGTGACTTGTTTCCTAGAGGGCCGACTGAGAAAAATGTCCGGTCGAAGGACCTACAGCTGAAAGCGAAAAAGATTTCGAAGAGCACTATTGTTGCGAAAACCATGCTTCGCGCCTTGAGTTCAGCGAACGCGGCAGGGTGAGCAAAGGTCCAACCGTAGCTGAACAGCCCATAGGCGAAGGCTACGCCTGCAACTACCAGTAGCAGTATGGCTATGCCAGCTAACCAGCCGTGAACTGTTGCAAAGATACTCTCCTTCGGGTTTCGAGGAGGCCTCTCCATGAGAAGCGGTTCGGGTGGATCCGTGCCCAATGCCAGTGCGGGGAGGCCGTCGGTAGCCAAGTTGACGAATAAGAGGTGTTTCGCTAAGAGTGGAAGCGGAAGTGCCAGCAGGCCTGCTGCTGCCATGATTAGGATTTCGCCAATGTTGGCCGAGAGTAAGTAGGTCAAGTATTTCCTAATGTTCTCGTAGATGCCTCGGCCCTCATAGACGGCGGAAACTATTGAGGCGAAATTGTCGTCGGTGAGAATCATATCGGACGCTTCTTTTGTTACGTCCGTCCCTGTGATTCCCATAGCCACGCCAATGTCCGCCTTCTTCAGGGCGGGAGCATCGTTAATCCCATCCCCTGTCATGGCCACTACGTTCCCCCTCTTCTTGAGTGCCTCAATGATGCGCGTCTTGTGTTCGGGCGAGGTACGAGAATAGGTCCTCACGTTCTCAACGATCGAAACGAACTCTTCTTCGCTCATTTTGTCCAGCTCTGCACCTGTCAACGTCAAGTCGCCTTCCTTCAAAATCTTCAGCTGTTTGGCGACCCACGTAGCAGTCAACTTGTGGTCCCCCGTTATCATGACTACACGTATCCCTGCCTTCTCACAGAGTTTCACTGCCTCTGCTGCCTCTTCCCTCGGAGGGTCAATCATAGCCATCAGCCCGAGGAATGTCATGTCACGTTCAATTTTTTCATCCACTACCTCAGGCAGCGTTTCCAAGAATTTGTATGCCACTGAGAGGACGCGAAATCCATCCGCAGCGAAAACATTGTTAGCTTGCAGTATCTTTTGCCTTGAAGCTTGATCTAGAACTAAACTCGACGGTGAATGCGCAACCTTGTTGCATTTCTCTAAGATGACTTCTGTGGCGCCTTTGCTCGTCACTAGGTATTTGCCTTGATTGGTTTTGTTGGCGGTTGTCATCATTCTTCTTTCGGAAGTGAAAGGCACCTCGGCTACCCGTGACGATTCAATGCGTGCAGCTTCTACGTCGATTCCCGCCTTTGCCGCGGCTACGACCAATGCCCCTTCAGTCGGGTCACCGATTATCTTCCATGCGCCGTTTTGTTTTGCCAGGCTTGCATCGTTGCAGAGGGCCCCACATAGGCAAACGAATCTAACGGGATCTTCGCTGGCCTGTCCGAGAGCGGGCTTGAAATCGCCCCGAGGCTCATACCCCACTCCGGCGACCTCGTATGCGTTGCCCTGAGCGTAGACTTTCTTTACGGTCATTTCGCCTTTCGTTAGAGTCCCGGTTTTGTCTGTGCAAATGACTGTTGTCGAACCGAGCGTCTCGGTGGCTGGCAGATGTCTGATTATAGAGTTCATGCGCGCCATTCGATAGACTCCTATCGCTAAGGCCCCTGTGACAACGGCGGGAAGCGCTTCCGGGACGGCTGCGACGGCTAGGCTTACGCCCCACAGAAACATGTCCAGAAGTGCGCGGCCGCGAAGTACGCCGAGCAGTGAGACTAGGGTAACGGTAACGAGAAGCACCTTCACCATCCAGTTGCCGAGCTCGTTCATCCGCTTCTCTAGCGGGGTTTGTTCTTGCTCATCGGTTTCGATTAAGCGAGCTATCTTTCCAAATTCAGTTCCCATACCCGTAGCGAAGACAACTGCTTTTCCGCGGCCATAGGTTACAATAGTTCCTGAGAATGCTACGTTATTCCGCTCAGGCAAGGGAGCGTCGGCTTGCACGGCTTTCGTCGATTTACTGACGGGCACAGATTCGCCTGTAAGCACCGCCTCGTCAACCTGCAGATTCATTGCTTCTACTATTCTGGCATCGGCCGGAACCTTATCGCCCGGGTCAAGAAGGATGAGGTCGCCAGGAACGAGCTCTCTCGCGGGGACAATATTCGTCTGGCCATTCCTAACCACTGTGGCCGTCGGCGCAGCCAACTTCTTCAGAAGTGCCAGGGATTGTTCCGCTCTGTACTCCTGATAGAAACCCAACCCAGCTGAGGCGAGAACAATCGCTAAAATTACCGCTGAATCTAAGGCCTCTCCTACCGCAATCGAGATTATAGCTGCGACTATCAGGATTAGAATGAGCTTTTCCTTAAACTGAGCCAGAAGCAGGTTCCACGAAGATATTCCCTTCGTTTCCACTATCTCATTCATGCCGTAGAGACTAATGCGAGAATTGACCTCATTATCCGTCAGCCCCTGCTCGGGACTCGAACCAAGGGACTTCAGAGCCGCCGCAGGTTCAAGAGCATGCCACCTCCTTTCTCTGAAAACCTTAGAGGCCCCGCTCAATTGTCGTCAATTAGCGTGAAGGCGCGATTCCTTCCCTATTTGACCTTTCACCATCTTCAGTGCTTGCACTCAAACAAGGGCGTTATATAACGACGCGAATATGGTTGCGAACTTTCTGCACGCTATATCCGGCAAGGTAAGAACCCACAACATAAACGGAGTATTCTTCTCATTGCATGAAGATATCACGAAGGGAGCAGTTGCCACTACAGTCCAGTTCCACGACAAAGTATTGGAAATAGCCTAGCAAGGCGGCATCAGACTTCGAGAACTTTAAGGTGGCTAACTACGAAACATCATCACTGCCATTAGCTCAACCCACAGAAGCAGCAGTCCGATCTGTCTCCTCTGGACCGCCCCTTTCCAGTCTGGGATACGATCCTACGGATATTTCAGAAGCTATGCTGCTCGAGATGATTCGTCGTGTCCGGGGTGCTGTCTCTGCTCGAACATCTTCATTGCTTCTTGGCGTTTTCGTTCCATTTCCTTTGGGGACATTTGGATGCGCATTGAGAGGGACCAGGCGTGGCCGAAGGGGTCCGTTAGTTGGCCGTAGCGTTCACCCCAGAACATGTCATCGAGCTGCATGTTCACTTTAGCGCCCGCCTCAACCGCCTTTTTCCATAGAGCGTCCACATTCTTCGAGTAGACGTGAAGCGTCACTGACGCGGCCCCAAGTTCTCGCGGGTCTTTGTGTATAGCACCTGGGAAAATGTCGGATAGCATGATGATCGAATCGCCGATCTGAATGCGCCCGTGGATTAGCTTCCCATCAGGCCCCTGCTCGCGTTCCAACTCCTTCGCGTTGAAGGCCTTCTTGTACCACCAATTGCTTCCGCAGCCCCATTAATCGCAAGGTAGGGGGTAACGGTGTGGAACGCCTTAGGAACTGGCTCGAATTTCTTCGATTTCGAGGCCGGTTGTCCACGTGACTTCTTCTTAGGCATCAATTGCTCCCTGCGTTTTCTCAACATTTCGACTCAGGGAATATAAGCTCAGTAGGGAACTGCTCACCTCGGTAGGCATATTACAGCCAAACCAATGTTCACGTATGCGAGTTGTTCAAGGTTTGCAGTGCCCCTCCTGTGGTAATACTGTGCCGGATGACGTGAAGTTCTGTCCTAGCTGCGGCAAGAGAATGGACAGCGTCAAAACACCTGCGCCCGGAGGGGCTGGGTCAAGCTCAGTTTTTGCTGGTAAGGAGTACATAATCGAGCAGAAGATTGTGGCAATACGAGACACGTTCGGCATCAAGGATAGAAACGGTAACCTTCTCGCCTACGTGAAGAAGAAAAATGTGAGCTGGGGGCCCCAGTTTTACTTCGAAACGCCAGACGGTACTAGGCTAGGTGAGATGCGGGGAAAGGTACTCACTGTACGGCCTACGTTTGAAATTTATGACGCACAAGCCCTCGTCGCAGTAGTGAAGAAAAAGATTCTCAAACTAATAGGCTCAGAGTGGTGGCTTCAAGATGGATCGGGGACGGAGATTGCGCGAATCAAGGGGAACATAACTGAACATGATTTCTCAATTCAGTCCCCCTCAGGAACCGAGATCGCCCTAATCAACAAGAAATGGGTCAGCGTTAGAGATTCATACGGCATCGAGATTCTAAGTCAAGAAGTTAACCCGTACGTGGTCGTAGCCTACGCTATTGCGATGGACCATACCCAGTTCAAGGCCAAGTCGGGATTCGCTGTGGGGTTGGGCGGGCTAGGCGGAATGGCGGACGATTTCAAACCTCAATTCTAAAGTCTGAACTTTCTATTTCTTCTCCGTCCAGTCGTAGAACCCTCGCCCGGTCTTCCTTCCGAGCAGGTTCGCGCGCACCATTTGCTTGAGTAGATTACTGGGACGAAACTTTGGGTCGCCCGTTTCGTTTACCATCACATCTGCAATGAAGAGGGTAGTGTCGATGCCCACGTAGTCGAGCAGTTTCAATGGGCCCATGGGCCAGTTGAGGCCGAGTACACATGCTTTGTCGATATCTTCTGGCTCGGCTACGCCCTCGGCTACCAGAAATGCGGCTTCGTTGAGGGCTGGGACAAGAATGCGGTTCACAATGAACCCTGGCGTGTCTTTCTTAACAACAACGGGCTCCTTACCCAGCTTTACGGTCACTTGTTTGATAGTCTCCACGGTTTCGTCTGAGGTCTTCAAACCACGAACGATCTCAATGAGCTTCATCAGTTGGGGTGGGTTGAAGAAGTGCATCCCGCAGACCTTTTCAGGCCTCTTTGTGGCGGCCCCGATCTCAGTGATGCTGATTGAGGATGTGTTTGAGGCGATTATGGCTTGAGCTGGCGCATATTTGTCGGCTTCCGCTAGAACTTGTTTTTTGAGTGGTGGATTCTCCGTGACAGCTTCAATGACCAGGTCCGCGCTCTGAACAGCCTCCTTCAGGTCCAGCGTTGGGTGAATTCGATTCAGGATTTCTTTAGACTCGTTTTCGCTAATGGTTCCTTTCTTGACGAAACGTTGGAGGCTGTCCCGTACCATCTTCATTCCGTTGTCGACGAAGCGCTGCTCAATATCCCGCACCGTAACGTCAAATTTGCCGGTCTGTGCGCAAACCTGTGCAATACCGTGCCCCATGAGGCCGGCCCCTAATACGCCTACACGCTTCACGTCCATAACAATCACAGCCCCATAATCCAAACAGGAACCAAGATATGCTTTCCCATAAACGAAGTCCTTCTGCCTCTGAATCATCCCGTTAGAATAAGTGAACACGTGAGAGCTTCGAAATTAGATTTCAAAACTCAAATTTGGGTGCTCGCACCATCGATACACACACGAAAATGATCCACTAGCTGACTGTTAGTGTCTCACCGTTGGGGCTTTTGTTTGGCACTAGCATCATTAATCATCTTTGCAATTGATTCTTTATCATCCACTTCAAAGATAATCTTCCCGTACCTCTCGTTATCGAGTGTTACAGTGATGCATTTGTTTGTGTGACGCATTTCAAAGAACATTAATTCGTCTGATGTCAGATACCCTCCATCCTTGACAACACCCGGCATGAACGACCCGGCCACCTTCAAGTGTTTAAACGGCTTCCAGTCAATCTTTTCAGTTGAAACTGACTTGATGTGCCTGAGCGGCACTGTTATGCTGCTCTTGATTGCAAGGATTTTATCGATGCCGTGAAACTCGAAAACTACTTTGTCTCCGTTTATTGTGACCGCGCCAGGCATCTTTCTCTACACCACTTCATTCTTTTCTTCTTCCCTCTATACCATCCATCTCCAAACCACCCTACTGAAATCCGCCATTCGCGCCAGAAACCGTAGCATAGAAGGGACAGTTAGTGGCACCGAGTCACCAGGCAGTAACTTTCAGCAATGCTCATCGTCGCACGCGTCTTCGGTACCTTAGAACCATTAGCGCGGCCAGTCCAATTACGATGCCAACTGCTATTGATTCAACCGGGAATCCCAGAATATTTGTTGTGGGTGTGGTTACGCTTGTGGATGCGCTTGTTGTGGTAACCGTACTGAGCAATGGTTCGGTGATTGTATAACTGCCGGATGACAGGTAAGCTGACAGAAACCCGTCCGCATCCCTAACGTTGGAAGAGTTAACGAGAACAATATCCCACTTGCCAGAATTTGGAAGAACGGCATCGAAACCATACGCAGTCGTGATTAGGCGACTCGCAATTGCGTCTCCCGCATTCCCACAACTTCCAGACCAGCCCTGGTAGCTTGTGTCTTGCACGATATAGAAGTCGAGTGGAATATCTGATGTGAAATTGCCAGAAACATGTTGGCCTTGATTGCCCATGAAGGTAAGGTTCCAGAACTCGCAGCGCAAATTCGTTCCCGTTGTAGAGATTACCTTGACAGCATGATTGATCAGTTGTTGCGGCTGTGACAGAGACGTAGTAATGGTGCTACCTACTGTAATCGTGCTCGTTTCTACTTGATTCACTTGGGTCGCGAACGTAGCGTAATTCTCACTACCCACAGTTGCCAGCAAAAATGAAACACATACTACCACGATGACCAGTAAATATCGTATCTGCAAGAATCACACAGAAACGAATTCACATATTTGCCATAAAACAGTTTACATACCGTTCAATGGGGGTGGGCCAATCGAACCCAACACCTGCTGCGGGAATTAGTCGGATTTCTTAAGCAACTCCAGAACCCGAGTTTCTATTTCGCCCCTTATTTTGCGAATATCTTCGATTGGTTTACCTTTAGGGTCGTCAATATGCCAATCAACCAGCTTCTTCTCCATCTTGACAATCAAGGGTTTTGGACAGACATCTTCAACACGGCAACCCATTGTTACAACATAGTCCGCAGCTTCGATCATCTGAGGTGTCAGAAGCTTCGGTTTGGAGGAAGACAGATTGAATCCTCTTTCCTTCATAGCCTTGACAACAGTTGGGTTAACTGCTGCCGCCGGGACTGTACCGGCGCTGGTTGATTCAATTCCGTACGCACGTGCAATGGCCTCAGCCATCTGACTTCTGCCCGCGTTCTCGACGCAGACAAAGAGAACTTTCTTCATCACGATGTCTCCGCAACAAGGCTAAATCCTTTGGTGACAAGATTCTTGACCTTAGGATTCGCCATCCTGTAGAATACCCATTTGCCGTTACGTCGCGAACTCAGAAGGCCAGCTCTTTCCAAGATTCCCAAGTGATGCGACGTCGTTGGCTGCGTCAACGTCAGAGCAGCCATTACCTCACATGAGCACAATTCTTCATCCGCGATAACTTTGAGCATACGGAGCCTAGTGACATCCCCCAGAGCAGCGAAGAAAGCCTCCAGTTGCCGAAAGGTTCCCTCATCTTCGTTGATTCTCGATTTTAGTTGATTGATACGTTCCGTCGGAGTGCAACTGGAATCCACCAGGCCCAGATTCACCAGCCGTTTCACCCTAGCTTGGGCGATAGTTGTACTCAATTTAACCAACAATAGAATTACACATTAACATTCTTAAATATGTTATGTCATTGTACATAGCGTGAGCGAACATGAGTCTAACCGAGGAACAAATCAAGAATGCTGTGAGGCAGAGGTACAGTCGATTAGCCGTCCTGAATGAATCGTGCTGCGGCGCAGAAGCTGAGAGTAGCTGCGGAAGTTCAAACCCAACCCTTGACGCTAGTCTTCCCAGCGAGGCTCTGAGCGTTATTGCAAGCTGTGGAAACCCTCTGATTCACGTGCAGGTCCGAGAAGGGGAAACAGTACTGGATCTAGGTAGCGGCGGAGGCATTGATGTGTTCCGCGCGTCAAAACTTGTCGGGGAGAAGGGTAGGGTTATTGGCCTTGACGCGACAGCTGAAATGATTTTCAGGGCACGTGAAACTTCGAAGAAGTACGGCTACAAGAATGTTGAATTTCGGCTTGGCGAAATCGAGCACATGCCCATCGAAAGCAACTCTGTTGACTTAGTTATCAGCAACTGCGTCCTAAACTTGGTTCCGGACAAGGAATTAGCGTTCAGGGAGATTCACCGCGTGCTTAAGCCCGGTGGCAGGATTTCAGTATCTGACATGGTAGCGACCCAAGAAGGGCTAAAGGTAATCAAACCAGAAGATTGGGCAGCTTGCATTGCAGGAGCAGTTACCTTCGAGGAGTACCGGAACATTCTCGAAAAGACGGGTTTCGTGGACATCGAAGGATCGGATGAGTCCCACCCAATAAACCAGGAAATGGCCTCAAAAGGGCTTCGGGTAAAAAGCGTGACATGGAAAGCTACGAAACCTAGCTGACCAGTTCTGATAGGCCGTTGCAGTTTGGAATTATGAGCTGAGAGCTGAAAGGATGCAACGGCTCTCGCTTCTGGATAGGTTCCTGACTCTGGATATTCTTAGCAATGGCCATAGGAGTGGGAGATAGTCAACATGAATGAGAAAACAAGTAGGCTTGGTTGGATCGACAGGCTCTTGGCGGTGTGGATAGGGGTCTGCATAATCATCGGCCTTGGACTCGGCAAGTACCTACCTGAGCTCGGCAAGTACCTTCAGGTTGGCATTCCAATTGGGCTGTTCCTGATGATCTACCCGGCCATGACGAAGATCGAGTTGAACGAGTTGAAGGAGGCGCTACGAAGTAAGAGGCAGGTTGGCGTAATCGCCTTCTTCAATTACGCCGTGAACCCCTTCTTGCTCTATGCGCTCGGGTACGTATTCTTCGAACAGATCCTACCTTACTTCGGCTTGATCACGCCCGAGACAGCGCGTTATCTCTGGACAGGCTTGATCCTGCTTGGTGTAGCGCCTTGCATTGCAATGGTCCTAGTCTGGACTGATCTGGCCAAGGGTAATGGTCCACTCGGAATTGTTCTTATGGCTTGGAACTCCATTATCCAAGTTCTCACAACGCCGTTGTACATTGCTCTGCTTGTTGGAACGTACATCTCCATTGATATCGGTTTGATCGGAGAGAGCGTTCTTCTCTATCTCGGATTACCGTTGCTCTTCGGTGTGATAACCCGAAGGGAGGTTATCAAACGGAAATCTGAGGACTGGTTGAATAGGAAGGTGATTCCCTACTTCAACGCGATGCAGCTACTGGCCCTACTATTCACGATGGTCGTGATGTTCTCTCTGAGAGGAGGCGTAATACTTGATAATCCAAACCTCATCTGGCAGATGGCCATTCCTGTAGTGCTGTTCTTCTTCCTGCTTTTCAACTTAGTATACTACACAACTAAACGCATGGGTTACAACTATGAAGATGCATGTACTATGGGCTTTCACTGCACCGGAAGGAACTTTGAACTCGCAATAGCCATTGCGCTAACAGCTTTTGCATCGATGCCAATGGTGGCGGTTTCGACCGTGGTTGGTCCTCTCATAGAAATTCCAGTGATGCTTACCATTGTTTGGATGGCGCTTCGAAGGCGAAAACACCTCCAGGCAATCACAGTGGAAACCAAGTCCGCTCAGAAAGTTGGAAAGGGCGGAGTCTGCTAGTAGAAGTTTGGTCGCGTTGCAGAATGAGGAAAAACCAATGACTTGTGCATGCGCTGCTAGGCATTCTGACCTGATGCGTGCTCCCCCTGCCAAGAAAGACTGGCTCAGAAAAACAACCTGTCCCAGATGCGGGAAGATCTACTGGACGGACAAGAACACCGATTACTGCATGGACTGTGAGCCCTTTGTCCTCGTACAATCACCTAAGGGTGGTTCGACTTGAGCGAATATCTCACAACCACTTTCGACAAGTTCGAGCTGCGGGTGCGCAAGGGCTTCTACTACACTAAGGATGATCTCTGGGTTAGCATCGAGAATGGTAAGGTCAAGGTTGGAGTGAGTGACTACCTTCAGAAGACATCGGGCGACGTAGCGTTCGTTGAAGTCGCAAAACCAGGTTCGACGGTTGAGAAGGACAAAGAGTTCGGAACCATGGAGAGCGCAAAGACAACAGTAGAATTACTCTCCCCCCTGTCAGGGAGGCTTGACGAGGCGAACACTAAGCTCTCGGGAAGCCCTGAGCTGGTCAATTCAGATCCTTACGGAGAAGGTTGGTTAGTCATCATTGCCCCACACAACATCGAATTTGACCGTGCATCACTGTTGAGTGCCGATGAATACTTCAAACTGATGCTCGAAAAGCTGCAAAGCGAACATGACAAACTGGAGTCTAGGTGAAAATGGACGTCTCAGGTCAAAGGAAAGTGATTGTAATACCATGCAGCGGAATCGGTAAGGCATTCGGTAGCATAAGCCGAGAGGCAACCTACGAGGTCACTGAAAACCTTCGAAAGGACACTACGCAAACTCTTTGCCTAGCGTTGCTTGTGAGCGGGGACGAGGAATCTTTGCGACTTGTGCGCAACAACAAATGCATCACAGTTGACGGATGCCCGCTACAATGCGCCGAAAAGAACGTCAAACTCGCCGGCGGCAATCTCGCGGGAAGCCTCAGAGTGATTGACGCTTACAAGGAAAACAGGCGTCTGAAGCCAAGAAGCGTCACCTTCCTTGACCCTGACGGCCGACAAATGGCCGCGGCGCTTGCTGAAAGAATAGCGAAAAAGGTGGATGAGCTACTGGGTGGACTATAATGGAAGCGCAAGAGAAGAAAGTCGGCATCATATCATGCAGCGGAGAAGAGCGTGTTGAAGGAACAATATCGCGAGTAGCGACACGCTTAGTCTTGGGAAAGCTGAGGCCAAATGAAACCGTCACAATCTGCCTTCCCTTGTTTCTAGCAGGTGGCAGAGAAGAGAGAGAGTTCGCACGAGACTACCCAACCATAACAGTTGACGGATGCGACAAGATGTGTGCCAAGATCGCCACAGAACGATACAGCGGAAAACCAGCCTCGACAATCGTCGTCACTGACACATTGAAGAACTATCAGTGCCCGAAACTCAGCTCGCGCCGCAAGTTGAATGACGAAACCCTCGCAGTTGCAAGAAAAGTTGCCGACAGGATCGCGGAAGAAGTGGACGAGGTTCTGAAGCACTGGGTGTAACCGATTGCCTGTGTACAAAACAACGGTGGTTTGGAAGGGAGGCCACGATGGAGAGCTCACATGCGGCAACGGCGCGAAAATGGACTTCTCAGCACCACCTGCCCTGCAAGGGCGCTATGGTGTCATGACACCGGAGGACGCTTACGTCTCCGCATTGAATACGTGCTTCCATATGATGTTCATTTGGGCTGTTGAACGACTCAAAATCGAGCTTGTTTCATACGAATGTGAAGCCGAAGGCCACGTACTTGATTTACTGGACCGAACTTCAGTGTTTGAGCAAACAGTCCTAAGACCCAAGATCAAGGTCAAGACAAATTCTCTCGAACGAGTACCGAAAGCGTTGGCATGGGCTCGCAAATACAGTCTGATTGCAAACTCAATCAAGCCCCCTGTCATAATAGAGCCTAAAATCGAGACCGAACCCTGATCCCAGATGTTCGTGCGATGAACTATCGCCTGAAGGTCGCTATCACCGGTGAAGTTGAGTAGAACCATTAACTCTGAACTCGAGATGGTAATATGCCCGATATCTTTGAAGAGATTGTCCAGATAAGACGGGCACATGGAACCGCCGCTCTTGCGACAGTAATTGGCGGAGAAAAGGGCTCGCCGGGAAAGACAGGTTTCCGCATGTTGATCTATCCAGACGGCAAAATCTCGGGCACAGTTGGTGGGGGCCTTCTCGAGGCCAAGGTACGCGAGGAAGCTCTACGCTGCATATCTGACAAGAAGCCCAGACTACTCGAGCTTGCACTTGATGACAAGAGTGCTAATGCTATCGGAGTGCTTTGCGGAGGCAACATCAAGGTCTTCCTGGAACCCATTGAAGGAGTCTCAACGCTGTACGTATTCGGAGGTGGCCACATTGCCGTTCCTCTCGTTCAATTCGCTAAAGCCTTGGACTTTAACGTCGTCGTCATTGACGACCGACAAGAGTTTGGCAATAAGGAACGTTTTCCACTGGCCGACGAGGTGAAGGTGGGCGATTTTAGCCGGGTTACCAATTCTCTTGACTTTCAAGAAAGCGATCGCGTCGTTATCATCACTCGTGGACATGAACACGATGCGACAGTTCTCAAAGAGTGTCTCTCCAAGAGAAAGCTTCCAGGCTATATCGGAATGATCGGTAGCAAAGAGAAGATTGCTGGAACTTTCTCTCAACTCAAGGAACAGGGTGTATCGGAACACTTGCTAGCAAAAGTGAAAACTCCGATAGGTCTCGACATAGGCGCGCGAACTCCTGCTGAGATTGCGCTCAGCATAATGGGTGAGATTATCGCGCTACGATATGGAAAATCCCATCTAAGCCCGCAACGTGCCATCGATCTGGAGGGAAATACTACTTGAAGCAGATGAAAATGCTGTTCGTCTGTGTCGAGAATGCCGTGCGCAGCCAAATGGCCAAGCCTTTGCAGCAAGCCATGGTATGTCCGCAATGAGCGCGGGAACTCTTCCCGCAACTGCAGTCAATCCCGTTGTTGCGGCCGTTATGAAGGAGAGGGAAATCGACATTTCAGCGAACCACCCAAAGACGCTTACTATGCAAATGGTGAATGAAGTTGACTTAGTTGTAACCTCTTGTCTGCTACTTTCTGATTATGTTCACTATTTCGTTCATCATGTCCAAGGCCTGGAAGTTCTCGTATCCTGAGACCGCTACGTTATCCTTCACGGCTGCCAGTAACAACTTTGAGCTCGCAATAGCAGTGGCCGTCGGGGTATTCGGAATTAATTCTGGGGAAGCTTTCGCAGCAGTCATAGGTCCACTGTTCGAAGTGCCCGTCCTCATAAGCCTCGTTAGCGTCGCGTTGTGGGCAAAGAAACATTACTTCACAGAGCAAAAGGCCATCCCGCTCGCAGCAGGATTTCCCCGAAGGTCAGAAAGAATCGGGAACGAAAAAGAACACAAAGTAAGGTAACTAATGTCTTGAATTAGAACGGACTGTTGAAGCGTGTTCGAAAGACTTGGCTCGTTACTTGAGCTGTGCGGCTACCTCTTTCACTGCGCCCTCGAAAACCTCTAGGCCGGCGTCTATTGTTTCATGTGTTATGATGAGCGGTGGGGCAAAACGCATCGTCGACTTGCCTGCGGTTATGATTGCTAGGCCGCGTTTGAAGCAAGTGTTCATAACATCGAGAGTTTCCTGAGCGGCGGGTTCCTTTGTTTCCCTGTCCTTGACAAACTCTACGCCGATCATTAGTCCTTTGCCTCGGACGTCGCCGATGATTGGGTATTTCTGTTGCATTTCTTTCAGGCGTTTTGTCAGGTAGGCTCCTTGGCGGGTAGCATTTTCCAGTAGTTTCTCCTCTCTTATGATATCGATTACCTGTAGTCCGGCCGCGCAGGCGATGGGGTTGCCCCCGAAGGTGTTGGCGTGCGAGCCCCCCTCCCAGTCCATTACTTCCTCTTTGGCAATCGTTGCCCCTATCGGTAGGCCTGATGCGAGCGCCTTAGCTGCGGTCACGATGTCCGGCGTGACTCCCCAATGTTCGATAGCGAACCATTTCCCTGTCCGCCCCATTCCCGACTGGATTTCATCATCCACGAGCAGGATATCGTACTTGTCGAGAATTTTCTTGAGGCGTTGGAAGTAGTCGTCTGGGGGGACCACGTACCCTCCTTCGCCTTGGATGGATTCAATGAACATGGCGGCTGTGTCTTCTGGAGGATGAAACTTCTTGAGTACTTCCTCTTCAATGAAGTCAACGCACCACATATCACATTCAGGATAAGTGAGCCCGAACGGACACCGGTAGCAGTACGGGTACGGAACATGTGTAACCTCCTGCCCCAGTGGGAAAAAGTGCCGCCTCTGTACCGGCTTACTCGCAGTGAGGCTCATTGTCCCGAAGGAACGGCCATGGAACGAACCCGTGTACGCTAAGAAGAGTGATTTCCGACTATGCCACCGCGCCATTTTCATCGCCGCCTCGTTCGCTTCCGCCCCGCTATTCGAGAAGAAGACCTTCTTCCTGAACATTCCAGGCGTAATCTTGGTGAGCTGTTCACCCAAGTCAACAATCGGTTTGTAGTAGAAATCGGTCCACGAATAGTGAATCAGTTTCTCAGCTTGGTCCTTGATCGCCTTAACAACGCGCGGATGACAATGGCCGACATTGAGAACTACTAAACCCGAATTGAAGTCCACATACTCGTTTCCGTCTACGTCCTTGACGTAGCATCCGGCCCCAGATTCTGCGACTAGGGGATACCATCTTACAACTGAATGCGATAGAATGCTTGTGTCCTTCTCAAGAAGTTCACGTGCCTTCGGCCCAGGGGGGGTGACTACGATCCTCGGTTTTTCTGGCTTCGCTACCAAGGTCACTGCCTCAAACCTGACGGCGCTTGGCCTGAGAATTGTAAAAGCCTTCCGTTCATGTGTCGCAAGTGCAACTTAACCGATGAGAAAGGCGGTTGGATGGTGCGACCAAACACAAAATTTTCGAGAGTGTCGCCATATACGTGTTAGCCTTTGAAGCCGTATCTTGTTGCACTCCTTATGAAATCGCGCTTAAGCCAAGAAAAGGCAACTGTGTGAAGAAGCACGAACGTTCATCCTTACCCAGCGGCCTTCATTCGAAGAAGCTATTTGTGAAACGTGACCTCACGGTTCTCAGACATTGTGAGTTCATGCCATCTTCGGTCAAACCGCATTTTCCTCATAGTCCTGATTCGCATGAGGTCCTGAGTTTCCTCGCCAACTTCCTCGACCTTGAAATCGACGATCCCATCAACTGCTGCTTCGAGTTGCTTGTACGCCCAGTTGCTATGAATCCCACCCATTAAGCCAATTAGCTGGGTTAATTGCCTCGGTTTGGCCATTGGGATCGGTCGGGTTAGGTACAGTTCTACCCAGTTCTTTTCATCGTTGAATCTATCAAGAACTGAACTGTTATCCGCTATTACGAGAAATTCGGGTGCGGGTGAGTCAGCCATTGCTTCCCTTGCTATCCAAATGCTCAAGTCAGCGACCTTCAACGATTCGGGGACGTACTGTTCCTTGGATTTCCGCCCTAGCGAGAGCGTGTAGAAGTCAGTAATCCATAATCGATCCTTCTGTTCGAGTTCATCAACTGCGATGCCCAGTTGCCGGAGTTGCGAACGGAGATCCTCAGGTGATTGGGATTGTGCAATGTAACTAACACTCCCACCTGTTTTCAGCCACCCTGCTGCGATGGTGAGCGAAGCGTTGTACCATTGTGATGCGGGATCAAATTCGACGAGAATGTTGGTTCCTGGGAGGATCGGTGCACCGGTCAAGTCTTCGATCAATCCAAGCCGTGGCACGTCAGGAACACGTGTTAGTTATGCATCGGACAGGAAGTTCTGGTTTTCGGTTTGTTTGGATTAGTTCGTTTGTGGTTCGAGTCGTCCCGGCGCACACGAAAAGCTAAGAGCTGCGCCAACGCACGACGAAGTTCATGAATAGGCTGCCCTTGCTTCGGGTCTCAGAAGTCGCGTTTTTGACTCCCAAACTTGAGGAGTGCGTGGAGTTTTATCGAAAAATAGGCTTGCAGGGTCTTCCCCTGAACTCGCAACGCATCAATTTCGCTAACATCGGGGAACAGCTATTCGGCTTCGCGGATGAGAAGAGGGGCTTTCTTGATGGCTATGGAGGCTACACGAAGGCACTCTTCCATGTTGCCTTTGAAGTTCCAAGTGATAAGCTCGATGAGTGCGTCGCCTTTCTGAATGAAAAGGGCATCACAACGAGCCCGAAAAACGAATTTTCTGATTGGCACGGGACAACCAAGTCAACAAGCGTTTACTTCACAGACCCAGCGGGCAATATTATGGAACTATGGGCTCCACAGAAGAAACCATAATAACGTGAACCATAGACTCACCGCTAAGATGTGCCATGAAATTCCTACTTCGATTGCATATGCCAACAGAATACGGAAACAAAATGCTGCAAGACCCTAACTTTCCGAAGAAGCTCGAAAGCGTTCTGAGCCAGATCAAACCAGAGGCAGTGTACTTCACCTCCATAGACGGGGAGAGAGGCATCTACATGATAGTAAACCTGCCAAGCGCGGACATGATAGCAACCATAGCCGAACCACTATGGATGACGTTCAACTGCAAGCTCGATTTCGAACCATTGATGGAATTAGCGGACCTCCAGAAAGGACTGCAAAACCTCAAGAAGTAACCATCAAGAGTAGTAGCAGTCCCCCAACCTTTTTCATACCGAGTTCAAATCTCGGAGCTCGCGCCATTATATCGCGACCGTGGCGATGCAAGATAATACTAACAATCGCACTTGTAGACTGTAAGCAATGGGGGGCAATCCAAAAATGCATCGATGCAGGCGATGTAACATGCCGGCACCCGTCTGTTAGGTTAACAGAACCGAAATGGTTTACATATCTCGGAATTATTGGACAGAGCTGTTGAGTAGACGTTGACTTCGCAGTTGCGATTAGCTCCGTTGGGGTCACTCTTCATCACTGCACTGGTGTCTATGTTGCTTGTTGTAGCTGTCACTTCGAACGTCTACGCTTCGGCGCAAACCGCTCAGACAGCGACTACGAGGAATGTTGTCATTGAGTGGACGAAGACGATCAGCGATCAGGATAGATTTTATCCGGATTTTATTATAGTGAACCAGGGCGACACAGTTGCCCTCACATTCATCAACAATGATACGGTAGTTCATGATTTTGTAATAGGCCCTCCGTACAACATTGTAGTGAACGCTTCAGTCCCGGGGCTGCATGATGACGTAACCGGCCAATTAATGACCACGGCCGCAACGCGCAACTCCCCGGGCGTCGTGGTTTCAGGTACGCCCGGCAATGTTTCAGCTACGTATTCCTTCGTGGCAAAGTACGCTGGTATCTTTGAGTATGCATGCACGTACCACATTCAAGTCGGCATGATTGGTTACCTGGTCGTTCTTGCACCAAACACTTCTAGCATAACCCAACCCACTACTCCCAACCAAACAGTGCCCCAAAGCTCAACCACGATCCCTTTGAGCATCGACCCCGGATCGGGTACAAACGTTAGCCTATCGGGCTACACGCCCACGGACATAACAGTCGTTATCGGGGTCAACAACACGGTGAAGTGGACCAACAACGACAACATGCCACACACAGTAACCGCGAGGGATGGTAGTTTTGATTCAGGGAACATGAACCCTGGCGCCACATATGTTTACACCTTCACTAGGGCGGGTATGTACGAGTACACTTGCTCATACCATGGTTGGATGCATGGTACTGTGAACGTTGTGACTGAAACGATTGGCCTGGAATCTGGGGAGCACGGAGAATTCACGGTTGTCTTGACCTCGTATGAGGTCTATGGAATTATCGGCTTCGGAATAGTCGCATTGCTAGCCATTGCGATGGTCGTTGGGAGGACAAGACGAATTGGCGAACAAACCACAAGCCCATAGCAGTTGTTTTATCGCCTTAGATACGGAGTCCTAGCAATATCATAACTCCCAATCCTATTACCACGAAATTCCCGACCGCGAATGTTGCTAGTTGCAGCTTCGCGGAAAGATGCTTGTGTGCTATACCGCTGATTGATGCTAAGAGAGTCTGCCAAGACAAAGAGGCGATGAACGCCCCTGAGACGAAGAGGATTGCGCTTACAGACGATGGACAGAAGCCCTCCATTCCTAGTATCAGAGTTGTGAAGTATGTTACGGTAACAGGGTTGAGAAGAGTTAGTCCAAGAACCATTCCGTAGGTCTTTGCACAACTCGTAGCCCTAAGCCCAAGTTTGGGTGTACGGTCTGAAGGATTTCTTGCGTGATATAACAACCATGCACCCATAGCAATCAACCCTATTGCGCTTCCGACGCGCAGAATAGAGGCGAAAGGCGCGAGAACTGAGATCAGTAGTGTGCCTGCGAAAGCCGCGACCGTTGCATATATCAGATCTGCTGAGGCAGCACCAGCCCCAGCGCTTAAGGCAATCCTGAATCCGCGCCGGAGACCTAGCTCAAGGATTAGAATAGCAATTGGGCCCACTGGAATCGCGATACCATACCCTGCGACAATGCCACTCAGAAAGGCTTCGAGAAACGAGCCGACCATTGGATGTTCCCAGAAACAATGACACGTCTAAGCCAGGATTGTATGTGTTTCCTTGAGTGTGTGTCTGGTGCGCGCATTCATGAGAACGCTGAACGAGTTGGAATTACTCTTCGCTTGTTGCCTCGAAGTTTTCTCTAATTTTGAGGGGGTGGGTGCTGCGCCGGACCAAATTGGAACGGTGCTCTTCGTGTGTGTTGGTCTAGCCGTGCGAGCACCGTAATTTGACCCGGTCAGGTTACTTATTCTGCTTGGACGGTTTCTTCATCTTCGTCTTCATCTTCGTCTTCATCTTCATCTTCATCTTCGTCTTCGCGTGAAAGGGTTATCTCGATTATTGAAATATTTCCTCTAGTGCCATCGAAGCGGGTGACATCCTCCGAGCCCAAGTTTATGCTCTTAACCAGGGCATCCTTGAGGAAACTGCGCTTTAGCATTTGCACTGTATCGATCGCTTTCTCTATCGCTTGGCCCCTTGCCCTAACCATAACTTCCCCGTTTCCTGAGTTGAAGAGGGTGACGCATGCGGTTACATAGTTCATGATGGGTTTCTTGCCGATTCGGACAAGGTTTGATTGTTCACTCATTATCCTTACCATTGTTTGCTTTTGTTGAATTACTTGCGAAGAATGTTCAGGGATTTTCAGATGGTGAGATTCTTCCATCGGTTATTTGATACTTAAATGTCATGCATACGCGTCGGCCACCATTTAGCCGCCGATTGTGTGCATGGGTCTAACGTGCTCTAGCGTATTGAATCTCTTGAGGAGCGTTTCCACCCCAGAGGCTTTTCGAGAGACGGAGTCTCGCATGAAACCCAAAATTGCGTCGTCGGAGGCCCCGTTTCTGAGCAACGGCCTGAGGTCGAAGCCCGTCTTGTCAAAAAGGCATGGAACAATTTTCCCGTTCGCCGAGAGCCGTATCCTATCGCAGTCTGAGCAAAACGGTTCAGTTATCGAGGTAATCACCCCAATCTCGCCCGGACCGGCTTCGAACCGGTAGATTTTCGCTGTGCTCCCTGTTTCATGCGGGACGGGTTCAAGTACATAGTGCTCCTGAATGCTTTGAATAATCTCTTTTCCGCTTACGACTTTCTCCATTCCCCAGAGACGCTGCCCGTCGAAGGGCATGTATTCGATGAAGCGGACTGTGACGTCGCCGGCCCTTGCCAGCGAAGCTAAGTCGGCTATTTCGTCCTCATTGCAACCCCGAATAATTACAGCGTTGATTTTCAGCGGCTTGAAGCCGTTCTCCTTCGCGGCCTTAATGCCTTCTACGACTTTGTGGAAAACTCCGCCACCTGTAATTTGGCTGAATCGTTCGGGTTTGAGGCTGTGGAGGCTTACAGTTACGCCTTTCAATCCAGCCTTCCTTAGCGCTGCGGCTTTTTCGCCTAGGAGGAAGCCGTTTGTGGTCATGTTCAGCGAGCTGATTCCTGGGACGCTTGCGAGCATTCCAACGAGTTTTTCGACGTCCCGCCGCATCAGTGGTTCCCCGCCGCTTAGGCGGAGTTTTTCCACGCCCAGTTTTGCGAAGAGTGAAACAACGCGTTCAATCTCCTCGTAGCTGAGTATTTCATCTCTGGGCAGCCAGACGGGGGTCTTGGGCATGCAGAATTGGCAGCGGAAGTTGCAACGGTCCGTAACGGATATGCGAAGCTTGCGCGCAACGCGCCCAAAAGAGTCTGTTAGCGGAATCACGTAACTTACGCCGTCGTTTAATGAGAGTACTGATAAGGAGTCATTTAAGCGATTTCTCAGCTTGACGGCTCATATGGCTATGCTCTTTGACTGTTAACTCGCGACGCATTTCAGTTAAAGTCAAGGACAGCTACTTTCTCTTTCTCCTTCGCACGTCCAGAACGGCCAACGCGACTATGAATAGAACGGCGAATAATATGACTAACTCGTATGGTAGATCGCTGGATAGAACTAAAGCCGAAACGTTTTGGCTTGAAATCGTCATTGCGGATGTGGTTGGAGTCGATTCGGTAGAAGTTAACGTTGAGGAACTCGTCATTGTTGATGGCGACGCCGTAGTCTGCGAACTGATTTGAACCACATGAGTAGTGGTTGTCGTAATTTCGGTTGAAGGCACTACGGACAGTTGGAACCATGACATGTAACTTCCCACTATTTGCCCGTCAAACAAAACCATGTACGCAGTAGCGTACACGATATTCGGGCTGTTAGTCCGAGGTGCTGTGATTGTGTTGGTGACATTCACGATAGGAGAATATACCCAGCTAGAGCCAGACGAGATGAGATCATGATGAAAATCAAAAAGGTCAACACGGGCCCTCACTGGACCAGCGTCACAGGAAAACAAGGCAACAGTGGTAGTTACGGTAAATGGTTGGTTCGCTTGGACGGGTTGGGGGTAGTAGAATCTGAGGTAACTAATCTCGCATAAGCTTATGGCTTGAGCGTAGACGGAGACAGTATTCCCTAACACAACCAGCAGACACAGCAAGAAGAGGGCGTACCGTGAAGGCGGCAAGGCAATAACGACCATTCAGCATCATATTCACCATAAAACCGTTTTCTCGGTACGCAGTTTTATCTTCGCGTACCGCAGTGGGACAGAGAACTTTGGGCAACGATAACTCGGATAAGGAACGGTGGAAAAGGCTCGGGTTTCGAAACGTTGTTAGGCTTGGGTACGTTAGCCTCTTCACCGACATATCCACCGAGATGATTCTAGGCGTCCTGCCGGTCAACTTCATAATCGACCAACTCGGCGCAACAGCCGCTATTCTAGGTCTGATCGAAGGTTCCGCGGAAGCTGCCAACAACATATTCAGAATCCTCGCCGGTGTCCTAACCGACAAGATCGGCCGACGTAAACCAATCATTATGATAGGCTATGGGCTCTCCACGCTCGCCAAGCCGCTCTTCGCAGTAGCCAACTCATGGGGTCAGGCGTTTGCGGTGCGAGTTGTTGACAGGGCTGGGAAAGGAACACGAACAACCCCAAGAGATGCACTCATCAGCGATTCGATCCCGAAGTCGCAAGCGGGAAAAGGTTTCGGCCTGCATAGCTCACTGGACCAGATAGGGGCGGTTTTAGGTCCGCTCCTCGCGTTCACCCTCCTTCCTTTTATCGGGCTGCGAAACTTGTTTTTGATTTCCTTCATCCCAGGCGCCATTTCTCTAATCATCCTTGTGTTCTTCGTGGCCGATGCTCGAGGACGGACGAGGCGAAGGACCGTGTTCGAGAACGCAAGGACTGTGTTGACGAGGGATTTCGTGCTTCTACTTGTTGTCCTGGAAATCTTCGCGGTAGGTGCCTACAATTTCTCTTTCATTCTGTTAGAAGTTAAGTCACTCGGTGTACAAGGGAATTTTATTCCCTTAGTTTACGCTTTGCTGAATTTTGCCACAGTCATAATCGCCTTTCCAGCCGGTATCATTGCAGACAGGATTGGAAAGCTTCCCGTCCTCCTCCTAAGCTTTCTAGTCTTCATGGGGACCTCGCTTGCTGGGGTTGTTCTTGTTGGATATTGGGCCTACGGACTCCTGATCGCCATTTTCTACGGTGGTTACCTGTCCATTTCGGATACTGTGCAGCGGGCCATGATACCCGACTTTACCCGGCCCGAACTAAAGGGCACCGCCTACGCCTTCTACTACACAATAATCGCCATAGGATCCCTGATTGCGAATTCCGTCTTCGGCGCCTTATGGACGAGCCTGGGGTCAGCGGTGGCGTTCGAGTTCAGCATCGCAACCTCCGCAGTCGCGGGTGTGGCCTTGGTGATATTCGCTCTTAGAGGAAGAATAATTGGAAACAGGCGACGGTGACCTGGGACGGAAGCGTCGGATGGCGGCATCGTGTTGTTCGTATGTGTTGAGAACACTTTTCGTAGCGTCCTAAGCGAAGCAATCTTCAACGCCCACGCACCAAAGGGGTGGCATGCTGAAAGCGCAGGTGTGCAGCCCGCCGAAGCCATCAACCCACTCGTCATTGAACTTCTGGGTGAGATAGGGATTAAGATTGGCACGAAGAAGCCCAAACTCGTCTCACAGAAATCGGTGGCTCGTGCTTGGCGGGTTATCACGTTCGGTTGTGTGGACCGCTGCCCCATAGGGGCGAAGGAAAAGTCTGAGGATTGGCCCATCCCCGGATCTACCGGAAAGAGCGCGCAGGAGTTGCGTGTGATTCGTGATGAACTACAACGCCGCATTCTCCGCCTAATTGGGGAAATCGAACAGCGCACACAGCATTATCCAACTAGGTAATTTATTGATGTGAGCTCGCGCGTTAAACAACCGTTAACCCATACCCCCGCCAACAGCGAAGGCTGCATCTGCAGCCGAAGCGACGGTGGCTCTCAAGAAAACTATGTCTAGCCTATGTTATACATCGGCGGGGGAACACTTTGTTAGTCTATCATTATATTGAACGCAGTTACGGTACGGGTGTGAACTAATGCCCCGAAAAATACCCTCCTCATACCTACGAAAACTCAACGAGGAGCAGAAGAGAGCAAAGGAAATTGCGGCCAAACAGGCGGTGAAGAAACCGCAGCCAGTGGACCCAGATTCAGGGAAGCTGAAGGGTTTCACAATGATTTGCCAGACTTGCGGCAGCCGGGCTAAGTTCACCGTGGATAAGTTTGGTTATGCAACCTGCGGCAATTGCAGAGCCATAGCAAGCTACAGACTAGGTCACCTAGCATAACTTAATCGAGCAGCGCAGATCGAGAACATCCCTTAAGGGTGTTCCAAAAGGAAATCGGAGAATTGGTTGACGAGTCAAAGTTCGCCTCTTTGAGTAAGCTACTTTTTCTCAGCCAACAGGTAGTACCCGGTTGCTCTGTTCTCGAGAAACTTGACTGAGAATCCTACTTTCTCCAACCTATGCTTCAACGCGTCGGGCGTTAGGAAATTCATATGGGTTCTCCGCATCTTGCGTTCGACCCAAGCGACTAGTTTCCAGCGGCCTTCCGGTCTCAGTTCATGTATCACCAGGCGTCCGGTGGGCTTCATAATTCTATTCAGCTCCTGCAGGGCCCCATCTAGATTCGTCGTATGATGAAGCGACTTCTTCGCGTAACTTTTGTCGAAAGATGAATTCCGAAATGGAATTGCCTCCCCCACAGCCGAGATACAGTCAAGGTTTGGATATGTCCGGTGCATGCGTCGCGCTTTCCTCCGATCAGGCTCAATGGCAATCAACGCCTTGGATTGGTTGGCTACCTTGCTTGCAACGTACCCATAACCCGCTCCAAGGTCTGCGACCGTGTCCGTACCTGACGGTCTGAGGAGAGTTACAATATTTTCGGAATCTCGCTTGGCAAGAAAAGCTTCAATTGATGTAATGAGCGATGATTCAAACTTCAAGATACTTCCGCCCTAGTTACAATTCGGGTGAACCTTTACCGATGCACGACATCATCCAAGATAGCTTAGGCTTGTTCAGAATATGGTACCATCTCAAGTGGTCGCTCGGATGTCCGGCTTCGAATCCTTAAGGTTAAGGTCAAACATGTCTCCAAAATTCTTTCGCACCTCAATCTTGACATGTAGGTAGTCCAGCTCCTTCCCAAGCAGCGCTTTCATTGAGGTCATCGTTGAGCCTGGAAACCCGCAGGGGCTTATCATCTGGAAATAGTTCAGGTCTGTGTTAACGTTGAGCGCGAATCCGTGGAAGCTCACCCAGTTACGAACCGCGGCCCCGATCGAGGCTATCTTCTTCTTGCCTACCCAAACGCCCGTTTGTTCTTGGCGATCTCCGGCTATCTCGAACTTGGCCAGGGTTCGGATTAGTGTCTCCTCTATGTTCCGCAGGAACCCATGAATGTCCCGTCGCCGTGCATCCAAGTCGAGGATTGGGTACCCAACTAGCTGACCCGGGCCGTGGTAGGTCCACTGGCCTCCCCGCTCTATTCTGAAAACTGGGACGCCCTCTATTGTGGCTGGGGCTTCGCTTGCGACGGCCTTGCCTACAGTGAAAACGTGCGGATGCTCCACCAATACCAGCGTGTCAGGTATGGCTTTCCGTACGCGAAGCTCGAGCAGCTTGCGCTGAAGATTCCAGACTTCAGCATAATCCCGCAAGCCTAAGTCTAGGAGATTTCCTTCAGTTGTCATTTTTGCAGAATATGGATCGCTTTCCCTTTTGCCGCTTCGGCAGCTTCCATGATGCTCTCCGGCAAAGTTGGGTGGGGGTGTACTGTGAACCCAATATCCTCCAAGGTCGCCCCCATTTCAATAGCCAGCGCAGCTTCACTAATCATATCCGACGCCTCGGCACCAACAATATGAACGCCCAGAACAACATCTGATTTCTTGTCCGCAACTATTTTCACGAAGCCCTCGGTCTCGCCTGCGAGCAGTGCGCGTCCCAGCGCTGTGAACGGAAACTTGCCAACAATCGGATCATATCCCTTCTCTTTTGCTTGAACTTCCGTAAGCCCGACCGTTGCAATCTCCGGGTCCGTAAAGATGACTCCCGCAATGGCTCGGAAGTCTGCTTCACTGTTCATGCCCGCGATGGCTTCGGCTGCGATGATGCCCTCCTTCGAGGCTTTGTGGGCTAGCATTGGGGGGCCTACTATGTCACCTATGGCGTAGATGCCGGGCACGTTAGTTTGCATTCTCTTGTCGACCTGAATGAACCCATGGGAATCCATCTTCACGGCCGTCGCTTGCAGGCCTATCTGGTCACTGTTCGGCTGCCTTCCCACTGTGACGAGGACTTTGTCGGCATCGAAACCCGCTTCCTTCCCGTTCTCCAAATCAGCGTAAACCTTCCCGCCGCGAAATTCCTTCGCCTTCGATTTCACATGGTAATCCACGCCAAGTTTGCGAAGGGAACGCTCGACGACCCTCACCAAGTCTATGTCCGTGCCCGGAAGAAGCTGCTCCAACATTTCGATAATCGTAACCTTGCTTCCCAGCTGGGCGTACATGGTTCCCATCTCCAAGCCCGTAACACCCCCGCCGATTATGACCAAATTCTTAGGGACCTCTTGAAGCGCAAGGGCTTCGGTTGAGCTGATAATGCGTGTCCCATCAAACCTGAAGGTGGGAAGGTCGAAGTAACGTGACCCAGCAGCTATCACAACGTTCTTTGTCTCTATGCTCTCGGTTCCAGCGGCCGTCTTCACTTCAAGTTGCGTTGGGCCTTTGAAGGTGCCCACTCCTTTCATGATTTTGACGTTGTTCCCCTTGCACAGGTATTCGACGCCTTGCGTCAGTCGGTCGACTACGCTCTGCTTCCATGCCTGCACCTTAGGAAAATCAACCTTAAGTCCGGAAACCTCTAGGCCGATCTGTTTGGCGGCTTCGAGCCTTTTCTTCAGCTTCGCCACGCGAATGAGCGCTTTGGATGGAATGCACCCGATGTTTAGACAAACCCCGCCAAGCTGATCCTTTTCGATTAGGATTGTTTCTTTCCCAAGTTGGCCGAGCCTGATGGCGGCCACGTACCCGCCGGGCCCTGCTCCGAGAACCACAACTTCGGTTTTCTGCGCCATTCTAACCCACGATTCTGTGTTTACTTTGTCAAGTCCGTTATCGTATTGAAGGCTGGTATTTAGCTCGCTTTCTTCACGTCAACGCTGAAAGATCTTACTGTAGATTAGCCCAAGCACAGCGAACACAAGAGTAACCGATAGCAGAACCCCGACAAACGGGAGTATGGCGAGCGAGATGGCCAGGGAAATCCACGGCAGAATTCCGCCTCCTCTTCCGCCTTTGAGGAGCTTTATGCCCGCGACTGAACCAATGATGTAGACCATAATCGCAGCTCCGCTTGGAATCAGAAGAGCAGTCTCCAGGTCAACATTCAGGAAATAGAACATGCCTATGACCGAGAGCGCGAGCCCCGAGAGGAGAGTGAGCGAACGGCTGGGTGTTCCGGTTCTACGGTCCACGTTTGCGAGATACTTCGGGAACCCACCGTCCCTTGCAGCGGAGTAGATTACTCTCGACATGCCCGTCATGTAGGCGTTTACTGTGCTGAAAATGACGAAGACTGCGAGGATGGCGGTTCCTGGTGCTCCATAAACCCCGAGAACGTTTGAAAGGATAGCGGCAAATGGTGCCACGCTTCCCCCTGCTTTGTAAGCGAGTGTACCCACGGTCATGAAAGCGACTGAAATGTACAGAGCGCTGACTATGACTACGCTAAGCATTATGCTCCGGTGGAAATCACGCGTCGGGTTCTCAAATTCCTCTGCCACGTTCGAAACGTTTTCGTAACCGAGGTACGACCAGAAAATTAGGGCGGCAGAGACTCCTATCGGAATGAGGCCGTTCGGTAGGAAAGGAGAGAAGTTGCTGGGGCTTACTGAGTGGAACGACGCAACTACGGTTGCTAGCAGCAGCGCTACTATGGAGACCACTACGACCAGCTGGACCTTGTTGCTTACGACTATTCCCTTGTAATTAATTGAGAAAGCTGCAAAGATGATTAAGCCCGCAACAATAAAAACTTCTAGCCTGCTCATCGGAAACGCGAACGCGAGATAGGAAGCCGCGATCAGTGTCACAGCCGGAGCGCCGGTGATATACCACACTGCAAAAAGCCACCCGGTCATGGAAGCGACGTCGTGACCGAGGCTTTCTTTTGCGAACGAGTAAACTCCACCAGACTCTGGTCTGCGGGCAGAAAGTGAGGCAAAGGTGTAAGCAAATGGGTAGCTGGCTAGGGAAAGGAGAATCCAGGCAACGAGTGAACCGGGCCCCGCGATCTTGGCGGTAAGGCCGGGGAGGACTAGAACGCCAGAACCGAGGACCGAGCTGACGTACAGGGCGACCGCGTACCGGAGCGTTATCGCCTTGCGAAAGCTCTTACGCGAACCCTGCATGTTCAAACGTGGGCGAAGAGAGAATTCCCTCATTAAAGTCTTGCAGAGGCGTGCGGCGGCAGCTACACGCCCGGCTCTTTTACCACTAGTCCGTCTCAAGTAGGAGAAGCTTCGGATCTTCCAGGTACTGCTTAATGGCATTCATGAATTGAGCTGCCATAGCGCCGTCTAGGACCCGGTGGTCGAACGAAACTGATAGGTATGTCATGTCCCGAATAACGACTTGGTTGTCCTTCACGACTGGGCGCTTGGTGATCTTGTGGACGCCTAGAATTGCAACTTCGGGGTAGTTAATTATCGGCGTGGCGAAGACTCCGCCGATTCCGCCAACATTCGTTACCGTAAACGTGCCGCCCTGAATTTCGTCTAGGGTCAACTGTCCTGCTCGGGCTTTCTCGCTGAGCTTGGAGATTTCCTCTGCCAGTTGTGTAATCGATTTGTGTTCGGCCCCTTTCACGACTGGGACGACGAGGCCTTGCTCGGTGTCGGTGGCGATTCCAATATTGTAATACTTCTTGAGCACGATCTCCTGTTTCTCGTCGTCTAGGCTGGCGTTGAGGTACGGGTACTTCTTCAGGGCCAATATGAGGGCTTTGATGATGAATGGCAGGTAGGTGAGTTTTATTCCCTGTTTCTCAGCTGAAGCCTTCGCCTTCTCCCGCAAGTGGACAACCTCAGTCATATCGACCTCGTCCACGTGCGTGACTTGTGCGGTGCTGTTTCTCGACTTCACCATGTGTTCCGCAACCTTCCGCCGTATTCCCCGCATCGGCACACGCTCCTCGACGCCACGCGGCCCAGTAACCGTAATGGCTACTGCTGCAGCGCTTCTTCCCACATCCTTGAACCGCCTCACATCGTCGTCTGTGATTCTCCCGCCGGGTCCGGTCCCTTGAACTGTTGCGAGGTCAACTCCAAGGTCCCTAGCCAATTTGCGGGTTGCTGGCGTTGCCAAGATCTCTTCTGGTTTCTTCGGGACCACTGCAACGGTAGCGGGCGATGGAGCAGGAGCGGTGGCTTTAGTTGGGGTAGCTGCGGGTGTCTTCGCGGCTGTGGGTGTTGGTGCAACCGCCGTAGACGCGGAACCTTGCTCTCCTTTTTCGCCAATTACGAGAAGAACTTCGCCTACCTTGACTGTGCCTCCTTCCTTCGCCATGAGCTTTAGAATCGTTCCCTTCCTGGGCGCCGGAATTTCCACGTTAACCTTATCGGTCATGATTTCGACGAGCGGCTGGTTCTCCTTGACCTCGGCGCCTTCCTTCACGAGCCATTTGACAACTTCGCCCTCAGCGACTCCTTCGCCGATGTCTGGGAGGCGGAATTCGAAAACCATCTTGTTTCAACCAGGCGTTCAATCGTTCAGAAGTTGTGAACTTTCTCAATCGCGTTCAGCACGCGGTTTGCATTCGGCATGTATTCGTCCTCTAGAACGTAGGGGAATGGGACGTCGAAACCTGCCACTCGAATAATAGGCGCCTCCAAATGCAGGAGACCCCTCTCAGCGATCTGCGCCGCAATCTCCGCGCCGAACCCACAGGTCTTGCATGCCTCGTGCAAAATGACCACCCTCCCAGTTTTCTTGACGGAGCTCAGGATTGTTTCAATGTCGAACGGTAGTAGGGTTCTGATGTCGACCACCTCAACGCCTATCCCCTTCGCCGCGGCTAGTTCAGCTGCTTCCATTGCAATGTGCAGCATTGCGCCGTAGGCGAAGATTACAACGTCGTCGCCTTCGCGGGTGACGTTCGCTTTGCCTATGGGGATGGTATATTCTTCGTCTGGGACTTCGCCGCGGACTGTTCTGTAGATTTTCTTGGGTTCAAGGAACATGACGGGATCAGGGTCGCGTAGGGCTGAGGTGAGCAGACCTTTCGTGTCGTACGGTGTCGAGGGAATGATGACCTTCAGGCCTGGGGTGTGCGTGAAGAAGGCTTCAGTGCTTTGGGAGTGGTAGTGGCTGCCCTTTATGCCGCCCCCGTAAGGCGTCCGGATCAAAACCGGCGTTGTGAAATGGCCTCCGGATCTGTATCGGAACTTCGACAACTCGCTCTGTATCTGGTCGAAGGCAGGGTAAATGAAATCCATGAACTGAATCTCCGGGACGGGCTTAAGCCCGTAGAGCGCCATCCCGATTGAAACGCCGATTATCCCCGACTCTGCGAGCGGCGTGTCTATGACGCGGTTCGGCCCGAACTCTTGGAATAACCCTTCCGTGGCGCGGAAGACACCCCCGTTAACTCCGATATCCTCACCTAGGAGGACAATTTTGTCGTTCCGCTTCATCTCATCTCGAAGTGTATGATTGACAGCCTGAACAATGTTGAGAAGCGCCATAGACTACGTCTTCTCCCCTTTCTCTTCGCGTAGTTCACGAAGTTGTTCCTCAAGGTGCCACGGCATTTCCGCGTACACATCCGTGAAGAGCGTTTCAAGCGCAGGCCGCGGCAACTTCTCAGCGTAGGCGACTGCTTCATCTAATTCACGGTTAGCATCTTCCTGCGCTTTCTTCTCGTCTGCTTCGCTCCACATGCGTTTCTTCTCTAGGTACCTTCGAAACCTGATGAGGGGGTCGCGTTTCTGCCACTCCTCCAATTCCGCCTCTGCCCGGTAGCGCTTCGGGTCGTCGCTGGAAGAGTGCGCCCCCATACGGTAAGTAACCGCCTCAATCAACGTCGGCCCCCCACCTTTCCGTGCCTTGTCTACAGCTTCTTTCGTGGTGCGGTACACAGCTAGAATATCATTACCGTCGACGCGTATGCCTTCGAAACCGTACGCTTGCGCTTTGATGGCTATGGTTTCAGATGCAGTCTGCTTTTCTACGGGGACGGATATTGCCCAATGGTTGTTTTGGCAGAAGAATACAGTCGGCGTCTTGTAAACGCCTGCAAAATTCATGCCAGTGTGGAAATCGTTCTCGGACGTGGCCCCATCGCCGAAATAAGCCATAGTAACAATCGGGTCCCCCTTCAGCTTCGCAGCCAGGGCCGCGCCTACTGCGTGTGGGATCTGCGTTGCTATAGGCGCGGAGCCAGACACGTAATTTACGGATTTGAGGCCGAACAAGTTCGTGAGCTGGCGCCCTTTCTGAACGTCCTCTGCGTTCGCAAAGTACTGATTGAGAAGTTGCTTGAGCGTAATGCCGCGAAGAAGCATTGAGCCTATCTCTCTGTAGGCGGGGAAAATCCAGTCTTCAGGGTTCAGCGCGTAGGCGCTTCCGATGTGTGCGGCTTCCTGCCCAATGCCGCCTATGAAGAACCCAATCCTACCCGACCGCTGCAACTGAAGACCACGTATATCCAAACTCCTCGCGAGAACCATAACTCGATAAAGCCTGCGTAACTCGTCTTTCGAAATTTCCGGCTCCATCTTCTCAACATAATCGCCGGTTGGCTTGATAACCTGAAGTAGCTCAAGGCTCATAGTCTAACCCTCCGTGAGGTTGCCGGAAACGTACGGAAAAGCAAGGTTTAGCCCTTGTAAATCTTGCCCTTTGAACTAAGAGGGCGAGTGTCCACGTTGCTTCAGGATTGTCAAGAATCAGTTGAGAGCATTCAGCTTCTTCTTGCGAATTAGTGCTTCAACGAAGAATTCCCCGGCCCTGTACGAACTGCGAACGAACGGGCCCGAAGCCACATACAAAAATCCCAACTCTTCAGCCAAGCCCTGGTAATAGTCGAACGTTTGCGGGCTAACGTACTCGGTGATTGGGATATGGCCTTTTGACGGCCGGAGGTATTGGCCTAAGGTCAGGATGTCCACGTTAACATTCCTTAGATCCCTCATTGTTTTGACGAGGTCGCCCTCAGTCTCGCCTAGGCCGAGCATGATAGACGTTTTCGAGTAAAGTGCCGGACTCAACTCCTTGATACCCCTCAGAACTCGTAGGGATTGCTTGTAGGTTGCTCTCGGGTCTCGAACCTTAGGCGTCAGCGGTTCCGTTGTTTCTATGTTGTGGGCTATAACTTCGGGACCGACGTCAACAATCTTCTTCACGTCACCCAAGTTTCCCTGGAAATCTGGAACCAGAACCTCCGTAATCACGTTCGGGTCGTGCTGCTTGATGGCTTTGATTGTTGACGCGAAGTGGCTTGCGCCGCCGTCGGGAAGGTCGTCGCGGTCTACAGAGGTTATCACGACGTACTTCAAGCCCAAGTCGGCTATCGTCCTAGCGACATTCCCAGGCTCGAACACGTCCAGTAGCCCGTGCGGGTTTCCGCTCTTAACCATGCAAAACCGGCAACCCCGCGTGCAAGTGTCGCCCATTAGCATGAACGTCGCTGTCCCACCACCCCAGCATTCAGCCATGTTGGGACAATGCGCCTCTTCACAGACTGTGTGAAGATTATGGGTTCGAAGTTTGTTCTTGATTCTCTCGTAATTCTCGCCCGTCGGATACTTCACACGTAGCCACTCAGGCTTTCGTCCCACCTGAGTTTCCTGGATTTGCAAGACGTGTGAATACCGGGGCATGGCAGACCAAGACAGGAAGCTAGGGCAAATCCGCCCTTTTGACCTTTACCTTGGATTACTCTCTATGTCTGTCTCTATCGTTTCTTTCCGTTCAGCATCATGTACGCGCCGAGGCCGATGAAGACGAGGGAGGATAGTAGATTGAACACGAAGGTCAGGACAGCTGCTGGGATGGTTGGATTCGGGCAGTAGTATTCGTACGGTGGCAACTGTTGAGGTACGGCATTGTTCGGCATTGTAGCGTTTGTGAACAGTGTACTGCTGGTGACTGTTATGGCGTTCGTTACTGGTGGAGGTGGTATGCCTAGCATTCCTGAGAAACCTGGAATGTAGCAGTTGTAGCTTAGGACGTTAACTACTAAGCTAGATATCGAAAACAAAATTGAGACTACGCCAAGAGCAACAACGAACAACCCGACCCAGTAGAGTAGAAACTCACGCCGACTTACTTCACTTCGACTCATAACAGGCATCTTCAGTTAGATCGTAGTAGAAAGCCCGCCATAAAAGCCCACAGAATAGAACAACTCGTTTGGACTAAACTATAAATGAAGACCGCTTCGGAACGACATTCTGATCGACTTGAAAACTCTGATTCCAAATTCCTCTAGGGCGAGAAGGCTGGTAGGCTTGTTCATTATCGTGTTTGTGGTGGCAAGCGCTGTTGTTGGCTACGAAGGTAGCCTTGCAGCACCTGTGATGAGTTCAGCGAGTCCGGGCGGTTACGGTGCGGTTAATGGCCCCGTGGTTCCTGGGGTTCCTGGAGTCAATCAGCAACTCACTTTCTTTTCCACAACGGCGGCAACTGGGACTGTTCCCGCGGGTTCCTACTCGACATCCTTCGGTGGGCGCATGGTTGAACAGGAGGGTGACCTGACGATTCAAGTAAACGATGTGAAAGCAGCGTCTGACCAGGCTGCGCGCTTGGCAGCGTTATTCAATGGGTATGTTGCATCTTCATCCTTCGACGACAGCGGATCAGGCGCAAGCATCGTCCTGCGCGTCCCAGAGGGCAACTTCTCAGCGGCACTGCACAGCCTCTCCAGCCTCGGTAGCGTGAAAGCCCAATCTATCTCAAGCAACGACGTTACCGAACAGTACGTTAACCTTCAAGCCCAGCTCGACTCGTACACAACCGAAGAAGCGGCGTTGCTTCGAATACTGAACTCATCAAAAACCGTTACAGATGCATTGGGTACTGAGAACGCGCTGCAGAACACTCAGGCTCAGATTAATGACCTCGAAGGCCAACTGCGAGTGATGCAACGGCTAGTTGCTTTCGGAACGATCAACGTTCAGCTCGTACAGCCAGCAGCGAATGCAACGTTGGATTTCGGTGACGCCCTTAACTCGGCTCTTCTGGCGTTCTACACGGTTACAAGAGGCATGCTGATACTTGGGGCCTCGCTTGTTCCTGTAGCAATGGTCGGCGGCATAGCCTACGTTCCGTACAGGCATTTCTCGCGGAGAAAGTCGAAGCCCATTGAGGCCAAATGATTGCCATCCGAAAGCGACGAGATTAGAAAACTACTCAAACAACTCTACCTGCTCAGGATAACCCTGTTCCTAAGCTTCGTAGTCGCCGTAGGAACTACCGCGCTCATCATTGTCCCCTCATTCTTTCCATCCGCGGAATATGGACCAGCAGCGCTCATTCCTATCGCTCAGACAACCTTCGCAAGCTCAACAGTGACAGCAGCCACGACACTGTATACGAGTACTCCGATTCCAGGAGGCCATGGTGTGGCGGGACCGCCCACGCCAAACCCGCTAAATGATATCGGCCTAACCGCGCTTGTCTCATGGACTGTTTTTGGGGCGGCCCTCATCTGGCGCGGCCACGTGCGTTCCGTTTGGGGTCAAAGCCGCTTCAGCTACGACACCTTCAGGCTTCTCGTGAAAATGCGCGGGGCCCAAACACGCGTCAAACTGATGCACTCCCTCAATTCACCGAAGAACAAGCTGCAGCTCGCAACAGCGCTAGGAATAGATTGGAAAGCGGTAGACAAACACGTTCACGTTCTTGAGAAGAACGGCTTAATCGAAGCAACATCAACCAGCGGGACCGCAACCTTCTACGAGGTCACTGAGAAAGGCAAGAACCTGATTCAGGTTCTCGAGCAATTGGGTGCTGAAAACCCCCTGTGATAACAATCCACATCGCCGTTAACTGACGGAGACATCAATTGCCTCCGTTCTTCTGATTTCGCTGATCTTGTTCCGCAGAAAGTGTTTGGCACGGGCTCATCTTGATAACCGATAATCTTCAATGTATTGGAGTGCAACTCACTTTCCCCACCTGTCAATTAGCATGGTTACTGTGGCGTTATCTTTTATCGGTGATTTCAAATCCTCATCTACTGGGTTGGGCGAAATGCAGGGGGCATTCCAGCTAAAGGATGGCAGGGGCGTTTTCCTCCGCGACTTCGAGCGTGAGGATTTCGAACCCCTCGTGGATATGTTTCAAGGGTTGAGCAAAGAGGCATTGCGGTTTGGTCTTCCACCATATGATCGTACGCGACTTGAACGATGGACCGCGAACTTAGATAGGGATATTCTGCTTGTTGCGCTTGATGGGAAACGTGTCGTGGGTGTTGCGAGAATTATGGGTTCTGCGCTTTCTGGGTTAAAGGGAATCGGGACTTTCATCACGTACATTCATCAGGACTATCAGAACCAAGGCCTGGGTACACAACTGACAAGGTCCATACTTGAAGAGGCGAGAAAAAAGGAGTTCCACAGGGTCTCGTTGGAAGTCGTCGCCGAGAATACTGCTGCGGTAAGGGCCTACGAGAAGGCTGGTTTCGTATATGAGGGAAGATTGAAAGATACGTTCTATGGCGAAGACGGAAAATACCATGACACGCTTGCCATGGGAATAATTCTGTGAAGTGGGTTTCCAACGGAGAATTACCAGGACGCGTATGGCCACCAAATGTACGATTACCTGAAAGGGACCAGGGATGTTTCGGAGATTGTGGAGCGGGATGACGGATTCTTTGGCGTCTCCACTGGTGCGAAGTACTACTTTGCTGAATTCAGGGATTGGCACGACCGCGAAAAAGAAGCCATGCAATACGTAAGGGGAAGAGTCCTTGACGTGGGTTGCGGTGCAGGGCGAGTTTCCCTATACCTGCAGAAGAAAGGGTTCGATGTCTTGGGCGTCGACGTGTCCCCGCTGGCCATACGTGTCTGTAAGATGCGAGGGCTGAGGAATGCGCGAGTTTTGCCAATAACGAAACTCTGTTCTAAGCTAGGAAGATTTGGTACCGTAATAATGTTCGGGAACAACTTCGGCCTCTTCGGCAACCGGAAAAGAGCAAAATGGTTGCTCAAACGGCTCTACCGAATGACGACGGAGAATGCGAGAATCATTGCCGACAGCCTAGATCCCTACAAAACCAATGACCCCGATCACCTGCGGTATCACAGGTTCAACAAGAGAAGAGCCAGAATGGCTGGTCAGCTGAGAATTCGAGTTCGGTACAGGAAATACGTGACGCCGTGGTTCGACTATCTGCTCGTTTCGCAACAGGAGATGGCCAATATTCTGGATGGGACAGGATGGGAATCAAACAGAGTACTGGCCTCCCTAAACTCCCCAGCATACATCACGATTATTGCAAAAACTAGAGAACATCGCTAAAAAAAAGTTGGACCTCTAGCGTTAGCCATTTGCAGAATATTCATCAAAAAGTCCTGATCTATAATCTGTGACAACTGTTACATTGGATCTGGAGAGTTTCTTTTGCTTCGAAATGGTTTTTACCGCCAAATGGGCAGGGCTTTGATTCTCTTAATCGCACTTTCTGTTATCTTCCAACTGAGAATCGCCTATGCAACTGATGAGCAGGGTCGTCTATTGAGGCTTGAGAATTTTCTTTTAGCTCAATTCAACGCTACTGTAGGTTTGGTTCGGGAGTCACCCGACAGTTCAATCAGCATTGACTACTGGCTTCTATCAGACAATTTGGTAGCGATGCACGTTTTGAGACAGAACCATTCAGACATAGCGGCTAAAATCAACTCGACCCTACAGAGGTATGGAATTTTCACTGATGGGTTACACGAAGCCCTGTTCGGTAGTGTAATTCAGCTTCCACCGTACACACCGACCACAGTGGTCGTCGAAAACGATTCATTTGCTGTAGAGGTTGAGCAGCGAAGCAACGCGACTGGTAATCTTCAGAATGATTGGGTCAACTATGCTGACATTCTGATTTACGCGGCCCTAAGCGAACATAGCGCAGGGAACGATCAACTAGCCCTATACTACTTCAATCGAGCTCGAGACATGTGGAATGAAGCCGGGCTCTATGATAGGCCCACACAACTAGACGGTTTCTACACTACTCATAAGCTGGCTTTACTCATGTATGCGGCTGACATGCTCAATCAAACCTTGCCATTCCGCAATGCACTTGAAGATAGAATTTGGATGTTCCAACGGGAAGATGGTGGCATTCGAAGCCACTACTTGGGAAATTTGACTTCGCATAGGGAGGCGAACAGTGAAACCGCAGGCCTAGTTCTACTCGCCTACCAATACAAAGCTCAAAAGGACGCGTATGATGCAGCGAGGAACGCGGCTTTAGCAGCAGAGGAAGCGAGGGAACATTTCCTCCAGCAGGCCGCGATATCCAGCATCGCCATTGCCGTCGCAGTCGCAATCGTATTCATCGCCAGATCTCGACGAAAGAAACTCCGCCAAATCAATCCAATCGACCAGTTGAAGAGATGCAAAGTAAGCGTAATCCCATATTGGAGGTGGGTTTAGTTGTACGGGTGCGCATTGGTGGGGAAAAGAAGTAATTCCTCCCATCTTGGTTTGTGTGTTGCCTATGAGTAATTTCGCTGACCGTTTGATTGACGCGGTCAAGAGGAAAGGCAACCCGTGTGTCGTCGGGTTGGACCCTCGGGTCGATCAAATGCCTCATTTCATTACGGAGAACCTCAAAGAAAAATCTCCTGAAAGCGTCCGCCAAGCTATCGTGCGCTTTCACCGCCTGATTTTGGATGCTGTAGCGTCGATGATACCTGCGGTTAAACCGCAAATCGCCTTCTACGAACAATACGGCCTGGGTGGCATTTTGGCGTTCATGGATACTATTCAGTTGGCCAAGGAGCGCGGGTTAATTGTGATTGTTGATGCGAAACGGAATGACATAGCATCGACGGCGGAGGCTTATGCTAACGCATTCTTGGGGCGAACCCAATTGCCTTGGGGGGATGAACCGATTTTCGATGTGGATTGCATTACCATCTCGCCTTTTCTTGGGCGTGACAGCCTAGATCCATTCGTGAAAGCTTGCATAAAGTATGGCAAAGGCGTATTCATACTTGTTAAGACCTCGAACCCTGGGTCGCGCGATCTACAGGATCTGAAGGAGTCAGAATCAGGACAACCAATCTATGTTCTTCTAGCTCGCACCGTCGCCGAATTGGGTCAGAAAGCGATGGGAAAGAGGGGCTACAGTTCAATAGGAGCTGTGGTAGGTGCAACTTTTCCAGAACAGGCAAAAGAACTTCGCCAGCTTATGCCTCGTTCGATTTTTCTGGTTCCAGGTTACGGTTCTCAGGGAGGCACCGCTGAGGACGCCACCAAATGTTTCAACCCTGACGGGCTTGGAGCCGTAGTTAATGCATCAAGAAGCATAACATACGCCTTTCAAACTCCGAACATTTCAGAAAAAGAGTGTGCACGCCTTGTCCAAAAGAATGTGGAGAAAATGGCTACGGAATTAAACGCTGCGATACGTCGGGACGCACTGGATTAGAGATGAAATAAGAAATCGAGTCGCCCAGCTTTTCAGAGAATTAGGAAGTGAAGAGTGCATTCTCAAATGAGCGAACTTCTGATTCAGGTCGATGAGCAAGACAACGTGATAGGCTCGGTTGAGAGGCTGAAAGCCCACGTGGATGATGGAATTCTTCACCGAGGATTAATGGTGGTTGTCAAGAACCACGAAAACAAGATACTGCTAACGCAACGTTCCATGGATAGACCTGACTTGGGTTTTCCACCGCCATTCCCAGGCTTCTGGGACATAACTATTGCAGGGCATCCCAACTGGGGGCAGACGGACTACGTTACTCAGATGGTTAATGAGGTGCAGGAGGAACTGGGAATCGAGGCTAAAGCAGGCGAGATTAAGTATCTGGGTAAATTCCAATATTACGCCCCGGATCCCACGTACCCTAATCCCGAGACCACTTCAACATTCAGGCTAAGCGAACGCGAAATATGCGGTGTCGGCGTTCTCCACACGAACGATGAGCCCGTCTTAGACTCAATAGAATTGGAAGCCTCAATGTGGGTAGGAGGCAAAGATCTCAATGACAAGCTAAGCTCACTCAAGATGGCTCCGTGGGCATCCTTGATGGTAGCGAAGTTCCCTCAAATCTGGAGCAGATAGACTACGAGCGTTTTCAATAACTCACAACCTAAAATTTGGTGCAGCTAAATTCTGAATCCGAATGCGGATGCGAAGGATTCGACCTTCCTGAAATTGTTGAGGAATTCGATGCCTTTCTGGGTTAGGCTGTAGACCTTGTCATCGGTTCCGCCTTCCTGTATTACACCCAGGTTCTTGAGCTCCTCCAAGTACTTGACCAACCTATCGTGGGACAGGTTTGCCCCGTACAGGATTCTTGTGGGTTTGGCTTGGTTGTTCTCGCGTTGGATGACGTGCATTATGTCAATGTAGATTCGAAACTGGGACCGATATTTGGAGACGGCCTTCGTTGTCTGGCCCTGTTCGCTAGGGATCATGTGGGCTGGTTCACCCTAAGCAGCATCGCCAGCAGCAACATGAACCCGAACAACTGCGCAATGTGAGCGAACGGGAAGAAGACAGGCGCCAGCGTGAAGAGTAGGAAGAATAGGTGGGCAACTGCGAGCGAGGCGAAGGCGCCGAAAACGAGCAGTGCACTCGCAGACTTATTCATGCTGTAATTGATTGCGGTTTGAGTTGCAATGTAAGCTAGCAGGAAGATCAGGATTAGTTCGGTTACCGGGTTGTGTTCAAACAAGAGGGCGGGTACCGCCGCGGCCATCGCGACCTGTGCGCCCACATTCCTTGTCTGCTGTATGTATGCGAAAACCAGAAGCCCGTAAGCCAAGAGCTGTGCAAGGAAATTGATCGTATAGCCAAACGCGGAGAGGAAAAGGAATGCTCTATGGAAGCGGATTAGGAGAACGACCAGGTTCGCTAGGCCGTCGATGAGCAGGCCTGCTCCTAGGAGGACGAAACTCAGGTTTAGGTAGAGAAGCGTTCGTTCCCTCGAGAGCCTGTAACCTTTCAATGCCTGGTATGCGACAGCGGTTGCGATTGCAAAGGCAATGAACTCCATCAACGAGTCAAAGCCGAAAAACCAAAGAGGAGCAAGCAATGGCGTACAAACCCAGGGTGCCTACAGCCCCTATGGCGCACTTTTCAGGGTTATGCATCCTTGTTCAACGGAACCAGCACGCCCGAGGCGAATTTTGACTTACAGAAAATCGGAGTCTCAGGTTGTGGCTAATGGGACCAGTTTGCCGCTCATGAAGAAGCCTTTAAGCCCGCATTCTTCGCAGCGGGCTCCAAGCTGCAGGTCTGAGCCCTCCTCATAGTATACGTCGAGGGTCTTCTGCCCGCATCTAGGGCAAGTGTCGCCTTCGATTTTATCCATCACTTACCATGCAGTTTACACACATGCATCCATATAGACCTGACAGGTGACTGAAAATAACAGGAATGAGCCTAAGCCCACCCGTACCACTGGCAGGCAACCCTAGCCGATTTCCGGCTCAAAAATGCGTTTTTAGCCACTCCAAAAAAAGGTGCCTTGCATGGATAATCTCTCGCTGATCGGCCTCCCATTCTACAGCCTCTCAAAATATCGAGGCATGGCCACCGCCGTAGCGGCCCTGCGCTCAGCAGGTATTGCCGAAACACTAGGGAAATCCGCTAAACACCTTAACGATCTGGGTGACTGTCATCTGTCCGAGATTACTGAGGACTCCGGCCCACCTAATCTCAGAAACTTTCCACAGTTCCTGCATGACACTGACATCGTGCAAGAGATGGCGAGCAGGGTTGGCTCGGATGATTTTGTCTTCTGCCTCGGCGGAGAATGCACGCTTGTAACGGGCACGTTAGCCGCGTTCAAGGGCAGGTTCAAAGGCACGCCTGGAATGTTGTGGGTGGATGCTCACGGCGACTTCAACACACCCGAAACAACGGCCTCTGGGTTCCTTGGCGGAATGCCTCTCGCCTTCGCTTGCGGCCGCGGCCCCAAATTAACCCAGAGCGTAGAACACGCACGGCCGTTGCTTGAAGAGGAGAACGTTGTTCACTTGGGGAGCAGGAGCCTTGACCCCCTTGAATCAAAAGCCATGTCATCCTCACCAATGAAACTCTACCCCGCCGCAACAGCGCACAAGGAAGGGGTATCGAAAGTAGCCGCGGAAGCTGCAACCTTTCTAGCTGACCGTTGCGACTGGGTAACCTGCCACTTAGACGTTGACTCAATCGACCCCGCAATCATACCAGCCGTAAACTATCCAGAACCTGGCGGCCTGACACTCGAGGAAGTCAAAACAGTGGTAAGAGCACTGCAGAAAACTGGCAAATTGAAAACCTTCAACTTAACCGCATACAACCCGACATTGGACCGAGGCCATGCCTCAGCCCAGAAACTTCTCACGCTAATCGCGGCACTAATGGCCAGTCCTTAAAGTACGGTAGACCAGAAGAATCTTCTATGGTCACAGGACGGGTCGTATCCGTCAACGTTGGGTTACCCCGAAATGCCCGTTGGAACAATCACAACGTGACTACGGGTATCTTCAAGGAGCCCGTTGCCGGGCGCGTAATAATGCGAAGCTTAGGGTTACATGGCAATAAGCAAGCTGACCTTACGGTACACGGCGGACCCTTGAAGGCTGTTTACGCATATCCATCAGAACACTACGAATTCTGGAAAACGACCTCACATCGAACATCATTACCTTGGGGAATGTTTGGCGAAAACCTGACGACACAAGGACTCCTAGAAGACACAGTGCGTCTCCGGGATGAATATCGTGTTGGGTCTGCGAGGGTGATGGTGACGCAACCTCGCTTTCCATGCTACAAACTCGGCATTAAGTTCGGAACAATGGAAATGATAAACCGATTTCAAGCAAGCGACCGCAGTAGCTTCTACCTTTCCGTCATGCAGAAAGGAGAAGTGGGAGCAGGGGACGGGATCGAGTTAATTCGTAGCGACAAATCGCACCCAACAATCTCAGAAGCCTTCACGTCAAAAGGAGGGGAAAGGTAACACTTGTTCCTTCGAACTATAGTGGTGCGCAATGTTTGGCCCATCATATGCGCGAGCTATCCCTTTCAATAGCGAGTGACGGCGTGTTGGCATTGGAAAGAATGAGAGATCCTGTCGATTCTTTGCGGAAGAAAATTCACCTTAGAAAGAGAGGCAAACTAACATTTTCCTTGACACCATAGTAGTTCGAAAGTTTTTACTTACCACTCACAACAGATGCGAGGTTAGCGTCAAGCGTAACGATTTAGGAATGGGATTGTCGCGAGGCCGGATTCTCCGGCAATTATTCTCTTGAAGTCCAGCTTTGGTCCGTTCACGATCTTGACCCACGCTCGATAATGTGATTTGTTGATTTCGATTATGTTGTAGGAATTGGAGAAGAACCCGCGGAGGCGTTCGGATGATAGGCTGCCTGCGTGGATTATCGGTGTGTGATTCAAAGCCCATTTCCATGGCCTATGTCTATGGCCGCATAGAACTAGGCTCGCCTTCGACCGGTCTAGGGCTCTGAGGACGTCTCCGGCGTCCAGTATTGGGATTGTGTTAGGCCCCGTGTCCGGGACGGGCACTAAATGGTGGTGCATCATAACCAGCTTGAACCTCCTTCTCTCCCCCCGCAGAACATTTTCAAGCCAAACGATTTGTCGGTGCCCCGCCTCACCATCATTCCGTTCAGGGCGGGCGGTACCTAAGGTTGCGACCAAAACATCCTTCGTGCGCAACACTGGCTTTGATGGGAAAAATTGTCGGAAGAGCAAATATCCCGTGCTCCGGTAGTCATGGTTACCGCTCGTGTAAAGCCTATGCTTGGAAGTGAACTCCTTCATCAACCCAGCCGCGCCTTCGTACTGTGAAAGTAAACCGTTCTCGGTAAGGTCGCCAGTCACCAAGAGAAGGTCAGGGTCGAGTTTATTGATTTCATCAACCGCCCTATGGAAGACGTCGTCCCGAAATTCAGGGCCTACGTGAATGTCGGAGATTTGGATGATAAGCAACGCAAACCATCTGCTCAGTATACGGGGGCCAAATGCTCTTCCCGGTTACCTCATTTAAGAGCATGTTTAGAAACATGATTCTAGCCGGCGACACGGAATGGCACCACAATCAAGCAATGACGCCCCGTCCCCGATTTGCACCATATGTGGGTCACCCATCCCGCCACATTACAACTACTGCGAAAAATGCGGAACGCCAATAGACGTGCCTCAAACGACCGAATCGTGTCCCAACTGTGGGGCTATCCTCTATCCTGAAGATAGGTTCTGCACGAAATGCGGATTGTCCACGCTGAAACAAGCCGTTAAGCCGGTCTTGCCCAAAGTAGTGAAAACTCTGCTAACAGTCGTTGTGCTAGCTCCAATCATCGGCCTCGCGTTCTACAAGCTATGGGGATGGATGTCTCTTGGCGTTGGGATATGGCTTCTTTTCGCACTTGCCCTTTCGTGAACGTTAGGAGCATTTAAGAAGATGGCTTATTCGACCTAGCTGAGTCGAGGATTTGTGATGATAACTGCGTTCGTTATGATGAACGCTGAGAGGGAACGCATCGCAGCAGTGCCTGATGAACTTCTGAAGATTAGTGGGGTGACAGAGGTTTATTCTGTGGCCGGAGACTTTGACCTCGTAGCAATAGTTCGCGTCAAGGAAGCTGAAGACCTCGCAAAGGTAGTGACCGAGGGATTCGTGAAAGTTCGCGGTATAACTCGGACGATGACGCTCATAGCCTTCCGCCTTTACAGCAACTACGACTTGGAACACATGTTTCAGATAGGGTTCAAGGGTTAACCGTACTTGGATAGGACGGCGGCGAGAGTTTTCAGTGAAACGTTCCCGCCGCTAATAACCACGACAATCTTCTCGCCGGCCCTCGGGTGAACTTTCTCAAGCAGTGCTGCTACGGCCGCCGCAGCTGAGGGTTCAACCACTAAGTGGCACTCATTCATAGTAGTGAAAACTGCTTTCTCTATTTGTTCCTCGCTTACGAGGACTATGTCGTCAACGTTTCGTTTGACTATCTCGTAGGTTAGCGAACCAGGTTCGCGTGCCGCAAGTCCGTCGGCGATTGAAGTTGTGTCGGAGAGGCGTGTGATTTTGCCATTTCTAAGGGATTGGTACATGGAGGACGCCTTCTCCGGTTCAACTCCAAGAACCTTCACCCCGGGTTTGAGGCTTTTGACTGCCGTGGAAATTCCCGAAATGAGTCCGCCCCCGCCGATGGGCACTATCACCATATTGGCTTCCGGCAGGTCTTCGCAAATTTCCAGGCCGGCTGTTCCTTGCCCAGCGATCACGTCTGGGTCGTCAAAAGGTGGAATAAGCACGGCTCCGGTGGCCTTCTGAATCTCCAGCGCCTTTTCGAAGCGTTCATCGTGGAAGAACCCGTACTTTACGACCGTAGCCCCGTACTCCTCAATGGCCTTGACCTTCTCTTGCACCGCGTTCGTTGGAACCACGATGGTCGCGTGTGTTTCGGTCAGTTTCGCGAGGTATGATACAGCTAAGCCGTGGTTGCCGGAGGAAGCAGCGATTAACCCGCGTTTGCGCTCGTCCGGGTTGAGCTTGAGTATTTTGTTGGCTGCTCCCCGGATTTTGAAGACTCGGATTGGCTGGTAGGATTCGAGTTTTAGGTAGACTTTCGCATTAGTCAGCGCGCTTAACCGCGGCGAGAAGTATAGTGGGGTGCGGTATGCGACGTTTACAATCCGGACTTTTGCTTCTTGAATCGCACTGAGAGTAACTGGAGGGGTGTTCATCGTCCCCCGGACCCTGTGCTGCTTGGCGACGCAACGCCTGAGCTTTTCATTCTACCAAAATAACTTTGGACGCGTGGCTGCATAAGGTAGTACATTACCACCACGTTCAGGATCAGCGCAATACCCTCCCCTAGCCGAGGCCTCATGAATAGTGACAAAGCCGAGAAAACAAGGCCAATTACAGCAAAGATTAGGGAAGCAACCCACGCCCACCCTTTCCCCTTCCACAGCCCATAAGCAAGAATGAAGTCAATCAACGCGAAGGCAACCAACCCTAATCCGGAGAAGATTGACCTTGGTGCGAAGAACCTCACATGTGGAAACATTTCCGGGAGGACGAAGCTAACGAACGCTACTGCTACCCCACCTACAAGTTCTAGAATCCCTAGCAAGATTTGCAGAACAGCTGCGAGTGTCACGCCAAATGGGCGGGTTGTAGGGGGCAATTCTAACTGGCCTATTTGCTTGATGTTTTGCTTTGCTGAGACAAAAGCTGCCGGATCTGTTCAGCGAGCTTCTTCCGTTCGGCGTCGTCCTTCGCAGAAATCCATTGCAATTTTAGGTAGAAGACATTTTTGTCCTTTGAAAGCATTAGCGTCGCCCGAAGTGTCTGCACATTAAGTGGCGCAACAGTTCAAGAATGCGAAATATAACTTTAGGCCGCCAGCATCGCTTACCAGAGGCTGACGTACCCGGACAAACGTTCGGCACGTCTCGTAACTGCGCGGCCGATCATCAGGGCTGGTATTGGAAAGCGGGGTGTTAGCCTTTTACTGTGGCAACGAATTCGTTCAGCGACATTGCAGGAACCGTGGTAATCTCCACTGTCCCTCTTGAGCCAAGTTCGACGGAAACTTTCGCTATCGTTTTGTTGTCTGGTGCGTCAACGATGTTAACGAAATCGTAGGCGCCGAGTGTCGCATATTGTGAGAGAACCTTTGCTCCGAATTTTTCGATTTCCTTGTTGACTTCCTGGATGCGCCCTGGATTCTCACGTACTGTCTTTCGGCCTTCCGCTGTTAACTTTGAGAGTAGGATGTAGACGGCCAAGCTATCTTCCCACCCACAAACTGTGCAGGTAACGCATTTGGAACTTTCTATCATTACCTACTTGATCCGTATCCGCATTGCAACCGCGGTCTCGCAGCACTCCCCAAACTCGGGCGAGGCCTTCACAGCTTCGTCAATGTCCTTTCGGTCGAGGGCTTCGAACCCGAGGCCACTAAAATAAGCCTCGGCCGTATCGGTTAGCAAGTAGATTGTTTCGACACCTTTCGCCTTAGCGTTCCCAAGAACCGCTTCCACTAAGCCTCGGCCCTGGCCCGTGCCCCTAAACCGTTCATCGACTGCGACCGACCTCAATAAGCCGCTCTTACCATAGACTTCAAACCCAGCGATGCCAATCCATGAACCGTTCTTGTCTTGGGCAACGACGAAATTCCCAAGGCATTTTTCAACCCCGATTGTCGGCAACCCGTTCTCATTAAGGAAGCTTGAGACGCGCAGCAGGTCAGCTGCTACGGCAGGCCTAATGCGAATGTCGGCCAACATTCCTAAGTCAGTCTTTTGTTCTCCGCACGGGAATGAAAACCATTCGAAGATGGGACAAGCCAAGGCTTTCAACATGCCGCCCAAGAACCTTCCCCTACGTGAGGAAACTATTGGGTCCTGCAATGGGGCCGTCATGAATTGAATGTTCTAGTTTCCTTTGACGCTAACGCTGCGAACCGATCGCCTTTCCAGGTCCATGCAACATCGCTGAAGAAGAATTCTCGGTCGCTGAAAATCGGGTTCAGGGATTTGCCGTCCCAGAGGAAGACCCCGCCCTCCGCCATCCCAACCTGCCCGGTTGCAGTCACAACCGCCGCCGCGGTGTCGGAGGAAGGTTTCCAGGCGACAGCGACGGGGTAGACGTGCTTGTTCTCGAACGGGACAGGTGAAAGCGTAGATCCGGCAAAAATTCCGATGAAAGCATTATGCCACACAACATCATACCCCACAACCAGCGCCGACTCCCCAGTCCACTCCCAATCTACCCCGATGAGGTCTGCGCGTCCCTCGTTCAGGGGTTTTACAATGCCCGTTTCCGCTTCGTAGCTGAATAGGTTAGGTGAGGGGATGAATTCCTCAGCGAAGCAGTTGGATGCGATGAGTGCGCATCCAGATTTTGGGCGCCACGAAATATCCCGCAGGTTCGCCCTTCCCGCATCCACCGTTACAACCTCTCCTCGCGAAAACTTGAACAAGGTGCCGTTGTTTCCGACAAGAAGGGCCACGGATCCGTCGTGATTCCATGCCACTGCACGCAGGTTTTCGAACGTCGGGACCGTTATCTTCGTAAAGTGTTCTTCCTCGTCAAGAAGCAAGGCTGTCCCAGCGTTGCCGACGATTAGCGCTGTCCCATCTGAAGGATTCACAGAAATGGCTCTGAGATTATGCCGCGTCCCGGAATCGAGAGAAGCAGGCGCGTCCGCCCGAACCTTTAGAATTCGACCCCCATTGCCCACAATGAGTGGAAATCGATCCTGACGATCCCAAGCGAGCCCGCGAAGGTGACCCTGCAGGTTTATGCTGCGCAGGTTCTCTCCATCGTAATAGAGCAGCTTCGAGCTCAACAATTCACAACCAGTGATGTTATGCTTCCCTCAAGCTCGACTGCCATGTGCACTGCATCGCTTCGCCCAAAAGTAGATTTGAGTGAGCTATTAACAATGGGAACGGTGCCTCGTAACTTGCCTAAAGGCAGAGCTCACACTTCGCGAACCGTTGAATTGTATTCTGAACGGTCCATTAACAGTGAACGGGACCTGCTGGATTTCATAGAGGCGTTGGACGAAGATGAGGGAATTAGAATTGATGGAAATCTCAAGAACCATGAGAATGGGGGGTTCGTATTCGTCGGAACCTATAGGGGCAGCTACTGCGTTAACATCTGCGACAAGGTGTGGGCACCTAAGCTGAGGAGGTACGTAGCCGGCGGGAAAGATGAGTGGTACTACTTTGACAAGGGCAAGGAAGCATTCCGCTTCGTCTTGAAAGAAGCAAAAAGGCCCCTCCGAGCCTGGCTATACTAGACTTTTCCTGTTCTGTTGTTACATGTCGACGCTTTCAGAATCAAATAGATCAGTGAATCTATCGAGGACCCAATTACGAATTAATGCTATCGCGCGGAGAAGATGGAGGCTAGAGTGAACATCGTGCACCCCAACCCCAGAGGTACCAGCCCAATCAGCACATAAATTGCCATTAGGGTTGGCGCTGCCGCTGGTAGCAACCGAACCAGAGAAAGGTAGAGTGAAAGCGTGATTTCTGCAGTGAACGCCGAGAGTGTGAGAATCCCAAACATAACTGATTTGGCATTAACTCCTGATTTCTCAAATGATAAGATTACAACGGCTACAAGAAAGCAAGACGCCATTGAAACATTAGTTATGAATGGTGTCAACGCCCTAAGATAACCCGACCTGAAAGCTGCGCCTGCTCCACCACGTTCGGTGATTGCTCCCATCAAGATCGGAAGAATGACTGAGAGAGCGGCCAAAACCAACCCAACAAGAACCAGCACTACTTCAACAATACGTAGACTTGTAGAGTGTTTCGCATCTTGGTTAACGGGTTGCTGCGTAGACATTGAACTCACTCTATGACTAAATGAGCACTCGCGTGTTCAACGGGCCCATAAACAGTTCCAGTATCCGCAGCAAGGATCGATGTAATGGCGCTAGTGTTAGTTGACGGCACTCATCTTCGTTTCCATCGTCGCAGGCTTGTCGCGTCTATCATCAATCTTCAAAGTGGTAACCACCCTCTTGGCGCCCGTCTTGACGACGGCGAGATGAGCTGCCTTCACGGCATCGAGAATCTCATCAATGCTAGTAGCCTCAAACGAAGTCCCATTAGGGCTTGAGAAAGTCTTGAGTCCTGACTTCTTCAGACTCTCCACGGCGACACGAACGAACCGACCGATGCTCGATCCTTCACCGAGAACTGAAACACTAACCTCTGCGATTATCATCTTCCGATCGCCAAGACTAGGATAAATCCCCCAAATATCTTCGCCGATACAGACTGTGCTGGACTAATGGTGCGCATACATATCAAAGAGTCTGCCTTCATTGCGTATTCATAATCCAAGTCATTTCTGGAGGTTCGATGTTAGCTTGCCACAGCAGGGCTATGATTTCTCCCAAGTGATGGGCCTGCTCGAAAGTCACCTGCATCAAAACGTCGCCGAGCTCATATTCACCCTCCAACCATGGAGCAGTGATCTTCTTGGAGAGTCCGTTGTCATCCAGTCCCTTCAAGAAGACGTTGCCCCCTCCCAGAACCTTCAGCATGAATTTTCTGACTTGCTCCATGGAGTGATAGTTGTTGTAATCGTGCTCCTCCGAAGGGATTTCGTTGGGCTTTCCTAGTGCGTTGTAATTTATCCACCCATTATAGACGCTTATAATGTGCACGAAGGTGTTCTTCATGGAATAATGGGCCGATTCCACATTCTTCGAAACTGTTTCCCATGGCAGGTTGCTTAGGGTATCGAAGAAGGCCCGAAGTACTTTCTGGTTGTAGTTGAATATTCTACGGTAATCTTGAGCATTGGGCATGTTGCGCGTTGCGATTCGCTGGGAACTTAAGCTTTGAGGGTCTGCCTTTCGTGTGTGTGAGTCTAATTATCCCGGGCCCCGAGTTTGAATTGTCGATTTGGGTGTAATGAGAATTAGCCTAGTATGCCGAATACGTTGGCCATTCTGTCGAAGGCAGCTTCCGCAGTTAGCCTGCCTTCTTGGTTTACTCTCAAACTTGACAGGTTTCTAGCGAGTGCTTTCAGGACGCCGAGGGCTTTGGGCGTATCGAAGTCGTTGTCCATGTTGCGCTTGAAGGCTGATTCAGATCTTTCGAGTATAACCTTGAGCGTTCTCTCGTGCTTCGGGCTGCTTGTTGGTTTGGCTGTCATGAAGGCTTGTAGGGCCTTGTTTATTGCGGCTAGCTCGCCGGTGGCCTTCCTGAGTCCGCTCGCCGAAAGGACCATGGGTTGCCGGTAGTGGAATGAGGCGGAGTAAAACCTCAGCGTGGGGACTCCGTATTCTTTGATGGCGTCATGTATGCTTACCACGTTGCCCAATGATTTGCTCATTTTTCGCCCCTCCACGCTCAACAAGCCCGTGTGAAGCCAGTACCGTACAAAAGGTGACTTGCCGGTCAACGCCTCGGCTTGCGCTATCTCAGCCTCGTGATGTGGGAAAATGAGTTCTGAAGCACCGCCATGCATGTCGTAAGTTTCCCCGAAACAGGCCATTGCGATTGCCGTATCCTCAATGTGCCAGCCAGGCCGGCCATAACCCCACGGCGAGTCCCAACCTAGACCCTTCTCGTATTTCCTCCACAACGAGAAATCTTCGGGCTTGCGCTTCGAGGAACACAATTCAAGCCTCCTCAAGCCGAGCTCGTCGTGGCTCTGCCCCGAGAGTTCGCCGAACTTGGGAAACTTCTCCACCTCGAAATATACGCCTGTCTCAGTTTCGTACGCCACCCCTTTGGTGACCAACCCTGCAACCTGGGCGACCATCTGTGGAATGTAGTCAGAAGCTCTCTCGTAACGGTCAACATTAGTTATGTTCAGACTTTGCATATCTTTCAGGAAGGCTGCTTCGTACTGGCGAGCCAATTCAACCGGGTCCCGCTTAAGTTCCTCCGCCCGCTCCACAAGCCGCTCCGCCACATCCGTGATATTCATGACATAACGCACGTGATAGCCAGAGAACTTTAGGTAACGGACGATTATGTCGAAGGCGAGGAATGTCCTCGCATGCCCAAGATGAAGATGGGCATAGACCGTTGGCCCGCAGACGAATAGTCTCACTTCCCCGCCTGGGGAGGCTGTGAAGGGCTCCTTTTGGCGGGAGAGGGAGTTGTACACCATGAGTGGCATCTTTTGATTAGGCCCTTCCATTCTTGTGCACGTTTACTTGGCATCTATGTTAACGGCTTACCGCCCTGCGCTGCCCACTAGCCCATCAGAACCTAGTAAATAACAGTCTCAGGCAGTAGATCGGCCACGTGGTCGAAATGCTCCGCTGTACGTTCGTAAGCGCCGAATTGCCATGTTCTGGAAACTGTATGGTTAATAGAGGGTTAATTGACCCTCAAACGTGTACGGTGCCTGGACCTGTCTTGGCTATGCGCGTGGTTTCTTCGGTTGAACGATGTAGTAGTTTTCGTCTACGTCGATTTCCAGGTCGGGTACGAAGGACAGGATGAACTCGATTAGTTCATCCATGCTGCGCCTACGTTTCTCTTTCAACTGGAGGAAGCCTTGAAGGCTCACCAGCCGCTCGTACATGTCAGAGCTAATCTTAACGCTCCGGCTTAGCCGTCTCTTTTTGCTCGGCTCAAAGGTTTTTGACACTACTTCTCCCTGGTGGAAATGTAGAACATGCGCCCCTTTTTATTTTTTCTCCAACCCACATTATATACGAGACCCGACCTACCGCAACCCACGAATCGTTGTTATACAGGGAAATTTGGAGGTGAGTTGAGTTGGCGAAGAAGCGCAAGGTCAAGATGAAGCTTGCAGAAAGTGGTCACGTTAAATCTGAGACCGGTCAAAGCGAATACGTAGCATAAACCCGCCTCAGCGGGTTGAGCTGGTTCCGTCCGGAACCGGCCCGTACTCACTTTTTTTGTATTTTCCAGTTGAGTTTCTCTTTCACATTGCGTGGTTGCGGAAGCTCTGCGGCTATCTTTCATGGATAGAGTCTTAAGGCAATTCGGGCGTAAATGCGTGAACACGCGTAGTGTTCGCCTTATGATTCAACTGGTTGAAGGCCGGATAGCTCAGGCTGTAATGCTAATCATTGTGCTGGTCGCGATTTACGAGCTGTCAAGATTCGCTTCGAAAAGGCATTTGAAGACGCGTGGAATTCCCGGCCTGGAAAGAGTCGACGAGTGGATTAAGGAAGCGGCGAAACTAGGCCGAAGCGTCTTCTTCACGCCTGGAACAGGGAGCATAGCATCGCCGGACACCTTGGCCGCATTAGCTTTGTTAGAATACGTGGCCGAACATTGCGTTGAACATGACGCCCGCCTGCTCGTCGGAACCGCGGACGTGAACGTGCAGCAGGTTGCGGAAGACATTGTGAAGACCGCTTATACTAAGGCTGGTAAAGGGAAGGAGTTCAGCGCAGAGACCGTCCGATATCTGTCGGCTAGGCAATTTGCTTTCGCGGCCGGCGTTATGGGTATACTTCGGAGGGAGAAGCCTGCTGTCAATTTCTTCGTGGGCGACTTCTCAGCGGAGGCGCTGGAAATTGCGGAGGCAGGCCGAAGCGAAGCCATAGCTCAGTTCGGCGGAACCTCCAACGTAGACCAGCTGCCCTTCTTCATGGCAACATGTGACCAGACACTGATTGGCGAGGAGCTGTACACAGCCCAAGGCTACCTCACCAATGACCCCGAAGCAATCTCGACCCTAGTTGGGCCTGACGCAGGTAAATTCATCGCAATCCTCCTCATTCTCTTAGGCGCGGTATTCGTCACCTTCGGTAACTCCATTCTTGTCGACCTGTTACAACTTTGAGGGAAAGAAATGAGTTCAACTAAACGGAAGATGACTCGAGGCGAACTGATACTCCAGATACTAATCTTCTCGTTGGGATTCTTCTACGCGTTCGTTTACTACGTGAACGTTTCGCAACCAATCGACTTGCAAGCCGCTTCAGACCAACTTTTCGCATACTTGACTGCAATGTTAACGGCGGCATTCGCCATAGGAATCATTAACCTAACCAGAGTCCACGTGAACAACATTAAGCGAAAACGTCCGGCCTGGCGGTACAGCATCATTCTAATCGTATGTCTATACGGCATGGCTATTATCAGCATGATTTCCTCACCTTTCGCCATAGACCCCACGGGGGCCGTCATCCCTGCCAACCTCATAGACGCTGTAACGCCGATCTGGGAGTTTCTATACTACAAGATCCTAGTTAGCATAAATTCCAGCATTTTTTCGCTATTAGCTTTCTTCATCGCATCAGCCGCTTACAGGGCTTTCAAAGCTCGAACTTTTGAGTCAACCATACTCTTGGTCGCCGGGTTACTTGTCGTGTTAGGACAGGCGCCCATCATGGATTTAGTTTGGCCTGGGTTCAGCGCGATACGTGCGTGGATACTGTCGTTTCCAAACATTGCGGGGCAGAGGGGCATTTTGATTGGGGCCGCGCTTGGCATACTTGCGTTTAGTGTTCGCAGATTGATTCGTTACCCGTGGGGAAGATAGATGAACATGTCAGGTTTACGCTCCGACCCCAGGCTGATCTACTTACTGTTGGGTTTGGTAATTACGGTACCAATACTCACACATTCCGTGCTACCAGTTCCTGTAACCCAAACCACGCAAGCATTGTACGACTTCATACAGAAACTACCTGCCAACAGCCTCGTGGTCCTCAGTTTCGATTACTCGACCAGCGTCGTTCCCGAACTGCATCCTCAAGCCATAGTGGTTACGCAGCAACTCTTCACGCTGCCGCTGAAGATTCTCTTCGTAGCGCAATGGACCGACGGACCGGCCCTAGCCGATGCGGTACTAGAGGCCGTAGACAAAGGAAACAAAACGTATGGCGTCGATTACGCAACGCTTGGGTACATTCCAAACTCGGCCACGCTTCTCGGCATGACCGCCGATCTACACCAATTCTTCCCTGTTGACACGCACGGCAACCCAACCGACACGCTTCCTATAATCAAGGAGTTCCCAGCGGCCAAACAAGCCGCGCTCGTCATCACCTTCGCCGCAGGTGAACCAGGCCTGTCGCAATACCTGCAATATTGGCAAGCTCGTTTCAACATTCCAGTAGCAGTCGGGGCTACAGCCTCCTCCGCCCCGGGTTACCTGCCATTCTATAATTCCGGCCAAATCGTTGGGATCTTAATCAGCATACGTGGGGCAGCGGAATATGAAATTCTCATTCATAGAATGGGAATAAGCGGCGCGACCTCAGCCATGGTTGCCCAGTCAGCAGCCCACCTGCTGATAGTTGCCATGGTAGTATTCGGCAATGTTGTCTACTTCGTCGGAAGGGACAGAAAGAAGGAAGGTGCGAAGTAGAGGTTGAACCTGATAGACGTCATTGGCATTTGGGCAGCCGTCTTCGTGACGCTGATGGTCCTCAGCTTCCTGTATAAAGAGAACCCATTCTTCCGCCTAACAGAATATGTTTTCATCGGTTTAAGCAGTGGATACGGGTTCGCCGCAGGGGTGCGCCTCTTCATCAACCAAGCCTTGACTCCCATCATCATAGATGGAAGTTTAGAATTCATAATCCCGGTCGTCCTGGGCGCGCTATTCTACACTCAATTCACGAAGAAATACTCGCTGTTCTACCGTCTTCCCTTAAGTTTGGCAATTGGCTACGGTTTGGGAATAACTATCTGGAGCGTGATGGACGCCTACTTCGTTAGGCAAGTGAGCGCCACGATGATTCCGCTCTTCACTGGAAAACTCTTGACCACCTTCGACAACTTGGTTCTGGTCGTAGGTACCATCCTGTCACTATCCTATTTCGTCCTATCTCGCGAGCAAAAGGGAAGTTGGGGGACCATAACGAGAATCGGGAAATACTTCGTCCTAATCACGCTTGGCGCGGTTTTCGGTAGCACGGTCTTGGGAAGAATGCAGACCATAATTCAGCGAATTCAGTTTCTAGTCGGCGACCCAGCCTTCCCTTGGCTCGCACTGAAAATGGGCACGGCGGAAGCAGGCAGCTACGCGCCCCTTGCAATCCTAGCATTTCTGGCAGCCTTCGGGATCTACCTGTACCGGGAGCGGAAAGGCAATGCTAACAACACCAACAAATCGGGACGCGCTAAGACTTAGGTTTCGAAAGTGCCTCTATTCGTTCAATTATTCTGTTGACGTTCTCTTTCTTCATGAATAACCCAGTGTATTTCGGCCCTTCCAATTCGAATAACCATTGAAGTGGGCCTAGGGCAACGATTGCAAGCTGGGACGCGATGAAAGAGAACGGCCGCGTGACCTCTAGGAACATAATTGCGGGCGCTTCAAGCCCCTTATCCACGACGAGTTTCGCAATATTATTGATTAGCTTCTGTTCTTCTTCATCGGTTAATTCGAACTCGGACAAACTTGAACGATCATCTTCGCAACTTACACGGAGCGGAAGACCGTTTCCTCCGGATAAACCTCGATGCCCTCAGCAGTTATTCTGTATGGGCACAACCTATCAGTGTGTTTAGCCCCACGCATCTTCCTGACCTCCAGGGCTTTGACGTTCGACTCTTCAACCCTGTACATGTGAAGAACGATAACTCCCTGCGCCAGGAAGGCCTCCGCGCCGAACCTCGTCATATCCTGCCTATCTTCAGGGTTTTCTGCAAGCATTATCGTTGTTAGGTCCATCTCCGTTAGGTCTTTGATTAGGCGTAGGGTCTGTTGGCGAATCTCGAAATCGTCCCTGTATTGCAAGGTGAGCGCTGAAATTGAGTCTATGACGCAACGCTTCGCATTCACCTTTTTCTTAACTTCCTTGATTGCAGCCATCACATCATCAATCTTGAATTTCTCTGCGCCCAAGAAATTCTGGCCGAGCGAAGGCGGGACGAAGGTCGTGACTTTAGTCTCACGCTTGATTGGTGAAACGTCAACGTAGGCGAGCTTGCCTTGCTTCTCCGCGTCCGCGATATTCCATCCATACCGTTGACTATTAGTCGTGATAGAGTAAGGCGGTTCATCGAACGTTACGTACATGCCGTTCTCCCCGTACTCGGTGAGCCCCTTGTACAGGTATTGTACTCCGAAGGTTGTCTTGCCCGTGCCGGGTCCCCCAAGCAGCAGGAACCCGTACCCTCTCGGTAAGCCACCTTCGATAAGTTCGTCCAATCCCTTAATTCCTGTCTTAACTCTCTCACTCTCACTCATCATGGAAAACTCCATTCAAGCCTCAGTAACGCATCTGCGTTTGTTATGTTCTCCATTAAGCTCCAGTTGGCCAAATAAAGCGCTCTATCGACAAGTTCTTCAATTCATTCGCTGAAGTTTCATGAAACAAAACTAAGGTTTGAGACATGGAACACCTGCGACGCCTCGTTCAAGAACTGGCGTTGGCAGGATACCAGCTCGACCGCTCAGCGTATGACTATCTCAGGTCGATGAACGAACCTGAGGCAACCAGATTCGCTAAGAATCTTCTGATTACAATCGGAGAGAGACCTGAAGCGGGCAGGATTCTTACAAAACAGGAATTGTTGGGAATCACCAGGACCGAGGTCCTTCAGGCCCCCCAAATCCCTGTTCCAGTCACGACGACGATTCCGGCAAAGCAAATCTCCGCAAGGCTAGAAATCGTGAGAGACCCCTCCAAAGAGATTGGGACTGGCGGAAGCATAGATGACTTCTCACACTACTTCCGCGATAGATTTCACAAATTAGCATCAGCCATTCGCCAACGATACGACGCAAGGGACGCAACAAGCATTGCCAACGCCCTAACGGCCGAGCAAAACCAGAAGGTGAAATTCATTGCAATGGTTATGGAGAAGCGTGAAAGGCAGAGCAAACTCTTCTTACAAATCGACGACCTAGAGGACGCAGCCACAGTGCTAGTCCAGTCGGAAGACAGAGCTGCATACGAAGTAGCGCAGAAAATTCCTCTAGACCAGGTGATCTGCGTTATCGGCGTACGGGCGAAAGGCGACCTGATCGTTGCAAAGGAGATCATGCTTCCCGATATTCCCGACCACAAACCACACCTTGCTGATGAAGAAGTTTGGGCTGTGCTCCTCTCAGACCTACATGCTGGCAGCAAGAAGTTCCTCGGAACTGAGCTCACTAGAGTGTTCGATTGGTTGAACCTGAAGATCGGCGACCCCGACCAGCGGGCAATTGCTGAACGAACGAAATACCTAGTCATCTGCGGAGACATCGTTGACGGAATTGGAGTCTACCCACGCCAAGAACAAGAATTGGCCATCCTCGACCTCTATGAACAGTATCGCGAAGCCGCAAAGTACGTTGCGATGATACCTGAACACATTCAGACCGTCGTCCTTCCCGGAAACCACGACCCAGTCAGGCAGGCGCTCCCGCAACCGCCCATACCGAGAGATTTCGGAGAAGCCCTCTACGAATCACGCGAACTCATTTCCCTAGGCAACCCTGCTGAGGTGACGATGCACGGGGTCAGGCTTCTCCTCCACCACGGCCGCAGCCTCGACGATATAATCGCAAGCGCTCCTAACATAGACTTCACCCAGCCCGAGAAAGCAATGAGGCTTCAACTGCAATGCCGGCATTTAGCCTCGGAGTACGGGAACCGGACAGCCATAGCCCCCGAGAAGGTCGACCACCTGATAATTGAAAACATTCCTGACATTTTCCAATCGGGACACATACACGTCGTCAAATACGAAAACTACCGAGGCACACAAATCATCAATTCCGGCGCTTGGCAGGCCCAAACCGACTACCAGAGACGAGTTGGCTTGGTTCCGACACCTGGCATACTCACAGCGGTCAACTTACACACCCTACAGGTACGATTGATGAACTTCATGGAAGCTTCACCATAGAATGAGCTGAGGAAGGTTAGGGAAATCATGATCACATGTGGAAACATAATATCGGAAGGGCGGATCAAGATGCTTGCGTCGGCACCAAGAAGAGACTCAGTGGTCTGATACTTCGGTTCGCGTAGGGTGCGGTCCACGTATTCTTGGAACGGTAAGACTCGTCATTGAGCAGCGCGATTAGGCTGAAAGCCTTTTCAATTTCAGCCTATCGCCTACTCCCCTATTTCCTCAGTTTTCTCCCTAATCTGCGTAGCCCTTTGCCGATCGTGCGACGCGCGTCCCTCGCATGTTTGCCGATGGCGCGCTTCGCTTTTCTTCCTGCATGAGCCTTTCTTTTTCTATGTCTTCGTTTCCTCTGACCACGCCTTCTTGTTCGTCTTGCCATGGGCGAATATTACTCATTCTGAAGGAAATAAGACTTCGCAGATTTTGTGGGATTAAGTTCGAAGGGCGTTTAGGATCCGGTACAGAGGCCTACCACGTATATTCGCAGAGCCGACTCCACCCTGCTCGTTCGCATCTTGATCCCGAAATGCAAGCCATCTGATTCGCCCATCACATCCAGCGTCGTGCACGTTTCTTATACTGGGCAGTTTTCATAGTGGTGTTCGCACCGGTAATGGCTCACATATCTAGCGCGTGAATAAAGTCGCGAACGTCATTAGTGCTCCTGCAGCGATCGGCATCGTGAGATTATCGTCTGGGCTATCCAAAAGCTCCATGAGCATACCTGTTACTGATCCGAGCAAAGCCATGAACGGTGAGACAATAAGAGACGTTAGAAGGAACGAGGCAACTAACCCTGCTATGAATCCTTCCACCGTTTTCCGTCTAACGCGCATACGACCAATTTTCCCTCCCACATAGGCTGCCACAGGATCGCCGACCGCCATGACACATATTGACGCGTAGGCAATCGTGCTGGGGAAGAGGAGCAATGTGAGAATTATTCCAACTGCGAGGTAGATCGGTCTAATTATGAAGCGTGCCGTCTCTTCAGGCCGGCTCATCCTCAACGTGAATGGTGTGATTATCGGCAACCGACGACCTTTGAGCCGCAACACTTCCTCCAGCGCGTAAGCAATCGTGATTAGGAAGAGGGCCATCAGAACCGCGCTCTTGGAGGTTACTTCAGTAAGGATGGGGACGAGTAAAGCTGAGAGATGAACGACTTTTCGCAGGTTGTCGGTCAAGATGCGTCCTCCCTTCGCCTCGAGCCTCTCAGAGGACTGCGAGGTAGATTCTCAGTTGTAGCCATGTCGCGACTGCGGTCAACAATGCTCCGGCGAGAACCTGTGCTGGAGTGTGCGCCTTCAATTTTATTCTCGCCCATCCAACAGGGAGAAGGAGAGCGAAGAAAATAGCGGCCCACAGTCCTAGACCATACATCAAAGTAGTCGTGGGACCTGCAATACCTGAGGCATGAACGCTAATCTTCCACCTTAGGGTCGTGAGCATCATGATCAGCGTGTTTACCGCGTAGCAGAGCATCAAGCCCGTAACTATGGTAGGGGCTCTCAGAGATAGTAATGCCAAACTACCGACAAGGTAGCTCGATATTGCTCCGGCGAAAGGTTTTGCTCTTTCCTCTCTCTCTGTGACATAGAAATCCGATATCAGACCGCGCTCTGAGAGTTGATATATCACCGCAAGCGGGGCCAGGGTTCCGAATGTGACGCAGATTCCGAAAAGCAACAAAGCGTTCTGCGTGTTTTCAGGGTACAAGAGGATAAGGAACGTGAATGCTGATACTATGGCGGGGTTGAAGACCAAAGAAAATATTGAGGCCATCCTTTCGGAGGGCATTGGATCTGATCCTTCGCGCACACATAGCTCCAATTGAATTACCCATTTTAATATGCGTGTGTCGTCAAGGCGCTCAGACCCCTCGCGACCATTCCTGCTACTCGAATTGGTTCGGGCAGCCGCGAAATTATCGCTGTGGAAGCAATGGCCTTCTTTGCAAATGAGGGTGAAGTGCCCTTGACTTCGAAGTACAGTTTGGGTTCTTTCGGATGTGGTTTGAAGGCGTAGAGCGGGCCAGCGTTCTGCACTATACGCCAGCGCTCCACCCAATCGCTAAAATGCTTTCGCAAAGCCCGCCGAACGGCTGCGTTGTCTGGCTTCTCTCTACTGATAACGATGACCGGCTTCCGCGTGGACCGAGCGAGTTCACGGATGTCAACGAGGTTGAATCCTCCGAAAGAGACTCCAGAAAGCATCACGACGTCGAATTGCATGTTTTTGAGAAGGGGGGCTAAGACTCGGTTGGCATCTCGCCCATCAACCTCTATGAGTCCCAGTCTCACACCCGAGATAATTGAATTCTGTAAGAGCACTGCGACTAAGAGGGCGTGTTGTTTGACCCTCTGGCCCGCGTGGAATGCGCCGTCGTCCACTCCAACAATTCTCAAGTTAAGATTGGTGTTTCTGAAGGGACTTCGGGACATATCCGAAGAGTCTGCCTGCAAGGTTGTCCTCAGCGTACGTGTCCGTGATAACTCGCGGTGACACGCCTATTCTTATCTTCTTGGTTCGGCCGTACCGCCCGAAACTCACCACTCGCGCATTCAGTATGCCCATCACGTCCAGTTCGTTAATGAGTCCGCTAACCCTACGCTGTGTTAGAGGCTCCAGGTCGCTTGTTGAACAGAGTTCGTGGTAGACCTCGTAGACATCGCCTGTAATCGCGCCTCCGGGAAGATGGTTGCTAAGCAGGTAGGCGCTTACCAAAAGTATCTTGGAGTGCACTGGAAGAGACTTCAATACCTCCGACACCCGGTCATGTTCAATTTTCTGTTGGGCTTGTCGTACGTGCTGTTCTAGGATGCGTGTCACACTTTCGCGTTCCGCTAACTCGCCAGCCACCCTAAGGAGGTCTAAAGCGCGTCGAGCATCACCATGCTCTCCCGCAGCAAGGCCTGAACAAAGCCTCAGAGCGTTCTCGTCAAGTCTGCCATTAATGAAAGCCAACTTAGCGCGGTCCATCAAAATATCGAAGAGTTCATTGGCCAAGTATGGCCGGAAGACGACTTCCTCTTCGCTTAGAGAGCTGAGTACGCGCGGGTCCAGGAATTCCTTAAAGTGAAGGTCGTTTGAAATTCCCACGAGGCTAATCCAGGATGAATTTAGGTTCTCGTTGATTCTTGTGAGCTCGTATAGCAATGAGTCGTCTGCGTTGTGTTTTATGAGAGCGTCAATCTCGTCTAATGTAACGAGCAGCGCGGTTCGATCGGTATTTATCCCACTAGCGAATCGATCGAGCAATTCACCAACCGCAATGCCTGTGAAAGGCACTTGCACGCCCACGGCCCTGCAAATCTCGGCAAGCACTCGGTAGTTTGTTCCCGCCAAACGACAGTTGATGTAAGCCATCCTAACAGGTGCTCCGATTTCCGTGGCTTTCTTCTCAAGTTTGCTAAGAACAAATTTCGTGACAATCGTCTTGCCAGTACCCGTCTTACCGTAAACAAACACGTTCGATATCTTGGACTGTTGAAGCGCAGGTGCGAGTATCCCGGCGAGGCGTTGGATATGTTCGTCCCTGTGAGGTAGGTGGCTTGGCATGTAATCATGCCGAAGAACGTCCCGATCCTCGAAAATCTTCGCAGTCGACAGATACTTGTCGAATAAGGTCTCCATAACATCAGTTGCTGGTAAACAAACCCCCTCCAATGGCAAAGGTACCATTGCGTGTTGAAAAGTAGCTAACCATTCTTGTACAAGAAAACCGACTGGCGCCAGTGGAAACTCCAATCGCAAACGAACATGGTACTCGCGAAAATTGGTGTAACGTCATGAATATGTTGAATGAATCACCCCCTCACCCCTATGCTTCCACTCCAGATGTGAGATTAGGGTGGGTGGTTTGTAATCTGTAAAGAAGAACTCGGTTGTGTTAATACGTTTTCCAAGTAAAGCATCATGTGTTTACTACATTGTATAATGCGCTCTAATTTTTTATGGAGTCACTATGGCCACTGTACGCATGCAAGGATGGATGTTGAACTAGAATGTCCAGTCGAAATGAAGGGGTTAGGGGGACGGCTCGGAACGGCATTGCTATGCTTCACATGTTGTCATCTGTGGACTACTACAATAACCCCTCTATTTCCACTGTAAGCCATAAATTGCTACTGGAAACCTACACAACAGATGGTCCACAATTAGACTCAACTTATTACATGTGAATCACTATTTGTGGTCTACCATGAAGAAGCGAATCAAACTCGAGTTCTTCGATCGTACAGGCGTTAAACATACCATCGCAGTCGAAGGCGAAGTTACCGCCGACAAAGTCAACCATCTCCTAGAATACGCAGAGATTGTGGCCGGGACGTCAAGTCAAAGAGTCCCGCTATCTCCTGGCACGCAGGATAGCAAGATGAACAGGTTGCTTGATGTCATCAACACACGCCTGGTCGATCGCAGTTTTGACTCACGGGAAATTCTCCAGTCCTACAAGGAGAATTGGGGAGACGACATGACGCTCGGAGCGGTTTCAACATACCTCTCCCGGTTGGTGGATCGGGGGACTTTGGAGAGGACTGGGTCTCCCTCCCACTGGTTCTACAGGCTTAAGCCTTCTCCGACGATTTCTCCGTAACTTCCGTGTTGGTGGGCGTCAGGGCGGAGCGGGCCGTTTCACTCAGCCTATACCTAAATGGGGCCCGGTTTGTTTCGCGGTCCACATACCCTTCCAAGTACAGTTTCTTCATCAGCCTTGATGTATGTTCCCTTGACTTTCCGAGTCGCCGTCCCAATTCAGGTGCTGCCTTAGGTCCTTCCCGGCTCAATATCTCTAGAGTTTCACGCTCGGTGGGAGTTACCGAAGACAAAACATCTCCTTCGCTCACGACGCCACCCAATGGGGGGCGTTTAGCGGCGGGTTCAACTACTGGCCGTTTCTGTTGAAGGGAGGCGAACTTTGTTTTTGCCTGCTCAAGTTCGCCTATGAGGCGCTTGTCATTGGTTAGGATTTCTTGCATGCTCTTGAGTAGTTGAAGATGGGATGAGTGAAGGGATGCCTGCTCCCATTCCACTCCACCAGTCCGCGTTTTCACCCCATCCAGCTCACTTTGCACTTGACTAACAACTGACTCGGACTGTTCGATGCGCGAAGTAAGGGCGTCTACGATCACGCTGATGAGGGAGGCTGATTCTGTGAGCGCCTGTTTGCTCTGTTTGAAGGCGTGCACAGCCCTGCCTGCTAAGACGGCAAGGATTATGAATATCACAACAGAAAAAACGTCTACAGCTATCGCGAATGGGTCCAAGGCTGAGACGACGGTGGCATTCGGGGGTATTTTAGTCTCATTTACACGTGTGATGTCACACGGCCCGTTTGACGTCACAATGATGACGCGGTGATGAAAGAATGATGCGACTCCACATCACAACCTCACGAAATCAACTGTATTCATCTAGAAAAGGTTGAGAAACATCTCACTTTTGAGCCCTTCATCCTGCCTAACCACATCACGGTGATGTCGGGCGGACATCTGCGGCCCATGAGATATCATGTGATGTCACATGTGTTGTTACCGAATTCTCATCCAGTCGCTAGCATTAGAGGATGTCTTTGAAACTTTGGCGTTTGGCTAGGGCGGAAATGCTGTCGAGGAGTCTCTGGTTCAATTGTTCGATGGTTTCGCGGTCTGTTTGTGCCATCTGCCTAGCCTCGTGAATGTACCCCTGTATTGTGTCTGAGAGTTCGGTGAAGGGTTGAAGGGAGGGCGTATCGAAGAGTCCTACATATCCAAGGAGTAAAATAGTGTAGATTGAGCGAATTACATTGTTTTGAGCTTGAATTAGGGTGCGATTATAGGCGCCACGGCTGACGCGTTTCCCGAACGGCCTAAAGAGCCGCCTCTGCGCCTTTAGCGCCTCCTTCTCGTTTGATAGAGAATCAGCGAGAAGCGTTTCTAACTGTGGCTGTGTTAGTTGGCTACTGCGAAGAAGCAGTTTCGTCACAGGATCGCTGAGGGTATCACGGATTGAGGCACGCGCCTCTAACACCATATCGGGACGGTCAGACATACGGGCAGCCTCATGGATACCGTTTTGTATTCGCTTAAGACCTTTTTCGACGACCCGGATTCAACCTGCAAGGTCCTCGCGCCACAATTTGTTTCATTCCATAATGTTCCTCGCGACCACACTAAGGACATGAATCTTGAAATAAGCCGTGGGGCATGTCGCCTCCCAGCAAAGAAGGAACTTTGGTTGGGTAGGCGCAGAAGAAGGGTCGTCAAGGTAGTCAAGAAGAAACTGCCATCGGTTTTCACCTGCCCTTCTTGCGGCGAGGAAGCGATACGCGTGAAGCTGCCTCAAGGGCCGGGCCCCGCGATCGTTCAATGCGGTGCATGTGGACTCAAACGTGAATTCGAAGCTACGCCCTCAAGCCAGATTGTCGACATCTACTGTATGTTCACGGACGCCTACTATGGCAAAGAGAAGCCACCCGAACCCCCTCAGCAAACTTCGTAGCGTCCCTTGGGACTACGGGACAAGAGTTCTAAACCCTCCGCGCAAACTTGCTACATTTTCAGGTTAGTCGCCACGGTTTCAGGACTATACAGCACCTAAATTCCCTTACAGTGTTAAATTGCGGTTAGCTCCTCTGTAGGCTGGGCTAGCCTAATGGAGGCAAGCGTTCTCAGCGAGCACGATGCGTATTTCCAACGCCTCAAAGATGGGTTGGATAGAATCTACGATCTTGCTAGGCAGGCGAGGGCGAAAGGGTTCGACCCCTCACCTGAACCTGAATCCGTAGTTACCCACGATGTTGCCGAACGTGTCGAGAAGGCGGTTGGCCCAGTTGGAGTAGCCTCCCGAATCCGTGAACTCTCACATGCCATGCAGCGCGAGCTCGTCGCGCTCAAGATGGCGGAGGAGATTGCCCTCGGTAAGTATGGGGGTGAACAGGAAGCTGCAGCTGAACAAGCGGTGAGGACAGCTTCGGCAATACTGGATGAAGGAGTTACTGCCGCTCCAATAGAGGGAATCTCGGATGTCCGGATAAGAGCAAACCAGGATGGCAGTAAGTATCTAGCGGTCTACTTTGCCGGCCCCATAAGATCCGCCGGCGGCACGGATATGGCGCTCATTCTCGTTATCGCCGATTACGTTCGCCACCAACTCGGCCTGGGCCGATACAAGGCTACGGAACTTGAAGCGAAACGATTCGTGGAGGAACTCCGGATCTATGAGAGAGAAGTCGCCCGATTCCAGTTCAAAGTCTCCGATGAAGAGCTGTTCAACGCCATCATGCGGCTGCCGGTTGAAGTTAACGGAGTCGAAACCGACCCTGTCGAAGTGAGTGCGTACCGAAATGTTCCGAGAGTTGAAACAAACAGGGTCAGGGGTGGGGCCCTCAGGGTCGTTCACGATGGTTTGATTGGTAGAAGCAGCAAAGTCCTGAAAATTGTAGACAGCCTCGGCATCGACGGGTGGAGCTGGTTGAGGGAGATCAAGCCCCTAGTCGCTGAGGCGGAGGAGGCGCGTGAGTTCATGTTCATGGAGGACGTTCTCGCAGGCCGGCCGATATTCTCCTTTCCACAGTCCCCTGGAGGCTTCAGGCTCAGATATGGGCGGGCCCGAAACACAGGATTGGCGGCTATCGGGCTCCATCCTTCGACGATGCTTGTTCTTGGAAAGTTCATTGCAGTTGGGACACAGCTGAGGCTAGAGAAGCCAGGGAAGGCGGGAATAGCCGCGACGGTTGACTCCATTGAACCCCCAGTCGTAAAACTAAACGATGGTTCCGTCGCCAGACTTTCGGACCCTAGGCAGGCGGAAAGGCTGCTCGATTCAATTAGCAAAATCCTGTTTCTCGGGGACATTCTTGTAGGGTTCGGCGAATTCCTTGAGAACAACCGCCCCCTCCTGCCGTCGGGTTTCGTTGAAGAATGGTGGCGAGAGCTTGTTAGGCTCGAGGCTGAGAATTACGGTGGCCTTGAGGCTTTCGCGAAACATGTCGGTGTGGATGCGGCCGGACTAATTGATTGGGCCGCCGATTCAAGCGGAGCCGTCCCAACCGCCGAGGACGCGCTGCGCATCTCAAAACACTCCAACATACCGCTACACCCAAGGTACACATACTTCTGGGAGAATATTGCCCCCCAAGACTTCGACCAGTTACGCGCTAGGTTAATCGACAAAACCCAAACACAAGCTTCCAATGTACGAATCGTGACAAGAAACGAGCCATTAACGAAGGCTATCCTAGAAAACCTATGTATCCCCCACAACGTCGACCGTGAATCCATTGTAATCGAGGCCGACGCCCCCATCCTGTACGAATGCCTCGGGCTGTCTCCCTCCTCGAAACCACTTGAGGGTGGCGACGTGTTGCAAAAGATCGCCCAAGCGGGGGCGATACGTGTGATGAAGAAGGCTCCCGTCTATGTGGGCGCTAGAATGGGGCGGCCGGAAAAAGCAAAGCGGCGGGAAATGCGGCCGTTAGTTCACTGCCTCTTCCCAGTGGGGTTGGCTGGGGGCCCAAGAAGAAGTATCGTAGAGGCAGCAACAGAGCATTCCGTTATTTCCGTCGAAATAGCCTACCGAAAATGCGGCAACTGCGGCAACATTACCCACCTTAACTTCTGCGAAAGGTGCAGCGGGAAAACCGCGAAAGTGTTTGTCTGCCCGAAATGCGGCGCTGAGGGCGCCAGCAAGGCATGCCCCAACTGCCGGAGCACCGCGCACGCGTATACGGAGAGAAGCGTGCCGCTTAGAGACTTGTTGAATTCAGCGGAAAGAAAACTCTCCCTCACAGTAATCCCCGAGGCTGTGAAAGGAGTGCGGGGGTTGACTAACGATGCTAAGGCACCAGAGCCCCTCGAGAAAGGCCTACTGAGGGCGAAACATGACGTGTCCGTCTTCAAAGATGGGACCGTTCGCTTCGACGCAACCAACGCTCCCCTCACACATTTCAAACCAGCCGAGATAGGCGTCGACGTTGAAAAACTTCAAGCGCTAGGCTACAACGTGGACATGAACGGCGAACCCCTCAAGTCCATCGAGCAGTGCTGCAGCCTCAAAGTGCACGATATCATAGTAACCGAACAATGCGGCGACTATTTCGTCAGCGTTGCAAAGTTCCTCGATGAACTACTCCAAACCTTCTACGGCCTACCCCCCTTCTACCAAGCCAGAACCAGGCAGGACATAGTCGGCCAACTGGTCGTAGGCCTTTCCCCCCACACCTCAGTCGGAGTCATCGGTCGCATCATCGGCTTCACCCGCGCCGCCGTCTGCTTCGCCCACCCCTTCTGGCATGCCACCAAACGTCGCGATTGCGACGGTGATGAAGACTCTGTCAGCCTAGCCTTGGATATTTTGTTGAATTTCTCCAGGCAGTTTCTGCCGTCGAGGATTGGTGGAATCATGGATGCACCCCTCTTACTGACCGTGGCCATCAAGCCCACCGAGATAGCACGCCAGGCCTTCAACTTCGAAACAGTCCAGCGCCTTCCGTTGAAGTTCTTTGAGGAGACACAGAAACGTTCGGATCCGAAGGCGCTGACGGGGTTAATTGAGACGGTGCAGCAAAAGCTTGGATCTGAGGCCGTCTTGGGGTCGCTTGGCTTCACACATGAGACTCGCGACTTCAACAGCGGAAACCTGGAAAGTGTATACAAGAAGCTAGGGTCCATGCTTGACAAGGTGACCTTGCAACTGAAGCTTGCTGAGTCAGTGAAGGCTGTGGAAGCGGGGGAAGTTGCGAAACGGGTTCTCTCGACGCATTTCATGCGGGACTTGATTGGAAACCTGAGGGCGTTTGCGGGGCAGCGGTTCCGCTGCACGAAGTGTAATGCGAAGTTTCGAAGGGTCCCATTGAAGGGCGCCTGCCCGCGTTGCGGCGGCAAGCTTTCACTAACGGTGTACAGGGGTAGCGTGGAAAAATACTTGACCTTGGCGCAGGACTTGGTCAAGCGGTACAATCTAGGCAAATATCACGAACAACGCTTACTCCTTCTCCACGAGGAGATCAATTCACTATTTAACGAACAGGAGGAAAAGAAGAAACAACCCACCCTCGCGCAATTTGTTTAAGACGAATTCCGTTGACTCCATATATTGGGTTGAGAACATATGCTTCCCGCGGAGTATGAATTGATTGCCTGTCAGGACAGTTAACCCTTTCACGGAAAAAGTGATGGCAGAGTACAATACAGAAACGCTTCAGGAAGTCGAATCAAAGATTACCGCGCTTAAGCGCGCCCAGCTTGAATGGAAGAAGGATCTCGACTTCAGGCTGGAGAAGCTCCGAGAAGTCAAGACCAGACTAGCTTCCAGCCTCGCTGACCTCTCCGGACTAATGAGCAGCGAGATGGGGAAACCCGTAGCTCAAAGTGAATCTGAACTGAAGAAATGCATCTGGTTAATCGACTACATGGTCGAAAATGCGGCGAAACTCTTGGCCCCAGAGTACGTTAAGACTGAGGCGAAAAGGAGCTACGTCAGATTCGACCCATTGGGAACCGTTCTGCTAATCATGCCTTGGAACTTTCCTGCATGGCAGGTCATGCGTGCCGCCATTCCCGCTCTAGCGGCTGGGAACGCAGTCCTTTTGAAACATGCATCCATAGTTTCCGGCAGTAGCTTGAAGCTCCAGGAAATCTTTGGCCTTGACGTTTTCAAATCCACCATTACAACTGGGGACGCGGCCTTATCGGCCATTCAGCATGTCGATGGTGTCTCTTTCACAGGGTCTACCGAAGTGGGCGTTAAGATAGCTGCGGAGGCTGGGCGTCAATTGAAGAAGATGGTGCTCGAACTAGGCGGCTCAGACCCATACATCGTTCTTGATAGCGCCAACCTAGAAGACGCAGTGAAGAATAGCGTTTACGCTAGACTTCAGAACAACGGCCAATCATGCATCGCCTCGAAGAGATTCATAGTCCACTCGAGAGTATTCGACGCCTTCTACAAAGGCATGAAGGAAGAATTCGCGAAGGTCAAGATTGGTGACCCCCTCGATAAGACAACATTCCTCGGGCCACTCTCAAGCAGAGAGCAGAAGGAAACCGTCGTAGGCCAATTGGAGACGCTCAAGTCCCTTGGGCAGGTTGAGCGCGTCACCGGCGAGGCGAAGGGTAACTTTGTTCCCCCAACTCTAGTGAAAACTGATGCAGTGTTCGACGAGGAAGTTTTCGGACCCGTGGCTATCTTGAAGAAGTTTGAGACATACGATGAAGCTGCGAAGCTGGCGAATGAGACGCCGTTCGGATTAGGAGCATCGATTTGGGGTGAACCTGACAGGGCTGAACAGCTCGTCCCGCATATCGAGGCGGGGATGGTTTTCATCAACAAAGTCGTAGCATCTGACCCCCGCCTGCCGTTCGGAGGTGTCAAGAAAAGTGGAATCGGGTACGAGCTTTCCCGCTACGGCATGCTCGAGTTCACACACAAGAGGACAGTCTGGGTGAATTGACGGGCACGCTTGAAGGCCATCTGCTGAGAAGTTAAGCAGCACCAGATGAAAGCATGCCAAAGGCCGTTGCGCTCCATCCCAAGGCCTACCTAACTTCTAAGAGGAACGTCAAAGCCGGATTGATCTCCAGGTCAAAGATCCTAACCGTCCTTGAGAAGGGACGAAAGAGCGCAAGTGCCATAGCGAAAGAAGCTGCGCTATCGTACGAATGTGTGGCATACCATCTTAAGACATTGAAAAAGGAGCGGTTAGTTGACAGGCTAACTAAGACGAGGCCATTCACGTGGGGACTCACCCCATTCGGGCAGCAGAGACTACCAACGTAACCGCCTGCGCACATGCAAGACTCGCGGTCTTGGAATGTTGACCCGTCTCACGGCCACTCACAAACACACTAATTACGAGCCTTACCCTACTTCTTCCATCTAAGAAAATCAGCCCGGCGAAACCAAATGCAAACAGAGGTCAAATACTCTCAACAGCCACAACTCAACAAACCCGTGATGGTTTGCGGGCTCCCAGGGATCGGGTCCGTGGCTTGGCTTGCAGTCAGCCACCTGCAGAAAGAATTGAAAGCAGAACTTTTCGCAGAGGTCTTCTCTCCCATTTTTTCGCCGAAGGTTTGGCTTACGGATGAGGGAGTAGTGGAACTGATGAAAGGGGAATTCCATTTCTGGAAGAACAACGGTGGCGGAACTGACCTGTTACTTTTTTCGGCAAATGAGCAACCCTACTCGCCTGAGGGACAGTATGAGCTGGCTGAAGTTGTTTTGGAATTGGCGCAGAAATTTGGCGTGAAAAGGGTCATCACGATGGGTGGTATGGCTACAGACAGGTTCACCGAGCAACCAAAGGTGTACGTCGGTGGCACGGATGTGGAACAAGTAAAGGAATTGGAGGGGCATGGGGCCGTCAAGCTGGCCGGTGGCGCGATATCAGGAACAAACGGATTAATTTTTGGGCTTGCAAAACCAAGAAAGATGCCTGCTATTTGCCTCCTGGCCGAAACTCCAGGTTACCTAACACTGGACGCCAATGCTGCGAAGGCAGCTCTGCAGCTCGCGTCCAAGCTACTGAAGATCCCGATCGACGTAGCGGCGTTGGAAAAGCAGGCCAAGGAGAATGCGGAAGCAGTGCAACGCGCGAAGGATCTATCTCGCGGGACCTTCCCTCCCGAGGCCAAGAAGGGCGGCGAAAAAGAGCTCCCATACGTAAGTTAGCGCGCCCAGTGTTTGTCATGAAAGTAATGTGTAATCAATGCGGAAAAGTGCTAGACCTGATGGGGACGACATCCTTCGCAGTAGAGGAATCCGGGCAACTGAAGACCTACTACTTTTGCGCAGATGAGCACATGATCGATTTCGCTCGGAAGAAAGGGTTGCCCTTGGGCAAGGATTAACTGCCCACGAGACGCCATACTGAGTTGCGATAAGGGCTGGATTACTAAATGTCGGCCTCTGATGATCTGAAATCCGCTTCGATGGTGTTCGCTGCGCTGGGCAATAGCGTTCGGCTTCGCATTTTACTCATGCTTATGGATAGCAAGAAACCCTTGCACATTACTGCCGTTGCGAGCAACTTGAAGATGGATTACGGCGGAGTGTACAGGCATGTGGAGGTTCTCAGAGACGCAGGCCTTCTACAAGTCTTTGAGGTTGGCAGATCAAGGGTCCTCTCCACTCTAAACGTTGAACTTGTTCGCGATTTCATTTCGAAAGGGAAAAATTTCAATAAAAAGCGATAATCTCAACGTGTAAACCACATGAAACTATGATTATTTAGTAAAATTGTCATAGTGGAAGGGTTAAGTAGTACCGGTCTATTGTGCGGGTCTTCCGTGGTTGGTTTGACGGAAGCCCTGTTTGCGAGGAAGAGTGTCAACCTTACCGGCGGGGCGGTTTTTGGGGGTTTGGCTGCGTTGTCGACAGTGGTTGTTCCGGCGAACATTCAACCCTTCTTTCCTATCCTGCCGTTCCTGCGGTTTGATCCAGCTGAGCTGTTCTCCGTTTTGGCATTCCTGATCTTCGGGCCGGTAGCTGCCGTCATCGCTGCTACTTCTCATTGGATCTTCCTTACTGCCACTGGGACGAGTGGTCCTTTGGGGCCAGCTGCGAAGTTCGCGTCTGTGCTCTCGACTCTGTTTGGATTGTGGCTAGGGGGTAGAGTATACCAGCGCATAGGCGCCAAGGTTTCCCGTATGTCCTTTGCTTTTGGTTTGATGTTGGCCTTTGCCGTGTTGGCTCGCGTTTGCGTTATGTTCATTGTGAATTATTTCATATTCACGTCCGTCGGGCCGGTGATCTTTGGGTTTGACTACCTAGGGTTCGGTCAGAAGGCCTTGCAGTTGACGTTGGGGGTTGAGTATGCAGGGTCATGGCTACTGATGGCGATGCTTCTTTACACGAGCGTCTTTAACGGGTTGCACGCGGCGTTCTCGGTGATAATTCCATACATGATTTTCACGCCTTTGAGTTTGAAGATTCCTGAAATTGCTTCCGGTCATCCCTGGATTAGTAGGTTCACGTCCCACTAGAGAGCATGTACCTTCCGCGCAACTGAAGCGGTCCTTTTCTTGATCGTTGCTTTAGCCGGAGGGGTCGGGGCAGCTAGATTTCTTCAAGGCTTGATTCGAGTAATTCCGCAGAGCGAAATCGCGATAATAGGAAACGTTGGGGATGACACAGAGGTCTATGGGCTGCATGTTTCGCCAGACTTGGACATAGTGACTTACACGCTGGCTGGGCTCGTCGACACGAAGAAGGGATGGGGTTTTCGAGGCGACACCTTTCACTGTCAAACCCTACTTCGAAAGTACGGTTTCGAAACTTGGTTCAACCTCGGCGACCGAGACCTAGCTACGCACATCTACCGCACAGAAGAACTTCGCCGAGGGAAGCGGCTATCGGAAGTGACAGCAGATTTGATTTCGCGCTTGGGGCTTCGAGTGAAGTTGCTTCCTGCAAGCGACGATCCGCTCCAAACATACGTTCTGTCTGGAGGACGCCAAATGCACTTTCAAGAATACATGGTAAAGCGAAAGACGAGGCCAACGGTCCAGGATGTGTTTTTCCGAGGCGCTGAATCCGCTAGGCCAGCAAAACATGTTAGGGAATCAATCGCAAGAGCAAAAGGTATCATTGTCTGCCCAAGCAACCCGATCGTCAGTATCGGCGCAATCCTTGCTATTCCCGGAATCAAATCGGCCCTAAAGAAGACGAGGGCGAAAGTTGTGGGGATCAGCCCGATCGTGGGCGGTAAGACGGTGAAAGGGCCGGCTGACAAATTGATGAAGGCGGTCGGCATCGAGGCGAGTGCCCTTGGGGTAGCTGAATGTTACAGCGACTTCTTGGATACGCTCATAATTGACAGCGTGGACAGAGCACTTGCACCAGATATTGAGGCTCTAGGAATCAGAACAATCGTAACGAACACGCTAATGAGAACACAGGCTGACAAAGTACGGTTGGCAAGAGCCGCTAAAAGTGAATTCAATCGTTGAAGAGACGGCCAACCCGAGCTGGGCGCGTACATGCGATAGTTCCTTTGAATGTTCTTAGGAAATCCAAGGCTCGGCTGTCGCCCATGCTCAAGCCCGTTGAGCGGGAACAATTAACGGTCGCAATGCTGAAAGACGTCCTCTCCGTGTTGAGAAAGTCCAGGCAGGTCGGTTCGGTAACAGTCGTGAGCGCCGATAAGAATGCCCGTAGTATCTCTAGGCGTTTTGGAGCCAACTTTCTCTGGGAGGGAAAGAGGCGCGGCCTCAATAAGGGTCTCAAATTGGCCATTAGCGATTCTGAAAGAAGGGGCGCCTCGTCCGTTCTCGTGATTCACTCCGACCTTCCGCTTCTCAAACCGCGGGAAATTGACGAGTTCCTGGAAGAGTCCCAAGGTTACTCGGTTTCGCTCACGCCCTCGAAGGACGGCGCGGGGACAAACGCTCTGCTCATGCGCCCCCCTCGGGTAATTCGTCCAGTTTTCGGCAGAGACAGCTTCCGGAGACACCTGTCCCTTGCAATGAAGAGGAATGCTCGAAGCAGAGTCCTACGGTTCAGAGGGATTAGCTTCGATGTTGACAAGCCCCGTGACCTCGTTAACTTGATGCGTCGACCGTTGCGAAATGAGACAGGCAAATTTCTGCGGACACTACGAAAACGGAGTTAATCGCGCGCCTGAAGATACTCAGGGCAAAGGAATTTAGAGGCAGGCGACTGTGCTTGGGTGGGGAATTTGATTTGACATCACCTAGGGAAAGCCACGATAAAGTGCTGCAGCTCCTAGAGCAGCACCACAAGTGGTTCTCAGAATCGATCCCGCTGATCGCATCTGAAAACGTTCCCAGCCCAGCGGTTCGCGAAGCCATCATTTCGGATTTCGGGAACCGGTACGCGGAATAGGCTTAAGCCGGTAGGGCTCCTGCCTCCGTAAGGATGGGTCGGGGAACGCGTATACGCGGGTTGCGTATACATCGACCAAGTTGAAAGACTCTGCATAGACCTAGCAAAGCAACTATTCCGAGCCGAATTCGCGGACGTTAGGCCCGTCTCCGGTGTTTGCGCAAACCTCGTCGTCTACACCACATTCACAAACCCCGGTGACCGCATGCTCGCTTTAGCCATACCAAACGGCGGACACATCTCAACCGGGCGGAAGGACTTCTCGGGTACCGCGGGCGCGGTCCATGGCTTGGAAGTGGAATATTTTCCATTTGACCGTAAAGAAATGAACATCGACGTCGACAAGGCAAAAGTGAAGATCGAGAAGATGGCGAAGGAAGAGAACAAGCCGCCGAAACTTGGAATGTTTGGAGGAAGCCTCTTCCTATTCCCACACCCAGTGAAGGAGTTAGCCGAATCATTGCACAATGTTGGCGCCACGGTCGCTTACGATGCGGCACACGTTGCCGGGCTCATTGCCGGAGGCACCTTCCAAGACCCACTGAGGGAAGGCGCGGACGCAGTATGCCTGAGCACTCACAAGACACTCTTCGGCCCGCAGGGAGGGGCGGTACTCTCCTTCGAGAAATACGCAGAACAAATCAAGAAGGCAACTTTTCCATCAAACACCAGCAACCACCACCTACACCACCTAGCTGGAAAGGCGGTTGCTTTCGCCGAAATGTTAGAGTTCGGAAAACAGTATGCCAGGCAAGTTGTCGCTAACGCCAAAGCCTTGGGTCAAGCATTGCATGAGCGCGGCCTCAACGTTCTTGCCGAACACAAAGGGTTCACTGAATCGCACCAGGTCGCCGTTGACGTAACCAAGTACGGCCTAGGAGGAGACATGGAGAGGATGCTCGAAAGTGCGAACATAATCGTGAACCGGCAGCTATTGCCCGGGGACATTCAGGCGGAAAGGCATTACCAAAACCCTGGGGGAATACGGATAGGAACTTCTGAAGTCACCAGAATCGGAATGAAGGAAAACCAAATGGTCGAAATCGCTGAGTTGATCAAACGTGTTGTTATCGATAAGCAAGATCCAAAGAAAGTCCGGGGCGACGTGACTGAGTTCAGGAAGGATTTCCAGAAGGTTCACTACTGCTTCGAAAGCGCAAAGAAAGCCTACGAATACATCAGGGTCCGCTAACTGCTAGCTCGAGGGAGTAACAATGAATCCTAAGGTTATTGTGATTACGGGAGCGAGTAGCGGCATAGGTGCAGCGTTGGCTAAGGAACTCGGATCGAAAGGCCACCGGTTGGTGGTAGGGGCCCGTCGGGGGAAGGAACTGAAAGAGGTCGCGGCCCATGCTGGGACCGAAGCTTTGCCAGTTGTTGTGGACGTTACTCGCAGGCAGGACATCGAACGTTTGCGCGATGCTGCAATAGAGAAATTTGATCACGTTGATGTTTGGGTGAACAATGCGGGCCGCGGTTCAGGGCATACAGTAATGGAGTTGTCCGAAAAGGAATTGGATGAAATGATTGATGTGAACCTGAAATCCGTTTTCTACGGGATGAAGGTCATCGTTCCCCATTTTCAAAAGAGGGGCGAGGGGCATCTCATCAACGTATCATCCTTCCTAGGCAGGGTTCCTTTGGCGACGTACCGGTCCGCGTACAATGCGGCTAAGGCGGCCGCGAATACCCTAACCGCCAACTTGCGCATGGACCTGAGGATGAAGTATCCGAAGGTGCATGTTTCATTGGTAATGGCGGGGTTCGTTGATACCGATTTTCACAAAGTTGCAGGAACGCCTTTCCCAGTAAAAGCGGGAACCCGTGTCGGGGAAGCGGTTGTTCAGTCGGCCGAAGAGGTGGCCGGTCAGATTGCTTCACTTATAGAGCATCCAGTCGCCGAACTCTACACGAACCCAGGCCTGCGAGATCTTGCAGTGCGATACTACCAGGACGTAGGCGCGTTCGAAGAGAGAATGGGCCAGCGATAGTTCCTTGAGTTTGTGAGTTTTGTCTGTGCGCACACACATAACACTAGGATTCGACGATTTTTGCGGACTTGATCTTCACTACTTCGAGAGGCCGGTCGTTATTGTCCTTCGGAACCTTGCCGATTGATTCCACAACCTCCATACCCTCTCTGACTCTTCCAAATACAGTGTGTTTTCCATCCAGCCAAGGTGTAGGCGCAAGGGTAATGAAGAATTGTGAGCCGCCGGTATTTGGCCCGGCGTTTGCCATTGAAACGGTCCCCCGGGTGCTATGTTTCACACTGGTTACAAACTCATCCTTGATCGTATAACCAGGGCCACCGGTTCCGTCGCCGCGTGGGCAGCCTCCTTGAATCATGAAACCATCAATAACTCGGTGGAATTTCAAGCCATCATAGAAACCGCTTCTGCAAAGTTTCACAAAGTTCTGAACTGTAATGGGAGCCTCAGAGATGAATAATTCCAGCTTAATCATGCCCATGTTGGTGTCCAGAACCGCGATCGGATTTACCAAGCCTAATCCCGCCCTGCCTTCTCATTGGCTCTGTCCGCGCATAAGAAATGGTTGGCACATTCCCAAGGATTAATCGTACGAACGCGCATCCGCTTTCGTGGGTTCAAATCCCACTGACCCACCATGCTCCTAACCATCTTAGAGCAATATGCTTGGCGCGCAATGGGTTTGTTTTCGGGTTGTTTTGGTTCTGCGTGGGTGAGGTTTTCTTCCTTTGGTTTAAACTCTCTTCAAATTGCTCGGCACTCTTATGTCGCCCTTATGACGCGGGTTACGAGCTAGACGTTACTCTCATCCTGCTATCACTTGTGCTCGCTCTACTTGGCAGTGGTGCGCTATCAATCGACCACCTACTCGGAATCTGAACATGAGATACAGTGTCGATCGTGGTCGACCCCACGTACTAGCCCCTGAATCGCTCCTCTCCTTTTCTCTCTTTTCTCCGTGAACGCACCTGACACGAGAGACCAGTCTAGATACGAAGAGTCGCGTCCTATCCTCACGCGAGAAAACGGAGTACCTAGCATTCGAGAATGCCTAAGGCGAAATCGGTTTTGTCTTTGTTCATGGCGTAAGTTTGCTCTGCCTTTTGGGTTCCCGAAGTTAGGAGCGTAAGGTGCTCGCTATGATTCTTCTTGTCTTGTAGAAAACATATAATGCGTCAGCAACTTGAACAGGTGATGCGCTAGTGATTCTTCCAAGTCTTCTGATGAGGTCTTGATATTGCAGAGCCTCAGCTACGGTAAAACCTCCTCCACTGTATGGTTTGGGGGGCAGACCAAATCCGAGAAGTTCTAGAGCATGCCATGAAGGGTTGCCTAGGATTCCGTAAGTTTCGGGCCAGGTCAACGTTAACACTGCACACGCAAGAACAGGTCCAAATCCCGGTATTCTACACAATGCGCTGACGCGATCTTCATCATCACGTTGCATCAGCGCGACGCCTAGTTGCTTCTCTAGTTCAATTGAACCCTGCTGAATCCTTCTTCGCAGCGGTTGAAGTTTCTTCCATTGTATGATGGCATTCACATCAGTTTTGGTCCAGAACCTATGGCCTTCTTTTACTTGAGTTCCAACCTTGAAGAGATGTTCACTCAATGAAGTTCGTTCAACTGCTTCAAGCTCTTTATGATAGCAAAGTAATGCATCGAAGTCTCGAACAAAATCAACAAAAATTGGACTATAACTTTCTGGACCAATTCCAGTTATGTGCGGCGTTTCCACGCTCTGTCACTCGCTCAACGTCTCATGGCTCTGAGAAACAACAAGTATACCGCATTGCTGACAAGTCAACATTTCTTCATCACTCGTACTTCAACGCGTTTATCACATTCATTTTTGATGCTTTCCAAGCAGGATAAAGACCAGCCACAATAGCGATAACAATTGGGAAGAATAAGCTGAACAGAATTAGTTCTGGGCTAAAGACGGGGCTAGAAGCAAATGACGTTGAACTCGCACCACCTCCAGCTCCGAACCCGCCTCTGCCACCGCCGAATAGGCCACCTCCTATCACGAACGATAACATGTAACCAGCCGCCGTACCGAGTAAGCCGCCGATTAATCCGATGAGGATGTTTTCGGAAAGAAACATGGCAAGTATTTGGTTTCGTCTGAAACCTAGTGCTTTCAGGATTCCGATTTCTCTTGTTCGCTCTATTACTGCAACGTAAGTTGTGTTAGCAACCATTATTGCCGCAACGAATAATGACACGGCTCCTATGCTTCCGAGAAATATCGTTAATTGTCCGGTGATTGCTGATATGCTGCTTGCAATTGAGCCCGCACTTATTACTGAAATATCGGTGCCGTACGCACCTTGAATTTCCGATTGAACGGTTGCAACGTTATCTGCTGAGTCAACGATCACGTAGATTGCGCTGAAATTTTGAATTTTCATCAATATTTGTGCGGCTTGTAGCGACACGAATATGTTGTTGTCAACGTTACTGAATAGAGCGGAGCCATATGCCGCGAGGATACCTTTCACTAGGAAACTGAGGCTTGAGCTGCTTGAGCCTATTTTCATGGAAACAACTTGATTCAACCCAACCAATCCTTGACCTGATGAGGGATAAGCGATGTTGTACCCGATTGCGGCAGAAGTAGACTCATATGAGTCTGGGAACTGTCCGTCTTCAAGCGCTAGCCCTTTGAATATCACTGGGAGCGCCCTTGAATCAATTCCAATGAGTGTTCCTGAAACTGATTGACCTCCCACGCTCACGGTTGCTGGTCTACTGTAGTATGGGTAGATCTGTGTGACGTATGGAAGATTACCTAACCGTGGAATATCTTGAATGGAAAGCGCAAAAGACGAGGAACTTCCTGAAAGGAAATTTGAGCTTCCAGCACGAACTATGAGAACGTTTGCGCCAATCTTTTCCACTTGAGCGTTTATGCCAACGCTTAATCCGCTTGAACTTGCAATTAAAGCCATGATTACGGCTGAACCAATCATTATTCCAATAACG